>Ga0210124_1000672_pt1 | contig 16526 bp, 11 predicted proteins | sample Muzzi_PWC_D2_FD_185554 | JGI IMG/M metagenome (GOLD analysis project Ga0210124, IMG submission 185554) | Wetland microbial communities from San Francisco Bay, California, USA, that impact long-term carbon sequestration - Muzzi_PWC_D2 (SPAdes) | ecosystem: Environmental > Aquatic > Marine >... | reverse complement strand
TCCGATTCAGGCCGAAGAAGGTCGATGCGGGCGGGCGAAGGAAATGGGGGGCAGCCCGGCATCAAGGGCCGCAACACTGACTGCCCAGACGCTGCCGAAGTCAATGTACCCTGGTGTCCACGAACTCGTGGGCCACCCGGGGACAGGTGATAAGGTAGCCGGCATGAATTCTTCCCTTGTCGGATCGCAGTCGGGAGGCTCTGCTGCGTCCGGCGGATTTAGCTTTCAGCACCGAGTCGCTGCGTGGCTGGCAGTGCGAGTCTTGGCGGAAAGCGAGGCATCTCCTCTCTGCGGACTCCCTGCCGACGCCACGCTGGAGGCCATCGCGTGCGAGACCGGCGAGGCGGTCGACGATGTGTTGGTCGAGACCTCGTCTAATGGGTGTCTTGTATTGCAGGTGAAGAGAACTCTACAGCTCTCTCAGGGGCGGAGTTCCGAGTTGGCTAACGCCATCGGGCAAGCGGTGCGCCAGTTTATTGGCTGGCGCAAAGTCCGGCAGACGTCCGTGCGCGACGTGCTCTCGTTGGAGAGGACGTGGGGGCGCATAGCGGTCGTCGTTGGGCCGGGAAGCTCCGCTCCCATACGACAGACGTTGCCTAGCGTACTAGGTCGGCTTCGAGGTCAGGAGGCAACCGCCCCACTCGAAGACGCGGCCGTGACCCAGGGTGAGCAACGCGCCTTGCAGATCGTGCGAACCCACGTTGTCGCCGCCTGGAGCGACGAACTGGCGAACGCTCCATCTAAAGAGGAGATCCGGGAGGTGCTCTCCTCACTGTGGATCGAGTGTTTGGATGTCGACGCAGGTGGTGCGCAAGAGCGAGAAGCCAAGGACTTGTTGCGTCAGTCGGTATTGGCAAGTCCGGAGCAGGCAGATGCTGCTTGGTCTTGTCTTCTAGAAAAGTGCGCGGCCCTAGCATCCGGCAGATCTCGTGTGGATCGCGCCGGGCTACAGGAGACCCTGCTCACCGCAACCATCGGCGTAAAGGCGGCCCGCAGCTACTGCACCGATATCGAGAAGCTGCGGGAGTATTCGGCTTATACGCGTCAGCTTCTCAGGCGCTTTGCTTCGATCCGTGCCAGCGGCGGTGATCTCGTAATCCGTCGGACGGCTACGGAAGAATTGCAACGGTTGGCCGAGAAGACATCCCTACTGGTAGTCGGCGAACCCGGCGCCGGTAAATCGGGGGTCCTCTTTCATCTCGGCGAAACGCTGATGGCGGAGGGACAGGACGTTGTCTTCCTTGCCGCCGATCGTATTGGCGCCATCACCCTCGGTGAGCTCCGCTCGGAGCTGGGACTCGAACGAGAATTGGTCGAGGTTCTGCGGAACTGGCCAGGCGACGGTCCAGCCTACCTCTTCATCGATGCCTTGGATGCCACTCGCGGGAGTCCTGTGCTGGAAACCCTCCGGGAGCTGATCACCCTGTTGGAGGAGATCGGGCGATGGCGCGTCGTGGCCTCGGTCCGGAAGTTCGATCTCCGTTATAGCACGGACCTTCAGCGTCTCTTCGTTGGCGATTTGTCTGCTGGCGTTCCGGAGCAGTTCGTCGACACGGAGTTCCGTAGGCTCCGTCACCTGAACGTATCCAGCCTCTCCGACGATGAGCTTGCGCAGGTCGCCGACCAGGACAGCCAACTTTCCGAACTGCTGTCGAGTGCACCAGACGGTCTGCGTGCCTTACTCCGCGTCCCTTTCAACCTCCGGCTCGCCGCCGAACTGGTCTCCCTCGGCCAGACGTCCATCGATCTCTCGACCATTCGCACACAGATCGCATTGTTGGACCGCTACTGGTCGGAACGCGTCATCAGCGGAGACAGGGAAGGAGACGCACGTGAGCACATCCTACGTCGGGCATGCGAGTCAATGTTGGCAGGGCGAAGATTGCGTGTGCGGCGAATGGACTTAGTGGACAGCCTGGGTGCTCTGCACCTCGATGAGCTGTTGAGTAGGCAGGTCCTTATTGAGTGGCAGGACGCTACGACGGCGAATCCCCAGAGGGAGGTTGTCAGCTTCTCCCACCATGTCCTCTTCGACTACGCCGTCGCGCGCCTCTTGTTCCGCGGAGACGAGACGGCGCTGCCCCAACGCCTTGCCGACGATCGTGAACTGGTTCTCGTGGCCCATCCCAGCCTGGTGCTTCACTTTCAACATTTGTGGCATCAGGACGTGACTCGGCGCTTCTTCTGGGAAACCACTTTGCGGGTCATCAGCACGCCTGACGTCCGCTCGATCGCCAAGGTCATCGGTCCCGGTGTCGCCACCGATCTCGCGCATCAGATTCACGACCTCGAACCGCTCTGCGAACTTCTGGAAATCGGTAGTGACTCGGAGCGAGAAGCGGCGGAGGGAGCGTTCACGCACATTGTCGGGGCACTGGTTACGGGCCCTGCCAACGGGCCACCCTTGATTGGCGAAGGCGCCGGGCCGTGGTGCGAGCTGATTGAACGAGTGGCCGGTCAACTCACGATGCCGCGGGCTTATCCCGTCCGGACGTTTCTCACCGTCGCCTGCGATCAACCTGCACTCCTGACCGAGCAACAGCGACTTGCAACCGGCAAGGCGGCGCGGCGGCTCTTGGCCTTCTCCTGGGATGCCACCCCACGACAGCGGTGGCTCATCGTGCCGGCACTGGAGACCGTCTGTCGGACGTACGAGAGCGACCCCGCGGCCTCTGCGACGCTACTTCGGCGAGCCTTCGCGCAGGACCACCTCGTAACCCATGGGTTTGAGGAGGTGCCGTGGATTGCTCGGGAGACCGCGCGACTGATTCCCGTCGCACCCGACTTTGTGGAAGAGATCTACCTGAAATCGTTCGCTCACCAAGAGACTTCCACGGAGGTCACACAAATTGGTGATAGCAGTATCCTCCCGCTGCGATCGAACCGTGCCCAGGACTACGACGGAGCGCTCTATGCCCTGCATGAGGCATTCCCTGCATTTCTGGAAGATGCTCCCGTAGAAGCAACCCGCACCCTCATGGGGGTCTGGGCGGCACACGTCGGGCGCGATCCGCTCTCAAACCACGAAGGTGTCGTTTCGGAAGAATTCGAGTTCCTCGGACGCATGGCGCGCATCCAAGCGGACTGGAGCGGAAGGATCTCCTTCGGAGTAGCTCAACCGAACGACTACCCTTCCAAGATGCTCGATGCGTTCATTGAGCGCGTGGTCACCCTTGGCACAGATGAGAACGACCTCCCGACCCTGCGGGAAGTACTAACCGAATTTGCCATAGGGGCACGGGCCGCAAGGCTATGGAATCGTCTGCTCGCCGCGGGCGCGGCCCATCCCCAAACGCTGGGAAGAGAGATTCGTACTCTGTGCTGGTCGGTACCGATTCTCACATCAGACGACACGACGGAATCCGCCGGTGAATTCCTTGCGGCGGTCTTCCCGCACTTGCTCCCGACAGAGCGCGAACGAGTCGAGCGTGCGATCCTGGAAATTCCAGACACCTTCCCGGCCGACAGGATCGAGACGCCGACAGATGCTCTAGCGCGTCTGCTGTGCGGTCTTCTCGTGGATGATCTCGTTACCGAGGAGGTCCGCAACTTGCGAGATGAGATCCAGGCTGCGGGTGAAACCCCGCCGCGCGGGCGGCGGGCGCGAATCACGGAAATCACCTCGTCGGCCCCGGGTGGGGATGAGATCGATGCACACGGATCGGTTCCCAACCCGGACCCTCTGTCCGAAAAACTCATTCGGCTAGAGCGATCCGTCAAAACCTGGCTGAAGGAAGCTGACAACAGGCTAGCGACACCGCAGGAGATAACTGCAATTTGGGAGGACCTCTCCGGACTCTGGGCGGTCCTTTCACAAGAAGGCTTGGATGCGAGGCTAGTGACGCGGGCTTTGAACACGTCGATTGCTGCCTCCTCCCGGATCGCCCGCTGTGACTCGCTCCCGAGGGACGACGAGGCAACACGCTTCGCGCGAACGGTGTTGTTGGAGGCAAGTCGCCACAAGGAGCCGATACCCAGACAAGGGGACAACACCTCTTTTGAGGAGATGCCTTCCTGGAGTACTGCTCCACGCACGGAGTCAGCCGAAGGGCTCGTCGGTCTTGCCGCGCAGTTCGGAGACGATTGCGAGGTCGCCGACGCCGTTGGGAGGCTCAGCCAAGATGCGGTTCCAGCGGTGCGCTTTCAGATCGCTGCCTATCTAGGGCTCCTGTACCCGGCGGGCGAAGCGCTTTTGTGGGACATCGCAGAGCGTATGGCTGATGAGGAACCTAGCCGCGGGGTCCTGCAGGGGCTACTCCGTTGGGGGCTACCGAACGTCGCTGGCGTAGACCCCGACCGTCTTGCTGCTCTAAGCCAACGCTTGCTCCAGCGTGTGGTTGACGGGCCTGGAGCGAAGCAGGTCCGCGAGGGCGCTTTGGTCGTGTTGCTTCGGCTCTATGTATGGCTAGGGCATGCCGAATCTGAGTCGACCCTCTTCGCAACCGCAGAGAAGCCAGCCGCGTGCTCTGTCGACCTAAACCACATTGTCTTCCATCTCCGGGAGGCCCTAATCCACGGCCCGACCGAGAGTTCGGACCCACTGCAAGACGCACCTCGGAAACGCGCCCTTCGCCTTCTGGGGTACATCACAACGCACGCGTGTGAGGTGTTCCACCACCTTCAGGAGCGCCACGGTGGACAGATGGACGAGCCGCTATCTGGCGAGGCCGAGAGCGAGCTTATCGCAATCATCCGTCTCATCGACGCCGTGGCAACCCACGTCTCCCACGCCCCGGGTCTCCCCAGGATCCGCAGGGGCGCGGTACGGCATGAGGACCTGCCAGACCTGAGTGCCATGCAGGTGCGTTTTTACCGAGAGACGAGATCGATCGTTCCTCAACTCCTGAACGTCGGCCTGCCATCGGCTACCCATCACCTCCTGGAGATGCTCCACGCGTACGTCCCGATTGATCCGCGCGGGATCTTCTTGGACCTAGGGAGGGCGATCGCAGCCGGGCGAGCTAGCGGCTACCAGTATGAATCTCTCGCAGCGGACCTCGTGGTGGACCTTGTCACCACCTACCTGGCCGACCATCGAGCCTTACTTCAGAACAATCCTGAGTGCCATCGTACCTTGCTCGACATCATGGACATCTTTGTCGAGGCCGGCTGGCCTCAAGCCCGCAAGCTCACCTACAGGTTGTCTGAGGTCTTTCGGTGATTGCGGCCGGGTCAGCGAGGCAAAGCCGCATCCTGGCGCGTCGACACGAATAGTCCCAGGCGTGTGGCGCGAATTCCAGGTGCGACGACCCACGCCACGCGGGCGCGTCGTGGTGAGGCGATCCCATCTCCAGGACCGCGGATTAGCACTCCGAGGGTCGCAGGCTTCGGCGTCGCCCTAACCACCTGTGATCACAGGCGCTCGCGGTTGGCGCCGGCCCGGCGATTTCGGACTCACCCGCGCCTCAACGGGGGTGATTTCACCGCCCTAGGGTGCGGGCGCGGACGCCCGGGTGTGATCTGGCGAGTCCCAACCTGCCCGCACCCGAATCACCCGAGGTTGCCCGACTCAAGGACGGGTGACATCGAAATCGGCTCTTTGCTTGACCGAGTCCGTGTACCCGCCTGGCAGCAATAAGACGGGGCCGCCCCAAAGAGCGGGCGGTAGGAAGAAAGTGCGTTACTGGGGCGCGCTAGAGCCACCGGTAGGTCCCTCTGGAGGACCGACAAAGCGGCCCAGAGCGACAGGATGCCACCGGCACCCAGGCCTCCGTTTGTCAGACCGCCATCCTCAAACGGCAGTGCGCCCTCCGTCCACGGCGAGTTTTGTGCCGTGGATGAAGCTGGAGCGATCCGTCGCCAAGAAAACAATGGCGTCGGCAATTTCGTCCGCGGTAGCGGGGCGGCCCGCGGGGGCTTGGGCGGCGAGTTGCTCAAGTGCCTCCCCCATGGCTGCCGTGCCTTCCGTGCGCGTAGGCCCAGGACTCACTGCATTCACGCGGACACCGCTGGGGCCGTATTCCGCCGCCCAAGCCTTGGTCAGCAGATTGAGGGCGGCCTTGCTCGAGGCATAGAGGCTCATCCCGGCCACCCCGTAGTCGGCCACCATCGTCGAGACATTGACAATCGCCCCCTTGCCTCTCTTCGCCATCCGCGGAGCCAGTTCCGCCACGAGGAAATACGGCACCTTGACGTTGAGCGAATACACACTCTCAAACATGTCTTCCGTGGTTTCATGCGTCGGCCCAAACGGGAAGATCCCCGCATTGTTGATCAGGATATCGACATGGCCGTTTCCGAGCTCGATCGCTTGTCTCGCCACGTCGCGGGTGCTTGACGCGTCGTGAAGGTCGGACGAAATAAAATCCGCGCCGCCGCCCGCTGCGCGGATTTCCGCCACCGTGTTCTCGCCGCGTTCCGCATTGCGGCCCACGACGATCACATGGATACCAAGCTGGGCCAGTTTATTGGCGGCCGCCCGCCCAATCCCACTGGTGCCTCCCGTAATCAGTGCTGTCTGAGAATTCGTAGTCATTGGTAATCCCTCACTCCGATCTTGGTGTCGTCGTTCGAAACTTGATGGCCGACGCCGGGATGATTCGACCGTTGCCGCCGCCGAAGCGGCATGGCCTGGAAACAGCTCCAGGCGTCCGGCGGGCAGAGCCCACCCCACGCGGTACCGATGCGTCCCGCGCGGGGCGTGCCCTACCCGAGCGCCTCCACTCACCTCACCAGGCGGCGACGCCCTGAGCGTAGATCGCGATCTCTGCGGAGGGGACCGCGCCGAGATCGATCAAGCCGTCCTGGCGGTCGATGCGCCACCCATGGATCGCGCCCTCGGCCGGATCGAGGGCGTAGAGAAATTGCCCGTTGGCCGTGATGGCCATGTCGATCGGCCGGTTGGCGAACGCCGCCGTGTCGTCGAGGAGCACCACGCTGCCGTCCTTCTCCGCGACGGCATAGGCGGAGAGAGTCTGGCTCCCCGTGTTGGCGGTGAACACGTCGCCGCGTCGGTTGCCGGCGATCCAGCACACCCCCGACTGGCCGTTGACCACCGACGGCGTAATCACCTGCAACGCCCCGTCGGGCAGAATTCGGTAAGACGAAACCGCACCCTCAGACACTTCCGCCACCAATAGATCGCCGCGGTTATCGAAGATCACGGCGAACGGCCCGGCGCCGCTGGACGGTGACGTCACCGCGTTCATGGCGGGACGTCCGCGCCGATCCACGGGGAAGACCAGGATCTCACCATCCATCCGGTCCGTGACCACGAGGTTCTCGCCGGTGGGGTCGAGCGCCACCTGGGAGAACGCGCCGCCGCCCAGGGAGCGGGTCGAGTCCCCCATCGGGATCAGTCGGCCCCGGCGGGTGAGATGGAACCCCATGATGTTCGCCGGATCCCCGGCGTTGAGGACGTAGACCAGGCCGTGGTCCACCGCCAGGCTGCTGGGAAGCGGGCCGCCGGAATCGACCTTGTCCGTGAGGTGGAGGCCGTCGTCCCGGACCCGGAAGACCGAGATCTCGTTGCTCCCCGCGTTGACCGCCAGCAGCCACTGGTGGTCCTCGGTGAGCACCAGCGCCGCCTGCGAGGCCAGCGGATCCAGCCCGTCGCCGGAACCACTCCCCCCGGTGGCCACCGTCGCCACCTCCGTGAGGTGACCCGCCTCATCCCGGTCGAAGACAACCACCGCGTTGTCCGCCGCATTGGTCATGGTGTAGACCGCGCCGGCCACGTCTATCTCGTTTGCGAATGCGGCCACGGCCGGTAACGCCAGCACCGCGGCCATAACCACTGCCGAGAACTTTTTCCCATTCATCTCGCATCTCCTCTTTCGACGCAGGATCGCGTCTATCACTGGCGACGCCGGCCCACCCGGTGCCACTCCTCTACACGCGACCCTAGACCCCGCGGATGAAGGGCGAATAAAGGCGGGATGAAGATTCGGTAAAGGCGAGACGCGGCAACCGTGCGCCCGGCAACGCCCTGGAGTGGCCGCCATCACGGCCGGTTCGCGCCCGGCGCGACACGCCGCCGGCTGACCTCCGGGGAGCCCCTGGCGGCTTGCCAATCGGGAGACGGCCGACCCTGTCCACGACCTCGGATCCTCAAGCCGTCGACCGCAGGCGCGGGCGTCCCGCTAGTTACAGGTAACTCCACGGGTCGGAGCTAGGCACGCGGCGGCTCCCCGCGTCTCATGTCTCACCTGCGACTCAGCCAGCGCGATTTTGGGACGCTCGACCTCCCCGTACCCGAATCGCCCGAATTGCCCGCGTTCATCCCGTGACGCGCATGCCCCTCGGGGTCTCAATCTCTGGGAGAGCGACGACGAGAGCGGGCCGGTTGCCGCGGAGGAAGGGACGGCATGGCCCGCCCTCGTCGATGGTGGAAGCCTAGGTCGACGTCCTATCGGCCCAACACTGGGATGGCTTCGTCGCTTCTGACGCCTTATCGGTGACTCGGGGACCGCCTTTCGCCCCGGCAACAAAAAAACGGAGCCGCCTCAAGCTGAGGACGGCTCCGTGAACCAAGCGAGCGGTGCGCCAAACCGGGCCGGATCAGCTCACCAGCTTGCGCCGCCCCGCAACCCCCAGCCCGACCAGGCCGAGGATGCGACCGGGGTAACGATGGCCACCGGCGAAGCTGCGGACAGTCTCGCCGGGCCATTCACATGGTCCAGCTGGGCGGATCAGTCGGGGCAACTCGCGCAACACGGGATCACATCCACCTGAACAAGCGCCGCCTCCTGCCGGAAGGGGGCGGAGCATCAGGTAGATGCCGGGGTCGCTGAGCTCCACCGAAGTCCCTTCCTCCAAACGTGGGGTGAGGAACCGGCCCAAGACAGCGGGCAACGTATCGCCTGACGCGCACGTGAGCACATGTTCGTACGGAGGATCGTTTTCGTGATCGATCTCGGGGCCTGGCATGTACCCATCCCCGACGAAGATATGGCAGTCGGGCTGCACCACAAGCGCTCTCGAACCCCCTGTCAGCCGGCCGGACAGGTAGACCGTGGCAGTGCGCTCCTGCGGTCCCAACACCATGATGTCGGCCAGGCACAAGACCCCTTCACGGCGCGCAGGCGCGAGCGAAGGGTAGATCGGTTGCAAGGTGAGGTCCTCGGCACAGAGCGCCGTAGTGGCGCCGTCGGAGAAGACGCGCTTCTCCCAGACACGGCTCTCGCCAGGAGGGAGTCCGGCGACGATCCCGCGGTCCTCGTCGGGGCTCAGCAGAGGGGGATGGTTGGGCAGGGCCATGTCATCCGCCTGGGCGCCAGAAGGTTGTACGGCGCAGAGCACAAGTCCGAGCATCGCGATGGCAGCCGGAATGGAATGGTTCATCCGGTGAGCCCCTTGGTTGGCAACGATCGGCTCGGGGACAACCCCACTACGGGCGATCCGTGGATTCCTTTGCCGTCAAATTGGCCGCTCCTCCTTGGGTGTCGCTGCGTGGCAGTGGACGGGGGAAAAATTCGGGTTAGTCTCGACCCGGATCGTTGCCGACGACTCGGTACAGACCGGGGCAGATACCACCGGGCGTCGGGCAAAGCGCCATGGAGGAAACTGGCGCTATCCGTAGGCCATTCCGCGACAGCCAAACCTGCAGGTATGCCCTGGGGACCGAAAGACCCGGCGGATCGTCCGGGGGTACGTCAGCCGTGTAGCGTTCCGGGATAGAAGGTGTTCTTACACTGAGAACGCCGGCGCCGGGCGGTGTAAAGATCTGGCACGCGGTGTCACCGGGGGGGAGGCCAAGAACGATGATCTCCGGACTCGTGCCCAGATCCGACTGATTCCTCTGAAACACAAAGGTTACGTCTTCTTCGTCCGCGGAGGGATTCGAGGCGCACAACTCGTAGTCACCCGAAGGGTTGCCTCCGACGAGAGCGAGAATGATTAGGCTCTGCGCATAAACCGGCGCTGACAGTAGCACCGTAGCCGCGAACACAAGCGCACGGGCTCCGATTCGCTTAACGTTATGAAAAGTCATGAAAACAGCTCCTTTCGTAGAGTGATTGGCGGGTGTTCCCCATGGGGCGCCGCAACGGCGATGATCAGTGTCGGGTTCGGGATGGTGAGGGACTCCGGCAAACAGCGGGAATCGGAGTCCTTCCCGTAGCGAGCGGACTGTCCGTAACCGGTGCCGGGCGTCCCCTATTCATCCAAAAAGCAAATGTTGTGCCGGGCGCGGGTCTGCGCCGATACTACGCAAGAACCGGTTGAAAACAAACGGAATGTTTCGGCTGGGGAAGCTCTCGCCTAGCGCCCACTGCCCGCCCGCCAACCGTGCTTGGCGGAAAAGCCGTAAAGGCGATGGACAGGTCCCCGAGGCCCACGCGGCCCCCGCCACTCGGTATCCCTATAAAACACCCGGATAAATAAGGATTTATCCGGTGCTCAAAGATCAAGAAACCGCTGCAAAGAATGTCGACACCGCGGCCCGACCTGAGAATCCCCCGGCAGGCCCTCGCCCAAGGGCGTCGCCACGGAGTCCCCTCGGGGAGGGAAAATACTCAGAGCGGGACCGTCATCCGGTGCAGACTTACCCCTGGCCCCCCGGCAGGGGTATATGGCCCCTTCGTGGTCGTGCCCTTGATCCTCCCCGCGGCGGCTGACCGCTGCCGGCTGACTCGGGCTAGGAGGGTCGGCGATGGTTCGCCGGGCGGTGGGTGACCGTCCCTGCCCCCCTGGCCCGGTCGTGGCCGAAACCCTGCGCGACCCGCTACCCCTGGCCGCCTCCCTCGTTGTTCGCCCCGACGCGGTACTGCGCCCGCTCTTCGTCGGTCAGCTCCTCACGGTAGAGCTTCCCGTCGTCCGGCGCCTCTAGCGCGAGGTGTACCTGCTTACCCCGGATGTCCGCTAGCACCACGCGGATGCCGTCACCGATGCGGACCGCCTGCCCTGCTAACCTTGTCACGATCAACACGGCTGACCTCCTGTTTGTTACGCGGCACTCCGGCGGCGGCTTGGGAGAGCACGGCTACGGCGCCGGCGTAATCGCGGCTTCTCAGCGGTGCCTCGCCCTGCTCGCGTTACCGCTGCCAGGCCGCCGGCTCCGTTGCCTCGGGCTCGGCCCGCAACGCCTCACGTTGGATTCGGTCTTGCTGGTGTCGCCCACGGGGACCCCTCCTCCGGCCGCTGCAACGGCGCCGCGGGAGCTTACTTCGTCCGGCGACCCGCAGGAACGAGATGAACAGGCACCGGAACGGATCGCGGATCGCCAGGGTATACGTCACGCTGATAATCACCAGCAGGATACCGACGTTCTGCAGCCAATGTATCGTGCTCGTGGTTCCCACGTTGAGCAACGACCCGAGCAGGCGAGGGGGATCTAATGCCCGAAGGACGAACAGGCGCATGTCGGTGACAAACCCGAAGCCCACCAGGAACCGGAACCATTTACGACGGGTGTACTAGGTGTATGTTTGCCGGTTCTCTGGGATGGATACGATATGCCATTGGTTACCCTTCCTCACCGGGTTTGGACTCGAACATCTCGCGGAACCACAGCGTATAGAAACGGTCATCAGGGTCGTACTTTTTGCGATACTGCTGGAAGATCTCGATCTCCTCGGCGAAGCAGGTCTGGACGTGGTGCGGGGTCATATACGGCGTCTGATTGAGCAGCGGCTTGCCGTTGTTCTGAAAGCAGAACTCGTTATACGCCTTGAGAAACGCTTTCCACCCCGTGCTGCCGGTGGCGACCGGGTCGATCGTCACGCACGGCCATTTGCGCGTGTAGGAGAAAAGCGAGCTTTTATCCTGGGCGATGTGGTAACCGACGTTCAGCAGGTCGCAGCGGTAGCCGTTGTCCTTCAAATAGTCCTTGCAGAACTGGAAATACTTGCGAATCGTCTGGGGGTACTCGTCCCGTGGGAAACCCCAGATGCTGAAGGTGTAGGCGGCATAGGGAGCCGTCCCCGGGTAGTGGATGATCTGATCAGCCGGGCTGGTGTTCTTGCCCCGGATGAGCTGGGTCATGACCTGACCGACTATCCGGTAGTGGGTGTTGATCAGAAGGCTGCGCAGCCACTGAAACGGGACGAACTGCGATACCGTGCGGCCGAAAAAGGGGCTGGCGGTCTTCCACGCCCAGTTGCGCAGGCGCCACGGCAGCGTGTGGCTGCGCAGCGGGCCGGGCCCGTCGCAGCGGTATTCGACGACGATCCGGTCCAGGTGCGGCATCAGGTACAACATCATCGAACGCCTCTGGTCGACCAGTTCGTGCAACCGGTCGGCGAACTCGTCGATGTGGTAGACGATGTGCTCGACCGTCATTGGGCGGATCTCCTTGACCCGATAGGTGACTTCGAACACGGCGCCGAGCATGCCGTAGCTCGAGCGCATCGCCGCCAGCAGTTCAGGGTCGTCCTCGGTCACCTCGAGAATCTCGCCGCCGGGCAGCGCGGCCTTGAAGCCGATGGCGTAGGAGTTGACCTGGCCGAACTCCCAGTCCTTCTCCCCGTCGGCGAAGTAGGAGGCGTCTTTGGTTGCCGTGCAGGCGCCGCTGCCGACGGTGAGGTTACCGATCTCGCAGTTGACATAGAACTGCAGGCCGTGTTTCTCGAGCTCGCGCGCGGCATCGATATGCAGCACGCCGGGCTGCATCGTGATCGTCTTGTTCTCTTTGTCGATACTGAGGATCTTGTTCATCTTGGTGATGTCTATAACCGTCCCGCCCTCGGTCACGATGCAGTCGGTGGTCGAGTGGTGCGAGCCCTTGATCCGCACCGGCGACGGATAACGGTCCCGGTCTTTGACGATCCGGATGATGTCGTCGACGCTCTCGGCGACGGCGAAAGCGCCTGCATGGTAAGTGATGTCGCGCTTCCAGTTTTGTAGCATGACCCCGTCGTTCATTGCTTTTATTCCTTGAGGGCAGAATGGGGATTCTCGTGAATGGCCTGCGTTAACAGGCTTTTGAAAAACACCGATAAATAGATCCTGTTGAAACCGCGAAAATCTCCTGTATCCTAAGCTATTGATTGTTTGTATCGCGTTTATTCAGTCGCATACATACGAACGATTCCCACGGGCTTTTCCAACAGCCTGCTAGGGACGCCGCACTCCGGCGGCGGTCAGTGGCGCGTGCTATGTGCGCGGCACGATCCTAACCCCCCGGCCTTCCGTCGACTACAGCTCTGGATGGGTGCACCTAGAGCCTAGGTACCCGTCGGCTCCAGTGGCGCGATGCACTCGGGGCCGTCGTTGCGGGGGCTGTTCACGTAACGGCTGACTGGGTGGGAGGCCATGGCCTCGGCAGTTAAGGACGCGGGGCAGAAGCTGGGGTCGACGCTGGTCGGCCCGGTGCAGCTTCCGATGGGGAGCTACCTGGTGATGCTCATCGCCCCCCGGTTTCCGCGATGTCCGCTGCCCGGTCCACGTTTCGTGGTACCGCCACGGGAACGCGTAGGGAATCCTATGGGTCGACGGCGGCAGCCAGGCGCGGCGAGCTCGCGAATCGCCGAGCTTCGAGCGAGGGGTTCCGTAAGCGGGTCTCCGAAGGGGATGTGCTATCGACCGACGCGGGACATCCCGGGCAAGTCAGATCAGGACGAGCGCGACGACCTGCTCGGAACCACCCGTGATCCGCGCCGCGGTCCGCACCAGCTCGTTGCGGAGGCTCCTCCGGCGCGGGACGAGCCGGACGTTCTCGGTGAACGGGTCCCGGCAAAGCTCGGCGGGGGAGGTCACGAGGTGTTGGCGGCACGACGCGGGGCGGTCGAGGTAGATGCCGCAGGTCCCCTCCTCGAGGTCCAGGAACGGGCACGGGATCCGGAGCGCGAGGTACCGGCGCGCGAGCGTCTCGACCCGGTGGGCGTGGCCGGGGTCGTTGTCTCCCCGCGCGAGGCCGGTTTCGAGATCATGGAGGAGGTCCTCGTCCGCGAGCTTCTCGCGCGCGGCGGTGAAGCGCGCCCGCACCTCGGTTCGGCGCGGCTCGGGAAGGGCCTTGAGGACGCGGCGCAGATGGAGCATCTCGGGCAGGGAGAGCCGGACGAGGTACCAGCAGCAGGCATCACAACCCTTCCGGCAGGAGATCGACGACCCGCGCAAGACCTCGCGGTCCGCACTACGGCGCGCGACGGCGTCCGCCTCGGCGAGGGCCGGCGGGACGAGCGCGAGGAGCTCCTCGTTCGTCAAGGCCGTCTCGCCTTCGCGACGATCCGTTCCGCGAGCACCGCGGGAGAGGTCGTGACGAGGTCCACGAGCAGGATGGCGGCGAGGAGTTCGTCGCTCCACGGCACGTCCGCTGGTGCTTCGATGCCGAGCCGAACTTGGCTACCGCGGACCTCCATCACCACCCCGGGAATGTCGTCCGGCTCCCACCCCTGGCCGTTCTTCCGCGCTAGGATCATCACGGCTGACCTCTTTGTCATGGCTACCCCGCACTCCAGCGGCGACCTAGCCCATTGACTCGGTGACGCGTTTACTCAAACGGACGCCCGAAATACGTCAGGATCGAAAGTCCGAGCAGGTAAACGCTCATGACCGACTGAAGCCCCGATGCCGTTCGAACCCAGCCGGTGGCGCGCAGCGCGTACTCCTGGGGCTGGATTCGCGAGATCCAGGTCCCCGCGTTGAGCTCGCGCCAGCCGATGTGGAAGGCCGAGAGCAGGCTGAAATAGAGCGCGAGGCCCATGCCTCGGATCGGCCCACAGACCGGTGGCTCCACGCGAGCGGAGTCGGCCAGCTCGAAGGCGGCTTCGGAGGACCCAAGAAGTCGTTCCTTGGGCCAGATGCGCACGATGCGCGCCCGACCGACGCCGAGAATCGGAAGCCAGTAGACGATCGCGAACAGCCCGATCAGCGCGCCCAAGATCCGTAGCGCACGGCCGGGATGGAGGCCGTACGCGGCCGTCCAATCGAAGAGGATCGTCTTGACCATCCGTTCAACCGGGGGTGCGGCCTGCGCTTTGGAGCGTTCGATGAGAAAGGTCGCTTCCCGCTCGGGCGCTCGGAGGCCGGCGGACTCCAGGGAGGCCCGGAGCAGGACGAGCCCCGTATGGTGTTTGGGGGTGACGCTGACGGTGAGCAGGCCGTGGATGTCTGAGATTGCGTCGGGAGGCGGTGCCGTCGCCGGTTCGAAGGTCGCCGCGCGCAGGTCGATCCCACGGAATGCCTTGGCTGCCAGATCGGTGTGGACAACCGTGGCCCCGGCGAGACTGGTGTGAACGAGGAAGGCGTCCCTCAAGTCCGCGTCGGTCAGGTCGGCCGCGCTCAGGTCGGCGTGGGTTAGATCGGCCTCGCGCAGGTTGGCGCCGGTTAGCCTCGTCAAGACCAGGTTGGCCCGGATCAGTTGGGCCTTGCGCAGGTTGGCCCAACGCAGGTTGATCCCGGTCAGGTCGTCCCAGCTCAGGTTGGCCTCACGCAGGTCGGCGTGGCTTAGGTCCGCTTCACTCAGGTAGGCGCCGTACAGATTCGCGTTCCGAAGGTCGGCACTGCCTAGGAGGGCCTTGCGCAGGTCCGCCCCGACCAGGTCGGTCTCGCTCAGATTCGCCCCCAGCAGCCAAGCGCCGCTCAAGTTGGCCTCCGACAGGGTGGCGCGGCTCAAGTTAGCGTTCCGCAGGATCGCCCCGCTCAGGTTGGCCCCCCGCAGACTGGCCCCGCTCAGGTCGGCGTCCTGCAGCAAGGCCCCGCTCAGGTTGGCTCCCGACAGAAAAGCGCCGCTCAGGTTGGCGTCCTTCAGGTGGGCATCGCTCAGATCCGCCTGGTCACCAGACTTACCGTTGGTCAGGACCCACTGTTCCTGGGGCTCCCAGAGTTCCGCCAGGTTGAGCCGGTGCCCCTGTCTTCCGTCTGACTCCAGCCACTCCGAATGCGCCGGCATCGCCTCCCACACGCGCTTCAACAACTCCTCGTTCGCGCCAAGTGCGCTGGTGGCTGGCCACAATGAAGCCCCCATCGTGCTCAAGAGGCACGCCAGCACGCCTGTGCGGAAAGGTAAGGACCTGGCCATCCGCTCTCACGTGTGGCTGGCGTCTCGGCTACCGAGCAGTCGTCGTTCGTCTCGCCCTCGTATCGGGGCTCCACCCTGCGGATGGAAATTTCTCGCGCCGCCTCGTCCCCAGACGCACTCGATTACCTCGACTCGGGCCAACCGTGACTCAGAGGGTGTCCCGGATAAGGACCGTTCGCTCGCGCTTCGTAGTGGTGAAAAGCATGCGGACCTCCTGTCTGTTGCGCCGCACTCCGGCGGCGGCAACGACTGGCTACTTGCTCTTCCGGCGCTTCTTGGACGCCATGACGCGCTGGTAGCCGCTGATGAGGTCTTCGTCGAAGGTGCCCTTCAGGACTTCGGCGCGCACAGCCTTCTCGGCTTGCGCCATATCCAGCTTGTTGATGGGCATCTTCGCTTTCTTCACGATCGTGATGCCGCGCTTGAGCGTCACGCCGTAGTGATCCGCGTCGAAGTACGCGATAGTGATCTTGGCTTTCTGCCGAATGGCCTTCACGTTCGGCGTCCGTGGTTTCCGCTTGAACCGGGTGTTGAGGGGAAGCTCACTGAGTTGCAGAGTCTTCTTCCTGGGCATCGTGTTTCTCCTCTCCTCTGGGGTGAATACGAACACGTGATCGAAACTATATGC
>Ga0210124_1000671_pt1 | contig 16531 bp, 12 predicted proteins | sample Muzzi_PWC_D2_FD_185554 | JGI IMG/M metagenome (GOLD analysis project Ga0210124, IMG submission 185554) | Wetland microbial communities from San Francisco Bay, California, USA, that impact long-term carbon sequestration - Muzzi_PWC_D2 (SPAdes) | ecosystem: Environmental > Aquatic > Marine >... | reverse complement strand
TTTGTGATGAAGTTGAATACCTTCCTGAACGTCAATGGGAAGTTGCCAATCTTTAGCCAACAGAAACCCGATCTCACAATGATCCGTACCGACAATTTCTTTTTCATAATCAGTGATCGGCTTAGAATTTTCATCATAGGAGTTGCATGCCTTAGAAAATAAATCGGGCGCTGTCTGGTCTTCGACAATCATCCCAATGTCATGAAGAATACCGCACAAAAACGCATCTTCTCCATTTAAACCAAAGATTCGCTCCATAATCATTTGGCTGCAAATACTGACGGCAGCGCAATGAAGCCATAAACGGTTTCTTGAAAAAGCCTTCTTACTGCTTTTACTCTTAAATAGGGACTTCAAGCCTTCAGTAACGATCATGTTGCGCAAGTTATTGATGCCGATGATGACAACTGCTCTGGAGATACTATTGACTTTCTGCCTCAGGCCATAATAAGGACTATTGGCTCCGCGCAGTATTCTCAAAACAAGGGTTGGGTCCATTTTGATCATTTTTTCAAAATCCTGCATCGTACTGTTTTCATCAGAAATCAGTTTGGAAAGCTTAATGGTTATATGAGGCAGGGTTTTGGCTGTGGTAAATTTGTTAAGCAATCCCTTTGCGGTTGGCATTTATGGGTCTCCTCGATAATAATTAAACATCTAAGAATTTCTATAACACAACAAAATCAAATTTCTTTTAAGAACAATTTATTCATGCCACCCATTGCTCCAATATTTCAATTGGGGCGAAGCGCCTAAGTTTTTTAAATTGTAATATAGTAGTATTGAAATCACTTCTAATTTCTGAAGCACAAATTATGCCAACTAAGTGATTATACATATTATTTAATCGATTCAGATCATAAGGAGCAATTTTGTCTAGTTATTTTTCTCCTACATCATAAAAATACTAGCCGATTGAGAATAATCTATTAGAATAGGAAAAAATGTTCATAAAAGGTTGATTCAGGATTTGAGGGAGTGGCAGATTTCTGACACTCTCCAAAAAAAATAACCTATTTTGAAAATACGTGACTTTGAGATGGCAAAAACTATATCAAAAATATGTCTTGACAACTTTACCAATTTGCGTCAAGATTCGTCTATGCTCAATTCACTCTCACCAATTCCATTATATTATCAGCTGGCAAACATTATCCTGGATAAAATACGGTCTGGAGAATGTCCTCCAGGCTCAAAGATTCTATCCGAGAATGAGCTTGCTAACCGTTACGGCATAGGAAGGCCCACGGCCAGACAGGCAACAGATCTTCTGGTTAGAAAACGCATCCTGATGCGCAAGAGGGGTTCAGGAACATTTGTATGTGAACTGCAGAAAGAGGTTGATCTTTTTTCATTGGCCGGCACAACATCGGCTTTCAATAAAAAAGGGATAGAGGTTAAGACGCATATCCTTCAAAATATTCGGCTGGAGCAAATCAGATATGATCCGGAAAATCCTTTCTCCAAAAAGAAGGCTTATTTTTATTCTCGGCTCAGTCGGGTTGAAAAGATGCCGGTTCTTATCGAAGATATATATCTTCATGATATATTGTTTAAGGAAATAGATAAGATTGATTTATCTCAACGATCTCTTTCCCAAGTTGTCGATGAACACTATTACATGAAACCCAGCAGCGGCAGACAGAACTTTAGAATTGGCTATTTAACCGGCGAAAAAGCGAATACTTTAGAAATTACACCAGACACTCCAATTCTTATGGTAAAACGATTTTTGAATTTTGATCAAATAAAAAACGCTATTTATTCAGAGCTTTATTGTCGAACAGATCAATTTGTTTTTTCGCAGACTTTGGGAGCTTATTCGTAATCTAAATTGAGCGATGATATGAACTAACGAATCTTTTATGAATACGGAGATATTGCAATGAAAGATAGAGGATATTATGAAGGTTTCGGGGGGGCTTATCTTCCTGAAATTCTTATTGCCACTTTTGATGAACTGGTCGATACATTTCAAAAGGCAAAAAACGATCCCGGTTTCTGGCGGGAATACGTCGATATCATGTCCACATATTCTTGTCGCCCCACACCATTGACGTTTGCCGAAAACCTTACGAAACATTTTGGGGGAGCCCGTATTTATATCAAGAGGGAAGACCTCAACCATACCGGCGCACACAAGGCCAATAACGTTATAGGGCAGGGCCTTTTGGTAAAACGAATGGGAAAAACGCGGGTCATTGCGGAGACCGGCGCAGGTCAGCATGGGGTGGCCACAGCTACCATGGCTGCAAGATTTGGATTCAAATGTACCATCTATATGGGAGAGGTCGATGTACAGCGACAGCGTCCAAATGTATTCTGGATGGAGCGATTGGGTGCAGAAGTCGTTACGGTACGAGAGGGGACCCGGATCTTAAAAGATGCCATTAACGAAGCTTTCCGGGACTGGGTGACAAATATGAATAACACTCATTATGTCCTGGGTACGGCATGTGGGCCTCATCCTTTTCCGGAAATGGTTTCTTTTTTTCAATCGATTATCGGAAAAGAAGCCAGAAAACAGATCCTTGAAATAGAAGGCAGGCTTCCTTCACGCATTTATGCCTGTGTTGGCGGCGGCTCCAATGCATTGGGAATTTTTCAGTCTTTTCTTAATGATCCGGTTGAACTTGTAGGCGTTGAGGCGGCAGGAAAAGGATTGGAGACCGGACAACACGCGTCCCGCCTTTCTTCCAAAGATGCCAGCGTCGGTGTTGCCCAGGGATATAAAACATACTTTCTTCAGGATCATGACGGTCAGATGAAAGAGACTCACAGTGTTGCCGCCGGTCTGGATTATGTCGGTGTTTCACCGATTCTGGCGAACTTTTCTGATAAAGGTCGAATTCGATTCGAAGCAGCCACAGACAAAGACGTCGTTGATGCCCTTTCGCTTACCATCAGAAAAGAGGGTTTGATTCCCGCACTTGAGTCAGCCCATGCCTTTGCACAGGCATTTAAAGAAGTCTCTGCAATGTCAAAGGAAGATATTGTTCTGATCAACCAATCCGGCAGAGGAGACAAAGATATATTTACCGTCGCGGATGCTTTTAAAGATCCTAAATGGAAGGAGTTTATAAAGGAAAAAGCGGAGGAATATCATGCTTGAATCATATATAAAACAAAGGCTTAAAGAAAAAGAGATCCTGTTAATGACCCATATTGTTCTTGGATATCCTACCTACGAAGATGCTTTCAGTATCATTGAAGCAATGGTAAACGCCGGTGTTGACCTGATGGAACTGCAGATCCCTTTTTCAGAACCGATTGCTGACGGGGCTATCATTTTACACGCCAACCAAAAAGCGCTTTCAGGGGGAGCGACCGTACAAAAGTGTATGGACTTTGCCCGAAAAGCTGTCAAATCCTTTGATATTCCCTTTCTATTTATGAGTTATTACAATATTCTTTTTAAGTACGGAGTCGATCGGTTTGCCGGTGCGATGCACGACAGCGGAATTATGGGGGCAATTGTTCCCGATTTACCACCTGAAGAAGGAAGGGATTACCTTGAAGCCATGGAGAAATACCATCTCTCACCAATCTTCATATATTCTCCCACAACTCCGGAAGAACGGATGGCATACCTGAACTCCTTTGGAAAAGGGTTTATCTACTGTGTGGCCAGAAAAGGGGTTACCGGTGGGGCGACGGACTTTTCCAGACAACTGAAGGAATATCTTTTGAGATGTCGAAGGGCCACGGATCTTCCTTTGGCGCTCGGATTCGGTGTAAAGGAAAAAGCGGATGTTGATTATTTAAAAGGAAAAGCCGACATTGCCGTCATCGGTTCGGAAACCATTCGCATAGTGGATACCGCAGGTGTTGGTGCTGTCAGCGAATTTATCAACAGCTTACGGAGTCAGTGATGCGTCAAAAAGTTAGAAAATCAGTCCGTTCCTCTCACTTCTCACTTTCTCATCTTCACCTATCTTCCATTACTCATTACCTATCATTGGGTACATATTTTCGAAAAATCAACGTTGCATTGGTTCCCCCAAAACCGAATGAATTCGAAAGCGCAATATTGACATCAACCGATTTGGTCTGGCCCATGACATAGTTCAAGCCCTCACATTCCTGGTCAACCTGTTCAAGGTTCAAGATCGGCGGTATTTGATTATTATATACCGATAATACGCTGGAAATAGCTTCGATTCCGCCGATGGCGCCCAGCGAATGTCCAAGTTGAGATTTGTTGGCTGTAATAAACGGCCTTTCTTTGCCAACGCCAAATACTTCTTTTAAGGAGTTGGCTTCATTGATGTCACCTTTTGGGGTTGAGGTGGCATGGGGATTAATCAAATCAACGTCTTCCGGTTTGATTTGTGCATCTTCCAATGCCAGTTTAATGCATCGAATGGCACCATCCATGTCAGGATCGGTAATATGACTGGCATCCCCGGTCATGGCAAAACCGATGAGTTCAGCATATATTTTGGCCCCTCTTGCCTTGGCATGATCCAGATCTTCTAAAATCAGGATGCCCGATCCATCCGCCATGATAAAGCCATTCCGATTGATATCAAACGGACGAGAAGCGGATTGGGGCGTTTGATATGATGAAGATAGGGCTTTAAGTGCATGAAAACCGGCAATGGTTAACGGCGTGATCGCAGCTTCTGTTCCACCACAGGCAAATGCGGCTTCCTTTCCCATTTGAATTCTCTGGAAAGCTTCACCGATTGCGTGAGATCCGGAAGCACATGCCGTTGCAAGACAGGCATTGGCACCTCTGGCCTTAAAGGAAATACTGACATTGCCTGCTGCCAGGTTGGGTATCAAACGTGGAATAAGAAATGGTGATACTTTTTTGCCCTTCAAAAAACGACTGTATTCATTTTCCCAGGTCTTGGGCCCTCCCAAACCCGATCCGATGATAACACCGACCCGATAAGGGTCGATTTTTCCATCATCTAAATTCACATCGGCATCGGCAATTGCTTCCAATGTTGCGGCATAGGAATATTGAATAAACGGATCCATGTATTTAATTTGTTTTAAATCTTCTTTTGTAAATCCGATCTTTCTTTGTTTAACGATTTCTTTTAGGTCAAACTGTTTTACTTCTCCGGCAATAAGAGGAAAATCTACCGACAAATTAAACTTTTCTTTAATGTCTTCCAAGTCTCCCCACTGTGTAATATAATCTATACCGGATTTGCCCGCAATCATGGCTTCCCATGTGCTTTGTACATCCAGTCCCAGTGAGGTGACCATCCCAAGGCCGGTAACCACGGCTCTTTTTAGTTCTATTGTTTTACGCATGTTTTACCTCTTGCTGAACGATTTAAGTCAGTAATTTGTTGAGCGCTTAAAATCCTGCCGTTGCATAAATAACACGTCGAGGATTCGTCAAGACACTAAATTATCACTCAAGCTTCAAACCCATATTTTTTATTGAAAACGCATAATAAGTTAAATTATAATTTGTTGTTTGCAGTGAAGAATAATCGCCATGTGATTTAAGATTAAGGTTCAAAACTTAAATTATTATAAACGTCGGGATGGGTGAGATGCAAGTGATTTATTTACCATGGAGTGATTCAAGGAATTCCCTTGGATGTTCCGCCCGTACTAGACTTTCACCGATTAAGAAATTCATTATTCCCGAATCTTTAATTTTTTCGATGTCTTTTCGCGTTCGAATTCCACTGGCCGCAACCGCTATCTGGTCATTGTTAAGCAGTGATTTCATCCGAATCGCGATGTCGATGTCGGTTTCAAAAGATTGCAGGTTACGGTTGTTGATACCGATAAGTCGAGCGCCTGCCAATTTGGCTTTTTCGATATCCGTCTCTGAATGAACCTCCACAAGCGCATCCATCTTTAATTCCTTGCACAAACTCAGATAATCCTTGAGCTGCTGTTGATCAAGAATACGGACGATCAGGAGTACGGCATCGGCTTCCATAACTGCTGACTCAAAAACCTGATAAGCGCTAATCAGAAAATCTTTCCGAAGAACCGGAAGCGTCGTGGACTGACGGGCGATTTTCAAGTCTTCGGGACCTCCTTTAAAATAGGGCGTATCGGTCAATACAGAGAGCGCTGCAGCACCACCTTTCTCATATTCGTCAGCATAGAGCGCAGGGTTCAGGTTTGCACGAATATCACCTTTGGATGGGGAGGCCCGTTTAATTTCAGCAATGATATTGATTCCATACGGCCCGGGTTGTTCCAGTTTTTTAAAAAAAGGACGTCTCTTTCGAGGAGCAAACGCTTTTTCACGAAGAAAAGATTCCGGAATATGTTGTTTCGCTGCGATAATTTCCTGTTTTTTATCTTCAACAATTTTACTTAAAATATCTTTTACCATTAGTCGTTTTCCTGACTATATTTTATCAACGCTTCCATCTTCCTGGCAGCATCACCATCATCAATAGCTGTTTCAGCCATTCGAATTCCTTGCTTAAAATTATCGGCCTGTCCTGCGGCAACCAGTGCCGCAGCGGCGTTAATGAGTACGACATTTCGTTTGGGCCCTTTTTCACCATTTAGAATATTACGGGTAATTTGGGCGTTTTCTTTGGGATTTCCCCCCAGAAGATCTGCCGTTTTTGCCCGTTCACTAAAAAACTGTTCTGGAGATATGTCATACGTTCGAATAAGACCGTCTTTGAGTTCTGAAATGCGGGTGGGAGCGCAAACAGAAATTTCATCCAATCCATCATGGCCATGAACCACAAACGCCCTTTTTGCACCCAGTAGCTGAAGGGCGTGTGAAAACATTTCCGTGAGTTCGGGTGCATAAACCCCCAGAAGCTGGCAGTTTGCTCCGGCCGGATTTGTTAGTGGACCCAGCATGTTAAAAATACTGCGCAATCCTACCTCTTTTCTCGCTTTTGCAGCAAATCGCATGGCGCCGTGATACAAAGGGGCAAAAAGAAAACCGATACCGATGTCCTGAACCGCTTCTTCAACAATTTCCGGAGCGGTGTCAAGTTTAACCCCCAGCACCTCAAGAAGGTCTGCACTACCGCACTGGCTCGATACGGAACGATTCCCATGCTTGGCAACGGTAACACCACATGCTGCGACCACAAATGATGTCGTCGTAGAAATGTTAAACGTATGAGCGCCGTCGCCGCCGGTACCGCAGGTGTCGACAACGGTTGAAGCTGATGTTTGGATACGAAGGGCTTTCCTTCGCATGGCGCGAGCCGCACCCGCAAGTTCTTCAAAGGTTTCTCCTTTTGTTGCCAAAGCGGCCATCATCGCGCCGATTTGAGCGTCGGTAATATTTCCAGAAAAAATTTCGGTGATCATTTGAGACATTTGTTCTTCATTCAGATCTTCTCTCTTAACGATTTTGCTGAGATTTTCCTTAAACATGGTCAATCCTTTCCTCTAAAGTCGGTCAAATAGTTGAGTGGTCGGGGAGTTTTTATTTGTTAAATCGATCCATGGATAATGTTTTTTAAAAAACCATGTAAACTCGTGGTTAAAGGATCGTAAAGAAAGAACAGATATCAATATAATAAAACAATGAGTTAAGCTTAGAATAGACACTTTCATACTGTTGAAATGTTTCGGTAAGCGTCTGTTCTTTCCAGCGATCCCTAAACCACTCAAACAGTACACGCTTTTTTTAAAAAAATATCCATTTCGCTGATATATAAAGGTTTACAATAAAAACTCACAGACCCCTCAAACAGTTAATATGACCAGAGATAAGTGACAAGTAACGGGTGAGCAGTATATCTGATACCCGACACCTGAACCCATAACCCTGGCACCTAAGCCGATTACCTGTTATTTAAAAAATTCCTCAAAATCCGTTTCCCCAACCGGGTCATAATAGATTCCGGATGGAATTGAATGCCTTCGGTCGCATGATGTTCTTTGTGCCGGATGCCCATGACTTCGCCGTCGTCCGCTTCAGAAGTTATTTCCAGACATTCGGGAAGATGCTCCTTTGAGACGGCCAAGGAATGATACCGCATTGCCTCAAAAGGCTTAAGAATTCCCTGATAGATCATTTTCCCGTCAGCGTGGATCATAGATGTTTTTCCATGCATAAGACTTTTTGCGGCAACCACTTTTCCACCAAACGCAGCGGCAATGGCCTGGTGGCCAAGACATACACCAAGTATGGGGATTTTACCGGAAAAATGTTCCACCACAGATAAAGAAATACCAGCTGATTCCGGACGACCCGGTCCGGGTGATATGACGATTCCCGAAGGTTTCCATGAAACAAGATCCGATATGGAAGCGGCGTCATTCCGTACAACCCTGACTGAGGCGCCGATTTGGCCCAGGTATTGAACCAGGTTGTAAGTAAATGAATCATAGTTGTCGATCATGATGATCATATTTTTTCTCCTTAACTTCTGACCCTATGTCTTTATGCTCTTAACCCATTTTACCATTTCATTCAATCCATCGGTATTCAGGTTTGAGCATTGAACTTTTTGCTTTTCTTTCCCTTTGAAACCAGCTCCAGTGCCTTCTGCATGGCCATGGCTTTATTTACGGTTTCCTGTCTTTCCCGTTCCGGATCTGAATCGGCAACAATACCTGCACCGGCCTGAACCGTGAGTAGATTGTCTTCAATGCTTGCGGTTCGGATGGTAATGGCCATGTCCATATTTCCGTGGAACGAAATGTATCCAACAGCTCCGCCATAAGGACCCCGGGGGTTTTGCTCGAGTTCTGCAATGATCTCCATGGCTCTTATTTTAGGCGCTCCGGACAATGTTCCCGCAGGAAAAGTCGCCCGAAGCAGATCCAGGGCATCGAAATCAGGTTTTATATCGCAGCAAATGTTGGACACCAGGTGCATGACATGGGAGTAACGTTCCACAATCATTAAATCGGTAACTTGAACAGTTCCCAATTCAGCAACACGTCCCAGATCGTTCCGCCCTAAATCCACCAGCATCAAATGCTCCGCCCGTTCTTTTTCATCGGCGAGGAGTTCGTTGGCCAACGATCGATCTTCCTGTTCGTTTTTTCCTCTGGGACGGGTACCGGCAATTGGGCGCAGGGTGGCGACACGGTTTTCCAAACGGACCATTGTCTCCGGCGAGGAACCGATGAGCGTTAAATCCCCGAGACTGAGAAAGTAGAGATAGGGCGAGGGATTAATAAATCTCTGGGTTCGGTAGAGTGTCCAGGGGTCTGGTGGTGATGAACAGATAAAGGGTTTTGAAATGACGGTTTGGATCACATCCCCGGCCCGAATGTAGTCCTTCACCTTTTTTACGAGCTCACGAAAGTGATCCGCCTCCCAGGGTGTTTCCAGCACCAAAGCGTCTTCACCCACCTCGATATCATCTTCAGGTTCCGGCTGTTTCATTCTCGCCATCAGATCGTTCAGGCGCTGAGTTGCAGCATGAAAGGCATGGTCAGGGTTCTGATCTTTTTCTGGAAAAGAGATAATCACCAGAAATAATGTGTGTTGAATATTGTCAAATATCAGGAGTTCGTCCGGTATGATGAAATGGGCAAGGGGTTTGTTTTCCGGGAGTAGATTGGGGATAGATTCAAAAAAAGATACCATTTCGTAGGTTAGATATCCTACCATTCCACCCCAGAATCTTGGAAGTCCTGGAACTTGTGCGGGTTTGTATCGGTTGATAATTGTCCTTAAAACACTGAGAGGGTCTCCGTTATGCGCAATATTTTTGATGGAACTGTTTTCACTAATTTCCACAAATTTTTGGAATATCCGTATGTTCGTTCTGGCAGAGACACCCAAGAAACTGTATCTTCCCCATCTTTCACCTCCTTCAACACTTTCAAAAAGAAAAGTTGAAGTATTGTTTTTATATATTTTCCTTAACAGTGAAACCGGAGTTTCCGTATCGGCCAGCATCTCTGCACAAACCGGAATGACATTGGCCTGTTTTGCCAGGCTGCGAAATTTTATGATGTCAGGGAATTCATTGATTAACATAAAAGTTCCTTTCTGAAAGGCTCAAAAAAAAGCCATGGAAATTTCCACGGCCTTTTTGACGTTCAACTAAAAAAGGACCGTGGGTTTGGGTTGCCCGTGGTCCTTTAAATATTTTTTATAATACGTTGTCTGGTTAAGTCACAGGGGCAGACCCGTTGCTTTGGATGTGCCACCACCACCAGAGGCTTAGATCGATTTTGTAAATTTGATGTTTGTGTTTATCAATTTTCATTTGTTCACCAGATTTGAAAAAGAATTTACCCTTAAAGAGAAATGATTGTCAAGATTTTTTATCATTAAAATATTTACTTGAATAAAAATGGGGATGAAAATTATCTTGACAATGGTGAGCACATTTCGGTAGTTTGTATCTCAACCCTAAACGCGCAACCAAATAAGGGCCAAACCGGTCGAGAGTGGAATTGATGAAACATTTAACCCAACAATATTATTTTTGGTGCTGGTGGTGGATCACCGAGGAAAAGGAGTGTGCCGACCGGTTCACAGCAGACTGAACCATTTTTGAAAAGGAAAAATTAAGGACCGTGGGCACATCCCAGCTCACGGTTTTTTTTTGTTTAAATAACCGGTTCTCAGCAAACGATGCAAAATACCGGAAGATCCGTGACCTATGACCCCGGTGAAATACGCTTCGCTGTCACTTCCTGACTTTCACAGCGCAGACCAACGACGACTCATAAGGAGGAAAGAACATGCTCATTGTTATGGATAAGAAAGCAACACAGACGGATATTGACGCCGTAATCGCTGTCATCAAACAGCGAGGATTTACGGCGCGTCCTATTCCAGGTGGAGAAAGGATGTCCATCGGTATTTTAAACAACAAGGGGCATGTTGATGCATCACCGTTTTTAGGGCTGCCTGGGGTTAAGGACGTGATTCATGTCACACGCCCATACAAACTTGTGAGCCGGGAATTTAAACCTGAAGACACCATCATTCAGATCGGAGATGTGTTCATAGGCAGCGGCAATTTGACAATTATCGCCGGCCCTTGTGCTGTGGAAAGTGAATACCAGGCCTTGACCACAGCAGAGCATGTCCAGCGAAGCGGTGCACAGCTTTTTAGAGGCGGTGCCTTTAAACCCCGAACTTCACCGTATTCGTTTCAGGGACTTGGAGAAGAGGGGTTGAAAATCCTTGCAAAGGTTCGAGAAAAAACGGGCATGCCGGTTGTCACAGAGGTTATGGATATGGAAAATATGGACTTGGTTGCTGAATATGCCGATGTCATTCAGATCGGTACACGGAACATGCAGAATTTCAGTTTACTGAGAAAGGCTGGCCGGGCCAGCAAACCGGTTTTGCTTAAACGGGGAATGGCAGCCACCATTGATGAATGGCTCATGGCGGCAGAATATATTATGGAAGGTGGAAATTCACAGGTGATTTTATGCGAAAGGGGCGTGCGAACCTTTGTACATCACAGTCGCAACACTCTTGATCTTTCGGCTGTATCCGTTGTAATTAAAGAAAGTCATCTTCCTATTGTTGTTGATCCCAGCCATGCCGCCGGGCAACGTGATCAGGTGATTCCTTTGAGTCGGGCGGCTGTAGCCGTGGGTGCCCACGGATTGATTGTCGAAGTTCATCATGCGCCTGAAGAGGCGTTAAGTGATGGTGCCCAGTCTCTTTATCCGGACCAGTTTGATATAATGTGTCGCCAGGTTCGATCAATTTATAATGATCTGAAAGAGAGTGACGGGTGATATAGTATGTGTTCACGGGGTGTGTTTCCCCGTGAACACATACGAGTGATAGGTTCAGGATTGAAGATTTACTTCGATTAAACAAATCATTTTAATTTAAACATGTTAGACAATTTAGCTCATTTATCACTTTAGGTAATATATTATGAATGTAGAGATACTCATCACCGGAGATGAAATCCGGTCCGGTGCGGTGATCGACAAAAATTCAGCCCACATTGCAATGAAGCTCGAAGAAGCCGGCTTTAACGTCGCGCGGCATACATGTGTCGGCGATAACGTGGATGACCTTGTATTAATCCTTCAGGAAATAGGAAGTCGATCTGACGCTGCTCTGGTTACCGGCGGTCTGGGACCGACTTCGGATGATCTAACCGCCCAGGCCGCTGCAACATCCGTCGGCGTTGATCTTGTTTTAAATCTGCAGGCACTTCATGGGATTGAAAGCTATTTCAAAGCCAGAAACCGAAAGATGTCTGATTCCAACAAAAAACAGGCCATGTTGCCTCGGGGGGCTGACCTTATTTTAAATCCTGTGGGAACCGCGCCCGGATTTATGCTAAAAATAGAACGCTGCTTGTTTTTCTTTTTGCCGGGGGTTCCCTTTGAAATGCAAAGAATGTTTTCAGATACTGTCCTGACCCAACTGGAACAGTTAAGGGGAAGCAGTCGTGAATTCAATATGGTGAAAACCATATCAACTTTTGGTTTAACGGAATCGGCCACAGCCGAACGCGTGTCAGGCATCAGTGGGATGTTCCCTGAAATTACGCTTGGATTTCGCCCCAAGTTTCCGGAAATTCAGATCAAACTTTATGGTCGGGGCAAAGACAAAAAAACACTTCATCAACGTATGGTTAAGGCGGCAGCAGCGGTTATGGAGGAAATAGGGGACAATGTTTTCTCCGAAGACGAAATCCCCATGGAAGCTGTGGTTGGCAGACTTCTTTTAGAGAAAAATGCAACGCTTGCAGTTGCCGAAAGCTGCACCGGGGGCCTGATATCCCACTTGTTGACCAATGTACCGGGCAGTTCAGGCTATTTTCTTTTCTCAGGGGTTACATATTCAAATGAAGCCAAACAAAAGGTTTTGGGCGTATCATCTGAAGTTCTTGAACACTACGGGGCTGTTCATGAAAAGACAGCAAAAGAGATGGCAGCGGGTGTAAGACGAATCGCAGAATCAGATTTTGGACTTGCAACCAGCGGTATTGCCGGACCGGATGGGGGCACCGACGAAAAGCCTGTGGGAACGGTTTGCATTGGTCTTGCCACCCGCCGATCTACCATAGGATTTCGGTTCTTTTTTCCATTTAACAGCCGATGGAGAAATAAAAAGATTTTTGCTATGAAAGCGCTGGACATCCTCCGGCGGGAACTTTTAACGTAGCGTGAGCCGACTAACTAACAAGGGATATGAGGGGTTGGGGTGTTTTTTAATTGTTAAAGCGCTTCATGGATAATGCTTTTTTTCAAACCGTGTAAACTCGTGGTTAAAGGATCCTAAAGAAAGAACAGATTTCAACATAAAAACAATGGGTTCAGCTTGAAACAAACAAACTCTTAACATAAAATATTTTGGGAAGCGCCTGTTCTTTCTAATGATCCCTAAATCACTCAAACAGTACACGCTTTTCAAAAAAGATTATCTATTCCGCTGCCATAAGGGCTTAGAAGGCTCAACCGATTAGCCATTTTTTATACCAGTTCACGGCTTCCCGCAAAAAATCTTTCTGATGTTTTTTGTTGCTCATAAGGTGGTTCCCGCCTTTTTGAATGATCAGTTTTTTAGGATTGTTTGATTTCGTGTAGATTTCGTGAGCATTGGTAGGCGACACAATTGAGTCGGAATCACCGTGTAAAATAAAAATGTGATGAAGGTGCCTGAGCTGATCTGAGACGTCCCACGTTAGATATTTCTGATCCAGCAACGGTTTAATTTTATCGGAATTATCTGATTTTTCTAAAGCCGCGATTACGGGACTGCTGCGAACAGGAGACGCATACGTGACCCATGCGGCGATATCAAGGACATCTGCCACAGAAATACAGACGGTTCCTCCCATGCTGCTTCCAAAAAGCCCGATCTTTTTACCGAGGTCTTTTCGCATTTGAATGGTGTTTACGGCACTGATCAGATCATTGCGACGGCTGTTTAAGGAAGTGATTTCATTAAAAACACCATCACTCTGTCCACATCCTCGATGGTCGAATCTAAAATATGCGATACCATGAGCATTACATTCTCGAGCAAGGGCAATCTGCTTAGGGGAATAACTATTGCTGAGCAGACCATGAGAACCGATAACAACCGGCGGCAGATCGGTTTCCGGCAAGTGAAGAACACCTTTTAAAAGGAATCCGTCGGATGAAAAAGTGATATTTATTTGATTCATGGTTGGATTATCTCATGATTCGTGATATTTTTCAATGCGTATCAGATATCGCCCAATATTTTTGAGTTGCTGTAATATTTGTAATTATCTCAAGGGACAGAGTGTTTTTATTTGTTAAATCGCTCCATGAATAATGCTTTTTGTAAAATCGTGTAAACTCGTGGTTAAAGGATCGTAAAAAAAGAATAGAATTCGACATAAAAACAATAGGTTCAATTTAGAAGATATCTTTTCTTAATGGTAAAATGTTTCGTTATGCGTCTGTTATTTCTAACGATCCCTAAACCACTCAAACAGTCAACGCTTTTTAAAAAAAGATTATTCATTCCGCTCTCCGATCCGGAGGCTGATATGTGAAGGTTTAAAATAAAAACTCCGCGGCCCCGCATTTATCTAAAATCTCGAACAGATGAACTTTCAAGATGAAAATTAAAAAAGGACAGTTGCTGGAGCTTGAGATTTCTGGAATCGCCTTTGGCGGAAGAGGCATTGCGAAGATAAACGGTCTAACCGTGTTTGTAGAAAAAGCCGTTCCAATGGATCATGTTGTCGCTCGCATCGTTAAAAGAAAAAAGCAGTATGCCGAGGCCATCGTCGACACCCTCATTAAACCGTCGCCCTTCAGGGTAACCCCAAAGTGCATGTACAGCGGATTTTGCGGAGGCTGCAAATGGCAGTTTTTAAATTACGACAAACAGCTCGAATACAAACAACAGCATGTTCTGGAGTCTATCGAGCGAATAGGCCAGATTCATGGTGTATTGGCGCATACGACAATCCCTTCGCCGGAAATATTTGAATACCGGAACAAGATGGAGTTCTCATGTTCTGACCGCAGGTGGCTCCTGCCCGACGAGATGGACAAATCGGATATTGACAAAAGCTTTGCCCTGGGGCTTCATGTTCCTGGAACGTTTTACAAGGTAATAGACACCCGTGTATGTTTTCTTCAACCTGAACTCGGCAATCGTATACTTGACGACGTCAGAAAATTTATTCGGATGTCAGGTGTTCCTGTCTATGGACTTCACAGTCATATCGGTTTCTGGCGTTTTCTAATGTTGAGACATTCTTCGGCGTATAACCAGTGGATGGTCAATATTATCACAACAAAAGAAGACCGAAAAACCGTGCAGCCCCTGGCTGATCAACTGGTAAAAACATATCCTCAAATCGTATCTGTGGTAAACAATATTACTTCACGTAAAGCCGGTGTTGCTATAGGAGAGTATGAAATTGTGCTTTCCGGGCAGACCTGTATCAGGGATAAAATCGGTGAATTTGAATTTGAAATATCGGCAAACTCATTTTTTCAAACCAATACCCTGGGCGCTCAACGTTTATACGAGACCATAAAGGAATATGCTAATCTTTCAGGCGATGAAACGGTTGTGGATCTTTACTGCGGGACAGGAGCCATTGCCATATATATATCAGGGGCAGCTGAAACAGTGATCGGCATTGAAATTTCTGAAAGTTCTGTAAACGATGCAATGAACAACTGTCGTATAAACGGGATATCCAATTGTCGATTTATTCTCGGAGACATTAAAGAAAAGCTTGCCGAACTCACTGCCGCACCGGACGTGATGATCATAGATCCGCCACGGGCAGGAATGCACAAGGATGTGGTTCACAAAATTCTTGAATTGGCGACGGCCAGAATAGTATATGTGTCTTGCAATCCCGCGACCATGGCACGAGATCTCGGCCTACTGAAAGAAAGTTACAGGGTACTGGAGGTTCAGCCGGTAGACATGTTTCCGCATACCTATCACATCGAGTCGGTGGCCAGGCTGGATAAAAGACAGAAAAAGTGAGATAACTATAATCACAATACCTATTAAAGCGGCGTTCCGGCCGCGGTGAATTGAGGGAGATGTAAACCATGAATGACCAACCTTCAGTAACAAGGAGAAACGTGGCAGTACCAGGCCGTTGGCGTCAGATACTTCTCAATCGATGGCTGTTGGCCGGTGTTGGCGTAGTGGTGTTGTATGCCTTGCTTGGTTTTTTCCTGATGCCTTGGGTCATCAAACGTTATGTCAGCAATTACACTGCTGAAAAGCTCAATCGAAAAGCGTCTCTTGCCGAGGTGCGCGTCAACCCGTTTCTATTTACCATTGAAGCCAAGGACTTTGTGATTGAAGAGGCAGATAATCGTCCCATTATGGGTTTTGACCGCCTGTTTGTTGACTTCCAGCTCTCAAGCCTTTTCCGATGGGCGTGGACCTTTGCAGATATTCGTTTAGAACAACCTTCATTGTACGTTGAGATACAGCCTAACGGCCGTCTTAATTTCGCAGATCTTGCAGACAGCCTTCCAAAGTCGGAAGATTCTCCGCCTACCGACAGTCAACCGCCGCGGCTCCTGGTGCATCACACTGCAGTCATTGGCGGAAGCTTCACCTTCAGCGATCGTTCAGATATCACTCATGCTCAAGAAACATTCTGGCCTCTCAACCTCGAGTTCAAAGAAATATCTACACTCCCTGATC
>Ga0210124_1000668_pt1 | contig 16548 bp, 19 predicted proteins | sample Muzzi_PWC_D2_FD_185554 | JGI IMG/M metagenome (GOLD analysis project Ga0210124, IMG submission 185554) | Wetland microbial communities from San Francisco Bay, California, USA, that impact long-term carbon sequestration - Muzzi_PWC_D2 (SPAdes) | ecosystem: Environmental > Aquatic > Marine >... | reverse complement strand
AGATCAGAGACCACCTTACCTACACGACTATATGATCTATAGTTAGAAACAAAGTTCTGTATTTTCTCAATGGGAAATTGAAATTGAAATGAATTAACCTCACTCCCAAGTACCAAGAAATTGTAGTTGTTCTTTTAATAAATTAACCTCAATTTCAGACTGTTTAATACATTTTCAGTATCAAAACTGATACTGAAAAAAATTATACTATAACCCTGTGAGGGATAAAACAACCACCTGAATATCCAATACTTGGATTTGGGGGAACACAATATTGAGGGTTATTGTTGGCTGCTAAACCACTTATAACACCATAACCCGTGAGTTTCTCTTTTTTGGAACAGGATACTTTACAGTTCATGTAGTAACCAATAACAAGTAGAAGAACAATAGCAAATACGACAATGGCAGGCTTCATTATTATTATCAAACAATTTTGTTTGCGGAAACCACAAATAGAAATGTATTTTATATTAACTTGAGTTTTTTCAAATGGATAGAAATCTTCACCCCAAGTATTACCCTCGTTGTCCAAGACAACAGCCATTGGTTGATCAATATATGTGGCCCCAAAAAGATTCTAATCAATACATGTGTTTCAATGGTATTTCCCACCCTATTTATGATTGTAAAGGATGGATCAATTACAGTCTTCCCCTGGATATGTATCCAAAGATAAACGAGATACACCCCCAAATTGCTATGACTAGTAGACTTCTTCTAAATGACAGATCAAATGCAGCCAGGCGTAGATATGAAGATAGAGCTAAAGGTTATGTCCAATCTTACGATAAATTTAGTAACGGTATGTATGAAAAATATGGACCATATGGACAATAATTCCAAGGTATCATCCCCCCTGATTGTGAACAAATTCATTTCAAACCTGAAATGAATTAACTCTACCTGATGATAACCACAGGAACTCCTTTGAGCACAACATATGAAAATGTTCCAATCATAAAGAATAACATAATACAAAGGATGATAAAACAATACTTGGTGTAGGAATTTTTGGTTTCAAAAGGTTCCCTATTATCTGAAGATGGGACAAAATCGTATAAATCCTCCATATTTTGCTTTCGAGGCATTTATTAACCTAGGAGACAATTTGATCGTATAAATTGTATTTTCTTAGCGCAGAGATTAGTCTATCAATCCCTATCCCACCTCCAAATCTTGGAACAAAATCATGAGAGACAAATTTTTCCAGCTCATCGGAAACCCTCTTTTTGGTGAATTTGAATTGCAAGTTTCTGGCATAATCTCCCCCAACAATATTATCAAACATTATCTTCATCTCCCTAGAATCAGAACTTCTCTCCCCTGTTCCACACACCTCCATTCCTCCCACGATAACATCCATTTTGTAACTCAACCTGTCTGGATGTGTGATTTGTTCTTTTGTTAGATATGTTTCTCCATCATCATGAACAAGCTTCATATTCCAAAATGGGTCAGATCTCATTGGAAATTTAACAAGTAGAACAACTGGTCCAAAATCCTTTTCCAAAAGGGCTTCGTGTTCCCTTTCCAGGATAGAAACACCATATTTTTTGCACGCTTCTTCATAGGTGACTCTAGGGTAACGATCCATTCCCTCTGGAAGTGGAAATCCAAAGTGTTTCATCAGGTTGTCCATAAGGTTTTGAAGATCTTCAAACTCACCCTTTGATTCAAACTCGTAAAGGGGAAAAATAACCTTGTGTCTTCCGACAATAGGAGAAACTTCTTGCCTATAGGAAGTTGTAAGGGTGTGGATAGCCTGTGTTGTTTTATTTTTCAACAGTTCGTCTTCAAGCCACATTTGGTTTGTTTGTGGAAGTGGCCAAACTTCCCCCATGTATATCATGGATGTGACATTTTCAGGGTCTTCACAAGCTGGCATGATTCCAAGTCTATTCTGCATGTATACTTCGTCAAAACTCTCTTGATCAAAAAAGGTTCTCAGAGCTTTAACAACCCTGAATTCCTCAATTGTCATGTTATGAATTAATCCTTCCATTTTATTTACCCCAAGTACCCTTTAGATTTCTTCGATAAAAATTATACCATGTATAAAGTCAGAATGTTGATTATTTAGAATGGGGATCAAGGATTTCTACAAGATCATCAAACGCAAGTGTCCTGAAGAATTGTTAACTCTCGATTTATACGATCTATCAGGTATTAGTGTAGCTGTTGATATCTCGGTTTTCCTTTACAAACTTATCAAAACGGCTGGAGATAGGTGGAGAACAAGCTTTGTTATTCTTCTTTGCACACTAAAGCGCTACAAAATAAAATGTGTGTGTATTTTTGATGGACCTGATTTTCCTCCTGAAAAAATTCAGGAACGAGAAAGACGAAGAAGACAGGCCCAAAAAGATATAACTAGAATGGAGAATTGTAAGAGAATGAGAGATGTCATAAGAGATAGATACATCGGCCCTGATAAAGACGCCTGGAATGCGGATATCAAAGAAGAGTGTAAGAATCTTATTGGGACCAGAAGAAAAGGGTGGTTTGTTGATATGGACAAACCTGGGTTTGTCTGCGATGCCTTGACCGAGGTTATAGAAAGGTTGACAAAACAGACAGCTCCAATAACCCCAGAGCATACAGAAGAAGCCAAGGAAATTGTCAAATCCTTGGGTTTGGCTTGTTATCATTCCCCTGGAGAAGCAGAAACTCTGTGTTCCTATCTTGCTATAAAAGGTTATGTCACAGCTGTTCTTACAGAAGATACAGATGTGATGGCTTATGGAACGCCAATCATGTTGGCGTTCAAGGATTTCAAACCTGGAGAAGGCAAAATATACGGCATGGTGTTGAAAACGATTCTTGAAAAGTTAGAACTAAATCTTGAGGAGTTTCGGGACCTGTGTATACTCTTGTCATGCGATTATAATGAAAGGGCGAAATTACCTCCCATAAAAGCTGGTTCAAAACCAAGAGGCGTTGGGTTGGTCAAGTCCTTGGAACTTATAGAAGAGTATAGAAGAATAGAAAATATGGAAGACATCCTTCTAGACACCACCCCCCTCAATTACAAACGATGTAGGGAACTTTTTACTATACCAGCTTACGAGGATGTCTTCGATTTAAGACCTTTTAATACAGAGCCAGATTATGCAGCTTTAGAAGAGCTTGTAGAAAGATACACTCTGGGACCTAGAATATTGGATTATGTCAGGCAGAGTTACAGTCCGTCCAATTTGATATTCGAGGAATCTGAATAAAAATTAATCTATTTTTGTGATCATCCAGATGATCACAAAAATGGCACAAGCTAAATCAAAGCTTTCTGAGTTGTGTATGAAAAACAACATGACGGTGAAATATGATATTGTGGATACTAGAGGTAGCCCCCACGAAAAAGAATGGTTGTGTAGGGTGTATGTTTCTCTTTTGGATGAAATCGAACCTATTTCGAGGGTAGGAGAATGGAATAGAAGAAAAAGGGATGCTGAGGCCTCAGCAGCCCAGAATATTCTGGAAGGGTTGGAGATTCTTTTGAAAAAACCAGAGAAATCTGTGTACATCGTTCCACAGATAGTATCTACCATTGTTATGTTTGATATTGAAAATATTCCAGATCTAGTTAACTTGAAGTTTAAAAAAGATGTGCACAAGATTGGTTTCATCTCAAGATTTTCTCATCATAGAGACAATTTGAACAAACTTGAAGAGATTTGTGATATGCGTGTTATAGATAGTTCAGATTCGAATGCATCTGATATTTACATGATCTTTGAAACTGGAAGAATAGTAGCAACTCTACGTAATACACCTCGATTTGTCATAGTGTCTAGAGATAAATTTTCATCTACATTGGTGACATGTTTGACATCATTTGGTTATCAATCGTTTGTTGCCACAACTGAAGAAGACCTGTTGAATCTGGAAGTAATATAATCTTGTTTTTAAGCAATAATGCGTACTCCCGGGTTATCAATAGTGGTACTGATAGTACTAATTTGTATTGGAATTTTTATCTTCTTCTTTGAATCTAGAACAGAATCTTATGGCCAAGATGCATCTGTAAGAGTTGCTGCTGGTTCTCTAGCCGGTCCGACAGCACTTTACGGGTTTGATCCCATCAGCAAATATGAAGAACAGGTTGAACAACTTGAAGCTCGTCAAGAGGCCTTTTGCACATCATGTATATAGATTAATTTAGTACTTCTTGAGTACTAAATCTTGATTTATTCTCCCTTGAGAATATCTGAATAAAAACTCTTCTTGTCATGGTGTTGTTCTTGGATAAACAGTTGGAAATCATCTGTAGATGGGGTGAAATTCTGATAAGCTGTAAACTCTTCCTCAGATGGAATGTAGTCTGGAATCCCAGCCTTGCGCCTTTCCATGTTGTAACAGTCTATCCAATTTTCTAGATGGTCTGTGTTATTCTTTTCCAACAATTTCAATTCTGTTCGGACTTTCTTGAGGTTTAACTTAGTGTTCTCTAGAGTGCGTTTTTGAGCTTTGACAGCCTCGTTCAACTTGTTTTCTGTTACCCTTTTCATGGTATAATAAGCCAGAGATGATGGATCATCATAAATATCACCTGATTTCAAGTCTTCTTCCCTCTCTCTAATCTCCCTCTCAATTCGACGTTGTTCCTCTCTTTTCTCTTTGGCTGCCGAGTCTCGCAAATGAATCTCCTCCTCATTCATTTTCACATCCTCCAATTCCTTGACAAACGCGTTTTCATCTGTGATGGGTACCCAAGCTCCCACAGGGGCAAGTTTTATCTGATACCTAGAGTCAACCTCTTTGATAAGTTTCCTAGCTTCGATAGTAGCAACACTTGTGTTGGGCCAATTTCCTCGAAGATTAACAAACCCATATACAGGTTTACCATTGCTTAATTTCCGTGGCTCTTGGTAGAGCATGAAAGACACACACCCGATCTCTTGGTTGGTTATTGGTGGATCTTGAGTTCGTCTGACAACTTTAGGATAACTTACAAGTTGCCCCTCAACTGCAGCCCTTCCCACACAATCGTTTTTAAGCACGGGATAATCCTCTATCAACCATTCTATCTTGTTGGACATTGTGTTAATGTAATAATTTGATTTTTAAAGGCAATTTAAACTGAAAGGTTTTTCATCCTGAGAGATGAAAAACAATCTATTCCGAGAAAGCTGGTTTGGTTTTGGGAATGTGAACCTGAATGAGTTGTTGCATTGTGCGGTAATACAGGCCATCATCAGATACAACATTTTCCGTGACCTCTCCTGTTTCCTTATTGGTTGATGTTGACGTGATCTTTCCAGACTTTACATCCTTCTTGTATTGATTGTAATTCAAGAGTTTTGCAAGGTTCTTGTCAGGGACAATATGCATCTTGTTGGTTTCATCCCGCAAATCTCTGTCATCTTTGTTTAGGTGAGCCCACCTCAACATTCCCTCGCGCTTCTCATTATCCTTAAGGTGGACATAAACACAAAGGGCGTTTGTCACGTCCCGTCTGGTAACCTTATCCTTTGGCTTCAATCCAAGGAATTTACGAAGTTCTCCACTAATCTCACACTCCAGAGTAAATCCGCTCACTCGATTATCACTATTCTTGCGATAACCTCGTTTCTTGCTGATCCTTGGTACTTCGCTCCTCATAGACTTGAGCTCCTTTCCGATTCGTTGAAGAGGTCGAACACCGGGTTCACTATTAGTCTTTTTGCGGTCAATTTCAGTCTTCACAAATTCGATAATATCATCATACCTCTTGAGGTGGGATTCAAGAGTTGGCTTGGTCTTGGGTTTCCGTGTCTTGGGCTGAACTTCTTGGAGTTCCTCAAGAGAAGAATTTTCTTCCTTGTCAGTTTTCTTTTGTGGGCGTTGCCTACGTGGTTTGGTTTTCTTTTCACCTGCCATTGTTAGAGGTAACATGGGATCCTTTATAACACTTTTGGATTCTCCAGGTCAAAATGTCCTGTTTTTAAAAACAAACTAACTTAAAAATGAGATTTCTAAGTTCTAGTCATTGCTTTGTCGATAATCTTTATTCTTACCTGAACAAGTACATGTTGGAATTCTATTCCATCAGGGGTTAAAAAACCTGTTTTTTTGGCAGTCTGAATCTATAAGGCTGTTTATCAATCTGTTTCCTCATTCTGGAATGAGGAAAAATAAGATCAAAAACCTACATTCTTTCAAAGAATAACCATGAATCTTTATTCTGATCTTAATAACTACCTGTTGAAATTCTGTTCTGAAGAAGCTTTGAAGAGGTTGGTATTGGTTAATAAAGATTTTTCATCTCTGTCTGTATCAGAGGTTAAGGAAAGGGCTTCCAAGAAATTGATTGTCTCTGACAAGGGCTTAACAGAACTTCCAAAATATTACCCAGCTAAGCATCTGTGCGAAGGTGAAGAAATTGACTATTCCAATATCGAGTACCTGAATTGTTCTTTTAATCAATTGACCTCACTTCCAGACAGTTTGGGAAATTGTAAATACTTGAATTGTTCTTTTAACCACAAATTAACCTCACTTCCAGATTGTCTTGGAAATTGTGAAGATTTACAATGTTATTGGAATCAATTAACCTCTCTTCCAGACTGTCTGGTAAATTGTAAAATATTATTTTGTTCTCATAATCAATTGACCTCACTTCCAGACTGTCTTGGAAAATGTGAAACAATATATTGTTCTTGGAATCAATTAACCTCACTTCCAGAAGGTCCTAACGGCCTGGGAAATTGTAAGTACTTGGTATGTAAATATAATCTATTAACCTCATTTCCAGACTGTCTTGGAAAGTGTAAACACTTGAGTTGTCAACATAACAGATTAACCTCAATTCCAGATTGTCTTGAAAACTGTGAATATTTGGATTGTTCTCATAATCAATTGACCTCACTCCCAGATTGTCTGAGAAATTGTGAAGTACGATGGATTCTATTTTGAAGAAAGTTTGAAGGGGTTGGTATACCTTGGAGTCCAACATGAAAAACAAAAATAAAGAAGTCAAATCCTAGTACTAAGATGGAAGATAACATTGATGAGTATCTGGACGAGGTCTACAGCATTGTTATTAACAGTGTGGGGAGAAAGAGGGTGAATGTTTCCGATTTGATCCATTTAACTCAATTGGCTATGGAATCTGTGGAAAAATATCGAGATCTTTCTGGCCCTCAAAAGAAAAATCTTGTTATTAGGGTTATTGTCAAGATTATCGATGATTCTGATCTTATCCCAGCAGAATATGAACTTATTGCCCTCGAATTCACGGAGACTTTTCTACCAGTGGTTATTGATGGATTTGTTGGGGCATTTAACAGAGTTATTAATCTGAGAAAACATGGGGCAAATGGAGGTTGCACTTCGTGTTTCAAGAAGTAGGTGGTCGCTCAATCATTCCTAATTCTGTGAATTAGGAAGAATCTCTAGAAGGATAAATTCTAGAATGATAATAAATGGAGGTGGATCCTGAACTAATCTCTAAATTTATACCAACTTATCCAAGTATTGACGATAAAAAATTCACATACAAATTAGCCTCTAAAAAAGAGTTTCAAGATCTCAAACTTAGCAGGTTTGAATATGTTCCATCAGAGAGAGGAATTCCAATGTTTCATCAGGAGATTATTAGGAGGTATTTTTCACCACACACAGAATATACAAGGGGTCTTGTTATACATGAAATGGGATCTGGAAAGACGATGGAATCTTGTTTGATAGCGGAGTATTTCAAATACAGGTTGATAGATGGTAAACCCAGACCCAAGGCTCTTGTTCTTGTACCTAGCGAAACTCTGGTTAGAAACTATAGGAAAGAGATTGTTACCAGGTGCACGGCCGGAGATTACGATCCAAGCTTTACAGGGGTGCAGACAGAGAGAAGACGTCAAATGTTTATCAAGAAAGCCGTTAACAAAAGTTACGAAATTATTTCGTTTGAGATGTTTCTCAAAAGGCTCCCTGAAGATGAAGAGCTGATTAAAAAACGATACAATAACAGGGTCATCATCATCGATGAGATTCATATTTTTGGAAGTATAGGAGCCAGTAAAAAGAGGATAGATGGAGAGGGTGAATTGAGGCGTCCCTCAGTTGAGTATTATGACAAGTTATTTCACCTACTTCACACAGTTGAAAACTGCGTTATTATAGGGTTGACTGGAACTGTTATTTGGGATAAAACCTACGAGTTTGCCTACGTGGCCAATCTCTTTTTAGAAAAGGGGGAACAACTCCCTGTAAAGAACAAATTTTACAAGGAGTTTTTCGAGAAGAAACATGGAGTTAGAATGTTGAAGAAAGAGAAGGCCATCGAATTGAAGAAGCTTCTGAAGGGTAAAATCTCTTATATCAGGGCAATGACAACAATGGCAGATAGAGAGGAGATTGGAGTTGTAAAACCCTGGATGAAGAAAGCCATCATTTATCCATGTGGTATGAGTGAGTTTCAGATGAAGTGGTCCCAGAAGGCCATGAAAGATGAAGATGATAAAGGACTTCAATATCTGGCCAGAAATGCCAATAACTTTGTGTTTCCAACATTGGATACAAATGAAGGTGTTTATGATTCAGATTCTTTCAACAGGTATGTTCAGTTCAAAAACGGAATCTACTCCTTCAAAGACAAAAGGATTGGGAATGAGATAAAGAAAAACCTCAAGAAATATTCTTCCAAGTATGCAGCTTCGATTGAGTTTATCCTGGAACACCCGGATGAAAAGGTATTCGTGTATAATGATTTTGTACGAAATTGCGGGGGTGTGATAGTATTTGGACTTATACTTGAACTCTTTGGATTCTCGTCTTTGAGAAACATCACACACACGGTGGATCAGTTCAAGAAAGATACTCTCGGAAAGAGAAAAAGATTTGCTTTAATTTCATCTGCAGGAGGAACAATTAACAGTCCAGGCCAAATTCACTCTCTATTGGATGGGTTATTTAATGACCCCAGAAATGATAATGGTGAATATTGCCAGGTCATTATAGGCACCAAAAAGCTGTCTTTGGGTATTAGTTTAAAATCAATTAACCAGGTTCATATTCACATGCCACATTGGAATTCTTCAGAAATAGATCAAGCTATATTTAGAGCGTTTAGGGTGGGATCACATGATAGTATGCCTGAATCCAGAAGATTTATAAAGATATACAAGATGGCATCTGTTAACACCAAGTCTCACAAAACCAAGACTAGGGTGGAGAAAAAACATGGGTTTCTACCCTTCAAGAACAGGATTTTCAATCCAGCTCTTCAGTCAACAGATCTATATGTGTACAGAAAGGCTGAACAAAAAGATTACAGCAACTCTCAAATCTACAGGTTGATTAAAGAGGTTGCATTTGATTGTCCATTAACCTATGAACGTAATGTTCTAGACACTGACAAAGAGGGGAGTAGGGTCTGTGATTATGAAGATTGTGATTATATATGTGATGCCTACCCTCCACATCTTATTGACAAAAATACTTACCCGTGGACATATCAATCTCCAGAAATTTTGGAATACGATGGGAAATTAACCTATTATTCTGGCAAAGATATTGATCAACTTGCAACACAACTGAAAGATCTGTTTAGAAACTGTTTCACTCTCAGTCTAATCATGATCAAAGCCCTCGTTGATTATGGTTATGATCAATTTCAGGAAATATTACTCTTGAGAGCTCTAAACAAACTTGTAACTAATAAAATACCAATTCTCAATAGGTATGGTTTTATATGTTTTTTAAAGGAGGAAAGTAATGTTTATTTTTTAGATTCAAATTATTCCGGAAATGGTTCATACATGGATCGAATTTACATCGAAAATCCAAGGGTTGTACAGAAGTCTTCCCTAATTTCTTTGGTCGAAATTTACCAACTCGAGGAGGACCAACGAAAGCTGAAAACTTTCTGCAAAAGTCAAAATGTCAACGATATCAAAAATATTCACTTTAGAACTATTATAGCTCTTGTGGAGCTTGCATTCAAAATGATTAACAAGGGTGGTTTAAGCCCTGGAAAAAGAAAGGTCTATTCACAGATATTGGACAAATATGGAAAGGAGTTGTTAACTATGGGTGACGGAAACACTATCCACTCCATGTATGCCTCCGAATTTACAGGGGTATTGTACCACACTGTTGAGAAATCTGTAATCGTGACTGGTTCTCGAAGAGTTTTTGACAACGAAAGAAAGATTTGGTACACAGCCACAAACGATGAAGAAAAGAAGTATATTAATGAAATCAAGTCTATCAGGGAGAATGAGGCCAAGGATCAGTTTAAGAACAATCCATATGGTATTATAGGAGAGGAAACAGAGGAGTCTAGAAAGAAGGGAAATGACACATTTTGGATTAAATTTGAAGGTCTAAATGGGCGTGTTTGTAAAACCAGAACTGTGAGAAATCTTCAAGAAATAACCCTTGATATATATCTGAAACACAATGAACCTTCGGTTCTTCCATCTACCAACAAAACTATTTTGAGCAAGTCTAGAAATGAGCTTCTCAAACTTATATCCAGTATCTCCCATACGGATAAAAAGTTGATGGAAAGAATAAATCTTGAAAAAATCTCCAAAGAAGATCTTGCAAGGATAATCATCCTTATGAAAACGTTGAATAAAGAACAAATTTGTCTTAACCTGCAACGATGGTTGAAAGAAAAAGGTTTATACTATATGCAATGAACGATAGAATTTTCACGATTCAACGAATCGTGAAAATATTTTATCCCTTCAAAATTCTTTTAGCCATTTCTTCCATTTCTGGATATGGCCCTGGAGGGCAAACTGGAAGGTTATTTCGTGGGTCTATAACAACTTTACCACTTGGACTTTTCATGGCTTTCAGTCCACCTGGGCATCCAGCTTTCGCCCTGGCACTAGTTGCCAAACTCATCTCGTCACTAAATTTTGTAGACCTCACGTTTCCCAGAATAATCTTGGCAAGAATGAAGATGACCACAAGAACAGCTATGGAAATAATTATAACAGCCACAGTTCCTAACCCAGATTGAGCCTTCTTGTCTTTTCCACTGGAAGCAGTTTGTTGGGAGATTCCAGTGGCTTTGGCTGCAGCAGTCATAATATTTCCCATTTGACAAGATCCAGATGAAACATCCCCTGTTTGACTGAGTTTTATAGCTCCCCCAATGTTTGAATTTTGAGCATAAATGGAGATGTCATTCATCTGGTTCAGAGATGAAACATTACACTTCTGATTGCTGGTCTGCAAGATAGTTTCTTTCATGGTCTGTCTTGAAATATTTACAGCCGTGTCAAATGAAAATGGATTACCACTCCAAATACTCCAAGCCTGCCCGGCATTTGAAGATTGCAAACCCTTGAAGGATATATCAGATGTAGCATCCATACTGTTGTTTGAAACACAGTTTCCATTTGTTGTACAACTTTGAGTTAATAATATACCTCCCCCAATATTTGTGTTTATCAGATCTATATCCACGTTTGACATTATGTTTTGGCATGATATATCACAACTGCTTGAAAACTGGTTCGCTAAATATGCCTCAGCGTCCTGTTCTGATTTATTTATGGATATACTAGCACCCATCTATTTACCTTTTACAAATCAGAAATAGAAGTATCCGTAGGAAAAATGATATAATAATTTGGATTCAAGATAAGTTTACCAACCATGAATTTCCAACAAACATTAGAACAAAACTTGCAAAAAGCTGTTATGGAATCTCTTCAAGAGATTAGATATAGACTTTTAGCAGAAGGGGTGTCAAAGGAGATTGTTGACAAGTGCATCACCTCCAGGGAAAGTGTGAACGAATATTTTGGGAAGTACAAGCATGATCATCTTGAAATTGTAGATAACGAAGCCTTCCAAAAGGGAGAGATGTCCAAAGTTTTAGAGGATAAACCAAAGGTCCAGAAGGTTAAGGAGGAGGTTAAAAAAGTCAAAGAGAATGAGTCTAGAAAACCTGTCATTAAGAAGAATAAATGGGGGAATTATGAGAATGATGATGGATTCGTTTTTTTCATGATGAGAATAACATCCAAAGAAACTGGGAAAATTAGAAAGACTAAGGTTGTCATTGGTATTCAAAATCTGGATGTTGATCCAGAGGAGTTTCCGAAGCTCCAATCTGTTGATTATTTCACAGATGACGAGATTGAGGTCTGCAAGGAAAATAAATGGACTTGGCTAACTGAGGACCTGTTGGAAGATGCAATAGTCAATGATAAAAAAGTCAAGAGTTGTGAGGAAGAATTTAGGGGGATTCTCTCCAGAATTGATGAAGATGAAGGGGAAGAAGGAGGCTGTGTGTATGCATCGGTGTCTGTTAAGATTTTACACTCCAAAAAAGATAGATCAAAAAGAGTCAGGTTGATTATTGCCTTTGATTCCTCGGATGTTTTCAAAAAATACGAGGACGATTTATCCTCCTTTAATGAAGATTTTGACAATTGGGTGGATGATGAATATGGAGAGGAAGGATGGGTATTTGATGATAATTCAAAGGCCAGAATAGGAGATTTGATGAATGAAAAACCAGATGAAGAGATTGCCTTTAGAGTGACGGAATAAAAAAATGATTCAGTATCAGAGATGGTACTGAATCTTTTAAAAAATGATCTCAACGATGACATAACAACCCATAGATAAATGGAAGGTTCTCTAACAGTTTTGTTTGGGCCAATGTTTGCCTCGAAAACAACATCACTCTTGGGAAAATTAATGTCTGAAGCTTCTATAGGCCTGAAAGTTTTATACATTAACAACGAAATGGATACCAGGGAGATTCCTGGTTCTAAAAGTGAATCTTTCACCACTCATAATCTCATGTATGGAAAGGCCTCCGAAACTTTTTCAATCGAGTCCGAGATGATCTCTTTTATCAAGACTTCCAGTCTCCCCCCATTAGAAAGCGTCGATGAATTTCAAGTTATAGGAATAGATGAATACCAATTCTTTGATACCCCCAATAACGACACTGTCTTGTCCTATGCCGACCATGGAAAAATCGTATATGTTGCAGGCTTGTGTTCAGATTTTAATAGAAATGGGTTTGGAAATATTCTAGACCTGTTGAGACATGCAGATTTTGTTATACACCTCTCCGCGTTTTGCAAACAATGCTCAAAAACTGGATGCAGAAAGAGGGCTATTTACACGCATAGAATAGAACATGGAGATGAATCGGTTGTTAAAGTTGGGGGTTCTGAAGAGTACATGCCAGTGTGTAGATCATGCTATCTACAACTTCAATAACACCTTGATAAAATTTTTAACAATTGTTTTACAATTGTTAAAATCCTTAATTTTCCAAGGCTACCCCCTTTGGAAAAGAGGTATCCACCCCAAGTTTGGATACCCATTGGATTGATACTACTGGTTATTTTCCACCACTGTTTGGACTTTCTCAAATGTATAATCTCCATCATAAAGTGACTTGTGAATATTTTCTCTGAATTTAAATCCAAGCGATTCTATAAACGGCTTTGTTTCACCTACTTGTGGAGCTCCGAGATTGTATTCTGTATGTTGCATTTCAACAACAAGATGTTGAGTTTCACAAATCTTTTTGATACCTCCCCTGATAACATCCATCTCGGCTCCTTGAACATCTATTTTCACTAAATCTGGTGGGGGTAGATCAAAAGAATCCAAACTTCTACTGGTCATAATGATGTGATTATCAAAGTGTTCGGAATTCTCCTTGTAGTAAGAGTTTCCATTGATATGCTCCTTGGAGTAGTGGAATTTCAACTCCTGTCCGTCCACATCACTCAACAAAACGGGATAGACTCTAGTTTGGGGCATGTCCTTGAAGGCTAGACACGAGTCGAATTCTTTGTCAACCCTGATGTAAAGTATAGATGCGTCTGGATTGGGTTCAAAACAAAATATGCTGGCTTCAGGGAAAATTCTACTTGCAATTCTGGACCAGTGTCCAACACAGCTTCCAATATCATAAATTACATTGGGTTTGAATCCAGACTCTTTCAAAGCTGTTAAGTAGGATACCATTCCGGGACACACCCAATCCTCCCCATACTTTTCATAGTGTTCAAGATTCTTGATTACAAAGCTTTCAGGCGAGGTCATTGAATCTTTCTTGTATATTCAACTTGCTGTTTCTAATTGAAAATTTTTTATTAAATTTTTTGGTAACCTGCTACCTTCACTCAAAAGAAAAATGAGATTAAATATTATCTTTAAAATGAATTTAATCATGGACATTGATATTAGTTTTGAATTTGATCAAACGGTGGATATTTGGACTGACGGATTGCTTGATAATGGGGTATATTTTCTCCCTCCTTCCATTGATGAAGATGAGGACGAACCAGATTACCTAGATGATCCAAGTCCATATGATTATTACGAGGCTGCCAAGAGGGGAAATAAACTACGATAGATCTATCGATTTATTCTTGAATCACACCTTTGATGTGGCCCTTCATATAAAATGACATAAAGATTCGCTAATATTAATCAATCAAAATGGAGACTAGCCAAAAATTACAAACAGCCTTGTTTTCTGTTATAGACCAATGTAAAGAAACTATTAAGGAACAAGCCCTTCAGAATGGTCCAGGAATGAGCATTTTCAAGGTGTTGGAAGACGATGATAAGGAGATGAAAATCAGGTTCTTTTATGTTCAGCAAGAATCAACCGTTTGGAAAGATTTTGTGGAGAGGAGTCCAAACTCATCTTTCCTCAATGAACAGTATGATCCTATGACAATGTTTATGGTTGGTGTTCACATACCATCCCCATCCGAAACAGATTCAGATTTAACAGTAGGTGTAATAAAACTTTTGAGAATGGATTTTTCAGAGGTGGCCGAGGAGTGAAGAGCGGTAATTCTGAGATTGAGGAAACCTCCATTGATTTTTCTTTGTTCAAAGAAAAATCAGAACGTGATTCATTACAGGCAACTAGAATACGATAATCCAAGAGAATATGTCCATTTTCCAACAATACCGAGTTCCCAGGCGCCATTGTGTTCCATTCTCATTGTAATAAATTTTCTCCCCATCTGAGACTGTGGTTATCCAACACTTTCGAAAGTGTTCTTGAGAAATAACCTCCCCATTAGCTGGTTCAGAGATCAAAATCTCATATTCTGATGTATGGCATTCCAACACGTTGTTATACAGGTATAATAATACGGATAAACCAAGAAGAAATACCAACCCGTAAATATATTTCATGACCCAAGATACAGGCGTATGTTACGTATTATTTATCTCATTTTTCACATTCTCAGAATGTGAAAAAAGCTCAATTAAATCCTTGTACCAGACAAATCTTATGAAGACAAATCGATCCTTAAAACCCTCTTGGAATGAGGTTATTTTAATCTCCAACGTTTGGATGATTGAGTAAAATATCTTTGAAATTCGGTTTCTTTGAGGTAGCCTTCCTCCACAAATTCATTGTATAAAATTTTATACAACTCTTCAAGTTTTTCATCAATGAAATGCTTGGCTATCTTCCTGTCTTCATTGTCTGCATCTTCAAACATCCCCACTGCTATCTGTTCTCTCATTTGATCTCCGGAGTTTTTAATATATGCGTTCATCCTTCCAGACACGTTAGCCTTAACCTGATCTTCCCAACTAATCCTAAGCGTGGAATCATAAACACTCAAAACATTAACCAATCTTGCAGAATGGCCTGACGAACAGGTTCCACTCATATCAACAAGTTCGTTAATCATTCTCATTTTCATGTCATTAATAACCTCAGGATCGGCGTTCTTTATACGCATCCACACATGAACAAATATCTCGGCGATTGTTATTCTAGACTTTGTAAAAGTTGCAGTATCTATGCTAATTCTGTTGAGGGATCTATAAGCCTTGTTTCTGTCATCCAGATCTGTTAAAACAGATCTGACATAATCTCCAACCTCTCGGTGTACATCTGCAAACGATCTCAAACCAGATTGTTCACTGGCCTTGATCATCTTTTCTATAAATTCATTGGCAAAGGTATTTATACTCTTGTTGTGCACATTTTGAGAGTCTGTATAGATGGTCGAATCCCTCGCCTTGGTACCAACTGTACTTCTTCCAAGATTGATGATGATGTCCCTTGCTTTAGCAGCTTGAATTTTCCCTCCAAGTCTAAGGACTACATCAGCTGCATCTGCAGCTTGAATTTCCGGTGAATGTATATTAGAGGCAAAATCCAGAAGGAATTCCACAACCTCATTTTTAAAGTAATCGTCTATATTCTCTATTTGAAGTATATGTTGGCCTGATAGAATGCGTTGTCTCATACCATTTCTATCATCACTAAAAAACTTGACCTGAAGATCTCTAACAAATTCTTCATCATAATATGAACTCAATTTTTCAGAATTGAAAATACTTCGAATTCGTATGACAGTTGTGGGAGATATAAAAGAAGCTATAATATCGTATCTGTATTCAGACGGAAGAGAATAAATTTGAATAACATCCAGTATAACCTCTTTTGAGATATTGATAAGACTATCAGAATTGGAAACAAACAGGTATTTGGCAGCCTCTATTCTATGTTCTATCATTACACTATTGTCTTGCGCTAGATCTGAAAAACAGTCGTAAGAAAGGGTCAATTCCCCGTTATTGTAAAATGTT
>Ga0210124_1000665_pt1 | contig 16559 bp, 12 predicted proteins | sample Muzzi_PWC_D2_FD_185554 | JGI IMG/M metagenome (GOLD analysis project Ga0210124, IMG submission 185554) | Wetland microbial communities from San Francisco Bay, California, USA, that impact long-term carbon sequestration - Muzzi_PWC_D2 (SPAdes) | ecosystem: Environmental > Aquatic > Marine >... | reverse complement strand
GACGGACATCCCAATCCCGCGGAGGGATTTCCATTTTTCGATGCCGCGACCGGTTCCCTGGGACAAGGATTGTCGGTGGCGGCCGGATTGGCCGCGGCGGCAAGGCTGGACGGTATTGACCGGCGTATCTACGCGATCTGTGGCGACGGCGAGTCGCGCGAGGGACAGATTTGGGAAGCCGCGGATTTCGCGGTCGATCACAAACTTGACAACCTCTGCGCCGTCTTCAGTTGCAACGGTCACGGCCAGGCAGGGCCGGTGTCCGCACAGCAGTCGGTGGATGCCCTCCAGGCAAAACTGTCGGCGTTCGGCTGGCATGTCATCGAGGTCGACGGACACGATCCCGCCGGCCTCGTGAACGCGTTCGATACAGCCGAGCGCGTGGATCGTCCCACGGCACTGGTGGCGCGCACGGTCAAGGGGTGGGGCGTGGACTCGATGCTCGGCAAGAACTTCCACGGTAAGCCGATGGGAAACGCGGATCTCGATAAAGCGCTGGCCGAATTGGACGCCACAGGCGATCGACTGGGCGCACAACCGCACGACCTCGGCCGTCCCCCCACACCGGCCGCGGCGGTGCCGTCCAAGACCATTCCGCCGATCAGGCTTGGCGCTTTCGAGGATGTGTTGAGAGACGCCGGGCTTGAGGCAGATCTGCAGAAAAAGAAGTTGGCGACGCGCGTGGCGTACGGTGCCGCGCTGGTGGCGCTCGGAAATATCGATGACCGCGTGGTGGCACTAGACGGCGATGTGAGCAATTCGACGTTTTCCAACATGTTCGCTGTGGCGCATCCGTCGCGGTTTTTCGAGTGCAAGATCGCCGAGCAGAACATGGTGACGGCGGCGGCGGGCATGGCGGCGGCGGGGAAGATTCCGTTTGCCAGCAGTTTCGCGAAATTCCTTGCCCGTGCCGTGGACCAGATCGATATGGCCACCATCAGCCGGGCCAACGTCAAGTTGGTCGGCTCCCATGCAGGGGTGTCGCTGGGCGCCGACGGGCCGTCACAGATGTCACTTTCCGACATGGCGTATTTTCGCAGTATGACCCATGCAGATTCGGGACGCGGCACGCCGGTGTGCCACGTCTTCCACCCGGCGGACGCGATATGCGCGGTCCGTTGTGTGGAATTGATGGCCAACATCGATGGGCTCTGCTTCCTGAGGACCCATCGGCCTGCGGCGGATTTCCTTTACGCGCCGGGCGAGACCTTCGGGGTCAGGGGCTGCAAGCAGCTTCGCACGGGGGATCGGGTCACCCTGGTCAGCAGCGGCTACATGGTGCACACGGCCCTCGCTGCCGCCGACGAGTTGGCGAGTGACGGGCTGGCCTGCAATGTATTCGACGCCTATACCCTTCCGCTTGACGCGACGCCCATCCTGGATGCCGCGCGAGATGCGGGTGGCATCATCCTGGTGGTCGAGGACAACTTTGTCGGCGGCGTTTATTCTGAGCTGGCTGAGGCTGCGGCTAAGCGGGGCGAAATTCGCGTCACCGGACTGACCGCCAACCGCCTCCCAAAATCGGCCCTGACGGCTGAGGAGGTTTTTACGCACATCGGCGTTTCCAAGGCGTATATCATGGAGAGCGCCAAGCAACTCGCCGGCGAGTAAACTCACGACGCAATCGAGCCGTACCCGAACCGACGCCGGCGTTCGATTCGCCGTTGGGGCTGCGCGCTCTTGTTTTCTTGTGATCGCTTTGCTGCTAGGAGGGCCCGGTGATGAATGCCAGACGCCGATTGACCATGTTCGCTCTTGCAGGCGCGGTTTTGCCTAGCCCGGTGAATGTCTTTGCGCAGCCTGCGCAGAACAAGATCGTTTACGTCAATCCTGAAACCGAGGTCCTGGAACGCCTTTACGGTGTTTGGTTTGTGACGGAGCAGCATTTCGACGAACGCGGCGGGGTCCTGGGAACCGTCAAGGGGCAGGAGGAGATCCAATGGATCTTGAACGATCATGCCATACGCCGGACCTATCGCACGGGGACGGAGCCATCGACCTTTGAGGCCATTGGTATCCTCACGTGGAACACCGCGCTGAAGGTGTATCGCGGTATTTGGATTGACAACCATTCGACCCTCGGCCCCACCACATTCAAAGGCGATTGGAACGAACGTACCGAATCCTTTGTGTTCGAACTCGATTCGGTTGGGGCCGATGGCAAGAGCGTGCGCTATCGTGTGGTGGAGAAGTTCGTCAATGCCGATACACGTCGCGCGACGACCTACGCCTTGGATGGCGACAAGCTCATCAAGCGGATTGAAGTATCCTACAAGCGGGCCGAGCCGTGTCCGGATGCCAGAGGGCGCATGCGTGCGATTGGTGGCCCGTAACCGCTTGCGCGGTTTGCTTTTGCGCGGTGGGATCGGTGGGAGATTCGTGCAGCGGACCCGCTGCCCCCAACTCCAGATAGGTGATCCAGCCCAGGAACGTGCCGGCCATGACGAACGAGACGATCAGCTTGGCCACCGTCCCGATCACGAATCCAATGGCCGAAAAAAACCCCGCGCGCGTGCCCTGGGCAAACTGGCGTTTGTCCGTTATTTCTCCGATGGTCGCACCGGCGAAGCACCCGAGGATCGCCCCGCACAAAGAACCCAGTACGGGCATCGGCACGAGAAACGACAGGAAGATCATCCCCAGGAATCCGCCGATGAAGCCGCCCCAGGCGGCGCGCCTGCCGGCACCGGCCTTCCGTGCAGTCAGGACGGAGGTGAGCATCTCAAGGGCCTCGCCTACGGCGGCGAGCACGACAAACAAGCCAACGAAAAGCCATCCGACCTGCGCCCATTCGGTCCACCAACCGTAAGCGACGGCTTCCGCCACAATCAACCAGCCGCCGGGAAGACGGAGCGTCGTCAGAATCAGCGCAATCATCGTGATGAGAACCCAGGGAAGAATCTGAACAAGCTGCTCGCCAATCTCCCACATTAACGTCTGCTCCTGCTTCGCTGTTTGCCGTCAATCTGCCATTTGACCATATGTCCGTACATCCGATAGGTTCGCTACATCACGCAATCCCTTCAAACTGCTATCGGTCTCTTGTTGCTGGATTCTACGTCACAATCAAACCACTCGACAGCGAGCACCAAAGGCGCATAGAATGATCGCCCACAACACAGGGGAAAGGCGGGTCTACGAAATGTTTGATTGGTGGCAACGGCTTCGACGGAATCTCCTTCGAACGGCGCTGCTGGGAGCGTTGGTGATCGGTGCGGCGTCCGGCGCGTTGGCGCAGGATCCCATGTTTGATCCGGGTGTCGGAAGACCCATCCCCGGCGCGCCACCCGGCACGATCGACGTGGCGGAATGGGTGGGGGGTGTCACCAGCACGCCACCCGGTGCCGATGCACCAGATCCGATCACCGTCGGATTGCCCGTCAACCTGGAATGCGGCGCCATGACGCCGTTCATGGTCTCCGCCCTGGCCGCCGGCATGCTGCTCATGTACGTACCCGTTAGGCGCATTCGATCCTGGAGGAGGTAACTGGGGAATCTCGGTTTCGACTCGGCTCCGGTTTGCATTTCCATCGATGGAAGACGGTGGGTCTTCCGAAAATTTTCGCAAAATTTGAGCTGTTGCGGTGCAAAAAAGCGCATCCTTTAGCGGGGTTGTGAGTGTTCGAAAGCGCCTTCGCCTTGGGCTGCCGACTGCGCTGTGGGTTGAAAACCAACCCTGTCGGCAGGGTAAGATCTGGAGGGAACTTGTCCCTCGCACTTTGGCGATCAGACCAGCGAGGCAGCCTATCTTGGGGCGCTAGCGCCTCAGTTGCAACATGAACCACACGGAAGGAGCAAGCGATGAAAATGCGAATCCTGGTTTTGCCGGGTCTGGTATCCACGATGGCAGTCATGGGTGGCCCTGCCCTGTCTGCCGAAGTGTTCGGTGGCGATGAAGCCACTGTGCAGCAGCGATTCACCCGGATGCAGGTCGATCTTCCACGGGCCAAGTTCCGGACAGAGGGTGCCTTAATCACTCGTATCTATGGTCAGCCGCTGTCCGTAGGCGCGTCGCCGTTCGACTCGGCGGAGCAATTCCGGCTGCAGCGTGCCGAATTATTCGGCATGGACACCGGGGACCTCCATGCCACGAGTCTGCATACGGGTGGGCCGGCGGGCCAACCGATCATGTATGACCGATCCACCGGCAAATACAAATTCACGCTGTTTCGATACGCGCACGAAGAAAATGGAATTCCGGTATTCCGATCAGAATTACGGCTGCTGGTTCGCAACGCAGCCAATTCGCCGGTCGTCCTGGCTTCGTCGTCACTTCGATCGCTGAAAGGATTCGTGCCCGACTTGGCCGTCGTGGGGCGGGCAATGGACCCGACACGGCTCGGCACAGGTATGGAACGATTCTCTCAACCCCAGCAGGTTATCTGGGCCGGTCTCGATGGCACGGCGGTCGAACCGCGGTTGGCCTACACCTTCATCGGTCGAAGCGGCGGGCCGAACGGCGACAATGAGGTATGGAGGTTCGTGGTCGACGCGATCACCGGTGACATTCTCCATAAAGAGGACATGATCATCCGCACGGACGTTACGGGCAATATCGCCGGCATGGCCACGGAGGGACTCGAGTCGGATATTTGTGCGCCGGAAGGCTTTACGCCAATGCCGTACGCCACGGCAACTATTCAGGGGGGCAATACATCTTACGCTGACGCCGGGGGTGACTACACCATCGCCAACGGTGGCACGTCGTCCGTCACCGTTGTTTCTCCGACGAGAGGACAGTATTTTTCCGTTGTCGACTTTGCCGCTCCAGGGGAGGTGTTAACACAACAGGTTACGCCACCGGGCCCGGCCGACTTCCTGCATAATGCCGCGAACACCAGCGAATACATCAGAGCTCAAACAAACGCGTACATCCACGCAAATGTAGTTCGCGATTTCGCGCTGACGTACAACCCGAGCTGGCCAGCCGTTGCCCAGGAATCCGGCCTTCCCATCAACATCAACCGCACGGACGTTCTCTGCCCAGGCAACGCCTGGTATAACCAGTTCGAGCAGTCGATCAATTTTTGTAGCGCCAGCGCCACCTACGCGAACACGGCGTTCGCATCCATCGTGCATCACGAATATGGACACCGCATGTTGTTTGGAGCTGCTTCCAGCGGGGACGACTACGGCGAAGGTGCGAGTGACTGTGTGGCGTTGCTCATCGCGGATGACCCGAAGATTGGCTACGGGTACCTCCAAGCCGACTGCAATTCATACATTCGCAATGCGGACAACACGATCGCGTACCCATGCAGCGGCTCGAATCACTACTGCGGACAGGTTCTGTCCGGTTGCGTCTGGAGCACACGAAACGAACTGGCTGTGACCAACCCCGGCACCTATCTCGACATTCTCTCTAACTTGATGCTCAACTCTATGTTCCTGCATTCTGGGGTATCGATCACACCCGACATCACGATCGATTTCCTGATCCTCGATGATGACGACGGGAACCTCGGCAACGGTACGCCTCACTGGAACGAGATCTGTACGGGGTTCGGCGCGCATAACATGGGTTGTCCACCGCTCGTTTCATGCAACGTGACGGCCGACTGCGACGACGGGCTCTACTGTACAGGTAATGCCACCTGTGTCAGCGGGCTGTGCGTTCCAGGCAATTCGCCGTGCGACGACGGCGTGCCATGCACGGCCGACTTGTGCGACGAAAGCACGGACACGTGTTCGTATACGCCCGACGAGGTGAACTGTCCGTTTCAGCCGTGCTCGGATCGCTCTTGCCATCCCCTTTTGGGTTATTGCATACACACTCCGAATGACGCCGTGGGGGGGTGCGACGACGGTGTATTCTGCAACGGTCTCGAGTTCTGTTCAGCGGGCGCCTGTGCTGCCGGCGGCATTAGCTGTCCCGGTTCGGATGAGGGATGTGATGAAATCCATGACGTTTGCGTCGTGTGCGATGATAACGGAACGTGCGAATTGGGTGAGGACTGTGACACGTGCCCCAATGACTGCGCCGGCGGAGGCGCCATATGCGGAAACACCATTTGTGAAGCCGGCGACGGTGAAGACTGCCTGACCTGTCCGGAAGACTGCAATGGCAAGCTGGGCGGTAATCCGAACCAGCGATACTGTTGCGGAGACGGAACAGCGCAGTACGGCGTCACCTGTACAGATGGCCGGTGTACGGCAAATGGAAACACCTGCACCAATGAACCGGCTTTCGGCTCGTGTTGCGGCGACCTGTTCTGCGAGGGCACCGAAAACACGACGAACTGCGCGGTCGACTGCGATCCGGAATGTCAACTGGATTCGGAGTGTAGCGACGGCGATCCCTGCACGGTGGACATGTGCATCACGGGCTACTGCGCCAATCCGCCGCTTGACTGCGACGATGGAAGTGTCTGCACGACCGATAGCTGCGTCGGCGGGGTATGTGTGAATGATCCGGTGTTTTGCGACGACGGCGATCCCTGCACGGTGAACACGTGTGATCCCTTCTCGGGCTGCCAATTCCCGCCAGTGAACTGCAACGACGGCAACGCGTGCACGGCAGACAGTTGCGACAACGGCACATGCCTGCATGCCTGGATCACGTGCGACGATGGCGATCTCTGTACGTGGGACTCGTGTGACACCAAGTTTGGATGCCAGTATTCCCCGGTGGTATGCGAAGACAACGACGCGTGCACGGCGAACACCTGCTCCGGCGGCGCGTGCAGCTTTATCCCGATCAACTGTGATGACGGTGATGCGTGTACGTCGGATAGCTGCCATGTGGTGCTCGGCTGTATCAATACGCCGATGATCTGCGACGACTCGGACGCGTGCACTGCGGACAGCTGCTCCGGCGGCGTGTGCAGTTACGATCCCATCACTTGCGATGACGGCGACGGATGCACGACGGATAGCTGCGATACAGGATTCGGTTGTATTTTTACGCCGATCGACTGCGACGATGGGGACGCCTGCACCACGGACACCTGCTCCGGCGCTGGCGCGTGCGGCCACAATCCAATCGCCTGCGACGACGGCGACGAGTGCACATCAGATTCCTGTGATCCGGCAAGTGGCTGCGTGTACACTCCGATTCCCGGATGCGGGTCATGTAAGTTGAAGGGTCAAACGTGTACGGCGGACCCGGAGTGCTGCTCCAACAAATGTCGCGGAGGAAGCTGCAAGTAGTCTGCGTCGAATCATTATTCGACAAGGCCTATCGGCAGCGGGGAAACCACTCTCGGCACCTGGCCTTGATCATTGCCGATAGGAGACATTCCAGACCGGGCCGTCGGGAAGGCTTTATTTCGGCATCCGAGGATCGGCACGGGCGCATGGACAAGCGGCCGCCACGAGGGCGGCCGCTCCAACAAGGAGATAGACGTCATTCTTCAGGCGTTCTATGCCTAATCCGCCTTCACTTGGATCTTACGCTGCCGGGCGCTTTCGCACTTCGGCAGCCTGATCGACAGTACACCCTGGTTGTAGTTGGCCGTGATACCGTTCACGTCAATCGTGTCGCCGAGCCGGAAGCTGCGCTCGTAGCGGACCGAGCTTCGATCTGCGGTGCCCCCGCGCAACGCGCTGACCTGCAGGGCGCCTTGTTCGAACTGGACGTCAATGTTCTCCTGCGCGACGCCCGGCATATCCAGTTGGATAGTCAGTTCGTTTTCGGCCTCGAGGATATCGACGGCCGGTGTGGCGACACACGCACACTCATTCGGATTCGTACATGCGCTCACGGTGGATTCCTTGTTCTCTGCTATTGCGGTAGTCATCGTTCTTACTCCGTGTTCTTTCGATTCCTGAATACTCTCGTTTGGTGCAGCCGTTCGTTCGTTACGAATCAAACTTGCGCGGTGCCCCATTCTTCGCAAAGCGACGGGTGGGGGACGGAGAATGCGTAAGGGTCCACGTGTCCCCCATCCACTGCTGCGCAATGGTTGGGGCACCCTACGCCGCTGGCTCGTTACGACTTCACCTCGATCTTGCGCGGGAGGACGGCCTCTGCCTTGGGCAGCGTGATGGTCAGCACACCGTTTCGCAACTTGGCCTCGACCTTGTCAGCGTCGACATCGGTCGGAAGCGTGAGCACGCGGCTGAACTTGCCCACAACGCGTTCCTGTCGATGAACGGTGACGCCCTCGGCGGTCTCCTGCTTGCGCTCGCCCTGCACGGTCAATTCGTTGTCCTGGACGAACAGCTCGAGGTCTTCCATGGTCAGACCCGGCATGTCTACTTCAACGAGAAACGTATTTTCATTCTCGATGAAATTCATGCGCGGAAACGTTGCGGTCGCCCCTTGCTCGCCCAACGTCTGAAACGGGAAGCTCTCGAAAACCCGGTCGAACAGGTCGCCGAAACCACCCTGAAAACGTACGGGAAACGGCCGATGATTGATTCTGCAAAGCACCATGATGGTTCTCCTTTCGTGTGTCTTCATGCCGCCGGATTCAGCGGGCGGCATTCTTGTTTGATCTCCCATCCGCTTGGCGACAACGTCGTGTCGCTAGCGTCTCGACCATTCGGATGCCACCGATGGCCGCACCAAGGAAAGAGCACTCGCCGTGCCAGGCTCTGCAGGTAAATCAACGAAACGTAAGTGCTTATTGGGAAAGGGTTTACGGTTTGTCTGATTTCGTCATCAATGTGCCTGGTGTCAACTTGGCAGGATCGTCCTGGCAGGTGGCAGGGCACCAATCCGCCTTCACGCACGTTGAGCTGGTAGACGTGGTGATTCGGTTATCGGTATCTACTGCGAGTGAGGTAGGACTTCCAGCGCCACGATCGTGACATCGTCGCGTGGGCTGAGCGATCCCTCCTCGGTTTCCAGAAGTCCGTTGAGGCGGTCCACCATGTGGCGAACCGGAAGGCCTCCGAATTCCTCGAAACATTTGTGATACGCGTGGATGTCGAGACGGTCTTCAGCGCCGTCCTGGAAGGCCATCTCCACACCGTCGGTGTAGAGGATGAGCTTGTCGCCGACTTCCAGACTGCCCTCGTACTCGGGGAATTCACCCTCGTGAAACAAACCGAGCAACCCGCCGGAGGTCTTCAGATCGCTGACGTAGCCTTCCGACGTAATGAGCAGCGGGTAAGGATGACCGCCGCGCGCATAGCGAAACGCTCGTGTCTTGTGGTTGATAATTCCGTAGCAAGCGGTCACGAATTGACAATGGGGGAGCGCCTGATCCACAAGCGCGTCATTCAACGTGCGCAGTACTTCAGAGGGCGCCGCGATTTCATACCCCTCGCCGTTGACGCGTTTCGGCACGATGGAACGCTTGATGAACATCGTGAGCAGGCTGGACGCCAAGCCGTGGCCGACAGCGTCGGCGATGTAGAAGCCCGTGTGGTCCTCGTCAATCCGGAATACATCGAAGATGTCGCCGGACACCCAAGATGCCGGCCTGAATAGCGTGGCGAACTGGATGTTGCTGATGGGTTCACGCACGTCAGGCAAAAAGTCGCGTTGCAGTCGCGCCGCCAGGCGCATCTCCTGATCTACCTCGCGAAAATGTTCATTCAGACGCTTGCCGAGGCGTTCCATATTCTGGAGCTCATTCTCCAGATGGCGGACTTGCGCTTGGTACCGATCGATCATGGCGAAGCGCCCGCGCAACTCGTCAAGCGAAACGCTGGTGGGCACGACGTTGATGGAGGCGCGCGGTTCACCCGGCCGCTCCAATGATGCGTCAGTCAGCAGAACCGTTGCGATTCGCTTGGAAGACGCAAACCGCAGCAGTTTCTGATAGGGGGTAGCGAGTTCTTGCTGGAGTGACGGGGGCGGTTCACATAGCACGATGGCGTCGACCGGCTGATCGCGGGCGGTACAAAGGGCGGCATCGTAGCTATCCACCGTGACCGTGCCGCATGCCATGTCGGCCAACATGTCCACGGTGCCCTGCGGCAGCACGCGGTCTCGAGAATCGACGAGCATGACGAACATGGTTGCCCCGGAGCCGGTGGGCGCACCTTCACAACGCCGGGATGATTATCGGAATCGGCCGAGTCATCCCAGTCGACTTGACAGGACCGCAGTCCTCGTGAACCGGCTAGTGGAACCTTCGACTGCCTATTGGGAGCGCTTTAGCAGGGAGGGGGGAATCTCGATGCGATCGCCTGCCTTGACGCCCAGGTCGGCAAAGCGGTGGGCGTTCAGCTCGATGGCGTAGCGGTAGGGGGCGGTGGGTGTGTAGACGCCATGTCGCGTGTCGAGAGGCGTCATGGTGCAAATCGTCACAATCGTGCCGTCTGAAGCGACATAGGCGATATCCAGCGGGATGATGGTGTTCTTCATCCAAAAGCCGTCTCGGACCGACCGGTTGAACACGAAGAGCATGCCGCGGTCGGCACCGTTAGGAAGCGGCGCCAGTTGGTCCTTGCTGACGTGCATCAACCCCCGGTTCTGGTCGGACGTATTATCGGCCACCCAGAGCTTAGCCGGGTGACCGTTGATCGATATCTCAACGGTGGGAAGTTTGCTGAGGTGACCGGCAGAGTCCTCGTGGCAGCCCGTGTCGAGCATGACGCATCCCGTGAGAATGACCAATGTGAAGAGTCGACCGTTCAAGACTCGGAGTCTCGCTTGGATTCGTCGGCGCGGTCACTGAGAATCGAACTCGTGAGGTGTTCGGTTCGCAGGCGCAACAACAACTTGTGCGTGTACCAGACGTCCTTGATCGCTAATCCGCAAGCCCAGAATACCAGCGCTAGAATGACCAGCCAAAACGCCGCATACACCTTGGGGCGGTCCGGGATATCGATGAGATAGACGCCGAGTACGAACATCACCGACACGAGCAGGCAGATCACGGCGCCGATCCGCCGCCAGGGTCGGTCGTAAAACGACGAGAGTCGCGGGTCGGACGAGATCCGTGGCGGTTTGTGCCAGTAAAGGGCGGCACACAGCACACCAAAGCTGATCAGCACCACGGAAAAGATGGCCTTGAGCGCGCCGCCGGGCGGCCCCGACGGTGATCCTCGTAGCGCCGAAACGACGGCCGTCACGCCCCATGCACCGAGGATGCCGCACAGTAGAAACACGAGGCGCGTCCACCCGCGACCGGGATGCCTGGGAAGCTGATTGTCGCTTGGCTCCGTCAATTCTTGCTCCGCGATCCTGGTCCGGTGTCCCCGTTTTCCCCGTCGTTGTCATAATACGCGCCGCGCCGCTTCACGGAAAGCGTTCCGCCCGCCCCGGAAATCTCCTGTGGTCCATGTGGAAGCCCCGTGTGACTCGGACTGATGCTGTTCTTACCGAGAAACGCTTATTCCACGGCATCCATGCACTGGATTGCGGCAGAGAACGGTCATGCGTCGGCCCGCTCCGCAAGGCGTTTCTCGATGAGTTGCCCGGTCAATATCGGGTCGGCTTGGCCCTTGGACAGTTGCATGACCTGCCCGCGGAGAAAGCCGACGGCCTTCTTGGTCTTCTTGGGGTTGGACACGGCGTCGCTGACGGCCTGCTCGTTGGCGGCCAGGACTTCATCGACCCACGCCTGCGTGGCGCCGGTGTCCTGCACCTGAATCAGGCCCAACTCTTTGGCCAACGATTCGGGCGGCTCCAGGCGTTCGAGCATAGCTTCCGCCAGACGCTTGGCGGCGGTCTTGTTGACGGTGCCGGCCTTGGTGAGCTTAGCCAATTCAGCCATACGCGCGGCGCTTACGCCGAGGTCGGTGACCGGCGCGTGGCGATCGTTGGCCAAACGAAGCCAAACGTTGACAAATTGCTTGCGAAGGATTTCCGAGGGTCCACCCTCGGACAATGCCCCCTCGAAGAGGTCGGCCGTGCCGCGGTGACCGACGATTGTGTCGGCGTCCTCAGGTGGCAATCCGGCTTCGCGACAGAGACGTTCGCGCCGGGCCAGAGGTAATTCCGGAAGGCGCGCGCGGATTCCATCGAGCATATTCGCAGATACATCGAGTGGTACCAGATCGGGATCCGGAAAATAACGATAATCGTGTGCCGCTTCCTTGCCACGTTGAAACTCGGTGACGCCCTTGTCATCGTTCCATCCGCGGTTTTCGTTCGGTGCCTTGCCGAGCACATAATTCCGATCGTCCAGCCAGGCGGCCACCTGACGCTCGTGCTCGTAGGCGATGGCACTGCGCACCCAGCGGAAGCTGTTCAGGTTTTTAACTTCGGATATCGGTGTGCGGTATTCCTGATCGTCGGCCACGATGACGACATTGATGTTGGGCTCGAACCGCATCTGGCCTTTCTCCATGCTCGCCTCACTGACGCCCAGATAGGTCACCAACCGTTGGAGTTCCACGCAGAATGTGTAGGCTTCGTCGGGCGAACCGATGTCCGGCTCGGTGACGATCTCCAGCAGCGGCGTGCCGGTGCGGTTGAGATCGACGAGCGTGTGATTGCCGACGTCATGGATGTTCTTGCCGGCATCCTCTTCGAGGTGCGCCCGGCGAATACGGATTCGCTTGGTGCCATCTTCTGTAGGTATTTCGAAATACCCTGGTCCGCCGAGCGGCTGATCGTATTGGCTGATCTGGTAATTCTTGGGCAAGTCCGGGTAGTAGTAGCTCTTGCGATCCCACTTGGTACGCGACGCCATCTCGCAGTTCAGTGCCATGGCCGTCAGCATGCCCTTTTCGACCGCGGCACGATTGATGACCGGCAGCGAGCCGGGATGCCCCAAACAGACCGGGCAGACGCGGGAATTGGGCTCCGCTTCGAACTCGACCGCGCAGCCGCAGAACATCTTGGAATTTGTGGCGAGCTGGACGTGGATTTCCAGCCCAACCACCGTCTTCGTTGTAATCGATGAATCAACCACCACCGTGTTCTCCGTCGCCTCGGGAAGGTGAAGAGTGTGGCGCGCGATTACCAGAGCCGGATGGGCGAGCACGACTTCGCGACCGGCGGCGGCCATCCGTACCTCCTATCCCGGCATACTCATTGCACTCGCTACTAAGTTTCTGCCCTACGCGCTCAACCTCTCTCCACCCCCGAGATCCAGCAGGTGGGCGATGGAGGTGGCGAACTGGTTCAAGGCCGCGTCGTCGGGCAGCGTCAGCGTGAGTTTGACATGCCCGGACTCATCTTTCTCCACGCAATCGCCGAGTCGCTGTTGGATGGACTGTGCCAACCGGCGCGAGGCCTCGCTCTCCTGCCGCGGCGGCAGTAGCTCGTCGATGAACGAGAACGCGGCGCCGACGAGCCGGCCGCCGGCGTCAGATACGCGTTCACGCTGCACCAGGGCGGCCTGCCTGGCTTTCTCGCTCTCATCCACCGGTGCATCGGGCTGGGCGCCCAGCAGAATTTCCAGACGGTTTTTCAAGTCCTCTGTGTTGCCCGCCATCTTGACCTCGTCGACCTCGGACTCGACATCCAAGGCGGCGAGCGCCAGATCGTGCTTCGACGAAAGCGTCTGCAAGAGACTCTCTTCAATGGTGCCTTCGGTCACCAACACGTACACGTGTACCGGGTTCTTCTGCCCCATGCGGTGGGCGCGACCGATTCGCTGTTCCAGAATAGCCGGATTCCACGGCAGGTCGACGTTGATGACGGTGTTCGCGGCCTGCAGGTTGAGCCCGGTCGCGCCCGCGTTCGTCGTGATGAACAACCGGCACGCCGGGTCCTTTTGGAATCGATTGACGAGTTGCTGACGTTTCTTCTGCGGGATCGAGCCGTCCAGACGGACGTAATCCGCGCCGCGCCGCTCGATCAGCGGCTCGATCAGGCCCAACATGGTCGTCCACTCGGAGAAGAGGATGATCTTGCTGTCCTCCTCACGCAGAAGCGAATCGAGCAGTTCTTCAAGGTGTTCCAGCTTGCTCGAATAGCCGGGGTTTTCCTTGTTCACGAGAAACGTGCTGTCGGCGGACATACGACACATCAGCAGCGCCCTGCGCAGGCGCAGGAGGTCCATCTCGTTGATGTACGGCTTGCGCACCACGCTGCTCACAATTTGCAGGTGTGCCCTGTGCAGGGCACGTTGTTCGTCGGTGGGCGTCATGCGGACGATTTCGGTCGTGCGCGGCGGCAGATCACGCATGACCGACGCCCGCGTGCGGCGGAGCAATACCGGCGCCAGACGTTGGCGCAGTTCCCCGAGGTTTTTGTATCCCAGCACCTTGCCGTCTTCGTCCACCATGCGATGGCGATTGAAGAAGCGAAAGGCCGGTCCCAGCCTCCGGTCATCAATGAACTCGACGACGGAGTACAGTTCATCGAGCCTGTTCTCCAGCGGCGTCCCCGTCAGCGCCAGGGCGAACGGCGAACGAAGCGCCTTGATGACGGCGCTGGTCTTGGCCTCCCAGTTCTTGATGCGCTGCGCTTCGTCGAGGATGATCAGATCCCATGGCACAGGTTCGATGGACAGAATGTCGCGCAGCACCTGTTCATAATTGCAGATGGTGAAGAAGCACTCGTTGTCGTACTGGCGCCGCCGCTCGGCCGTGCGACCCAGTACGAGCTGGCACTCCCGATCGCAAAACCGCTTCGCCTCGCTGCGCCACTGCGATTTGACCGATGCGGGACAGACTACCAATACGCGCTTGATCCCGGCCTCGCGGTGGAGCATCTCGGCGACGCCGATACCCTGGATGGTCTTTCCCAGGCCCATGTCGTCCGCCAGGATCGCCCGCCCGGCGCCCACCGCGAACGCAATCCCATCCAACTGATAGGGAAGCAACGGAACGCTCAACAGTTCCTTCCGCAGCGCGTGCTTTCTCGGATCGCGCCGAATCTCGGCGACCGTGGCCTCGATCCGTTTTTGAAACAGCCGCTTCTGTAGGTATTCCTCGGCGTCGGGGTAGATGATCACCTCAACCCCTACGGCCTGCAGACGACCGATACGGCGGACCAGATCCGAAACGTCCGTAATCGGGCCGTTGCGCACCGGCCTGATGAGGCGTTCGACCGGCTTTTCAAGCCTGTCCGGTGCCAGCAGGCGAAGTTCCAGTGCCTTACCGTATGCCAGGTGAACGGCCAGTTTCTTCTGGCGGTACGGGCGTTTGCGCACGGCCGCCGAAAACCGTCGCCGGACCTTGGCCTGCACGTGGAGAATGTGTTTGCAGGTGCCCAGGGTGTTCTTGCGAAAATCCGGACACGAGCAGTAGGAATCCCCGGGCGACCACCCGCGAAGGGCCACGCGATATGTTTTTCCTGAAAGCGCGTTGGTGACGAGGTAGTCACTCCAGATCGTCTTCGGATCCGACGCACGAACGGTCATGCGTTCCGTTCGCGCCCGCTCGGCGCGCTCCTCGATGGCGCGGCTCACGAGTTCGCACTCCCGCATACTCTCGACGGGGACGCGTTCCGGTGGGGGGGCCGCAAGACCGAGCGCGACCTTCTCCTCCAACACCAGCGACACCGCCGCGCCGACGTGTACGCACGCACTGTTACAAAGGGTGCAGTTCCAGCGCAGGCGTTGCTTGGCCTCCGCCATTTCGGTGATGGTCGCCACCGCACCGTTCAGTCTTACGCGAAGGAGGTCCTCGCCGAGGTACACGTCTTCATCGATGTTGATCTCGAAATGTCCACCCTCGTGTATCAGCTTGTCGCCGCCGGCGCCGAGCAGTTTGCACGCTCGATCGAAGTTCAGGCGCGAAAGGCGATCTTTGAGCGTCAGTCGGGTGACACTTTGTCCTTGTGTTTTCATTTCGACAAGATCCTTCCGTGGTTGACCCGTGACATCCAGATCCGGTTGGTGGCCGTCAGCAAAGGGAGCGCGCCCCCGCCGGCGGCCGACTTCAATATAGCCGAACTGATTCAGAACGGAAGATCGAACGGTCCGTTCTCGTGCCAGTCGCCGATGACTGCGTTGCCATCCCAGTCGCCTACCCCGAGGTGGTCGTCCGTGCCTCCGACGCCGGCATCAAAATCTGACAGGCCATGCTGCACGAGTCGGATAGGCAAATCGGGATGATGCTCGCGTACGAAGGTGACCCGTTTGCGCCGGTGCGGTTTGATTAAGGTCACCTCTCTGACTCCGGCCGCGACATTAGCGATTTCCTGGTCTTTCGACTTCCAAGATACGTCGAGCGTCCGGGAATTCTCCTGTGAAATGTTTAGCTGACGCATGAAGTGGTATATGCTGTCGAGATGCTGCACCCGTTCAAATTCGGCGCGCGGTCACTTGGCGCAATCGCGGCACAGGTGCCGCTTGTGGCCTCGACCTGAGACCCGTTCGGTTGGCCGTACATGGCCGCGCGTTCAACCGTAGCGGCCCACGGCAAGTCGTCCCTATTCACCGTGCCAACGCGGCGGGATCGAACCGCCGGAGTAGCGCGCAGTCGTTCGCGATAGTATTCCCGTGGTTCGCCGGCCTACCTGCCCCTGCGGCGGTACCGGATGGCATCGCCGAGTCCAAGCATCAAGGGACCCCCGAGGAAGAGTTTTCGTAAGCCAGGTGTGTCGTGCTGACATGTTATCGGAGCTGGGGTGCCGGCTCGAGCGCGGGTTTGGGTGGGCCTGGAGACCACAAATGGGGCGTGTGTCCCTTTGACTCCCGGTGAAAGGGATGCCTATGATTAACGTGCGATAACGGCGATTTGGCCGGCATGGATCGGCTCGGCCTCTTGTGTCGGGAAAGCACGTTCTTAAGGGGGTAGTCAGGATACGGACTTGCCCA
>Ga0210124_1000663_pt1 | contig 16584 bp, 19 predicted proteins | sample Muzzi_PWC_D2_FD_185554 | JGI IMG/M metagenome (GOLD analysis project Ga0210124, IMG submission 185554) | Wetland microbial communities from San Francisco Bay, California, USA, that impact long-term carbon sequestration - Muzzi_PWC_D2 (SPAdes) | ecosystem: Environmental > Aquatic > Marine >... | reverse complement strand
TGGATAATTTGCACGGAACTTGAAAACGGAAGAGTTGAGCTGGCGCAGCTCGAAGCGATGCTCCGTGCACAACGTGGTTTCAGGCGCTCTGCGGCGGGCGACGCGGATACGCAGCGCGTTAATGCCGCATACACGACGCTCGGCGTTGAAAAATCTTCAAGTAATGAAGAAATCAAAAAAGCCTATCGACGCCTGATGAACAAGAACCACCCTGACAAGCTTTCCGGAAACAATCCGGACAAAGCGGCGATCACGGAAGCCGAACGCCGTACCCGCGAAGTGCGCACCGCTTATGAAATGCTGAAGGCAAGGCGGAGTATTCGATAGATTGCATTGCTGTTAAAGTTTGTCACTCGCAATCCGCCTTCGTCTAAATCGGCCAGTGCCAATCCGAGGAAAACCCTGTGCAACCATTGATCGCTCCGTCCATACTCTCAGCTGACTTCGCTCGTCTCGGCGAGGACGTCTCGGCCGTTCTTGATGCCGGCGCCGACATCGTGCATTTCGACGTGATGGACAATCATTTCGTACCGAATCTGACAATCGGTCCTATGATTTGCGACGCCTTGCGCAACTACGGGATTGAGGCACCAATTGACGTGCACCTCATGGTTGAGCCCGTCGATCGCATTATTCCGGATTTCGCAAAGGCCGGTGCCAGCTACATCACATTTCATCCGGAGGCGAGCACACACGTGCACCGAACGATCGGCCTCATTCGCGAGCAGGGATGTCGAGCCGGCATCGTTTTCAACCCGGCGACTCCGCTGACATGGCTGGAGCATGTGATCGACGAGCTCGACATGGTACTGATCATGTCCGTCAATCCGGGCTTCGGCGGGCAGAAATTCATCGAATCGTCGCTCGAAAAGCTCCGCCAGGCACGCAGGATGATCGATGCCGGTGGCCGGGAGGTTCGCCTCGAAATCGATGGTGGTGTCAAGACGGACAACATCGGTGAAATTGCGGCGGCGGGCGCGGACACATTTGTCGCCGGCTCCGCTATTTTCGGCAGCGATAACTACGCGGCGACCATTGCAGAGATGAAAGCGGAAATCGCAGCGGCCAGATAGCAATCGCGGCTACTGCCGTTCCTGCGGCATGAAAGACCGGATCGAGGTCCAGCGGGTCAATAACAGGTGAATGGAGTCTGAGCCCGGCTCTGACCCTGCGAAATTACAGCTTGCGGTTCGGCCTCGCTCCATACACAACTATTGTCTTGCCACTTGCCGAAACCAGGCCCTGTTCTTCGAGAACCTTGAGCACGCGGCCGGCCATCTCTCTCGAACAGCCAACCAGGCGGCTCAATTCCTGTCGACTGACTTTGATCTGCATGCCGTCCGGGTGTGTCATGGCGTCCGGCTCGTTGCAGAGGTCCATGATCGCGTGGGCAACCCGCCCGGTAACGTCTACAAAGGCAAGGTCGCCGAGTTTGCGATTGGTTCGATCAAGGCGCGTGGCCAGTTGCGTCGCCAATTCGAAAACCAGCCCGGGGCTCTCGCTGGCGATCTGGCGAAAGCGCGGATAGGTCATTTCCGCGATCTCGCATTCAGTACGAGTCCGCACCCATGCGCTGCGCGTTGGCTGCTCGTAGAAGAGGCCCATTTCACCGAAGAATTGTCCTTTGTTCAGGTATGCCAGGACCATTTCATTGCCGTCTTCGTCCTCGATCATGACCTCGACCGAGCCATCGACGATGTAATAAAGAACATCGGGCAGGTCGCCCGCATGGATCATGACGGTTTTGGAGGGAACAGTGCGTACCCGGCAATAACTCAGGAAGCGGTTAATTGCTGGCACGTCACTAATATTCTTCGCTGTTGTCTGCATCTGGTCGCCCTCGACGAATTTCGCCCAAACATTTAAAACAGACCGCCTGGAAAAAGCTAAGTCCGTAATTTACCTTGAAAAATCGCTCTAACAAGACCCGTCGGAATTATATTGAATCGGGCATTGGGAAACCAGTAATAATCAGACCCGATAGGCGGTACCTGTCATCACACGTGCAACGGCACGCATCAATACCCTGATCGGTGGCGGCAGCGCGGCGGCACCCGCTTTCTTCGCGTTGGCGCCATGTATCTCTTCCTCGTCGCGCATCTGCGTCACGATCGCCCGGCTTTTCAGGTCATTTACGGGTAGCTGTCCAAGGTGATTCGTCAGGTGTTCCGACACCTGGCGCTCGGTTTCCTCGATAAAGCCAAGCGACCACTGGTCCCCCAGTACGCTGCTCGCAGCACCGATGGCATAGGCACCGCCATACCAGATCGGTCGCAGGACACTTGGCGCGGAATCGAGTTCATCGAGTCGCTGTTCGCACCAGGCGAGGTGGTCCAGCTCCTCGTCTGCTGCATTTTTCATCTGTTCTTCGGTGGCCGGGTCACGTGCGAAGGCAGCATGTCCCTGGTAGAGGCCCTGGGCTGCAATTTCCCCGGCATGATTGACTCGCATCAGGCCAGCGGAATGCGCCATTTCAGCTTTTGTCAGCGGGGTCTCTTCGATATCGGCCGCGGGGTTCCCTCGTGCGGACCGGGTCGGCGCAGAATTTACGGTACGCAAGGCGTAGTCAATGCCGGCCAGGAGACGGTCCAGCGGGCTCAATTGTCGGTCTTCCATGCGCGGGATTATAACCACGAACGCAAATGCCGTGACGAAATCCGTGCACGGACCTTCACCGATGCCTGGCGGATCTTCTAATGTGCTGAAATGTAAAGAGAAATATAACTTGCCCCAGGGGCGTGGATTTTCTGCGAAATCGGTCCCGGAGTTTGCAATGCGCCATCCTGTCGAGTAGAATTTCGCGCCTTTCGCCGGGGCGCCGATTTGTTGCTCAGGGCGGCCAGGGGCGGCGGCGGAACAGGCCGCGAAGAAACCCGGGTAAGCTCCCAACTGGACTCAAGATAATGAAGACGTTTTCCGCCAAGACGCAAGAAGTAAAGCGTGATTGGTACGTGGTTGATGCCACCAACAAAACTTTAGGGCGCTTGTCGACCGAAATCGCCCGGCGACTCAGAGGTAAGCACAAGCCGGAGTACACGCCGCACGTCGATACGGGTGACTACATCGTCGTGGTCAACGCCGAAAAGATTCGCGTGACCGGCAACAAGTTGAAAGACAAGATGTATCACCGTTACACCGGGTACGTGGGCAACCTCAAATCCGTGCCGCTCGAGAAGTTGCTGGACGAGGCACCGGAACGAGCGCTGCAATTCGCTGTCAAGGGCATGCTGCCGCGCAATCCGCTCGGCCGACAGATGTATTCGAAGTTACGCGTGTTTGTAGGGCCGGAGCACAGTCATGCTGCACAGCAACCGATCCCACTGGAAATTAACGCCTGAGCGCCGGTCGCGCCAGGATTGAGGCAAAACAGATGAGTGATACACATTTCTACGGAACCGGCCGACGAAAATCATCGACCGCGCGCGTATTTCTGAGGAGCGGTTCCGGCCAGATAAAGATCAACAATCGGCCCCTGGATCGTTTTTTCGGTCGAGAGACAGCGCAGATGATCGTCCGTCAACCGCTGGAGCTGCTTTCGATGGCTGAAAAGTTCGACATCAACGTCACCGTCAGCGGAGGTGGCACCACGGGCCAGGCTGGTGCGATCCGCCATGGCCTAACCAGGGCCCTGATGAAGTACGATGAGGCACTCCGGCCGGTGCTTCGCAAAGCCGGTTTCGTTACGCGGGATGCTCGCGAAGTAGAACGCAAGAAAGTGGGCCTCAGAAAAGCCCGTCGCGCGACGCAGTACTCGAAGCGCTAAACGGTCGCTTTTTCCGCCGCCTGACCCTTCGTTGGATGACGAAAGATCTCAGGTCGACCGGTGCCAGGGTGCTGAGACTGGTGTGATTTTTGAGCTCGTTTAAACACGCTCAGAAACGTCGCCACTAAAGATCAATTCTCACCGCCTCTTCGCACTGGTCAGGACTGCAGGAGAATTGGGGGATCGTCTAGTGGTAGGACTGCGGACTCTGACTCCGCCAACCTAGGTTCGAATCCTAGTCCCCCAGCCAATGACAAAAGGCCATCCGAATGGATGGCCTTTTGTCATTGTCGGGGACGACGGATGAGAACCTGGTTCGACCGGATCGCCGGGAGTGATCCGGGACGGCGCAGCCGCCCGAAGGGGCAAAGACATGGATGTCTTTGCTCCATCCCTCTCCCCCAGCCAATCAATAAAAAGGCCATCCATTCGGATGGCCTTTTTATTGATCTTTACGATACGCCTTCAACCACGCAGCGTTCGAACCCCGGTTTCACTCCCCACAATCAACACGTCAGCCGGACGGTGCGCGAACAGACCAACCGTAACGACGCCGGGGATCTGGTTGATTCGTGTTTCCATCTCCAGCGGGTTAGTGATCTGAAGGTTGTGAATATCGAGAATATGGTTTCCGTTGTCGGTAACGAAATTCTCTCGCCAGATTGGTTGGCCGCGCATTTTGACCATCTTCCTGGCGACAAATGATTGTGCCATCGGCACGACCTCGATCGGCAATGGAAAAGTCCCGAGCATGCCGACCTGCTTCGAATCATCAATTATGCAGACAAAATTACGCGAAGCGCCGGCAAGAATCTTTTCGCGTGTCAGAGCCCCCCCACCGCCTTTGATGAGCTGCAGGTGCTTGTTTGCTTCATCGGCACCATCAATATAAATGTCTACATCGCCAACGCTGTTGAGCATGGATATTTCAAATCCCAGTTCCTGCAACTTCGCCGTCGTGGCTGCGGAGCTGGAAACGACTGCCCCAATCTTTTCCCGCACGGATGGCAGCAGGTCAATGAGTTCATTTACGGTCGATCCGGTACCGACGCCGAGAATTGCGCCTTCGTCGATATATTCAAGAGACGCCTTGGCGGCGATTAGCTTCTTGTCTTTCTGATCCATAAACCCGTGTGTCTTGCAGAGGAGAATTGGGACGAGAGCTTATCCGATCGTCGACCGGTTCGCCACGATATTGGCCGCAAAACGAAACATGCCCGCAATTGCGGGCATGTTTCTTGTCTTGGAAGAAGGCCAACTCCTTCCAGCCATAAGGCAAAGACTATTTGCGACGAGAAGCCTTCTTCTTAGAAGCCTTTTTCTTCGTCTTACGCTTAGCCGTCTTCCTTTTGGCTTTCTTCTTCGTCTTGCGTTTGGCCGCTTTCTTTTTGGCCTTTTTCTTCGTCTTGCGTTTGGCCGCTTTCTTTTTGGCCTTTTTCTTCGTCTTGCGTTTGGCCGTTTTCTTTTTGGCCTTCTTCTTGGTTTTTCGTTTCGCTACTTTCTTTTTAGCCGCTTTCTTCTTCGTCTTACGTTTGGCGACTTTACGTTTCGGTGCTGCTTTCTTTGATACTTTCCGCTTCTTGGCGACTTTTCGCTTCGAAGCTTTCTTCTTGCTTGCCTTCTTCTTGGTAGCCATACTATTTTCTCCGTGTCGGGTACCCGGGGCTGAGTATATACAACAGTTCTAAAAAATCCAGCAAGTAACGTGACACAGTTAACGGCGTGAAGTCGCCGAAATTTGACGCAAAATTGCGACGGTTTTCAGCAGGAATTCATTTTTCAAAATTTCGCGAATCTGTATTTCATTTCGGCGGAGAATTTTCAGGTAAATTTTCGCGACGCTGGAAGAATGGTTAACCTGTCGGCACGAATTTTGATGTCACCTGTGAAAGCCGGGAAATTTACGAACGGAACACGTGAACATCCGCCGTCGAGGCGCCTTTTCCTGCGAAAAACTGGCTCACGTTACCTCCGTGATGACGCTGAAAAGCCGTATATCCCAAGGGTTTGGGGAGATTTCCTCCACTTTCTGGCAGGCAAACGCAACTCCCACCAATTTTGGCCGCAAGTACATCCGGCGATGTGTCAGAAAGCAAAATGTGCGGTCAAAATAGCCGCCACCCATTCCAATTCGATGGTTATGCGAATCAAATGCGACTAGTGGCGTGATCACGATGTCGAGCAACCTTGCGGCAACTATTTCGCCGTCACGAGGTTCGTAAATACCCTGATCATTCTTTTCCAGGGTCGTTTCGGCCGTAATCTCCCGGAAGAGCATCTGCGAATTTTTTTGTATAACAGGCGCAAAAATGCGCTTTTTCATGCGCCATGCGCGCGCAATCAATCTCCAGGTGTCGACCTCGCCCGGAACTGCCAGGTAGCACGCAATGAGGTTGCTACGCTGAAACCATGCAGAATGAATCGCGGTTTCGCATATTTTTTTGGAGGCAAGGTCGCGTTCGTCACGACTCATTGCGCTGCGCGCATTGCGACCCCGGATACGAGTAATTTTTTGCATCACCTGGTTTTCGTATTGATCCGTGATCAGCGTGGCGCTGTTCTAAAATACAAAAGGCAGCCTGCGGAAAAAAGAAGGCGCCTCCCGCCTGTGCCGTTACCGGCCGTCGCTCTCGACACAGAGCAACAGGTGGGGTCAGCCGTGGCAACAACAGGCTTTCCACCGAGGTGGTCTTGCACAAATGTCACCGACAGAACACGACCCCGGGGTAAAAATTTAGGGCCGAAAGGTTTTCGGGCCGGCTATCGAACACCGCAGGAGGCGCCAACTGAATCTTACCTCATGTAAGGTAAGTTTTCCTGTGACCCAATTGTCAAAATCAGCTGAGATCCAGTTGTTGACTACCGCCAAGCACGCCCTCGACCCGGTCGGACAAGAGTTTCAGGCGAGGGCCGAAACTGCGTTCCAACACCTGGTCCTTCGCCTTTGAACGAATGAGCTCGTTTGCCATATTGAGTGCCGCCATGACGGCAATGCGGTCAAGGCCCACCACTTTGCCGCTGTCGCGGATCTCGCGCATCTTGGAGTTCAACAATTCGGCGGAATCGAGCAGCTCGGTTCGTTCGTTGGCAGGGCAGGAAACCTGGTATTCCTTTTCCAGGATGCGAACACTGACGTGGGCGTACATATCGGTCATTGCAGGTGCTCCATTACATACCCTGTCAGTCTAAGACAGTGTACGTGAGGTTAACTAAATTGGTCTGGTGAAGGGCAGTACTTGCGATCATGGGCGGTCTCCGGTTATCAGACTGATATCCAGCTACCCTCCCTGTTCCATCGCTTTCAGGCGCCCGATCATTGCTTCGACACGGGCCCTGACCTGTTCATTCTTCTGCAGCAGCGTGGCACGCTCGGATGTCAGTGAATCCTGACGCTGTTTTAACGAGCGGTTTTCATCCTGTAGCTGATCGCAGACCTGAACGAGAGCATCGACACGCTTCTCAAGTCGTTTTAGTTCATGCTCAAATTTTGCAGTTGTTTCGTCGGCCATGGGTGCAATATAGAACCGCGACGGTGCAGAATCAATCGCGATCGAAAAAGATGCCGCCAATTGCGTGGCCAGAGCGCCAATTACATGGGATCATTCGACCCCGAATCGTAGAGTTGTATTGTGGACCGGGAATCCATGGATCAGGCTATCGATCACAGCGCGCTGGACGAAGTATTGAAAAGCTGCGGCTCGAGCTGGAACGCCGGGCAGGTACATGGTCTGCTCTGTAGCCGGCTGGCGGTGACCGGCGCGGAAGGGGCCAGCCGCTGGTTTGCGCAGGTACTCGAAGACACCGATCCGAACCACGCCGACAGGAGCAAATGCGAGGCTGCCCTCGATGCCCTGTGCACCACCACCTGGCGCCAGCTTGTCGAACGGCAATCGGAGTTCGCCCTGCTATTGCCGGGCGACGAGGACACGATGCTGGAACGTACCGTGGCGATGGCCCAGTGGTGTGAAGGTTTTCTTCATGGCCTGGTGTCTGAAAAGCACAGCGAAGACCTGAAAAAGCGCCTGTCAGCAGAACCCCTGGCGGATATCATTAGGGACCTGTTGCAGATTACCCGTGCAACGGTCGATGACGACGAGGATGACGAGAGCGAGGAAGAGGCTTTTGTCGAACTCCAGGAGTACCTGCGCATTGCTGTGCAGCTGACCTACGAAGAACTTGCTGATTTCCGCTCCCCGCGGGAGAGCGAGTTTCCGGACGAATCAGAGACGTTGCACTAGGCTGAAATAATCACACATGAACAAGACAGAATTTGCCAGGCGTCGCAAGACCTTGATGCGCATGGTGGGCGAGGACGGAATTGCAATTTTGCCGAGCGCGCCGGTCAGGACGCGCAGCCGCGACGTCGAATACCGCTATCGCCAGGATAGTGATTTCTACTATCTTTCAGGCTTTGCCGAACCGGACGCAGTCACCGTCATCGTACCCGGCCGCGACAGCGGCGAGTACGTGTTGTTTTGCCGCGAGCGGGACGAACTGAAAGAGCAGTGGAACGGCTCTCGTGCCGGCCCGGATGGGGCGGTCGAGTTGCATGGCGCCGATGACGCATTTCCGATCGACGACATAGACGACATCCTGCCCGGCATTCTCGAGAATCGAAGTCGTGTCTACTACACCATGGGTGCTTATGCCGATTTCGATCATCGAATCACGGATTGGGTAAAGTCGTTGCGATATCGCGAGTCGTCGGGCATCCACACGCCACATGAATTCATCGCACTGGACCATCTCCTGCATGACATGCGCCTGTATAAGAGCAGGGCTGAGATTTCAGCCATGCGCAAAGCGGCGAAAATCGCGGTCAAGGCGCATCACCGGGCAATGGCGGCAGTGCAGCCGGGCAAATATGAATACGAGATCGAGGCCGAATATATACATGAGTTTCGCAGGCACGATGCCACGATCTCATATCAACCGATCGTTGGCAGTGGCGCCAATACCTGTACGCTGCACTACGTCGACAACAACGCCAAACTGGTGGACGGCGATCTGCTGCTAATCGATGCCGGGTGCGAATATGACTACTACGCGTCGGACGTCACCCGCACCCTGCCGGTCAATGGCCGGTTCACGCCCGAGCAAAGGGCGGTGTACGAAATTGTGCTCGAAGCCCAACTCGCCGCGATCGACAAGACGGTAAGGGGCAATCACTGGAACGATCCACACGACGCGGCTGTACGAATCATTACGAAGGGGCTGAAGAAAATCGGGCTCTTGCAGGGCACCCTGGCGAAGCTCATCAAAGATCTGGCCTATCGCGAGTTTTTCATGCACCGCACCGGACACTGGATCGGTATGGACGTACATGATGTCGGTGACTACAAAGTCGGCGACGAGTGGCGCTTTCTCGAGCCGGGGATGGTGACGACCGTCGAGCCCGGGATCTATATCCCGGCAAGCAGCAAAGTACCCGCGAAATGGCGCAACATCGGTGTGCGCATCGAGGACGACGTCGCTGTGACGAACAATGGGCCCGACGTATTGAGCAAAGGGCTCGCCAAGGAACCGGGCGACATCGAAAGAATGATGGCGGCCTGAAAGCTGTGTCCGGCACCCCAGCAGATACCGATTACGACATCATCATCGCCGGTGGTGGCATGATCGGCAGCAGCCTCGGCCTTGCCCTTGCACCACTTCGACTCAGGGTCGCCGTGGTCGAAGCGGTCGCCCGCGGCGCCGAACATCAGCCCAGCTTCGATGACCGCTCCACCGCTTTGTCGCGCAGCAGCCAGCGAATGTTCGAGGCTATGGGGCTGTGGCCGGAAGTCGTGGCTGCGTCCACGCCTATAAGGAAAATACATGTGTCGGACAAGGGACGGTTCGGCTTCGCCCATATCGATGCAGACGAACAAAACGTGGAAGCACTGGGTTACGTCGTTATCAACCGGGTGCTCGGGCGGGTGCTGCAGGAATCGCTTGCCGCAGTTGAAAATCTGGATGTGATCTGTCCGGGACGAATTACGGCGGTTTCGCTGAGCGACGAACGGTCCGAGGTCACCGTTGAAGAAGAAACTGGCGCGAGAACACTCACCGGCCAGCTCGTCGTTGCCGCCGACGGGGCCAATTCAGCAGTTCGGGACATGATCGGCATCGGCGCGAAACAGGTTAGCTACGATCAGTGGGCAGTCATTGGAAACCTGCTGCCCGAGAACGCACCGGATAATCAGGCGTTCGAACGATTCACTTCAGCCGGGCCGGTTGCCATGCTGCCGATCGCCGGGGACCGCGCAGCATTCGTCTGGATTCAGTCGCCGGACGCAGCAAAAGAAGCGCTAAGTCTCACTGACGACGAGTTTACCGCCCGAATCCAGGACGCCTTCGGACAGCGTCTTGGCAGGTTTTCAAAAATTGGTAAACGTGCTGCCTATCCGCTTTCACTGACCAGGGCGAACAGTCTCATTTCCCGACGCAGTGTCGTCGTGGGCAACGCCGCGCACGGATTGCATCCCGTGGCCGCCCAGGGTTTCAATCTTGGTATGCGCGACGTGGCGGCGCTTTGCGACTGTATCGCCGATGCCCGAATGGAGGATGGCGATTCGCTGGATTGCGGTGATAGCACGATTCTTGAGAACTATGCAGAATGGCGGGCCGCCGATCATCGGAAACTCGTGCGCTTCACAGATGGCGTCGTCCACTTGTTTGGAGATTCGCGTGGCCCGGTGAAACTGCTGCGAAACCTGGGCATGCTGGGATTCGATCTCATTCCGGGTGTCAGGAAGGCGTTCGCAAAACATACGATGGGCCTTGCCGGAAAGTTGCCACGTCTGTCGCGCGGAGTCCCGCTCGAATGAAGCGGAGTTACGACATTGTCATAGCCGGTGCCGGCATGGTGGGTCTGACCGCCGCCGGTTTGCTGTCGATGAACGAGCAGCTGCGGGTCACGATCATCGATGCGGGCAAACGTCCTCAGTTCGATGCTGGCGCCGATGTGTCCTTGAGAGTCTCGGCCGTCGCGCCTGGCTCGATCGATGTCCTTTCGCTAATCGGTGTCTGGGATGAGATTGTCACAACGCGAGCGTGCCCCTATCGCGATATGAAAGTGTGGGATGCCGCAGGCGCCGTTGAGGGTCCGGAGACACTCTCCTTCGGTGCAGCGGAATTCGCGGTACCACAACTGGGATTCATCGTTGAAAATATGCTGATTCGTCACGCCTTGCTGCGACAGCTGCAGCAAAGCAGTGTTGTCGTTCGTTTCGACACAGCCATAGACAAGATGACCCGGTCCGGGCATCGATATGAGATTCAACTGGAATCCGGCGAAAAACTGAACCCTGAGCTGCTGGTTGGTGCTGACGGTGCAAACTCATTCGTCCGGGGAAGTGCGGGTATCGGGATAAAATCGTGGCCGCACGAGCAAAAAGCATTCGTCACCTGTCTGCAGCCGGAGCTCCCTCATCGCAATACCGCCTGGCAGCGATTTCTCCCAACCGGGCCGATTGGACTCCTGCCGCTGGCGGATGGCCGAATCTCGATTGTCTGGTCAACAACACCCGAACAGGCAGAGGAAGCGCTGGCGATGTCAGACGCAGACTTGTCGGTCAGGATGACAGATGTGACGGACTCCGTGCTGGGTCATCTGACACCGGCAGGGCCACGCGGTGCATTTCCGCTGAAATCGCAGCATGCGGCGGCGTATGTGGAGGATGGCCTCGTCCTGATTGGTGATGCAGCGCACACGGTACATCCGTTGGCCGGGCAGGGCGTCAATCTCGGCATTGCCGACGCGAGGGAGCTTGCCCACGTCATCACGGAAGCACTGGAAGCTGACGAAATGCCGGGCGACTTACCCTTTCTTCGGAAATACGAACGCGCGCAGAAGGGCGCGAACAAAACCATGCTGCACTTCATGGATGCGCTGAACAAACTCTTTTCGAACGATTCTGCGTTGCTCGCCCGCCTCCGTGGCGCAGGCATGTACGCATTCAACAAAAGCGGGCCGATTCGGGAACATGCCGTTCACGTCGCGCTCGGGCTGCGCTGACACGACCATATTCGACCGTGCGAGCGCAAACCTTTATTGCCTTCGTTCAGCCCGGCGCCGAAGCTGGTCGATGATTCGTGCACCCTTGCCGGGAATGCTCCAGGGACAAACGGCAATACAGATTGCGCAACCCGCGGTTTCGTTAAAAAACGAAATACATTTATCAAAATCGACGTACCACTTCAGATCGCCTCTAACCATCGTCTTCGCGGGCATGATTGCTTCGGGCGGACAGGCATTGGCGCATACCTGGCATCGGCTGCAAAAGTCGTCGACGTCGTAGTTTTCCCTGGCAGTCGGAATCAGGGGTATATCCGTTACCACGCAGGCCAGTCGAAACGATGAGCCGTGGTTCTTGTTGATGATCGAACCATGTTTGCCCAGCTCGCCGAAGCCGCACTCTATCGCATGCGGGATCAGGAGTATCGGCCCGGCCAGCGGCCCTCCGTGCGGTTCTGCGTCCCAACCGCGCTCGCGAATCCAGGCTGCAATGTCCTTCGCCGCTTTTGTGCCACGCCCATATTGGCGAATCACCTCAGCGCCGGATGACGTGTCCGGAGCGGCTTTGATTCGTTCATAGTCGTGCGCAATGCCGATCATGATGATCCACTTGCGGTTCAATTCAACGCCATCGAACGTCCACTCGGGACGAAATTCGGTAATACCGAAGAGTTCCATATCGAGTGTCTGTGCTTTTGCCTGCAATTGTGCAGTCCATTCCTGCGCAGGTTGCTGCAGGGGTTGATCCGCAACCGGCGGTAATTCGATTGCCAGGATTTCGGCCCGGTCCGCACGCGCCTTGTTGATGCCCTCGTCATCGGCGTTCTGCGTGTAGAACCATTTCTGTAATTCGCCATGCGCGAGCGTCTCGGGATCGTGCCAGTAGACTGGTGTTGCCCGCCGGTGCTCCGCTTCGCCCACACCGTTGATCGTATTGCCGGAGATTCCCGGCATCAGGGCCATCTGTTCTGCTTTCGGCGTAAAAGGTCTGTGCGGGGACTTGGCCATCTGTTCCTCTGGACGCCTGATGAACACTCAATCATGCCACGAAGACAGCCTGGATCTCGACCCCTCGTACCTGGCTGGATTGCGGCAATCACGGATAGTCATGCGGCATTTTTCTGCAGACTATTTGCGCTTCCGTACTATTCCTGGCGCGCGTCAGATATGCGAGATATTGCGATAAACCGAATCATGACCACGGATCCGCTGACGATTCGGCCGGACGAGTCCGTTGCCACCGCCAAGGAACTGCTTGAATCCAACGGCATTCACCATCTGCCGGTCGTCGAGAACGGCGTACTCGTCGGCATCCTGTCGTCTTCCGATTTCCTGAAACTGCACGTGTTGCGCGAGCGCAGCCAGGCAATGTCCGCGATCACGGTTTCCCAGGTTATGGAAGCGGAGCCGGTGACACTCGATGTGTCCGCGGACCTGGTTGACGTGGCGAGGAAGCTGTCCGAGGCCGGATTTCACTCGCTCCCTGTCGTCGAAGCGGGCAATGTGCTGGTCGGTATCGTGACGTCAACGGACCTGATCAACCACCTGCTCAGGCAGGTGCCGCGAAGCGACGGGAGACCGCGTGGACTATAGCCGCCGGCTTATTTAGGCGTCGGGTCAATCTGTTATTCGGTTTTCCAGGGACCGTCTTCACCTTCGACGCGCTCGAGTACGACCTTGAATGGCTGCGGAAATGTCTTGCTCGTTATCGTCAGAGTCTCACCGTCACGTTCGAAGTCGAATTCCGTGCCGTTTTCCGGGAATCCAGCCATGTAGTTGGTGTCCTTTGCAACGTAGGCATACGTCGTGAACGTGTTGCCGTCGACTTCGTAGCCACCGGCATTGGCAGTCAGGGAATCGTAGGCCGCCATCTTTTCGTCGTCGCTCATGCCGGCGTCCGCATCGTATTCCGGTCGCGATTCCGCGGTATTGACGTACATGATGGCGTAGTTGGTGCTGGTAAAGATGAATATGCCGGGTTGAGCATCTTCAATGGCCTCATCGCCAAGCGCTTCCCAGCTCGATACGATCCAGGCTCCCTCCAGTCGTTCATCGGCTTGCGCAGAAGACAGTCCGATCGTGAACGCCAGAACTGTAAGCAGGGAGGTCGCGTTCTTCTTATTCATATTCGTCGCCTGTGTGAATGGAGTTATCGATTCAGTATAGACGGAAATCGGGCGTTCGCAGAGATCGTGCCGAAATGACGCGGACAGTGGGCAGGCTGTCGGGCTGGAAAGTTACTATAATCGGTGCCGCAGCTTCGCAACAATTATAAGGGAGCCATGATGACCCGCTTTTCTCCATCCGGGCGCCGGATACGAGCGTTCTTGCTCCTCGCCGGCATCGCTTTCATTCCACCGGTTTTCGCGCAGGATTTCGACATCGTGATATCCAATGGCCGTGTTATGGACCCGGAATCCGGCCTCGATGCGATTCGCAACGTGGGTATTCGAGGCGAGACGGTTGTCGCGATTTCGAAGCAGGCGTTGCATGGATCGACGGAAGTGGATGCGACCGACTTTGTGGTTGCGCCCGGGTTCATCGACCTGCATGCGCACGGACAAAGTGCCCGCGCCAACGAATTCCAGGCGATGGACGGCGTGACGACGGCGCTGGAACTCGAAGCCGGAGTCCCTGACGTGGCGATGTTTCTGGCGATGCGCGACGGCGATGCTGTCATCAACTTTGGCGCAAGCATTTCGCATGGCGCGTTGCGCACGTGGTCGATGCCGGAACACGAGGCAGTTCTCAACGCGCTGGTGGCACAAATCCGGGAAGCAGGCGAAGCTTCCAATGAAATCGTGGACTCTTTCTTTGACACTATTGCCGCGGGCCAATACGAAGAATTGGACCCGGAACGCTATCCTGTTCTCTGGAAGCGACTGGAAAAAGGGTTGACGGACGGTGCGCTCGGCATCGGTATGCCGCATGCGTACTATCCAGGTGTTTCAACCGACGAAACCTTCCACCTGTTCCAGTTTGCGGCCCAACAGGATGTCCCGATCTATACGCACGTCAAAGGAATGGGAGTTACCGGCGTACAGGAGGTCGTGTCATACGCCGTTGCGACAGGCGCGCCCTTGCACATTGTGCACATCAACAGCTCCAGCCTCGGCAGTTACCAGACCAATCTCGACGTAATACTCGGCGCCCAGGAGCGCGGCGCCGATATCACTACGGAAGCCTATCCTTACACCGCAGCATCTACGGGCATCCAGTCCGCGCTGTTCGATGAAGGCTGGCAGGAGACCATGGGCATCTCGTACGGCGACATCCAGTGGCAGGATACCGGTGAGCGGCTGACTGAAGAGACATTCCGCAAGTACCGGGAAGAGGGCGGCATTGTCATCATTCACCTGATGAAACCAGAATGGATCAGGGCCATTCTGTCGGATCCGCGCGTGATGGTCGCGTCCGATGGAATGCCGTATGCGCCGGGCGCTCATCCACGAAGTGCGGGCACATTCTCACGTTTCCTCGGCCGCTATGTGCGCGATCAGGAAGTGATTTCCCTGATGGGCGGGCTTGCCAAGATGACACTCATGCCCGCGAAACGCCTCGAAGCAGTTTCGCCACAGATGAGACGCAAAGGCCGTATCCAGATTGGCAGCGATGCCGACATCACGGTGTTCAGCGCCGAGAAGATTATCGACACGGCCGATTTCGAGCACGACCTCACCTATTCGAAGGGCGTGCAGTACGTTCTGGTAAACGGCCAGTTCGTGGTCTGGGACGGTGAGTTGGTCGAAGGCGCGAGGCCGGGTCGGGCAATTCTCGGCAAGAAGGTCGTGTTTTGACTCTTTGCTGCTGGACCGAGGCCTGAGATGAAACGACGACAATTCCTGCAAACCTCCGTTGCCGGCGGCGTACTCGCTTTTCCAGGTACAGCCCTGCTTACGGCACGTTCAATCAGTGCCAGTCCTCCCGAAGGTTTGCAGAGACTGTTCGGCAACATTGACCAGATTCGCAAATTGGGCGATGCCTATCTTTCTGCAAATCCTGACGAGAGAGACATCGGCGCGCTTCAGGCGCTGACGGTACCGGCTGAAGACTTGCGCCTTGCAGCAGATGCCATAGGCACCGATTTCGCCAGCGGTAATGTAGTGCAGATCGACGGCTGGATTCTTTCCAGGACGGAAGCGCGGCATTGTGCACTGTACTCGTTGCTAGGGTCGGAAATCAGTTGATGCATATCGACAGCAGCGAACTCGAAAGCAGTTCGATCGTCGAAGGCGACATTTGCATCATCGGCGCCGGCGCTGCCGGCATCAGTATGGCGCTGGAGTGGATCGGCAGCCGACGAAAAGTGATCCTGCTCGAGGCCGGCGGCATGAGCTGGGAGGCCGAATCACAAGAACAGTACCGTGGTGACGTTGTTGGGCAGCCGTATTTTCCGCTGAGTGCCGCAAGACTTCGTTATTTCGGAGGTACCACCGGACACTGGGCGGGATTTTGTGCGCCGCTTGACGAGATCGATTTCGAGGATCGCGACTGGGTGCCAGGCAGCACATGGCCAATCGAGCTTAGCGATCTGCATCCGTTCTACGCCCGCGCGAACAAGGTGCTGGAACTCGGTCCTTATGAATACGGCGCGGATTACTGGGAAGCACAGGACCCGGACGTTCGCCGCCTGCCATTGGGTGAGAATTTCTGGACCAAGATGTGGCAGTTCAGTCCACCGACCCGGTTCAACCTGGTCTATAAAGATGCAATTGTAAAAGCACGCAACATACAGCTTTACACTCACGCAACGGTCTGCGATATCCAGGCGAATGAAAACCTGACAGCGATTGACGGTCTCCTGATCAGGACGCTCGAAGGC
>Ga0210124_1000662_pt1 | contig 16587 bp, 19 predicted proteins | sample Muzzi_PWC_D2_FD_185554 | JGI IMG/M metagenome (GOLD analysis project Ga0210124, IMG submission 185554) | Wetland microbial communities from San Francisco Bay, California, USA, that impact long-term carbon sequestration - Muzzi_PWC_D2 (SPAdes) | ecosystem: Environmental > Aquatic > Marine >... | reverse complement strand
TATCCTCAAACGTGACGTCCTGCGATTTCTCGTTTGCCCAGTCGAAGAAGCCCCCCACTTCCTCGGCGCATTCCGCCAGGGATTCGAGTTTGTCGGGGGTGGAGGCGAGACGTTTGAAACCCGGCCAATCCGGGATCAGGTCCTCCGCTTGCGCCCACAACGCCTCGGATTCTGTTGGAATGGTGCCATGTAGCCAGATATGGGTTCTCGCCGCAACCAATCGAATCATGGAATCTCGACAAGGTTCGTCTGTACAGTCCGGCCAGGGCCGCGGGTGTTCGTCCGCCCACTTCGGTGCACAAAATGGCATGATGTTTAGCGAGCATTCGCTATCGGAGTCGAATCGCAACGCTCGGTACTTCTCCAAACAAGCAGAGCAGAGATAGAACGACATGGACATTCGTTGGCTTCTCCAAGTCATGCCAAACCACCGCTACGCTTGTCGTGGCAAAGTCCTCCGAAACACGAGCATGCCCGCGGAAATCACCGCTCCCCCGTGAATGCTCCCTGGAAGAGTGCGAAGTCGCGCAGATTATCAGCATGGAATATTTGGTAGTCGTCGAGGTCTACGTCTCCGTCGAAGTCCATGTCGCTCTTAACTTCCGGAACTTCGGCGACACGAAAGCCCAAGTAGCATTCCACAGTCAGGGGCACATAGGCCCAGGCACACGCCCTGTGCAAGAAGATGTAGAAGTCGATGAATGATCCGCCATAGGCGCCGCGGTACGAATCGCTTAGAGCCGTTTCACCCCACTCCGCCACGTTCCCGCCTTGGTCGAAAGTGCCGTAAGGGCTGGCGCTGTTCTCGAACTCGCCCACCACCGTCCGCCAGTACCGATGCCCGATCGTGTAGCCATCGCTCTCGAAATTGGCGTTGTTGCCCGGATCGGGTGCGATCAGATGGTTATCCGGCAGATCGTCGCTGCTCGTAGGATAATTGTAGTAGTTATCGGTTTGACCGTCGTTATAGTGATACGCCGCCTTGTACCACTCGTCCAGGGTCGGGATCACCCAAGTGGCATCGGTTCGCCGGGTAACCGCCAGAAGCCCGGAGTCGGTCGTCGTACCATCGAGAAAGTACGAGCCGTCTTCGGTGGTGGACAAGCCCTGGGCACCCATCGGCTGGCCGTTGTGCAGCCAGTTGGCGAACCTCGCCGCGTCGCCCCAGGACACGAAATTCACGGGACGATCCGCCTGTCCGGAATACACCGTGTAGTAGTAATCGCCAGACGAACCGTGCTGCTCGATCTCGCATCCCCTGGGACCGCGCAACATCGGTTCGTGATAGAGCCCGTAGGTGTCGGTTGTCGCCATTGCATTGAGGAACTCCGTGTACTGAGCGGCGGTGACCTCGAACTTGCCAATCCGGTAGACGTAATCCACGCGGCCGTCGTCGTGGTGACCGCCGATGTTACCGGGGTGGCCGATCGTCACTGTTTCAATCGCGACTTCAGCCATTGCCGCAAAGGGGAATGCGAAGACGGCAATCGCCGCCGTGGATGACAGAATGCCTCGCCTCGACATGACACACCTCCTTGGACTCGACCAAAACGGCGAAAGACCGGGGAACTTCCAGTGTAGGGAATTGGCTTCGCAACCGCAACGATAATCGGCTTAACCGTGTTGGTGAGTTGGTGAGGGTCCGTGGCAGAATCGGCGGCTTCGGGAGACCCGGACGCGCTACGTTTCGGTCAAAGCCGTGCGGCGCAAGCCCGCGGACATGCCATCGAGCAAGCGCCCATCGTCCCTCCGCGGCGTGGCGATGACCCGCCGGAATTGTCTCGCACCCTGTTGGTGATGGCAGATTTCGAGCCGGAACGTGGCCATCGGCCCACAAGCCGCCGGGATCCTCGAATCCAGGTCGCCGAGGTGCCCCCTTTTACTAGGGGTCGAACCGTTTCAAACGCAAGCATAGGCATCAGGCCGTCCTCTCAGAGCAAATCAGAAACGCTACGCGATACGCCTGACGAGCGGCGAGTGGCGGAGGATTGAAGAGCCCGTTCGGGGAGTGGTCTGGGGGGCGTAGCTAGCTCCTTCGTCCAGCCCCCGATCGAAAACGCCGGATTGGGTCGCGCGTGTGCGTGCGTGACACTTGATAGCCAAAAGAATTAGGTCAGACTAACTTAATGGCAACAAACCTGAGAGACCATTAAAGATCTACGCGACGGTGGACACGTTCATCGACTGCGTCGAGTGGGCCGACAATCGGGCGGTGCTCGTTCATCGTCGCGATTACAGCGGCCGGTCGTATGTTCGCTTCCGTACGTGGAACCGACACAAGAAGAGGCACGTTTGGTAGCCGACGAGACAGCGTTTCATTGTGCCGCTGGATCGGGCTGAGGCGCTGGCGCCCATCGCTGTTCGACACTTGGCTGGTCATGCGAACGCTGCGAGCAATATGCGGAACTACGTTCACGTGGAGCGCGATGACCTGCTGGCCACAGCGCAAAGTACAGGCGGGCTTTCTGGTCGTGTAACTGCAGCCGTTTGGTTTCGGGGGTGGGAAAACGGCGTGTTCAAACGAGGCCGACGGGATTCGAACCCGCAACCACCGGATCGACAGTCCTGGTTTGAGCCCAATTAGCGGCACCAATACGCGATAAACACAGCGCCACGCGGGTTAGTACACCCCGCTACACCCCGGTACGGGCAGGTGCGTTGCAACCAAAATTGCAACCGTTTTCGATGCGTCACCGAATCCTGCGATCGCCACCTGACTAGTGACGTCCACCCAGGTAGTGCATTGGCGAAAGTCGGCCCGCGGAATTCCTGACAGCCGGGTCCTTGAGGGCACCGGGAGAACCGTGCAGGCACGACCCCGCCCCCGGATGCCCAATCGTTCCACCGAGCCGGTTTCGTGGCGTTCTGGGCGATTTTGTGCCGCGTAACACCGTGCGGCCGGCGCCAGCATTCCCCGGCCTACAAGCTGATTGCGGACGTCGAGCACAAATGTCGCGTTCGTTATTGCGTACCGAAAGGAGGCAGAACGATGGCGACTCTACCCTGCAATACGTTGGAAATATGCATCCGAATTGACCGAGATACGTTGCGTGTCGATGCGGCCAAGGTAACTTTGAGGCTCGTCCAAATGTTGCGCCGTCGTTTCCGCGCAGACGTGACCGGCACGGCAGTCATATTCCCACCTGCGAGTGATGCCGTTGTCATTTCTCGCACGTTGCGGGACGGCTGCGATGGACAAGTGTCACACGCGCGTCGAGAACCACCGGCGTATTCTGATGCATGGCATTGCCTAGAATTCCCGGCCTAATAAACGCGACCCTCGCGACCGCCCGCCGGAAAAACAAAAGTCGAGGGACCCAAGAGACCCCCGGTCTCCCGGCTCAAGCGTTTCGTGTTGACGACCGCTTTTTCCCGTGCGCCGACCAGTCGCCCAGTATGATCACGGCGGCGGCTGTTGCAAAAGCTACGGAGATCCACTGCACCCACAGCGTCGTCGTGTCAATTCGCCAGCCCCATTCTTTATCCGGAATTAGTCCTTTGATTGATCCTTTGAAGGCAATGAAGTGATAGCCCTCCGCGTCGTAAACCGCGCGTGCAAAGCTCACGCGGCTTTCCCACGGCGGAAATAATCCCATTCCAGCCGCCACGGCCAGGCCAACGCACAACACCACACGTTGACGCCGATTGAGTTTCACGAAGCCCCGTCTGTACTCAGTTTCTCGATGTTTTCGTTGCTTCGGATTCTCTTTGTCATTGCGGATGGAAGCGGAATCCCTCCGGATTTTCTGCACCCACGGCACAACCAAGTAGAAAACAAATACGAAACCGGCAAGTCCGAACAGAGCTAACGGTCCCAACTCCTTCAGCTTTTTCATAAGGTAATCGTGCTTGCCATTGGTATCGAGGCTACTTTTTGTCCCCTTGCTCGCCTCTTCTTTGGCAATTTCCGTATTCAAGACGGCTTGTAGCCATGGGTCGGTCTCGTTGGCGTTAGCATCCGTATCAACGCCACTTGTTTTCTTGTTCTTTTTCGCCTCTTCTTTCGCTTTTTCGGCCTTTCCATTTTGCAATACGGCTTCTAACCATGGGTCTCTTTTCTCTGCTTCCTCTTGCCCTCGTAGTTCCTCGCGTGCAAAATCTGCAAGTGTGTGGGTCTCGTTCGCGTTAGCATTGGAGCTTGTTTCTGTAGATTCAGAGAGCGCCTTCAGCGATGGGTCAGCCTGAAGGTTCCATTTGTCCCTTTCCTGTGGCTTCGGATCGTCGGCGTGAAGACTAGCGCACGACAACACAATCACAAGCGAAAGCGACCTATACCCATAATGGGACATGTCTTGGCTCCCTGCATTTCGACAGAGACGGCAGAGACAAGTCGTCCAGCGTAGCGAATCAGTTTCACGTGTCACCTGAAGCCCGACTTTACTGGCGAGAAATCGGCTCGTGTGGTGACGCAACTAGTTTCCACCGACGAGTGCGCGCCGACGGGGGTGTGGTACGCTACTTGACGGTACCGAATGGGTCCCCTTTCCACTATGTACCGCCACACTCACGCATTTCGCGCTACATGGCGAAAAACCGCGTTTTCGATAGTGCCAGCCCATAGACCGCCAAACAGGCCTTGGCGGTCCATGATGACAGGGTTGCGGCAGGTTTGGTCGGTCGTCGCGCCTCCTACGCCGCCGCCCTCCGCCGAAACACGACCGTCCCCGCGACCAGCACGCACAGCACCAGCGCCAGCATGCCCCAGGTGGTGACGGTAGGAACTTGCTCTGACGTTATTACCCTCACGTTGTCAAACTCGGCTCCCAGGTAGAGCGAATCTCGATAATCCTCCATGATTACGACTTCGGTTAGGGACGCCAGCTGTTCCGACGTGATTGCCACATGTGGCGTTTCGTATGTGCCTCCAGAATGGGTCAGACGCCCGTAGACCTCGCCCGAGAATCCATCAACGATGACTTCCAGACTGATGGGTTGATCGAATCCCCCAGAAAATCTGTCTACGACGCTGCCAAGGCCGACAGTCTGGAACGCCCACTTAGGGCCATTGGTGCCTGTGTACCAATCCGAGAACCATACGAATTGTAAACCCCCGTCAGCAGACGAGAAGCCAACTCCAGCGGCATGCGAGTGGTAGCTATCGAAGGCATACGCGTCTGCCGAAAGCGTCGTAAGGCTTGTACCAGAAAGCGGAGCCGAGAGTGAATGGAACACGGAAGGGAAGTTGTCAACGGTGTAGGCTCCATCCCCTGTTCGTATTCCACCATCCAAGACTAAGGACGCTATCCCGTTCCCCGTCGCAACCATGATGGGGGCCTGACTAGGATTTAATGCGTACCACCCGCCCTGGCCAGCAATACTTGTGCCCGGTGCGTAAGCTTCAAAGTCTTCGGATAGTAATGTTACCGGCACGCCTGCTGCCATCGCCCCGGCCGCCATGAAACCGATACTGAGAGCAAGAATCCCACTCAGTTGAGTCCTTCGCTTTGACATGCTTCGCCTCCATTTTAGAACGCTTGACCGTAAAGACAGGAAAGCGTCCAGCGTAGCGAATTGGTTTCGGAACTGCAACGAAAATCGCCTTAATCGTGTGCGATCGGCCCGATGTTGGTCGAGGACTTGGACCAAATTCGGCCGGGCCACGGTAGCCGGATCCAGGTCGTGCAACTACCCGCTCGTTCTATGGCTCCGCCGTCTCAAACATACGGACCCGTGTCAAAGCGGGACTTCAACCAGAAAGTAGCGTACCTACTCGCGCGATGCGCCGGCTGTGAAAACGACAAAACCGGGCGACGAAAACGCCGGTTCAGGGGGAATAGGCGGTTGCGACTACTTCATCCGCCCCCGGAAGCCCAACTATCCGGCGCCATCGTGCGTACGCGCGTGCTACTTGATTCCGCGGCAAAGTTAGGCTAGACTCACTTCATGCAAGAGGCACCAAAGCGACCGGTCAAGATCTTCAAGGCCACCGACACGTTTATTGACTGCGTCGAGTGGGGTGGCAATCGGGCCGTACTCGTTCATCGTCGCGAGCACGGCGGCCGATCGTACGTTCGCTTCCGCACGTGGAACCGGCATCTCGAAAAGGGCGTCTGGTATCCGACCAAGCGAGGCTTCATCGTGCCGCTGGATCGGGCGGAGGCGCTGGCCGAGTCGCTAAGGCTCGGCGCGCATGGTGAGCCGCGGGAGAAGCCGGATTGGTTAGTGAATTGGGAGTTGGAAAAGGACGAGTGAACAAGACCCCGATGGCTGGCGAATCGAAAAAAGAATTTTTTTTCACATACTCTGGCCTCCTTGACCTCTTATTACTCCCGGTCTCCGTCACATCGAGCACTTCCTGTCGTTTGTTCAACGCTGCTTGACAGGACGGCATGATTGCCGTTGAATGTCAACTGTCGTAAAGAATCACCCTATGCGAGCCATACTCCAGGTCTTCGACGGCGCGGCACAATGAAGAGATTCTTGCAACGAATAGGCTGGAGATTCTACCGCACAATCGCAAACACCGCGGGATTCATTGGCTTTTTTGCCGTGATTCTCGGACCAATCGTATGGTCTTTCTCTGGGCACACACTTACAGTAGTCGTATTGCAAAACAACCGTGAACATTCGGCATCAGGTGCGCCGCCTATGGAAGGAGAATCGAAGCCGCTAATTCCCGGCTCAACTCCAGCCGCCAACGATTCAAACCGAATGATCACTTCGTTCCTCTTTAAGCTCGATAGTGATCCAGCATCCGAGGACCTCACCGTCTGGGAGGAAGAGGGCAGTCCTGCTAGAAAGGGTGTTGTGTTCAGATTTCATATAAAGGACTTGAAGTGTGCAAGGAAGGACGCGAATATTGATTTCAATGCCGATTCAGCATTGGTTAGAGAGATTACTAGTCCTGAGAGTACAGCACACGAAGCCGAGTTCGATATTATGCTGCTGTACAAAGATAGCTGGGTTGAATTAGACGTACTTCATGGAGGTCCCGGCACGCCAGTGCTGGGTGGGCGAGAAGATGCTGCGGCGGTTGGACGAAGAACGGGGGTCTCCTTGTGGAAGTGTGCCAAGTTAATGGACTATCATGACGTGAGGGTTGAAGGTCCACCAACGCGGAACGATCTTGTCAAAGTAGCTCTTTACTTTCTTCCGCCGGTTTTTGTCATTGCCGGGTTGATCACAGTGATAGTCATTATGTCCATTTGTACTCCACCCGGCGAGGGGCCGCCTGCCCAGTTAAGTACGCCTTTGGCCCGGAGTGAAATGGACGAATCGAATCCCACTCAGAAGGTACCGCCAGCAACTGGGCAGGATGAGCACAACATACGGAAGGGGACGGAATCACCTGAACCACATGGGCCAAACGCGGCGGCACCACGCAGGGAGCCAGAGGATGCCTAGCTGGCTGTCGGATGTAGCAATCTGGGGATCTTGCATTGCCGCAATCGCGGCCGTTGTTGCATCAGTTCTCTACGTACGTGCTTTTCGCCTTTGGTTCTCGCTTCGGAAACGGCCTACATCATTGGAAGGCCGAAATATGGTGATCCGGCAATCGCTTCTCTTACTTTGGAGCGGAGAAGCTGTGCGCTCACTTCGAGCGATTGTAGCCACGGGCAGGGAGTTGACCGAGCTAGATTTCGTCAGGTATTTTGAGTATTTTGCTTTACCGTGGATGCGCCTGCTGTTCGACAAGACGGGAAGTGAGGGGTTGGGGGAACCTTGCATAATCCCACCATTTTCTCTTCTTGGCGACGACTTCTTTATCTCCGGTGCTAGGGCCTCGTTCTGGGTCCCTGCGGTAGGCGGGAGGTCACTCCGGCTGCTCGCTGGCTGTGCGCCAACGAAAGAGATGTTCGGGCGCGACGAACTGCGGATAGACTCTAGCGTTGCCGGGCAGTCTATGCAAGAGGGGAAGGTACTGGTTTGGCCGAGCGACACGGCTATCCGGGTCCATAGCCCACGCACATCGGCCGAAGATGCCTATAAAGCATTTGCTTGCTTTCCGGTGCCGAGTATCATCGGAGAACATGGCGCGAATCATCCGTATGGTGTCTTTTGCGTCGACGCCAAGAACCCGGACGTTCTCCGGGGCGACGAAACCATTATCTGGCTACGATTTTTTGCCGACGTTATTGTTGATTCAGCCGCAAAGCAAATACTCGGACAGGACACCTTGAGAGATTTCATGGACCGCATGCAGAATAAGCGGCCACGTACCGATAATACGTACAGTATTTGACGGGAATCCTGGAGCATCGTAGACCTTACGGAGCGGTCTTGCAGGTGCATACAATTGACAAGCAAAGGAGTGGTTCGTATGCTAACGACTGGGTTCTCTGTCGTTCCTGAGCCTCCTCTGGAGGGGAAAAGCAATGTGTGAGACGGCTGACGATGTTCGTCATATCGTAGATGAGTGCAATCGGGCAAGTGTTCGCATTAGCAGGATTACTGACCAGGTGCTGGTCAATATTGGGAGCGACAAACCGCCGATGAGAATCGTCGACGGTCTGCGTTCGATTTGGCGAGGAGAGCCTGCGGCTAGGCCTACCATTCCACAATCGAATCCGGTGGGCTAGCCGGGCAAGCACAACGTCCAGCGTATCCACTCTCAATCGAGCGCGTCGCCTCTTCCAACCTGCCGATGCAGAATTCGTGCGATAGCCGAATGGGACCAGCGGCTTGACTTGCCGGTCTTGGTCAGCACGCCGCGATCGGTCAATACGTCCGCAATCGCTTTCAACGTCTTTCCGACTTCCCGCATGGCGCGAATCTCCTGAACGACGGCTTGCTCGGCCTCGTTGAGCATAAGGGTGGTGCCATCCTCCGCCAAGTCGTAGCCGTAAGGCACCGTCCCCACGCGCTGGCCGTTGGACTTCTTGACGGCGAGTGCGGCGCGGGTGCGTTCGCGGGTGAGGTTACGCTCCATTTCGGCGGCGCCTGCCAGCACGACCAGCATGAATCGACCGGCGGCGCTGGTCGTATCCGTGGCATTTCCACCCAAGTCCACGACGTGCAGCGCGATGCTCCGCTTTTCCCACTGCTCGACGGTGTTCAGACAATCGCCTGCATTGCGGAATCCACGGTCCAGCTTGAGCATGACCACGGCCAGTGCCTGTTTCTTCTGAAGAGCTTCGAGCAGCCGACCGCCACCGTCACGGCTGGCGAGCGGCTTCCCGCCCGATACGCTGGCGTCTTCGATGATGTCGACAAGTCTCAAGCCCTTGAGCGCGGCGTAGGCCCGGATGCGCTCGCGCTGCGCATCCAAGCCCAAGCCACTGTCCGTTTGCTCTTGAGTGGAGCACCGCACGTATCCAATTGCTTTCATGGTCGGTATCCCCTTATGCGGCTTCCTTGGATCGGCTCTTGTATCGGCGTAGTGTGTCCGGTAGCTGGTCGATGCAATCCCGGATGTTGTTTGCACGCGACTCGGCGCCGCCGCACTTACCCTGCACGTAGGAAAGGAACCGAAAACCATCCGGAATCGGCAGTCCGGTTTCCCGCGCAATGCGCTCCAGGTGCTCGGCCACCGCCTGCGCGCTCGGCTTACGGAACCGAAACCGGCGCCATCGGCTGAACAAGCCGTCCACTTCGTCGGCCCACGTGACGCTTGTCGTCGTGCCGATGACGATGACGTGTGTCGGTAGATTCTCCAGGATGCCAAGCAGCATGCGCTGGCAGTCCCGATTCAAGTGCTGAATTTCGTCGATGATGTAGCACCGGCGCCCATTCTCGGAGCCCATGCCGTACGAGCGCATCGAGGAATCGAGCGCCCGAAGATCGGCCACCGAACAAGCGCGGGAGTCGATCCGCTCGATCGCAAAGTCCGAGCAGCCTAATTCCCGCGCCGTCACGTAGGCCGCGCTGGTCTTGCCGCAACCGGCGATGCCGTCGGACTCGAAGAGCCACCGCTCGCCACAACCGTCGAAATTCCACGAATCGCCGCAAGCTTCGCGTATGTCGTCGATGATCGGTTGGCCGACAAAGTCGCCCCACGTCTTCGGTCGGTATCGTTCGCTTAGCATGATTCACCTGCACTTTCGAGTATGTCGAGATAGCGCATGCCAACCGGTATCCGACGATCGAACGTATTCGGGAATTGGACAATGATCGGCCGGGAGGGCATGCTGCGCTCGTCGAATCCGACAATCGTGCCATGGTCGCCGTGATGAAGATCAGCGAATCCCGTGCCGATGAATTCGACCGTATCGCCTACCGTAAATGCTCCATAGATTGGATCGTGCAGCGTTTGCATCATTCTGCCCATCCTTCCCAAAGTAAGAGCCCGGCGCCGAGTATGAGGCAGATGAAAAAACCGATGATTTGCAGGGTCTGTATCATCACGCCACCGCCTTTCCGGCCAGTACCGTGAATCGGCGGCGCCCGAGTGTCGCGATTTCCTGGAGCGCTTCGGAGTCGACTGAACCGTCAAACCGGATACACTGCCAGCGCACCAGCATGGCCAGCGCTTCCAGCGTGCAAGTCACCGGCCGATAGTCCGGGAGTCCGAAACCGTCGAATATCTCAAGATCGGCCAGCGCCAATGGCCGATCGGTCCGCGCAATGGCCAGCGCTTCGTCAAGGTCTCGTGTCTTCATCACGCCACCGCCTTTCCGTATTCGGAGTACGGCAGCGCCGCCTGCCATGCTTCGTAGCCGTCCGCGAAGACCTGTCCGCTCCCGCCTTGCGCACACAAGTCGCTTGCCAAGCCGTCCGGCACGTCGGAAAGTAGAAGCGTATCAACTTCGCCGTCCGCGAAGTCGTCCGAGTAGTAGTCTGGCCAGTATCGATCGGAGCCCGTGTAATCGTCCGCGGTGGCCGCGTAGAGTAGATACCCGTCGCTTGTGACTCTGGCGAACAAGGCGCCTTGCCACGATTCATAACCCTCAGCTTCGTATAGATCCATCACGCCACCGCCTTTCCGCCCGTGGAGACTTCCAGGCTTGCGGCAGTTTCCAGAATGAGCGCCACGGCTTCACACGTCCGCTTGACGACGTCCAGGCATGCTTTGATAGGCGTGATTTTCGCGGTGGCAGCGTACGACTTGATGTAATCCCATGCGCCGCCAAGATCGGCGTCGGTCTCGTATCCCATGGCCAGCATAAGCACCGCGCCGCCTAGTTCGGCCACGGTCTCGCTGCGCCAATGCTGGCCACGTTCGACCAGCTTGCCGTTGCGATAGTCCGCGGCATGCACCAATTCATGGGCCCACGTGGCCAGATTCTCGACGCCGAGCGCGATGGCCGATCCGTGGCGATACCACCCCAGCGCCTTGCCGCGCTTGCCGCTATAGGCCTGAAGCTTCAATCCCCATGATTCGGCCACTTCGCGAAGTGGTAGGCTTTCGAGAAACTGGTCGGCTTGTTCGTTGCCCTTGTTGTGCTGCGCCCACTTGTCGGCATCGGTGACGTCCGTTTGTTCGATGCCGAAAACCGGTGTAGATCGGAAGCCGTACAGGACAAACGCCTCGCGCGTCTCGCCGGTTTCGGCGTCATTCCGCGAGACTTTCCGCTTGCATGGGGCGAGAATGAGCGTAGCGCGCTCACCCTTGCGGACTTGCCGTCCGACGCGCTGCCAATCCTTGTATCCCATGGCATCGGAATGACCGGCGAGCGCGACTATCAGCTGATTGCACCATGAGTACGTATCGCAATGGCGCCCGGCGCGCGTGATGAAGATCGGCGCCAATGCCTTTGGCACGTCTCCGCGCTCGAATGCTTCGATGATCTTACTGGCGACTTGTTCAGCTTTACCGTAGAATTGCATTGTCAATCACTCCTGACTAGTGGTTGGCCACGGGCTCGGATGTTGGTAGCATCGCGAGCCCACTTATCATTCACTCAATTCAGTATGACCGACGATTGGCACAAAGTCAAAAGAAATTTCTACAACCGTCCGGTTGTGCAAAAATCGCAAGGCATGAAGCGGAATCGAAGTGCCACGGCTTGGCACTATGTTTGCGGCTTGTTTCCGTATCGTTTTCGTCGGACCTGCGAGCGTGCCGAACGATGCCATGCCCGTGGCATTTAATGCAGTGGGACCCCTATTCCCGGAAAACCGAACCACACCCCCGCCCCCGCGCGGCGCAGGAACCTTACTAGTCCGTCCGACGAGTAACCGATTTTTCGGAATTGAAGTGCTACTTTGGCGACAGGGAGGGGTCTGTTAGCGCGTCATTATGATGCAAACCACCGCACATTAGGACTTTTTGGCGACTTGCTTGACGGCCAGCGGGTCGGGCTCGGTGCCGGCAAGGGTGCCGTAGACGGGCATGCAAACTGCAGATGCTTGGAGTTTACCGCAAATTGCAATAAAAAACCGCAGGGCGTGGGTTGCACGCGCTGCGGTGGTCGCCTTTCGGCGGTGCCTGCGAATCTTTCGTCTTGTTGCGAAAAACCACAGGCCGAGGTCGATTACACTAGTCGGCAGTCTGAACTCAAAATCCGGCTCTGTCAATCCCCCCTCCATGAGAACCGCTTAGGCTACCGTTCGCCCAATTGTGCGGGTATATTCCCGGCGTACTCGCACTTCTAGGAGAGTCGCTCATGATCACGCTGGGTCTGGACATCGGTTCCAATTCTGTCGGATCCGCGTGGATCGACACAAAGACCAAGGGTATCCGCCTGGGCGTCAGCGTCTTCCCCGCCGGGGTTGACGAGACGGAAGAAAAGCGGGGCGGGCCGAAGAATCAGGCGCGGCGCCAGGCGCGCTCACAGCGCCGGAACATCCATCGACGAGCCGAGAGAAAGCGTAAGCTGGCTCGCATGCTGGCGGACCACGGATTGCTGCCCCGCGACCACGACGCGCTCAGCAAACTGTACAGCCTGGATCCATGGGTACTTCGCCGAAAGGCCTTGCTGGAGCCGCTTACCCCGCACGAGTTCGGGCGAATTGTTGTACACATGGCGCAGCGGCGCGGGGCTGTTGGTGTCGAGACCGATCCCGAGGATTCTGACGAAGGTAAGGTAAAGGAGGGTATGGACCGACTCGGCGCACTCCTCCATGAGCGGGACGCCGAGACAGTGGGACAATTGATGGCGGACTTGATCGACGAGCGTACCGGACATCATCAGGGCGTCATGTGGAAGGATCCCATACGGAACCGGCAGTATCGAATCGCAGAGGATCAAATGCTGTTCGCAGGTCGAGAGTTAATCCGCCAAGAGTTTTGGCTCATTGTCGAACGACAGCGTGCCCATGCCGGGTCTGTGCTTGCACCCATGCTCACGGATGATGTACTCCGAGAGCTTGACGATCCAACGCAGACGAACACCTGGCGGCACGGGGGACTTCTATTCAGGCAGCGCCGGACCTATTGGGATACCGGGACGCTGGGGCGATGCGACCTCGAGCCCACCGAGCGCTGCGTGCCGCATGCCGACCGGCATGCCGGTTATTTTCGGGTCGTCGAGACGGTAAACAACATACGGATTGCGAAGCGCGATTCGCCCAAAGCGCCCCTGACCGCGGCGCAACGAGACGCGGTCATCGCTCTGCTTCGCGGACCTCTCTTCAAGAAATCGAAAGGGAAGCTGGTTCCCAAGACGAGTGCGAGTGTGACAGACATCAAGAATGCGCTCAGCATCAAGCCACGCGATAAGACCGTGCAACTGAACATCGAGGTCGACAAAGAGCGCGAGATCAACACTGACTGGTTTCACCGTGAAATCGTACACGGTGCGTTTACTGAGGCTCGCTGGGATAGCATGAACGAGAAACAGCGCGAATCCGTGAACCGGGCGGTTTTGAAGTTCGATCCGGACCGACACGGCGATGCGGAGCGGCTGCGAAACGGTGCGATACAGTGGTGGGCGCTCGACGAAGCAAGCGCCGCACAACTCGTGGAGGCATGGAGGGGGCGTCAGAAGCTGGAAAAACGACTGAACCTGTCACGCCGGGCGATACTCAACCTTCTGCCTTACATGGAGCGGTTTGACGAAGCGGCCGATCGGTGGCCGACGCAAGTCGAGGCGAGGATGGCATATGCACAGACGCAGACGGACGAGCATTCAAGACGGCGATATGAAACGGGTGCGTCGGGGCTGTCGGCCGGCGACCGGCGATTCATGCGTCTGAGGAAGCACCAGATTGCCGAAGGCGTGCCCGAACTGCCGCCCGCTCCAATGGTCTCCAACCCGGTGGTGCGAAAGGCGATTCACGAGGTTCGACGACATCTTATCGCCTACCTCCGCACGTTTGGTCGGAAGCCGGATCGCGTTGTCATCGAATACGCGCGAGGTGTTCAGGACACGGCGAAACGTCGAAACGCGATACTGGCCGCCAATCGTGAGCGTGAGAAGGAGCGAATACGGATCGAAGAGAATCTGAAAGGCTGGGGCATCGCTCCGTCAAATTGGGCAGCGGCAACGCGACGGGTACGCCTGTGTCGCGAGCAGGCGGGCGTTTGTCCTTTTTCGCTTTCTGGAGCGAATGCCAACAGAGTCATCACAGAGAAAATGGCGGCGGAAGGCAAAGAGGTGGAAATCGAACACATCATCCCCGAGGCGCTTACCGGCAAAACGATGGCGTTCAACAACCTCGTGTTGTGCTTCCGCGAGGCGAATCGGGGCAAGGGAATGCGTACGCCCGCAGACTGGCTCGGAGACGAGGGGTTGAGTGCCATGGTCCATCGATTGGAGAATGCACCGATCAAGATCAACCGAGCCAAATGGGAGCGTCTGCAAATGCCCACACCGGACGAGGAGGGGTTCCGAAACTCCCAGCTTACGGACACAGCGTATGCGGCGCGGCAGGTGGCGGCGTATATCGCCGACGCCTTATTCGACGGGCAGGGGCTGCCAGAACGCGGTGGGCGGCGCAAGATCATCACCACCAAGGGCGAGTTCACCGCGCGCCTGCGCGCCGATTGGGGGCTGCACGAAACAACGATCGATCGGGCACACGGGTTGGAGCGCACCTTGACCGCGGAGGAGCTTGCGAACGACCCGACACTCAAGCAGGCTTCGCGGCGAGCACAGAAGCAGCCGAAAGACCGCACAGACCACAGGCATCATGCCATCGACGCACTGGTGACCGCAGCGATCGGTCCCGAACTGCTAACCTCGTTGGGACGAACGGCGCGTGAAGATCGGGAGTATCGCGAGCGGACGGGATATTGGCCCGGACGCCTGCTCCTTGGGAAACCGCCGAGTCGTTTCACGAGGCGGTGATGGCGGCGTTCGATGGGCTTCTCACTTCGCATCGTGCGGTCAAGCGGCGAATCTTCGGGGCACTCCACGAGGAGACCCACTACGGACCGGTGATCGGTCCACTTCCACGGCATCGCAGGGAAGACGTCGGGACACTCTTTACCAATCGGATCAGCGCCGATCGGCTGAAGCCAAAACACCTACACGTACCCGAGAAATGGGACGAGTTCAGCGCACCCCTCGAGGACGAAAAGGTCCCGCTGGGTGAGAAACGTGCCATTCGGCGAAAACTCGCCGCCATCGAGGATCATTCCCCGGGAAAGTCGGGTATCGTGCGAGACCGCGCCCTTCGCGATCGGCTGCGTAAATGCCTTCGTGCGAACGGCCTCGATCCGGACGGGTTCACACCCAACGAAATCAAAGGACTGGTTCGTGACGGCAAGCTCACCATGAAGAGCGGCGTTCCGGTCAAGGGCGTCGTACTGTTACGGATCAACACCGATCCGGTAATCATACCGCGCAAGAAGTGGGACATGGATGCTGGCCGGATGGTAGAGGATGGCAATCCGCGTACCACACGGGTGTACATCGGCGGTAACAACCACCATGTGCGGATCGTTGAGGACCGCAAGACCGGCAAATGGATGGGAAGTGTCAAGTCGACGTTCGAGGCCGCAAGGCGAGTCCGAATCGAGAAGAAAGATGCCGTGGACAGAAGTGACAACGATCAAGCCGCCTTTGTCATGTCGCTGGCTGAGGGAGAGATGATCCACGCGCGGCGGAAGGGCCGCCCGGACGAACCGGCGTCGTACTTCGTCGTGTGCAAGCTGGACAAGGCCGGGTGCTCTTGCCGCATTCACTTCGCGCCCCACTGGGACGCGCGCAAGGCGAGAGAGCAGGATCGCTGGGATGTCACACCCTCCGGCCTGAAGGCTTGTGGGCCGGAGCCGGGACAAACACCCTATAAGGTGCGTGTAGCCCCTCTGGGTGACATTCACAAACTGGAAAGAGATTGACTGGTCCAGGCCCGCCGTCGATGTAAGGGGATAGAGGCAGGCGGACCTTGATCAAGCGAACCATCGAAATCTCCAGCGGGCCGACTTACCTATCGGTCAAGAACGACCAACTGGTCATCACTCGCAATCGCGAAGTGCTGGGCACCATCCCATGCGAGGATATCGGTGTCGTGGTTGTCGATGACCAAGCGGTGACCTACACGCATTCGGTTCTTACCGCACTGGCGGGGCGCGGTGCATTCATGGTCGCTTGCGGGGCTGACCACCATCCGGGTGCCATGGTCTGTCCATTGACGGCAAACACGTTGCACACCGAGCGGCTGCGGCTGCAAATCGAGTCCTCCCGTCCGTGCGGCAAGCGTATCTGGCAGCAGATCGTGAAGGCCAAGATCATGGCACAAGCCGAACTCCTCGGCAAAGATGACAGAGCCTTTGCGAAACTCGCGACTCTTGCGGGGGAGGTTCGGTCGGGTGACCCGAGC
>Ga0210124_1000660_pt1 | contig 16607 bp, 13 predicted proteins | sample Muzzi_PWC_D2_FD_185554 | JGI IMG/M metagenome (GOLD analysis project Ga0210124, IMG submission 185554) | Wetland microbial communities from San Francisco Bay, California, USA, that impact long-term carbon sequestration - Muzzi_PWC_D2 (SPAdes) | ecosystem: Environmental > Aquatic > Marine >... | reverse complement strand
CAAAACTGCAGCCGCGGTCAATCTATCTTATCTGGCTGCGAAAGATGGCTTAACCACCCTGATTTGCGATTTAGACCCGCAAAGCTCAACCACTTACTATTTTCGAGTCAAACCCAGATTGAAACGAAAGGCCAAAGGCTTGGTTGTAGGCGGAAAGGCGGTTGATAACAGCATCAAAGGCACGGATTTTGAGAATTTGGATTTGTTACCCGCCGATTTTTCGCATCGTAAGTTGGATGTTGTATTCAATCGGCTAAAAAAATCCGAAAAGCGCCTCAATAAGGTTATTCGCCAGTTCCGAGATGAATATGATTTGGTGATTCTCGATTGCCCTCCTTCCATTAACATCCTGGCCGAGAATATTTTTTACACCGCTGATCTGATTTTAGTGCCGCTTATTCCTACCACTTTATCTGAACGAACACACCAACAATTGCTCACCTTTTTCAAAAAGAGTGATTACGATCTGGCTAAAGTTTATGCCTTTATCTCTATGGTGGACCGGCGCAAAAAGCTGCACCGCGATCTATCTGACTCCTTGAAAACAGAATTTGATCGGGTTTTGCAGAGCACCATCCCCTATTCCACCGACGTGGAAAAAATGGGCCTGGAAAGAGAGCCGGTGATATCCTTTGCTCCCAGGTCGAAAGCAACTGTATCATACAAACAATTGTGGGCCGAGGTTTCTCAGGAGCTATTAAAATGATAATAGACGAAGCCATAAAGCAATCAACAAAAATTCGTATTTATTCAGCAGTCATCGCCAAAGCATAGATTTCATAGCCGGGATTAGGAGATTGGGGGATTTTCATCAAATTTTTATCCCCTTATCCCCAAATCCCGGCAAAAAACCGTCGCTTTTGTTATGTGCTGAATAGTAACAAAAATTCAAACTGCCTTGGCCCACATCCGGTTGGCGTTTTGTTGGACACGGGCCTGCATTGCGGCTATGTCTGCACCCAATACCATTCCTTTTTGGACTCGCCATTGTCCGGCCACCATCACATCTTGAACATGGGTATGGTTGCGCCATAATACAAGCTGCTCATACAGGTTGTGTTGGGCAGCCGGGGTTGGAAAGGCAGCATCAATAAGTTGCAAATCGGCGACCCAGCCCGGTTCCAGGCGGCCAACTTTCTCCAGTCCTATTGACCGCGCCCCTCCCTCTGTTGCCAGATACCAGACCTCGTGCGCTGGCATGACCTGCGGGTTGAGATGGCTGGCTTTATGGATCAGGAACGCCCCCCGCATCACCTCAAAAAAGTCATTAATATAGCCATCAGACCCCAGACCTAGCGTCACCCCAGCCGCTACCTGTTCGGGGATAGGGGCGATGCCGCCGCCAACCTCGCAGTTACTCAGGGGCATATGAGTCACTTTTACATCACGCTCGGCAATAATCGCCCGTTCTTGCTCAGATAATTGTACACATTGCGAGGCCAACATTGTGGGACCAGTAACGCCTAATTGATTGTAATATTCAAGGGTGCGCATACCAAAATGCTCCAGGGCATAGTTTGGCTCGTGTACACCCTCGTTGCAGTGGCAGTGTGTTAATACATTTCGTTCGGCAGCCAGGGCAAAAGCCTGTTTGATGAAATCGGCTGAACAGGTAAAAGTAGTATGAAAGCACATTAATCCCTGTACCAGGCCGCCTTCCTGCCGGCATAAATCAATAAATTTGGCGTTCTCCTGCAACCCCAGTTGGCCGTTCTCCTTGCTTACGCGCTCAGTAGCCTCAAAGGAGAGAATGGCTCGCATACCGCGCTGCTCAACTACTTCTTTCTGAGCCAGCAGGGCATCGGGGATGGCAAAGGGGGCTTCGAGGCAATCGTAAACAGTGGTGGTGCCACTTCGCAACATTTCGAAACAGACCCAGTCGGTGGCGGCGCAAATCATTTCATGGTCCAGGGCATCCTCAACCAGAGGCCACCAGAAATCGGCCAGAAAGGCCCAGAAATCAGATGGGGCTTTATCCAGAGGAATGCCATGGGCCAACACACCGTACAGATGTGCATGAGCATTGACAAAGCCAGGTGATACTACTTTGCCATCGGCCTTGTAAATTTTGTCATCAGGATACTTTGTGCGTAATTCATCATGTGGACCAACCGCATCAATTGTGTCGTTTTCTACTCTTACTCCCCAGTTTTTCTTTGGGGCTTCGGTAGGGGTGGTAATAAGCCAATCACCCAGAATAAGCGTTGCGGTCATGCTTCTCTCCCATCTTTTAAACTAAAGCCCGGCCACCGTCCATAAAATAGACAGCGCCGGTGGCGAAATCCATCTCGGCCAAAAAAATAATAGTTTTGGCTACATCTTCCGGCGAACCAATCCGCTTCAGTAAGGAATTCTCAACAGCCCACCGTTCTTTCTCTTCCGAGGCATTATCTGGCAGCAACACTGTGCCGGGCCCAATCGCGTTAACCCGTACATGGGGGGCTAACTCGGCGGCCATAACTTTGGTCAACGCCACTAATCCGGCTTTGCTGGCTGCGTGATGGGCATAGCCGGTCCAGGTTTGAAAGGCCGATAGGTCGGTGATGTTGATGATAAGGCCCGATTTCTGTTTCAGCATGTGGGGGGCCACAGCTTGAGCACACAGAAATGGGCCGGTCAAGTTAACGGTGAGGGCCGTGTTCCATTCTTCCAGGCTAATATCGAGAAATGGGGTCTTTAGCCAGACAGAGGCATTATTCACCAGAATATCAATACGGCCAAACTTTTCGATAACCTGCTCAACACAAGCCTGAGGCTGTCCCACTTTTTGAACATCGAGAGGAAACGCCTCGACTTGAACCCCTTTGGCCGCAATCTCTGCTTGAGTTTCCCGCCAGGGTTCCTCATCGTTGAGATAGGTGAAGGCAATGTTTGTTCCTTTTTCAGCCAGGGTCAGAGCGATAACTTTGCCAACTCGCACGGCTGCGCCGGTGATTAAAGCAACTTTGTTTTTGATTTCCACAAGATATTCTCCATAGACCCAATTCTTGTTGTTCTGTTAATTTTCATTGATTAACCTAATGCCACGACACCACTGGTTGTGAGGGGTTGATTTTCGGCAAAGCGCGATGGCCGAAATGGGGCCAGAAGTTGAATTGCTTCCGACTCTTCGGCCAATAAACCGGCCATTAAATCGCCCGCAGCGGGGCTAAGTTTGAAGCCTTGCCCGCTGAAACCTCCGGCACAATATAAACCGGATAATTCGGGTATGGCTCCAAGTACCGGCTGCCAATCGGGTGAAATCGTCATTAACCCTGACCAACCCCGGCGAAGTTGACCCGATTCTAGTAACGGATATCGCCGCACCAGCCGTTCGGCGGTCCACAAAGTGTATTCAGCAGAAAGCTGCTCATCTTTGTCTTCTGGTTTTACCAAATCGTAACCCACAGCCGGGGTAATGGAACCGGCCAGAGTCAGTCCGCCAGTTTCGGGCCGGGCGTAAGTGTCATTGCGTAAGTCGAGGATGCTGAACCGGGGTGCATCAGCATCTTCTGGGCCTTGCATGGCAATGACGGGGTGCCGAACTGCGTATAGCCCCAGGTCATTCACCCCAAATGATTTGAGCAATTGCCCAGTCCAGGGGCCTGCGGCACAAACAACAATCGGCGCTGCAATGGTCTCGGAATTTGTCTTTACCCCGGTTACATACCCACTTTGGTGAGTAAGACCGGTTGCCAGGTTCCCCTGTTCAATAACCACCCCCGCACGACGAGCCGCCGCCGCATATGCATTGAGCGTTAGTATGGGGTCACCATACCCTCCGGCGGGAACGTAGCAGATTGAGGCCAAATCTTCAACGTTGGCTGTTGGTTCCAGGGCTGCGAAGTCTGTGGGCGTTAATAATTGCGTCTCTATTCCGGCGGCAGTAGTTATCGCCGCAGCTTTTTGTAAGTCAGCCAGGTGTTCATTCCCGCCCAGCGCGGCAAAGCCGGTTGTAACAAGGCCACACTCATCACCGATAAGTTCCTCAAAATGAGAGAAGATTTCATAAGCGTGATATTGAAGTTTGATGGCCGCTGGTTGCAGCGAAAATAAATCAATACTGGCGACGGAGCGTCCCGTGCTGCCGCTGCCTAGTGTCTCGCGTTCAAGTACAACAATTCGGCCAAGGTTGCGCTGGGCCAGATAATAGGCAATACTAACGCCCGTAATGCCGCCGCCAATAATCACTGCGTCCGCTGTTTGAGGTGTGCTCATAAGTTTTCAACACTATTATCTGGTTACGCCAGCCCGGGCAAGTAGCTGGCTGGCTGCTGCACGACACTCGGCCAATAGCATCGTTTCATCCAGCATGACCACCCGACCTGCATCGAGCAAAATCTGCCCGTCTACTATAACGGTATGTACATCGGGGCCGGTGGCATTATAAACCAGAGCACTTTCCGGGTGATGAACTGGCATAGAACGAGCTGTGTTGAGATTAACCAGGGTGATATCGGCCTTAAATCCAGGTTTGATTTGCCCCAAATTCTCCTGCCCCAAAAGTTGTGCGCCCGTAACCGTAACCATACGTAAGACATCCATTGGCAGTAGGGCGGTGGCATCGCCGGTATCTACTTTAGCCAGCAAGGCGGCTGTTTTCATTGTCTCCAATAAATCCTGTGAGTTGTGCGAGGCCGGTCCATCGGTGCCAAGGGCCACAGCAATACCTCGCTTGAGCATCTCTTGAACCGGGGCCACGCCTGAGGCCAGATACATGTTACTGACCGGACAGTGAACAACCATCGCTCCGCTCTTTGCAATTAAATCTAACTCCTTCTCGTTAACTTGGACGCAATGAACCAGTTGCATATCTGGGCCAAGCAATTCCAATGAGTCAAGCCACTCAATATGCCGCAGCCCGTTTCGTTGGCGCATCAATTCGATTTCATCACGGGCCTCGGCTACGTGAATATGGGTGGTCATCCCCCACTCGCGGGCCAGAGTGACAGTTTTTCGCATCGTGTCATCGGAGCAGCGCCAGGCGGCCAGTGGCCCAAAGCCAACCGTAATCCGCCCATTGCCACTTTGATGCCACTCATAGCGTAAACGAGTCATTTCATCAATAATAGCAGTCGAAGGCTCTCCGGCGTCCCCCAGGTCAAGCCACCCTCGCGCCAACCGAAGCCGTACCCCAACGAGTTGAGCAGCTTTGGCGGTAGCATCCGTATGCTCCGGTGAAGTTATGATTTTGTGATGCTGAACCACGCTGGTGACGCCACAATGCAAGTTCTCCACCAAGCCTAATAAGCTGGCCAGTCGCATATCTTCAGGGGTCATGGCGGCCTGAACGGGCCACATAACCTGTTTTAGCCAGTCGAGCAAGGCTTTATCATCGCCCAGGCCACGCATAAAAGTTTGTGACAGGTGGGTATGCCCATTAACCAGACCTGGCAATACCGCCATATGCAAGGCGTCAATGACCCGGTCAGCACGAATATCTAAATCAGTCGGAGGCTGGCTGGCGCCGACGGCCCGAATTTTATCATCCACCACCCATACCCAACCGGGCGAGTGGATAGTATTTTGTTCGTCCATTGTCAGGACGGTGCCGTTCTCGATTAAAATGTTGGTCATTTGTTTATCGTCATTCACCTATCGGCCATCGACGACCGACCACTGACTACTGATTACTGACTACTGATTACTGACCCGGTGGGATAACCAAAGCAAAAGGTCGCTCTACTAACTGTTTGACTCGCTGCAAAAAGCGAGCGGCTGGTCCGCCATCAACAATACGGTGGTCGAAACTGAGGCTTAGTTTCATCATTTCACGGGCCACAATCTCGTAGTTTGTGCCAACAACCGGCTTGGATACAATACGCCCTACCCCCAAAATAGCCGCCTGAGGCTGATTGATAATGGGGGTGAAGCCATCGATATCAAACATCCCCAAATTGGTAATAGTAAAAGTGCCACCAGTCAAATCGTCAGGTAGGCTTTTACCAGCAAGGGCGCGTTGGATAAGCTCATCGCCAATTTGTTGAATCGTAACCAAATCGAGTTGGTCGGCGTTGCGAATAACTGGAACCAAGAGTCCGCGCTCGGTATCCACAGCCAGGGCCATGTTGATGTCGGCGTAATAGTGAATTTCGTTATCAACGATACAGGCATTCAGACGAGGATAGTCGCGCAAGGCTCTGGTAACGATGGCAACGAGTAAGGCATTATATGATAGTTTGATAGGCTGCTCCCTCTGAGCCAACTCAGCATTAAGCTGATTACGAGCCTGCACCAGCATAGAGGCATCGGCCTCAGTGAACAGCGTTACATGCGGGGCCGTGAAGGCACTCTCGCTCATACGACGGGCAATGACACCTCTCACCCCGGTTAGAGGCTGTACATTTACCGGTTTGGTTTGGCTAGAGGTAACTTGCAATATATCTTCCTTAATTACGCGCCCACCGGGACCACTGCCGGAAATTTGGGTCAAATCTACATTTAGATCAGAAGCTAAACGTTTTGCCATCGGTGAAATGGCTTCGCGAGAGGATGCAGGTGTGGTGGAACGAGCCGTCGCCTCAACATCCGCTATGTGAATTCGCCCTTGAGGGCCACGCCCATTAATGCCAGACAAATCGATTCCCAACTCTCGTGCCCGGCGCTTGGCTGCGGGTGTGGCGAGTGTGGGCGAGGGGGCAGGGGTGTTCACGAGTGGGGGAGAAATTTGAGCGGGTGTGTCCTGGGATTGAGACACTCCTACGGCTTCTGTCTTTTTCCCCCCCTGCACCTCTGCACCCTTGCTCCCCTGCTCCTCTGCCTCCCTGCTTCCTTGCAATTGAGCCGTTTCCAGAACCGCCACCGGCGTACCGACGGGAACAGTTTGCCCTGCGGCCACAAGAAGCTGGGAAAGCGTACCAGTAGTTGGACTCTCAAACTCCAAAACCGATTTTTCGCTCTCAAATTCAAAAATGATTTCGCCTTGCTTGACCTCATCTCCCTCGGCTTTGCGCCATTGGGTGAGAGTTCCTTCGGTCATGGTTAACCCAAGCTTGGGCATTACAATTTGCATCGTCTTAACCTTATTGGATGAATTGACTTAAATCCACCGGCGGGTAGCTGACTCGTTCGCCATACTCTCGCCGTTCTCGCTTATAGGTGGCATCAATGCCAATTTTGGTGTGAACACCCCGCTGGTCGGCGGTAGGGTCCATCTCGTGCCCCTGGGAGGAGGGTACGGTGAAAAAATCGCGGCTCCAGTCTACTCGATTGGTCAAGGCCCACATCACATCTGCCGGGTCATAGATATTGATATCTTGGTCTACCACAATCACCTTCTTAATATTGATGTGGGCAGTCATAGCAGCCATCGCCAGGTTTTTGGGCTGGCCGGGGTTGTCGCGTTCAATTTGAATAATGGCACAGAATCCATTGGCATACGGTGGAATATGGACGACCGCCGTTGAGTTAAGGTGACGCACAAAGCGACGCAGCAGCGGCTCGCGGGGTAGCACGTTGCCAATGTAAACATGCTCGTACCAGCCGGGAATGATGGTTTGAAAAATGGGATTATCTCGCCAGCACACTGCCGTTACTTCAAAGGTGGGACTCTGCCATAACTCACCGTAGTAGCCGTGAAATTCCGCCAGAGGACCTTCCCCCTTTTTCCGGGCCGGACGAACCAGACCTTCAATGACAATTTCGGCTTCAGCCGGAATGTCAATATCTACCGTAACCCCTTTGCAGACGGGTATGCCCTGATTACGGATGGCCCCGGCAATGTTCAGTTCGTCTTCATCGGTTTTTACCCCGGCGGCAATCATAATGGCCGGGTCAAGACCAATAGCAATGGCTGCGGGAAAGGGTGCGTTAGGGTCGTCACGGCTTTCCATAAAAGCCCGGACGTGCCGCCACTCGTTGACATTAAAGCCGAATTCGCGCGGGCCCATTCGCAGCATACGATTGTAGGAAAGGTTGCCCCGGCCCGAATCGAGGTCCTTGCTGATGATGACCCCGCCGGTAATGAAGGCTCCCCCATCGGCCCGGGAGTGAGTGGGTATGGGAATAGTGGTAACGTCAACCTCATCACCCGTGCAGACATTGGCCTGCCAGGCAGCTTGCTCAACCTTCACCGGCGTAATGCCATTGACCGGCTCCAATACCCGGCCCATGACATCGGTCACTTCGGCCTCGGTGCAACCCAGTGCCAGCGCGGCCCGGGTTTGGTTAGATACCCCCCCGGCAAAGATAGGCCAGTCGCTATCAATTACGTTTTCGAATAGCGCCGCCCCACTCCCCCGGCGAACAATGGTAGCGACCACCTCAGCCAACTCGTGAACCTGATTGACCGGCTTGGTGACACGCACCAGTTGTCCGGCCTCATCCAGTACCTGAATAAATGAGCGTAAATCGTGAATTTTGGTCATGAAATTCTCACCTTTTCTTATTTGAGTTTCCGTTCCACAAACCGTCCCTGCCCGGCTTCACCATGAAACTCACCATTTTCAACCAATATTCGGCCCCGGCTGATGGTGACAACGGGCCAGCCCTGTACTTCCAGGCCGTCGTAGGGAGTCCAGTCAACATTTTCGTGCAGGGTTTCGGTGGAGAGGGTGATAGTGCGCTCCGGGTCGAAAATGACCACATCGGCATCATAACCCACCGCGATATGCCCCTTGCGTTCCAGGCCCACCATTTGAGCCGGGGTGGTGCAGCACATCTCCACCCAGCGGCTGACCGAGAAACGTCCGGTTCGTACACCATAGGCATATACTATTGAGAAGCGTCCTTCGACGGAAGGCACGCCGCCGGGAATCTGGCTGAAGTTTTCTAACCCTCTGGCTTTTTCCTGGCGGGTAAAGGGGCAGTGGTCGGTCGTGACAATTTGCAGATGGTTATGAGACAAAGCCTCCCACATATGAGCCTGCTCCCCTTCAGGCCGTATCGGCGGAGCGCAAACAGGGAGCGTACCCTCTACGCCTGGCCGGTCATATACCGTGTCATCCAGCATAAGGTATTGGGGGCAGGTCTCGCCAGTCACTGGCAAGCCACGCCGCCGGGCCTCGACAATACGATCAACCACGCTTTTGCAACCAACATGAAAAATATGGACCGGCGTACCAACCAGGGTGGCAATGTCAATTAACCGTCCAGCGGCCTCTCCTTCCATCAGTGCTGGACGGCTGCGGGGATGCCAGCGTGGTTCAACGCGACCTGCCGCTATATTTTGTTCGATCAGGGTGCAAATAATATCCCAGTTTTCGGCATGAACCACGGGTAATCCGCCAACATCACGGACTGCTTGGAGGGCTTTTAGCAACTCCCCGTCGGTCAGGCGAAAACCGTAGGCCATATAGAGCTTAAAGGTAGGGCAACCGGCCTCAACCACAGCAGGTAATTGGTCAAGCTTGGCGATGGTCGGCGGGTCGATGGTCATGTGCAGGCCGTAGTCAATCACCACCCGGCTATCGGCTTCGGAACGGCGAGCGGCCAGGTCATCGAGCAGAGTTTGTTGGGGTTCCGGTTCAACAAAATCAATGATAGTGGTTGTGCCGCCAAAGGCAGCGGCTCGCGTACCGGTGAAAAAGTCATCAGCCGACACCACACCACCGCCAATGGGCATTTGCATATGAACGTGAATATCGACGGCTCCGGGTGTCACCAGCTTGCCGGTGGCATCAATCTCCCGAACGCCCGCCAGATTCTGACCAATGGCGGCAATCTGTTCACCCTGAATGCCTACATCGGCTTGATAGGTTGTTTCGGCGGTAACAATGGTTCCATTTTTTATAGCGATGTCGAAGGTCATGATAGCCTCCAATAAAGGTGCGTACCTACGGTAAATTAATAATTTGTTCGACTGAACAAGCTGTCAGCTTGTTCTACAGTTTTCTTCGCCATGCTTCGGTCAACTCGTCCAAGCTGCTAAACACTGCGTCGGGATAAATTTTCTTTTGTGGGATTGTCCGTTCATTATCGACACCGGTCGTGATAAGAATGGTCTTGAGTCCGGCACGCTGCCCGCCCAAAATATCGGTATCCAATCGGTCACCGATCATGGCCGTTTGACTGGTATGGCTGTTCATTTTCTCTATAGCCATTTCAAATAGCATCCGTTCCGGTTTGCCAATCACCGTTGGCAAGACGCCGGTAGCCGCTTGAATAGCGGCCAAGGTGGTACCGGCCTCAGGTACAAGACCCTCCTCGGTGGGAACCAGTAGATCGGGATTTGTGCCGACAAAGCACGCCCCACGCTGGATCAACAAAATGGCATGTTTTAGATTGTCATAGGTCAAAGCTGTACCACCCCCGACTACCACCGCATCAACGGGTTGGCTAGCATTCTCAGCGATGGTGAACCCGGCCTGTCTCAAAATCTGATGCAAAGCTTTCTCACCAAGAACATAAATGGTTGCCCCTGCTTTCTCTCGCTTTAAATAGTCTGCTGTGGCTAAAGAACAGGTCAGGATATTATCAATTTGAATATCTATGCCAAAACCGGCTAATTTATGCTGGTACTGGGCCGGTGTTTCAACGGAGTTGTTCGTGACAATGACAAAGGCAATGCCACGCTGCTGCAAAAAGTCGAAAAAGGGAACAAGCCCAGACATAGGGGTGTTACCTCGCCACAACGTGCCATCAATGTCGATAATTAAGGCGCGGATGTCTTGCAGGCTAAAATTGTTGTTCATAGACGATATCAAGGCTGAAGCATCTCCATCGCCTCATCCACCTCTACACCCTGGTGGACAATGGCGGAGATGGCCGCTGCCATTTTGGCCGGGTTGTCGCTTTTCCAGATGTTACGTCCCACAGTAGCCCCCACACCACCGGCTAACATTCCGGCCTTGACCATTTCCAACGTATCGCGGGGATTGTCTTTTTGAGGACCACCCAGCACTACCACCGGTACGTAACAGCTTGCCACAATCTGCTCGAAATTCTCAACATAAGGGACTTTAACCCAATCCGCGCCCAACTCCGCGGCTACACGCGCAGCCACGCCGATGCTTTCCAAGGTGCGGAATTCGGGACCGCTGTCAAAGCCACCGGGAACCATCTCGGCCATCACCGGAATACCCCAGGCGTGTGCTTGCCTGATGACCCGCGCCAAAACCTCCAGAGTCGGCTCTTCTACGGGGGAGCCGGGGAAGGCGGTGACACAGAGAGCATCGGCCCCTAATCGCAGCGCATCTTCTATCGTATAAAATTGCGCGCCGGGGCCATCCATTGGGCCTAATACGGTTCCAGCCCCATCAATGCGGAGAACCAATCCCACCCGAGCCAGCTTTTTGGCAAAGTGGCGAGCCGTACCGTAGCTGGCCATGACCGCGTCTACGCCACCGGCTATTACCTGGGCCAGCGTGTCAGCCATGTTTTCAATGCCTTTGTCCGGGCCAGAAATCATGCCGTGGTCGCAGGCCACAATCAGGGCACGACCATCCGGCTGAAAGATTCGATTTAAGCGGCGTGCGACCATTTTATGCTTATCCAGTATTGTAAAGTAATAAGGGTATGACCATTTCCTGAGGTGTTAATCCCCCATGATGACCATAATGCTTCTGCTCAAATTTTCCCTTTTCATACCACCAAACTGCTTCATTTGGATGAGGCAGGATTACAAGATTGCCGACTCGTGAAAGGAACGAGGGCGAAACAGGTAAAGGGCCAAAGAACTCCTGGTCGATAAGTGTCTGTACCTTGTGAACTTCGGCTTTATCTGTTAATTGTTTAGCCAGGTATTCTTGAGCCTTGTCAAGTATCTCGTCTTTGATATATAAAAACATATCTCTAGGCGAACCTCCAGGCACAAGTGGCTGGCCTTGTTGGTTATGTTTGAGGTATTTTTGAATGTCGGAAAACATGGGGTCGAGATTGAGATATATTGCTGTATCTGGGTCTACCGCAATTTGACCATGATCCGCGGTCATTATAAACAGAGTATTTGTCTGTTGCCTTTTGAAGTTCTGCAAAAACAACCTGTCCAACGTGGTCAACAGAGTATCAATTTCGGCTTCAAGCTGCGGCGAATTAGGGCCATATTCGTGACAGATGCTATCAATCATGCCAAAGTATAGAAAGAAGTAAGACTTTGATTTTTGCTGCGCCAACAAATCTTGCAAATTGACCAGCGCCTCGGGGAGTGTCTTATAGCCGATGGTTTTAGCGCCAGCAGACATCATCTTGGAATAGGTGGATTGGATAATACCCTGGTGTTGAAAAAGATAAGAGGGAATACCAAGTTGTTGCAAATCTTGATAGAGGGTTTGGGTAGGATATAGTTTTTTAGGGTCTATGTTTGTGGGTTTTAGGGTTTCCCGTTCTGTGGTACCCGCAAAAGAAAAAAGCAAGGGAGCAATCAGCGCGTCCAGGTGTGGCTCGTAGTATTGCCACTCGTAAATCCCGCTCCGACCAACAGGTAGCCCAGTGTGAATACAGGTAACGTGCGCTGCTGTAGTTGAGGGAAACTGAGAGGTGAGTGATGCTATGTGCCCGTCTTTAGCGATTTGCTTGAGAAAGGGGAAGTCCTGATATCGTTCAAAAAATCTCCAGCCAAAAGCGTCTATCAAAAAGAAAACAACCGTATCATATTGTCGCCAAAGCCCATCAAACGTATCAGGTGCAGGGGAGGGTGTATCTGCGTTGGTTAAGAGGTGTTTGATGGTATGGGGAAGGCTGGCAAAGCCGCCTGTATCATATTGGGGTTTAACAAAATTGTTATTTAGAACCATAATTTTCGGCTAATTTCCTGGTATTTGGCAAAACTTTCATTGTATATCTTACGCTGGGTTGCATCCGGCATAATCTGTTGCGGTGATTTTTGAAACCGGCTGATGCCTGTCTCTAGCGTATCGAAAATACCAGCCCCGATCCCGGCCAAAATAGCGGCACCCAAGGCGGGCCATTGGGCATAGTGGGTCAGCGAAATGGGTACACCACTAACATCGGCTAGAATTTGAGGCCATACCGGACTCTGTGTTGCACCGCCCGCTACCCATAAGTGTTCAACCGGTAAACCGGCCTGTCGAATACTCACCAGCGTCCAGCGTAATTCAAATGCGACTCCTTCTAAAATGGCGCGGCTCATATCGGCCCGCGTATGGTCCAGCCGTAGCCCGACAAAGCCGCCTCTGGATTTGCCATCGGGTAGTAGATTGCTGCCCCCTAAAGGTAGAAATAATAGATCGTTGCAGCCCGACTTGCTTTGGGCTAACGCTTCATTAAAGTGAGCATACAACTCGGGCCGGGAGAGTTGATCGTTTGGATCGACTGATTGCCAAAATTGATTCAAACACCATTCTACCGAGGCTCCAAACCCGCCCATCAATTGTGATATTGTCCAGCGTTGGGGCACCACATAGAAATTCAAATCCATGTTGGGCGGAATGGTATCAACCGAAGGTGTTTCAACCACACCTGTTATGACCCAGGCTGTGCCGGTGGCTAACATAATCTTACCCGGCGACATCATCCCCATAGCCAAGGCCGTGCAGCACTGGTCATGTCCGCCGTTGACTACAAGTGTCTCGGTAGACAGGCCGGTGAGACTACCCACTTCGGCCCTGATGTTGCCAACAATTGTCCCGGCTGGTTTAAGGTCGGCCAGATGGTCGGGTGTGATGCCAACTAGGTCGCACAATTGCGGACTCCACTGGGCTGTTGAGACATCAACCAACTGCATTTCAGCCGCGCTGGACAGGTCGGCGCAAAACTTACCAGTTAAACGGTGATTCAGAAAATCCAGCACACCCAGAAACCGCTCAACCTCCGCAAAGGTATCGGGCCGAAAGTGGCGAAGCCAGGCAATATTTGGAAATGGCAGGCCAGGATGTAGCAGCCAGCCACTCACCTGCCGGACGGTTTTCTCGATCCCTTCGGCTTGCCATTCTTTGACTAGGGCCTCCGTGCGGCTATCGAGCCAGGTAATCATAGGGTATACGGGTGTGCCGTCGGCTTTGGCCGGAATCAAGGAACCACTTTGGGCGGCCAGCGCCAGGGCCAGAATTTTTCGCTCATGTCCGGCTTTGCTTACCACCTCCTGCAAAACGCTGATTACGGCTTGCCATACAGCTTCTGGGTCTTGTTCGGCCCAACCGGCCTGGGGTGTCGAGAGGGGATAATTTTGTTCAGCCGTGACCAGTTCTGTACCGTCAAGGTCAAACAGGACAGCTTTGGTGGCGGTAGTGCCGATATCTAAACCAAGGAGTGAGTTTTGCATATTAGTGATTGGTTGATGGTAATTAGTAATTGGTAGTTGATAAGACAATAACCACCAATTACCAATTACTAATTACTGGACTTTTCTTGATTCCGTAACAACTTTAGTGCACACAAATCAATCCAATGGGAAAATTTCTCTAGTTCGGGCCAAGGCTTCTGCTTCGGTGGTGGAAGGAGAAAACTCCAGACCAATCTCGCCATCAAAGCCTAACTCCCGCATTTTGGCCCGAATGTTCGCAAAATTGATTTCACCGGTACCGGGTTCCTGGCGGGTAGGTACATCGGCGATATGAACGGCTGAGTACAAATCGAAATATTCTTCAAAACTCCACAGTAAATCGCCGGAGCCACGCTGTTGGTGATACACGTCAAAGGTCAAACGAAATTGGGGATGGTTAATACGGCGTACCCAGTCGGCGGCCAGACGCGGATTATCAACCAATATCTTACCGATAAAATGATATTGGTTAAGGCATTCCACCCGTACTTCAATGTTTGTTTGCTCAACCAGCTTCATGATTTTTTCGGTCCGGTCGAGTAGATTGGCATATTGTTCGCCAACAGTGTAGTTGTTCGAGAGCCTTTTGACGTATTCAACCCCGTTAATAGGTTCAATTTGGTTTGAAAAGATGTACAAACAGGAAACATCATGCTGTTCTGCCATCTCTAAACTCTCTGCCCAGGAGCGGATTGTGTGTTCGTTGTCGCCCGGATCGGCTAGCGAACCCATATCATCATCAAAGGTGGAGTAAAGTTGAACCCCATGTCGTTGACATTCAGCTGCCAACTCAGCAATAGGAGCCTGTCGCCAGAAAAAGACGTTGAATTGCCGGATGCCTAACTCAACAAACGGAGCCACCCGCTCGACAACGGGTTTATTTGTAAACCAGAAATCAAGATAGCCTGTGTATTCCATAAATCAGTAGTCAGTAATCAGTAGTCAGTAGTTAGTAGTCGGTAGTCAGTAGTCAGCAGTCAGTAGTCGGTGATTAGTGATTTTTGTCTGATTACCGGGGTCTGACTACTGATATCTGACTACTGACCACTGTATCAAGACATTACCATTCCCCCATCAACTTCAATCGCCTGCCCAGTGAGATAACGCGAGTCCTCCGAGGCCAAAAAGGCCACCACTCCCGCGATTTCCCAGGGTTCGGCCAGGCGTTTCATGGGGCAGTCATTGGCTCGCGTTTGCAGCCATTCTTCAGCGGTAATTCCGTCCCGTTCTCCTACTTCAGCCGCTACCTTTTTAACCATATCGGTCAGGGTGTTGCCGGGGCAAACGGCGTTGGCGGTGGCTCCAAACGGGGCCAATTCCATCGCCACCGAGCGGGTCAGACCAATAACCCCACTTTTAGAGGCCGAATATTCAGCCGAGGCCGGCCAGCTTGTTTTACCCGCCATTGACGAGATATTGATAATGCTACCCGATTTTTGCTTCATCATAATTTCAACGACAGCCTGGTTTGTGAGAAAGACACCGGTAAGGTTGATATTAATCAAACGCTGCCACTGCTCTAACGAGACCTCAGGTAGCGGTGAGCCACTATAGATGCCCGCTGCTGCTACTAATATGTCTATACGGCCCCATTGGGTCATGGTGGCCTCAACTGCCGATTTGAGATTCTCAGCATCGGTCACATTGCAAGGTTGAGCAATTGCCTGTACACCCAGTTCTTGACACTCGGCGGCGGTCAGTTGATTCGCCTCTGTATTGAAATCCAGGCAGGCTATATTGGCTCCCTCTTGAGCAAACCGTATCGCGCATGCCTTACCGATACCACTGGCCGCGCCGGTGACAATCGCTACTTGTCTAGTAAATCTGTTGAGTGACATAATTACTCCAAATGAAGTTGGTTAATTTCGATGATAGTTACGGAGTTAACTCCGTAACTATCATCGAAAGGTGCTCAATACCTTAATTTTCCTGTAGAGCCTGCCAGACTCGCTCTGGGGTTAGAGGTATTTGCCGAATTCTGGCCCCGGTCGCATTATAAACCGCATTAGCCAGAGCCGGAGCCACGCCATCTTTAGGGATTTCGGCCACAGCCTTGGCTCCAAATGGGCCGCTGGGTTCAACCGTTTGGACCAAAATAACTTCTAGCTCCGGCATTTCATCGGCCCGGTAGATTTTGTAGGGGCCAAGAGCCGCGTTGACCATCCGCCCATTGCTATCATAGGCCATCTCTTCGCAGTGTCCATAACCCAAAGCCTGGGTCATCCCGCCCTCTACCTGGCCACTGGCCGTGATGGGGTTGATGGCTACGCCGCAATCGACGGCCATAACCAACTTTTTAACCGTAACCTGTCCGGTTTCAGTATCTACTTCTACCTCTGCGAATTGCCCGCCAAAAGGAGGTGGCGAATCAGGTGAAACATATGAAGCCGTTGCCATAATTTGTCGCTGTTGATCTTGGTGCAGTGAATGGAGGGCAATGTCTTCCAAAGTGACCGAACGGCCATCGGGG
>Ga0210124_1000659_pt1 | contig 16617 bp, 16 predicted proteins | sample Muzzi_PWC_D2_FD_185554 | JGI IMG/M metagenome (GOLD analysis project Ga0210124, IMG submission 185554) | Wetland microbial communities from San Francisco Bay, California, USA, that impact long-term carbon sequestration - Muzzi_PWC_D2 (SPAdes) | ecosystem: Environmental > Aquatic > Marine >... | reverse complement strand
GTGGTCGTCCTGACCGAGGTCGCCGCCGCGTCGGCCGTGGAGTAACCGCCAATGGCGCCCAACAGCACACTGCCCTCTTCGCACCGTCTCGTGCCCGGCTTGCGGCGCGCCGTCGTCGCCGCCGTGGCCCTCGCCGGCTTGGCCGGCTGCAACGCCCTGGACCGCCTCTCGGAGGTCGGCCAGGCGCCGCGCCTGAGCGCCATCGAGAACCCGGCCAAGCTCGAGGGCGAGCGGCCGGTGTCCATGCCGATGCCGGCGCCGGAGGTCATGGAGCGCACGGCCAACTCGTTGTGGCGGCCCGGGTCTCGCGCCTTCCTGAAGGACCAGCGCGCCAACCAGGTGGGCGACATCCTGACGGTGGTCATCAAGATCGAGGACAAGGCGACCATCAGCAACACCACGAAGCGCAGCCGGACCAACGCCGAGAATGCCAACGCCAGCAGCTTCCTCGGGTACGAGCAGAGCCTCGGGCAGATCCTGCCCGAGGCGGTCGACCCGACGAATCTGGTCGACCTCGGCAGCGACTCCAACTCCGAGGGCGCCGGCAGCGTCAAGCGTGGCGAGGCGATCAACCTGCGCGTCGCCGCGCTCGTCACCCAGGTGCTGCCCAACGGCAACCTGGTGATCGCCGGCCGGCAGGAGGTGCGCGTGAACTACGAGGTCCGGGAGCTGCAGGTCGCCGGCCTCATCCGGCCGGAAGACGTCACCTCGACCAACACCATAAGCTACGACCAGATCGCCGAGGCGCGCATCTCCTATGGCGGGCGCGGCCAGATCAGCGACGTCCAGCAGCCACGCTACGGCCAGCAGATCTACGACATCATCTGGCCGTTCTGAATTTGGCCGTTCTGAATTTGGCCGTTCCGAATTTGGCCGTTCCGAATTTGGCCGCTCTGGCCGCTACGGTCAGGGCCGGCCCGATGCCGACGCGCGAAGGGCCGGCCGTCACCGCCCGGCCCTCGCCGCCAGTCCGACGTCACGGATCGCGCTTAGTCGTCGCGGTGCGTCCGCTCCAGGCGCTCGTGGCGCTCCTGCGCCTCGATCGACAGCGTGGCGATCGGCCTCGCCTCGAGGCGCTGCAGGCTGATCGGCTCCGCCGTCTCCTCGCAGTAGCCGTAGGAGCCGTCGGCGATGCGATCGAGCGCCGCATCGATCTTCGAAATCAGCTTCCGCTCGCGGTCCCGGGTGCGCAGCTCGAGCGAGCGGTCGGTCTCAAGCGAGGCGCGGTCCGCCAAGTCAGCCTCCGGCACGGACCCCTGCTGCAGGTGCTGGATCGTCTCCGTCGATTCCCGGAGCAACTCGTCCTTCCACCGCAACAGCTTCTGGCGGAAGTACTCGACCATGACCGGGTTCATGAAGTCTTCGTCATCCCCAGGCCGATAACCAGACGGCAAGCGTACCGGCTGTTTCATACTCACCTTTTCCTGAAGGTCCTGTAGCACTGATGTCGAGCTCCGCGACATTGATGGCGCCGCGGAGTATAGGAATTTTGGGGAGCGCGACAAGTAAAGATCGCGCTCAGGCCCCAATCACATTCCTTTGAATTTAAATGCAAAATTAGGCCAGGACAGGAAATCTGACCTAATATCTGCCGAGCTTGGCCAGTTCGACGGCGGCGCGCAGCTCGATCTCGTCCAGGACCGCCAGGAGATGCCGGTCGCTGACCTGCCCCCGCTGTGCCGCCACCATGTCGGCAAGCTTCTCAATCGTGGCCAGCGGCAGGCGGCCCTCCAGCAGGGCCAGACGCAACTCGTCCAGCCGGTCCAGGAGCTCCTCGCCGTGGCGTCGGGCACGCTTGCGGTTGCCCGGATCCTCGGCGACCTCCTGCAGGGCCAGGATCGAGTCGACCGAGCCGACCGCGGCCCCCCCGGCGAGCGGCGCGGCGGCCTTCGCTTCGGCGCCGCCTTTTTCGGAAAGAACCTTGGAGAAGCCTTCGCCACGGCCGCTGCGCTCGCCGCGGCGAACAGAGGTGGATCGGTAAGGGGCGACGGGATCGACTTTCATGACCTGACCGTGGCGGCTGCCTGCGCCCCAAGGTGACCCTTGGAGCGTAAACAAGACGTTAAGAGGAGGATCGGGAGGGGCAAAATTTGCCTCTCGGGGCGGACCGGGATTTGCCGGCACGCTTCGCACCGCGCCGAGAATCGCGCCGTAGGCTATTGATTTCATGCCGAACGCCCGGAGCTGGCGCGTGGCACGACTTTCGCATGGAGGAGGCGAACCTTCGCCCTCGAGTGTGAACCGCATGCCGATTCGCCCCTCTTCCATGCCGACTCGTACCCTGCCGCACCGCGCCACGCGCCGTGCGCGATGCTGGGGCCGCCTTGGCACCGCACTCGCGGCCGCCGCGGTCTGGGCCCTAGCGGCTCTGCCGGTCGCGCAGGCCCAGTCGCGGATCAAGGACATCGCGAACTTCGAGGGGATCCGCGACAACCAGCTGGTCGGCTACGGCCTGGTTGTCGGGCTCGACGGCACCGGAGACGACTTGAAGAGCGCGCCCTTCACCCGCGAAAGCCTGATCGGCATGCTGCAGCGGCTGGGCATCACGGCGCGCAGCGCCAACCTGGACACCCAGAACGTCGCGGCCGTCATGGTAACCGCCAATCTGCGGCCGTTTGCGCGCCAGGGGACACGAATCGACATCACGGTTTCGGCGCTCGGCGATGCCAAGAGCCTGGCCGGCGGGACCCTCCTGGTCACGCCGCTGCTGGCGGCCGACGGCGAGGTCTATGCCGTCGGCCAGGGGCCGGTCGCGATCGGCGGCTTCTCGGCCAGCGGCGCGTCCCAGTCGGTCACGAAAGGCGTCCCGACCACCGGCCGGATTCCGAACGGGGCCATCGTCGAGCGCGAGGTCGACTTCGACCTCGCCGAGCTGAAAAACGTGAAGATCAGCCTGCGCAATCCCGACCTGACCACCGCCCGCCGCATCGCCGACGCGATCAACGCCTTCGTGGGGCAGCCGGCCGCGCAGTCGACCGACCCGGGGACCGTCATGGTCAAGGTGCCGGCCAAGTACAACGGCAACACCGTGGCCCTGCTGACCGATGTCGAGCAGCTTCCGGTCGAGGTCGATCAGATGGCGCGAGTCGTCATCGACGAGCAGTCCGGCGTGATCGTGATGGGCGCCAACGTGCGCATCAGCACGGTAGCGATCGCGCAGGGGAACCTGACGATCCGCATCACCGAGACGCCGCAGGTCAGCCAGCCGGCGCCCTTCTCCAACACCGGCCAGACCCAGACCGTGCCGCGCACCGGCATCAACGTTAAGGAGGACAAGAATCGCAAGCTGGCGGTCCTGCCGGAAGGCGTCAGCCTTCAGGAGCTGGTCAACGGCCTCAATGCGCTGGGCCTGGGCCCGCGCGACATGATCACCATCCTGCAGGCGATCAAGGCGGCCGGGGCCCTGCAGGCCGAGATCGAGGTCATGTGATGGAGAACCTGGTTCCCGCGCTCGAGCTCGGTCAGGCGACCGGCGCCGCGCGCGGCGACGACCTTGGCCGCACGCTACGGACCCTCGGCAAGCACGCGGATCCGAAAGCGGTTCGCGCCGCCGCCGAGGAGTTTGAGGCGGTCTTCCTGTCGACCATGCTGGCGCCGATGTTCAAAGGCCTGGGGCAGGACGACATGTTCGGCGGCGGGCCCGGCGAGGAAACCTACCGCTCGCTCCTGGTCGACGAATACGGCAAATCGATCGCGAAGTCCGGCGGCCTCGGCATCGCCGACGCCGTGGAGCGCGAATTGTTGAGGATGCAGGAGGTCGCAAAATGATAGCCGGCCCCGCGCTTGCCACCGACATGCTGAGGATCACGAGCCGGCTGATCGCCGTCTTGGAACGCGAAATCGAGATGCTGCGTGCGATGAAGCCGTCCGAACTACAGAATCTCCAGCAGGAGAAGATCGTCTTGACCGCGGCCTACGAAGTCCATGCCAAGGCCCTTCAGGCGAACCCGGCCGCCTTGGACGGGCTCGACCCGCATCTGCGCGACGAACTCCGCGGGGCCGTCGCCCTCTTTCGCCAGACCCTGTCGGACAACGAAGTGGCGCTGCGCGCCGCCAAGGAGACCACCAACAGAGTCCTCCAGGCCATTGCAGAGGAAATCCAGCAGAAGACCCAGGGCGCGCCGTCCTATACCGCACGGAACGGCACACAAAGCACCTCTCGGGTACGCAACGAGCCGGTCTCGATCGCCCTGAACCAATCGGTCTAATTTGCCTCGAACTGCCGATTGTAATTCGAGCCGAGGGCAACACTTTGTTAGGACATTCCACTCACAATGTTAGGTGCTGCTAAAGCTAACTTTTGAGAACCAACCGCAGGCACCCGCGTCATGCTCCTCGGAGCGCCGACATCCAGTCCGTCACGCCCGACCGAGGTTTCCTCGGCGCGGTCGGCTGCGGCGACCCCATCGGGTCCGCCGCCCGTCGCCACAGGCACGGGGCAGGGCTCGAAAGCCGAGCTTATCGGGCCCCCGCGGGACACCTCCCGGTCGCGCCTCGCCTACGATAAGGAGCTCAGCCGGACCTTCATCGAGGTCGTCGACGTCGATTCGGGTAAGGTCATCCACCGTTTCCCGCCGGAGGAGATCGTCCGGCATATCGAGGCCCTCATGAAGGAAGCTGAGGCCGCCCGCGCCGCCAAGCACGCCGGGCTCGTCCTCGACCGCGTCGTCTGACGCGTCGACCGCCGCCATCCGAAGAACCAGGAAGAAGTTGCCGCGCGCGGGGCGCGCGGTAGCCGATTCTGCCGACGCCCCGGCGCGGCCCGGAAAGTGCGGCAAAACTCTACAATAATTCCATAGACTTACCTTGGGAGCCGGGTGGCACGGCTTTCGCATACCTGGGGCGTACCCTTGTGTGTGTCCCATGGAGTGAGTCCCTTGGCCGCCCGAACGCATCCAGACCCCGAGGTCCTCGCGGAACGCCTTGTCGAGACGGCCGCCAAGATTGGCGACCTGCTGCGGCACGAGGCCGGGAGCGTTGCGGATCCCGACGCCGAACTCTCCCGCGCGGTCCAGACCCACAAACGCGACCTCGTGCGCGACCTGCGCGAAACGACGTCCGCCCTCTCGGCGCACGGCGACCTGCCCGAGCGCTGGCCCGACGAACGGCGCGCGGCGTTGCGGCGCAGCCTGCTCGAAATGCACGAGGCCGTGCAGGCGAATGCCCACGCCCTCGAAATCAAGATCGAGACGGGCCGGCATCTGATGAACGCGGTGACCGCGGCCGTCCGCAGCAAGATCGCCGAGGGACCGCGCTACGAACCGGCCCCGCACGCGCCACGGCGGGCAATCGGCGAGCGGGCCAAGCCGGTGCTGATCAACCAGGTGGCCTAGCGCCCACGCGGGAGAAGACGGATGTCTCTGGTTGGCGCGCTCATGTCGGCAGTCTCGGGCCTGCAAACGGCCCAGGCTCAGCTGCAAGTCACCTCGAACAACGTCGCCAACGTCAACACGCCGGGCTACACGCGCAAGACGGCGACGCCCGAAACACCCGTTTACGGCGGCGAGGTCGGCGGCGTCCGCCTGTCCGAGGTCCAGCGCACCGTGGATGAAGGCCTGCTTCGGCAATTGCGCGAGCATATCGCGCGCCTGACCGGGCAGAGCGTGCAGGCTTCGTTCCTCGACCGTACGCAGATCCTTTTCGGCCAGCCGGGCGACAACACCTCGCTGAGCCATTCGATCACGCAGCTCGGTACGGCGCTGGAAAATCTCTCGGTCACACCCAGCAGCCTGGCCAACCGGGCCAGCGTCCGCGACACCGCGCGCTGGCTGGCCGATCAAATGAACAGCGTCAGCCAGAGTATCCAGGACCTTCGTCTCGAGGCCGAGCGCCAGATCGGTGTCTCCGTTACGAAGATCAACGATACCCTCTCCGAAATCCAGGACCTCAACACGAAGATCGCGCGGGCCACCGCGGTGGGTGACGGGGCGCCCGACCTCGAGGACCGTCGCGACACCCTGCTGAACAATCTCTCGCAGGAGATCGACATCCAATACTTCAAGCGCTCGAGCGGAGAAGTGGTTATCTCCACCGGCAACGGGCGCCTGCTCCTGGACAGCCAGGCGAAGACGCTGAGTCACAGCGATGTGACGTCGATGAGCGCGGCCGTGACCCTGGGGAACGGGTTGGACGGAATCAACTTCGGTCCCACCGGCATCGACATTACGCAGGAGATCACCGGCGGCCGCCTCGCCGGGCTGCTAACCCTGCGCGACCAGACGCTGGTCGATCTTCAGGCCGAGGTCGACCGCCTTAGCGAGGTCATGGCCGACCAGCTGAACGCCGCGCACAACAACGGCACCGCCTTCCCGCCGCCGACCACATTGACCGGCACGCGCAGCGTGGCGGCCACCGATGCTCCGGCGATGAGCGGCACATTCCGCGTCGCCGTGGTCGATTCGGATGGTGTGACGGTCGAAGCGCTCGATGTCGACCTCGGCGCGCTGGCGCCTGCCAACATCGGGACGCTGGTGACTCAGATCAACGGCATGACGAATGCCTCCGCCAGCATCAATGCCGCCGGTCAGGTCGTTCTCTCGGCGACGGGCGGCAATCGCATCGCCGTCAACGAGATGGACAGCGCCGTCACGACCGGCAACGCGACTTATGGCATGGCTCAGTTTCTCGGACTCAACGACCTCTATACGACAGGCCTCGGGTTCGACCAGTACCACTCCGACCGCACCGCCAGCGACACGGCCGCGCTGGGCCTGGCGGGTACCTTGAGCTTCGATATCGCCGGCGCCACGACCAACGTCGCCTACGCGGCGGGCGACAGCCTGACGGACATCGCCACGGCCATCAATGCCGCCGTCGGCGGCGCCAACATCACGGCCAGCGTGGTGCGCGAGGGCTCCGGCTACCACCTCGAGGTGACCGATGCCAACGGGGACAACTTCTTCCTGTCCGACAGCGGCACGCTGGCCAGCCAGCTCAACCTCCGGGCGGGTTCGGTCGGCACGGCAGAGCGCATCGCGTTGCGCAGCGACATCCTGCAGGACCCCAACCTGATCGCCCATGCGCAGCTCAGCAGCGCGGCGGGGCTGGCGGCCGGCGACGTCGCAGTCTCGTCCGGCGACGGCTCCGCGGCACGCGACTTGGCCGATGCGTTCACTCAAAACATCAACTTTTCAGCGGCCGGCGCGTTGGGACAGGGCACGACGACGCTGGCCAACTATGCCGCCGAGATCATTTCGCTCAACGCCACCACGGCTCAGAGCATGAGCGACAACGTATCCACCGGCGACAGCCTGCGTGTCTCACTGGAGAATCAGGTCGCCGACGTCAGCCAGGTGAACCTGGATGAAGAGCTGGCGAACATCATCGTGCTGCAGAACGCCTATTCCGCCTCCGCGCGAATCACCGCGGCAGTTTCCGACATGCTCGATACCCTGCTCAAGATGGTCTAACGGGAGCGCAATCCATGACACGGGTCCCCACTCTTGCGCAGCACCAGCTGACGTTGTTCAACACAACGAACATCCAGTCGCGGATCAACGATCTACAGACCCAGCTGGCGACCGGCCAGAAGTCTCAGACCTATGCCGGCATAGCCAACGATTCGCTGCGCCTGGTCACGCTGGAAGCGAGCCGGTCCCAGGTGCAGCAGTTTCTCAGCAACATCGACAAGGCACAGCAGCGCCTGACGCTGATGGACGCCGGCATGCAATCGATCGACTCCCTGGTCGGCGATTTTCGGCAAACGCTGAACAGCGCCCTGACTGCCCCCGATTCCGCCGGGCGCGACCTGAAGACGCTGGCCGCGAACATGCGCCAGATGGTGGTCGATCTGCTCAACTCCTCCGACGGTCAGTCCTATTTGTTCGGCGGAACCCGTACGGACCGTCCGCCGGTCGACATGAGCGCCGGCACCTACTCCGGCCTCTCGCTGATCAAGAGCGACGGCGTAACGGTCGATTCCACCTTTTACCAGGACTATTACACCCAGGTGCAGGGCAATACCCTGCCCTTCGCCCAGGGATCGTTCTACAACCAGATCTTCTTCGACAAGAACGGCGTCGCGCCGACCGGCCCGCTGCCCGCCGACCCGAACAATCCCACCCTGGCGGAGTTCTCCGCCGAGGATCCCGACCTCTGGCAGTACTACGTCGACCGGCTCAATTCCTCCGAGATGGTGGCCAATCCCAAGACGGACTACTACCAGGGCAACGACCAGGCGAACACCGTTCGCGCCGACCGGAGCCTCGATCTCAACTACGACATCCGGGCGGACCTGCCGGTTTTCCAGCAGATCCTGGCGGCCTTCGACGCGGTGGCGAACCTGCCGGCCGGCGACGCCAGCGACCCCTCCGAGCGGGCGATCCTGGTGAAGGCGCGAAACATGCTGAACGATGCCCTAAGCAGTTCTTCCGGTGGGCCCTATGAGAGCCTCAACCAGATCCGCACCCGTGCCGCCAGCATTCAGCAGAACGCGGGCGCGGTTAAAGACCGGCACCAGAGCTTCAACACCTATGCCACGGGCGTCATCAACGATCTCGAGGGAATCGATCAGGCCGAGGTCATCGTGCGGCTGCAGAACGACCAGCAATCGCTCGATGCCTCTTATGCCGTGATGGCCCGGCTCCAGCCGCTCAGCCTGCTGCAGTACATTTGAGCTCGGACGCCGGCTTAACAAGAGCTTAACGCTTGACCGGTCATACTGACGGGTCGCAGATAGCGGAATCGCCATGACGATATCCTTTCCCTCGAACTTCTTCGTCGACGCGACCAGCCCGACCTACAGCGTAAGCCAGATTTTTTCCAGTTTGGCCCAGCAATCCGCACGTCCAAACTTCGAGATTCGCTTCTTCCAGGCCCAGAACACGGCGGTCGAGCGATTCAACAAGGAAATCGCGACATTTCAGACGACGGACTTCGGCAAGTCGAAGACCGCACTCCTGAGGATCAAAGCCAAGCAGCTGTCAGCCGCGCTCGATCTGGGTGTGAGCTTCAAGAAATACGCGGTATCCAACCGGCAGACGGTCAAGGACACCCTGGACCAGCTCAGCGAGCTTCGCGCACTCGCCGACCCGGCGACCGTGACGGAATTCGACGCCAAGCGCACCCAAGTGCTCGCCACCATCGAGAAACTGATGACCGCCAACGTCACGGGCCTGGGGGCGCCGGACGGCTTGGTCGACCTGAAGCCGCAGGCGACAACCGATATCGAAGGGATCGTTCACAACAACTTCGCCACGGCGGCAGACATCACCGCCGCGCAGAACACGATCGACAGCCTGACGACGCAATTCTCGGCGAAGCTCGATATCCTCGAGATCAATCAGGATATCGCGACCACGATCGTGGACAACAAGAACCGCGTCATCAGCGAAGTGAACTCCAAAATCGACGATATCGAGATCGCCGAACAAAAGCAGCAGATCGACCGGATCAAAAAGCTCCAGGACGACCTGGCGCGGACCTTCAGCGGGATATCGTTGGCCTTCGAAGGGTCCCAGTTCCTGACCGATTTCGTGAATCAGGGTGCCGTCCAGGACCAAACCATAGACCCCGGCTCCGTGCTCAATCTCTTCGCCTGAGCGCATCGGGCCCTCCTCTCCCAACGTCCTTAGCAACGCCCCGGGCCGGTCTGGCCCGTATCCTGCTTGGTCGGCCCGCTTTGGTGCCGAAGCTGGGCAATATCTTCCGGAAAGAAGCAAATATTGCCGGTTTGCCGGCAATATATTCCCGATTGCTCGGAATATTTTGCCCAGTTCACATCATAGTTAATCAATATTAAGCAAATAATTTACTGATCTTTATCGCTTCACATCTTGGCGGGTCCGTGGCACGCCGCTTGCTGCAATGATTGCCGGGTCAGAATGACCCAAGGACCAGAACGGTCCTAGGAAGAACTTCAGAACGGAGAGTCCAGAAATGCCAGATATTGCCCTTACCGCCTCCGCACGGGCGGCGGTTCTTTCGCTGCAACAGACCAACAGCCTCATCGACCGGACCAACCAGCGTCTATCGAGCGGTCTGAAGGTCGCCAGCCCGATCGACGATGCGAAGGTCTTCTTCGAGGCCAAGGCCCTGAACGACCGGGGCGCCGACCTCAGCGAGAAGAAGGACGGCATCGACCAGGGCATCAGCTCGCTGAGCGCCGCCCTGGAGGCCGTCAACTCGATCGACAGCCTGGTCCGCCAAGCCAAGGGTATCGCGCTCTCGGCCAAAACCGCGACCGGTACCGAACTGAGCAACCTGGTGACTCAGTACAACGAGATCCTGAGCCAGGTCGACAACCTGACCACCGACGCCAGCTACCAGGGCCTCAACCTGGTCAACGGCACGGGCTCCAGCCTCGACGTCTCGTTCAGCAATCTGACCGGCAGCGTCCTGAATGTCTCCTCGGTCGACCTGACCACGGCCACGTCGGGCCTCAGTCTCACCTCGGCAGCCGGATTCAGCGTGGCCACCACCATCGACGACTCGATCACCGAGATCGACTCGGCGCTCAACACGCTGCGCAGTAACGCCAAGACGCTGGGTTCCAACGTCTCGTTGCTGCAGACCCGCCTCGACTTCACCGGCAAGTACGTGAACGTCCTGGAGCAGGGTGCGTCCAAGCTGACCCTGGCCGACGTGACCGAGGAGGGCGCCAACCTGGTGGCCCTGCAGACACGTCAGCAGTTGGGCATCAGCGCGCTGTCCTTCGCCGGCAAGAGCGAGCAGCAGGTCCTGGCCCTCTTCCGGTAATCGGAACGGGTACCGATTCAAAGATCCTATCCTCCATCGGGGGCGCTTCGGCGCCCCCGATTTTTTTGTGCGCCGGTCTGGCCTCCACCGGCCCCGCCTGACGGCAGGCACCGCCCCGCCCGATCACGATGTCGATTCGGCAGGGAAATATTTACCATGGTGCCGGGCAATCGCTGCCCCCGGTCACGGCAAAAATTGCTGCGGCCGAACCGCCAGAATCCCCTATTTAACTGATATAAAAGAACAAATTTCATTGGCATGGCGATTGCGGATCCGGGGTGGAGAACCACCCGGTCCGGCGATCGCCTTCGCCACCGGCCCCATCAACGAAGCCATTTTGGAGACGGCACGATGGCCAGTGAAATATCCCTTTCCTCAGCGGTGCGCGACAACCTGCTCGCCCTGAAGGATACACAGACCCTAATCTCTCGCACGCAGAACCGCCTGTCGACGGGCCTGAAGGTTTCCAGCGCCATCGACGACCCGCGCATCTACTTCGAGGCCAAGGCCCTCTCGGACCAGGCCTCCGATATCCAAGAGAAGAAGGAAGGCGTCGACCAGGCGATCAGCTCGGTCTCGACCGCGCTGCAGGCGATCGAATCGATCGACAGCCTGGTGCAGCAGATGAAGGGCCTGCTGATCAGTGCCAAGACCGCTACCGGCAACGAGCTCACCTCGATTCAGGACCAGTACAACGAGCTGCGCACCCAGATCGACAACCTGGCGAGCGACGCCAAGTATCAGGGCCTGAGCCTGGTCGACGGCACGGGCTCGACCCTCGAGGTCTCGTTCAGCACCGATACCGCAAGCGTCCTGACGATTAATTCGGTCGACATGACGATCGGCACGGCCGGCCTTAGCCTGACCTCGGCCGCCAACTTCAGTCTGGCCTCGAACATCGATGCGGCGCTCACCGAGGTCACGTCAGCCACCAGCACGCTGCGCGGCGAGGCGAAGGAGCTTGGCTCCAACATCGCCATCCTGCAGACCCGCCTCGACTTCACGAACAATTACGTGAACCTGCTCCAAACCGGGTCCAGCAAGCTCACCTTGGCCGACATTACCGAGGAAGGCGCCAACCTGGTGGCCCTGCAGACCCGCCAGCAGATCGGCATCAGCGCGCTGTCCTTCGCCGGCCAGTCCGAACAGGCGGTGCTGCAGCTGTTCCGGTAACGGGTCCTTAACCAAGGCGGTGGGAAAACGGGGCTCCAACGCGCCCCGCCCTGCCGGCGACCGGACGGGACGCGGCAACCGACAAGGCGGATTCCGTGTCGAACCTGGTACCGAACGAGGCGATCACCGCAGGCGCATTGCCGATCGTGGATGCGCCGGACGAGACCGTCGCGCAGTTGCGCCAAGCGGTCGGCGCGCTCGAGGCGGAGCTGCACGACGAGGTCATTCTGACCTGCGAGCAGATCCTCTCGGCCAATCCCTTTTGCGCCGAGGCGCTCTTTCTCCTCGGGCTCGTCACCTACGATTTCGGCGAGCCCAACCAGGCCGTCACGATCCTCGAGAAGGCGCACGAGGTCGCCCCGCATCGGCAGGAGATCGCAGAGGCCCTGGCGGCGATCCTGGCGCGCATCGGCAAGCTCAGCGATGCCCTGTTCTATGCGAAGCTGGCGACGACTCTGGAGCCGCATCCCGCGGTCTCGAACCTCCTGCCCGAGCGCTTCGGCACCTTTTTCCGCAACCTTTTGTCGGGCAACGCCAACTTCTATCTCGACCGCGCGGAGCGAAAGGTTCGCGTCGGCCGCTTTGCCGAAGCTGCCCAGGATTGCCGGCGGCAGCTGGAGTCGACGCCCGGCGACCTGCGCTGTCTCCGGTTGCTTGCGCGGGCCTCGCTGTCCGCGCGGCAGAGCGAGGCCGCCATCGCCGCCTATCATGCCGCCCTGCACGCCGGCGCGCCCGCGGCGGCGGACCTGAGCGGCCTGGCGCAGGCCCTGGCCGCTGCGGGACGGCACGACGAAGCCGCCGCCTGCCACGGCGCGGCCGAGGCCCTGGCACCCGAGGATGCCGGTCTAGGCTCGCGGCGCCTGGCCACTTTGGCGGCCTACCCGGCGACCGACGGCGCCGGCCTCGACGCGGCCCACGCCGATTGGGCGCGGCGCCACGCCGCGGCGCTACGCCCGCACCGGCCGGTCGCCGCCCGCGATCCCGATCCCGACCGTCCCTTGCGAGTCGGCTATCTGTCGGGCGCGTTCCGCCGCAACGACTTCACCGAGTTATTCGCGCCCGTCCTGCAGGGTCATCGCAACGGCACGGTCGAGGCCTACTGCTACAGCGACGGAGCGCAGACGGACGGCGTGACCGAAGGCCTCATGCAGGCGGCCGCCAAATGGACCGACATCACCGGGGTCGATGACGAATCGGTCTGGGAGATCCTGCGCGGCGACGAGATCGACATTGCGGTCGACCTGTCCGGCCATTTCGAGGGCGGCCGCCCGCAGGTCTTCGCCCGAACGGCCGCACCCGTCTCCCTGGGTTGGCTCGGCTACCCCATGCCGCCGGGCATCGAGGCCATGGACTATTTCCTAACCGATGCCGCGATCTGGCCCGAGGGCATGCCGGGGCCGGAAACCGGCGAGCAGCTCTGGCGCCTGCCACGCGCGCCCTTCGCCTATCGCCCACCGGTCCACCTGCCGCCGGTCGGCGCGTTGCCGGCCGCGCAGTCCGGCCATCTGACCTTCGGCATCAGCGGCGACTTGGCCGCGATCACGGCGGCGCGGGTGAGCGAATGGGCATCGCTGCTCTGCGCGATCGACGGCGCGCGCCTGCTGATCTGCAACCGCTTCGACCAGGACCAAGCGGCCGTCGAGCGAACCGTCGAATTGTTCTCCCACTTCGGCCTGCGCAATCGCGTCGATGTCGTCAATGCCGGCGAAAATTTCTCGTCCGAGTTCGACTTCTATCACTACGTGGACCTGGCGCTCGACCTCGGCACCGCCAGCGCCACCGTCGAGAACTGCGGGGCGCTTTGGATGGGCGTTCCGCTGCTCGCGCGCGCCGGCGGTCACACGGCCACGCGGAGCGCCGTAGGCCTGCTCGGCGCAGCCGGCCACCCGGAATGGAGCGCCGCTGACTGGGCCGCGCTCGCCGGCATCGCCCGGTCGTTCGCGCGGGACCTCGCGCGCCTGGCCGACCTGCGATGCGCGCTGCGGGACGAGATGGCGGTCTCCGCGCTCGGCGACGCCGCCGGCCTGACACGAGAGATCGAGGCAGCCTACCGCGCCATGTGGCGCGCCCATTGCGCCGGCGCCTGACCATGCGCGTTCCGCTCTTCACGCCGGATCTGACGGACGGCGACGTGGCCGCCGTGGCGACCGCCATGCAATCCGGCTGGATCACCGCCGGTCCCAGGGTCGCCGCCTTCGAGCAGGCCTTCGCGGAACGGCTCGGCGTCCGGCACGCGGTCGCCGTCAATTCCTGCACCGCCGCCCTGCACCTGGCGAACGTGCTGCTGGATATCGGCCCGGGCGACGAGGTCGTCGTTCCGTCGCTGACCTTCGTCGCCACCGCCAACGCGGTGCGCTTCGCCGGCGCGGTGCCCGTCTTCGCCGATATCGCCGGCCCGGACGATTGGTGCCTCGACCCGGGCCACGTCGAGACGCTCATCACCGCGCGCACCAAGGCGGTCGTGGCCATGCACTACGCTGGCCATCCCTGCGACATGGCGGGCCTGCGCGCGCTCTGCACTCGGCACGACATCGCGCTCTGCGAGGACGCGGCGCACGGCCTGGGCGGCAGTCTGGACGGCCGGGCCCTGGGCACCATCGGCCGAATCGGCTGCTTCAGCTTCTTTTCCAACAAGGGCATGACGACCGCCGAGGGCGGCATGCTGGTGACCGACGACGACGACGTCGCGGCACGCGCGCGGCGTCTGCGGTCGCACGGGCAGACCGCGACCGCCATCGATCGCGAGAAAGGCGCCCGGGGCTACGACATCCCGGAGATCGGCTACAACTACCGCATGGACGACCTGCGGGCGGCCCTCGGCCTCTCCCAGCTCGCCCGCTTCGACAGCATGCAGGCCAACCGCCGGCGCCTGATGCAGCGCTACGAAGCGCGCCTCGCCAGGATCCCGCACATACGCGTGCCGCACTTCGGGAGGCGCGGCGTCGCGGCGGACTACCTGCTGCCGATTCTCGTCGAGCGCGGCGACCGCGACGCGGTCCGCGAAAGGCTGGCCGCGGCCGGCGTGCAAACCACCGTCCACTACCCGCCCGTGCACCTCTTCGCTCCTTACCGCCGGGTCGGCCGCAGCCTGCCCCATACCGAGCGGATCGCGGCCGGAAGCCTGTCGCTCCCCCTGTTCCCCTCGATGCGGGACGAACAGGTCGACTACGTCTGCGACGCCCTGGAGCGGGCCTTCGCGGAGGTGCAAGCGGCATAATGCGGCTGTTGTTGGCAGGCGCCAGCCCGGAGCTGCTGGGTCTCGCCCGGGCCCTGGAGCATGAGGTCGTCGCCCTCTCGGACCCGGCCATCGGCGCCAATACCTGGTACGCCCTCCCGGTGGCGCCGGACGACGAATCGGCAATCGAGATGTTCCGGCCCGATGCCGTCGCCATCGCAATAGACAATGCACGCGTACGTGAACGCACCCAGCAGGCCTTCGAGGCCCTCGGTCTAGCGGTCGCTTCGCTCATCGGCGGATACAAAGGCGAAGACGTGACGCATGGCGACGGCCTCGTCGCCCAGCGCCTTTCGAACCTGTCGGAAGGGTGCCGGCTCGGCCGCGGCGTACGCCTCAACGTTGGCGCCAATGTCATGCACGAGACCGTGCTCGGCGATTTCGTGACCGTCGCGCCCAATGCCGTGCTGCTCGGCCGGGTGCGCATCGGCGGCCACAGCTACATCGGCGCCAATGCCACCATCCTGCCCGATGTCGTGATCGGCTCCGGTTGCATGGTCGGGGCGGGCGCCGTGGTGACGCGCGACGTCCCGGACGGCGCCACCGTCAAAGGGAGCCCCGCGCAGTGAGAGTCTCCTTCGTGTGCAACGGCGACTCCCGAACCGGCTTCGGGCACGTGGCGCGCTGCCTGCAACTGGCGCAGCTCGGCACGGCAGCGCTCGGCACCCTCGAGGTCGCATTCCAGGGCAGCTATTCGGAGGCGGCGGCACGGCGCATCCGCGAGGTCCTGCCGGACGCGGCGCTGCGGCCCGAGGAGACGGTCGCGGACGCCGACGTCGCGGTGTTCGACCGCCTGGGCGATCCCGACGAGCTGAACAGCCACGCCGAGGCGCTGGCCGCCAGGGTCGCCGACCGCACCGGCCGCCTGATCTACATCGCCTCCGGCACCGAGGCGCCGCGCCTGCCCGACGACGCACTCTGCGTCGGCTATCAGCCGGGCGGGCCCGGCTCGGCACCCCCGGCCCTGCTGTGGGGCTGGGACTACGCGCCGGTTGCGCCCGACATCCGGTCGCATCGTGGGACCGTGCGCGATCCCGAGCGCGTGCTGGTTGCCCTGGGCGGGAACCGGGACGATGCGCCGCTGCACCTCGCGATGGCCGCCCTCGCCCGCTTTCGTGCGATCCGGCAAATCGACGTCTTGCTGTCGCCGGTCGTCGAGGCGGCCGACCTGCAGGCCGGCGCACATCAGTCGGTTTGCCGGCACGGCAACCTGCCCTCGGTCGGCCCCCTGCTCGCCCGCGCCGGGATGGTCATCGCCAGCTTCGGCAACCTGACCTACGAGGCCCTGGCGCTGGGCACGCCGGTCTGTCTCCTGGCACAGAAGCCCTTCCAGCATGATTTGGCGCGGGCGATGGCGGACCTGGGCTTGGCGGTCGACGCCGGGTTAGCGGACGACACCGACGACGCGGCCCTGGCGACCGCCATCGCCCGCACCCGTGCGCTGGCGCCGACGCTCACGGAGCGGGGCCCGGCGACGGTCGACGGGCTCGGGCTGCAGCGGATCGCCGGGCTGA
>Ga0210124_1000658_pt1 | contig 16621 bp, 11 predicted proteins | sample Muzzi_PWC_D2_FD_185554 | JGI IMG/M metagenome (GOLD analysis project Ga0210124, IMG submission 185554) | Wetland microbial communities from San Francisco Bay, California, USA, that impact long-term carbon sequestration - Muzzi_PWC_D2 (SPAdes) | ecosystem: Environmental > Aquatic > Marine >... | reverse complement strand
GCAGCGGCCAAAGCAGCGTCAGTTTACCGCCGATGAAGGAGAGTTGGCTACGGCTCTGGCTAACCAGGCCGCTTTAGCTATCGAGAGCGCCCGCCTCTTCAAGGCCGAACAGCGACGAGCAGAACAATTCCGGGCGATCAGCGAGGTAGGGCGTCGCATTACCTCGATCCTGGAGATCGACGAGGTGCTGGTGCAGATTGTAAGGTTAATACGAGACACCTTCAATTATTATCATGTCGCCATCGGCCTAATTGAAGGGGATGATATCGTCTATAGAGTTGGGGCTGGCGTACTATGGGACGAACCTGACTTTGTGTTTGAACCGGCCCGGCTCAAAGTAGGTCAAGAGGGTACCACAGGCTGGGTGGCCGGCACGGGTGAGCCTCTCTTAGTATCCGATGTGAGCCAAGAGCCCCGCTATGTCTGGATGCAGGGCAGCGGCACCCGCTCGGAGCTTACGGTGCCTATCAAGGCGAAAGGCAAGATCATCGGGGTATTGGATGTCCAAAGTGACCAACTCGATGCCTTCGATGAAAGTGATCTGCTCGTACTCCAGTCGTTAGCTCATCAAGCGGGCGCTACCATTGAGAACGCCCGCCTCTTCGAGGCCGAGCAGCGCCGCGCCGAGCAATTCCGCGTTATCAGCGAAGTGGGCCATCGAATCACGTCCATTCTGGCTATCGACGAATTACTCTACCAGATTGCCAACTTAATTCAGAAGGCGTTCAATCATTATTTGGTTGAGATAAGTTTGATCGAAGAGGGAGAGGTAGTCATCAAGACGAGAGCCAGCCGCGATCAGTATTCCCACTTTCAGACGGCTCGTCTCAAAGTGGGTAAGGAAGGAATCACCGGTTGGGTCGCGGCGTGGGGTGAGCCGCTACTGATCCCCGATATAAGTAAAGAGCCGCGTTATATCAGGTTAACTGAAGGGGCAACACAATCCGAACTCGCCATTCCCATCAAGGCCAAAGGAAAGGTCATCGGCGTGATGAATGTTGAGAGTGATCAGCTTAATGCCTTCGATGAGAGCGATGTGACGGTGCTACAATCGCTGGCGAATCAGGCAGGTGTTGCACTAGAGAATGCTCGGCTGCTCGCGGCTGAACGTCGGCGCGCTGACGAGCTGGACGCATTACGAGCCAATGCCGCCGATATCTCGGCCGAACTTGAGTTGCCCGACTTGCTCAAGGCTATTCTAGAGCGTGCTGTTGAGTTGATGGGGGTGACCGTTGGCGAATTGGGCTTATACGACGAGGCCACACAGGAAATCTGGATTGTAGCCAGCTATAATATGGTAAAAGACTACACCGGCACACGTATGGCTCTGGGTGAAGGTGCAATGGGCCGGGTTGCTCAAACCCACGAACCGCTCATTGTTCAGGATCATGATAATTGGGAAGGGCGCTCACCACAATATGCCGAGATTAATTGGCATTCAACCCTGGTGGTGCCGCTTATAGCCGGAGGACGGCTTGTCGGCACTGTCGCTGTTGGGCAAGCTGACACGACCCGGCAGTTCGGGCCTGCTGATTTACGTCTACTGGACTTGTTTGCCCAACAAGCGGCAATTGCTGTTAGAAACGCCCAGTTGTATGAGCAGGTCCAGCAAGTAGCTGTGCTGGAAGAACGCCAGCGCCTGGCCCGAGACCTTCACGACTCGGCTACCCAGTCTCTTTACGCAGTGACAATGTTTGCCGAGGCAGCAGCCCGCTTGCTTAGATCGGGAGAGGTAGGACAAGCCGTCGATCACTTGGGTGAAGTACGCGAAACGGCTCAAGAGGCGTTACAAGAGATGCGGTTACTCATCTTTGAACTTCGCCCGCCAATCTTAGAGAAGGAAGGGCTGGTGGCTGCTCTTCAAACCCGGCTAGAGATGGTAGAGGGCCGATCTGGCCTTCAGACAGAATTCAACGCAGAAGAGATTGGCCAATTGCCTCCTGAAATCGAGGAAGGTTTTTATAGAATTGCCCAAGAGGTACTGAACAATACCCTCAAACACGCTCAAGCTCACAAAGTGAGCGTACACCTATGTCGAGAGGAACAAAAGGTAATTCTGGAGATTGCCGATGATGGGATAGGGTTTGATCCAACCACGATTCGAAGAAAGGGTGGTTTAGGGCTAGAGGGTATGGAGGAACGAGTAGCCCTAATGGGAGGCCAGTTGACGGTACATAGCAAGCCGGACGAGGGAACAACGGTGCGGGTGGAGGTATCGCAATGACGAGTTCAATTCGGGTGTTAGTGGCCGATGACCACGCCATCGTTCGCAAAGGAATCCGTGCCCTGCTAGCCACAGAGCCAGACATTGAAATGGTGGGGGAGGCCGAGAATGGGCAAGAAGCAGTGAGCCAAGCAGAAATTCTCCAGCCAGACGTCATCTTGATGGATCTGGTAATGCCGGAGGTGGATGGCATTGAGGCTATTTATCGCATCACAGCCCGCCAGCCGGAGGCACGAATCCTGGTGCTAACCAGCTTTGCCACGAATGAAAAGGTTTTTCCGGCCATCAAGGCCGGGGCGTTGGGCTATCTCCTGAAAGACTCCAAGCCGGAGGTGTTGGTGCAAGCCATCCGGCAGGTACATCGTGGGGAGTCTTCGCTCCACCCGGCCATTGCCCGGAGATTGTTGGAGGAACTATCATCTCCTTTAGAGCAACCGCCCACGCCCAGACGGTTGGCCGAGCGGGAGATAGAAGTACTGCGGTGTATAGCGGAAGGACAGAGTAACCAGGAAATCGCGGAACGGTCGGTGATGAGCGAGGCGGAAGTGCGCACTCATATCAGCAATATCCTGAGCAAGCTGCACCTGGCCAGTCGCACTCAGACCGTCCTCTATGCTCTGCGGGAAGGGCTGGCATCGCTGGATGACACCGCGCCAGACTCCCTAAGCAGATTGCTAGCAGCGTTTAGAGAGGTCACTAATTCGACACCACTGACAACAGAAGAGGATTCTCAGGGGATAATTCCATCACAACCACCTGTGGAAGCCCTCAGCGAGCGCGAACTTGGGGTGTTACGCCTGATCGCAGAGCATCAGGAAGTTGCCCAGGAGTTGGCCCTGGCCGGTGAAATACAGACCAGCTTTTTACCCGACGCTCTACCAAATATTGCTGGCTGGCAACTTGCCGCCACTCTGAAACCAGCCAGAGAAACATCTGGGGACTTTTATGACTTTATACCTCTGTCCAACGGACGGTTAGGAATAGTGGTCGCAGACGTTGTTGACAAAGGGATGGGGGCAGCTTTGTATATGGCCCTGTGCCGGACACTCATCCGCACCTATGCCACCGAATACGAGAGTCAGCCTGATCTCGTATTCACCGCTGCCAATGGCCGTATCCTGCTAGACACACACACGAAGCTGTTCGCCACCGTCTTTTACGGCATCCTCGATCCAGCCACCGGCACGTTGACGTATTGCAACGCCGGACATAATCCACCATACCTGCTGAATACTCAAAATAAGGAGCCGGTTCAAGCCCTACGTAGAACGGGTATACCACTGGGGGTATTCGAAGATACAACCTGGGAGCGAGGTTCTGCACAAATTGCTGCGGGTGATGTGTTAGTGCTTTATACCGATGGCATCCCAGAGGCCCGAGATCAACAAGATGAGTTTTTTGGTGAGCAGCGACTGCTGGAGATTGTTCAGAGTAACCTGGGGCGTTCGGCAAACGACATTCAAGATACTCTGCTCGCCGAGATTCACAGTTTTATGGGCGGTACGCCTCAACTTGATGATATTACCTTGATGGTTGTGGTTCGAGAACGTTGACGAAGGGGCAGACTAACCACAAGCTCTCGGAATTTATAGGAGGAATAACCTATGACTGAAGAACGCATCAAAATTCTTATTAGCGACGACCAAGCCATTGTCCGTAAAGGTATTCGGGCGCTGTTGGCAACGGAGCCACACATTGAGGTGGTTGGGGAGGCAGAAAATGGCGAAGAAGCAGTCAGCCGGGTGGAAGAGTTACAGCCTGACGTTATCCTGATGGACTTGGTGATGCCCGAAGTGGATGGGATAGAGGCTATTCGTCGCATCACCAGTCGCTGGCCGGAGGCACGCATCCTGGTGCTAACCAGCTTCGCCACCGATGACAAGGTCTTTCCGGCCATCAAAGCCGGTGCTCTGGGCTATCTCCTTAAAGACTCCAGCCCGGAGGAGTTGGTCCAGGCCATCGAGCATGTCTGTCGAGGGGAACCGTCACTCCACCCGACCATTGCTCGAAAAGTGTTGCAAGAACTTTCACATCCTCAACAGCCCAAGGAACCGCGCACGCCTGAACCCCTGACCGAGCGAGAATTAGAGGTACTCCAGTTGGTGGCACACGGCCTAAGCAACCAAGAGATTGCTGATCGATTGACAATCAGTGAGGCAACGGTGCGTACCCACGTCAGTAATATCCTGGGCAAGTTGCACCTGGCCAGCCGCATCCAGGCGGCGTTATATGCCTTGCACGAGGGGCTGGCGTCGCTAGATTGAGGCTCGAAACGTTGCATCTACATTATTTGTTGTAGTCTCACACTGAGTAACTACAACATTTGTTGTAGTCCATATGCGATTAATGTGGAGAAGGACCATCTTATAGATGGTCCTTTTTACGTACAGCAAACCCTCCCTCTCACTGATGACGATAAAGCTCTTTTCTGCCATACTGTATATATAAGTGGGTAGGTTGTATGGCCTTTATAGAAGGTCTTTGATACGAAGATCAGGAGGGGGTATTGTTGTATGAGTAACGGAGAGTCCAAATATCCAAATGATCGTGCACAAACCATATGGCTGACACAGACCAAAAATGGGAATAGTCTGGCCTTCAACAATATCGTCGAGAAATACCAGCAGCCTGTTTACAATCTGTGTTATCACATGCTTCAAGATGTTAATGATGCTGAAGAGGCTGCCCAAGAAGTGTTCACACGGGCCTATTTTAAGCTCGATTCTTATAACAATACGGACAAATTTTCCACCTGGTTATTTTCCATTGCTTCACACCATTGTATTGACCAGTTGAGGAAGCGTCGTTTCCAGTTTATTCCCTGGGATGATTTAGCTGCTTGGTATCGCTTTCCCAACCAAGAACCCTCTCAACCAGAGAGGATATTGATTGAAACAGAAGCTGTCCAAGAAATACACGCTCTACTCAACCAACTTCCCCCAGATTATCGAAGTGCTGTAATTCTTAAATATTGGTACGCTTTGTCTTATCAAGAAATTGCCGAAACGCAAAAGACAACAGTCAGCGCTGTTAAGAGCAAGCTTTTTCGGGCACGTAAGATGATGGCTACCTCTGCCATACTAGAATCACAAGCAAATTTACGAGGTGCGCACCATGTTTTCTGTTGAAATAGAATATCTGGTTCGAAAAGAGCAATATAAAGACCAGCAGCGAGACGTAGCCCGACAGCAATTGATCCAGCTTGCCAAGCCTCGACCACCGAATAACACTGTTTCGCTTCAGCGAATGACTGGTTGGCTTGGTGCTCAGATGGTGAAGTGGGGTTCCAGGCTGCAACACTATGACCAGTATCAGCACCAGAAATTATCCCAATGAGATTACCACAAACAGATTGCTCACAAACCCAACAGGATAAAAGGAGAATTATGGCGCATCCTATTCGAGTTCTGATCACCGATGACCACGCCCGCTCTCGGAACAGCTTGCGGGCATTACTGGCCACCTGGCCGGAAGTTGAGGTCATTGGCGAAGCAGCCAATGGCCAGGAGGCGGTGCGCTGGGTAAAAGAATGGCAGCCTGACGTTGTGCTTATGGATGCCCGGATGCCGTTAATGGATGGCTTCGAAGCTACTCGGCTCATCAAAAACAAATGGCCGGGAATTAAGATTATTATGTTAACCCTATATGCCACATATAAGACCGAGGCTCTGGCTGCTGGCGCTGACGCATTCCTGTGCAAGGGTTGTTCAGATGAGAAATTAGTGGCGGCTATTCTAGCTTTGCCACACAAGGCAAGTTAGGGGGAAAAATGTTTAATTTGTATGTATTTCATGCCGAACAACGCGAACATTGCAAAGACTTAATACGCCAGGCTGAGAGAGCGTGCCTCATTCGAGAAGCGTTGGCAAATCGTAAATACTCTGGGATATTCTATAGTTTGATTCGAATGTTCACTAGACTCATACGCAGATAGGGTTTACAGGCTAAATAGTGATAACGAGGTCTTCCTGCACCTACCTGGGGTTATTGTTACCAAAAGCAGCACCAGCCAGACGCGCTACCTGTTGAGTGATGGCCTCGGTTTCGATGGTTACCAATATCCATTTGTAACCTACGCTCCGCGTAACCAGATTTTAATCTGCAAGCCTCATTGAGCACAAAAGCGGGAAGCTTAATCGTGCGGCAAATGTCCCACAATCACTACCTCCCACAAACTAAAATACATCGTGTCGTCAGCCCAGCGGGGGGCGAAGAGAGGTTGAAGATCCTCGGGGATATTTCGCATCATATCAAGCAGTTTCTCTTTATCAACTCCGGGGACGCTCTGGCGGTCGGCCCACTTATGGAATTCAAGCTCTTTGCTCAACTCGCGAGTGGTCTCTATCTGGAAACCGGCCTTCTCAAACATCGCTTGCAACCTCACCAAGGGATAGACCCAGTTATGCGAGGGGTCGCGCAGCTTTTCAAAGGCATTGTAATAGCCCCCGGCTTGTTTATTTGGAACCGTGATATTATCGGTAAAGCCAAGCCTGCCGCCGGGTTTCAGTACCCGCGCAAATTCGTTGATGGCTTGATGAGGGTCTGGAAAGTGGTGAAACGCCAGCCGACATGTGACCAAATCAAACGAATCGTCATCAAACGGTAGCGCCTCGGCATCGGCGGCTCTGGTTTCGATATTGGTCAAGCCTTTAGCTGCGGCCAACTCGGCGGTTTTGAGCAGCATTTGCTCGGTCAAATCAGAGGCGATGACATGAGCGACGTGTGAGGCGAAGGTCAAGGCGGTATGTCCGGCCCCAGTACCCACATCAAGAACATGCCATTCAGATTGGGGGTTGACAAGTTCGAGCAAGACCGCCAAACTCTCCCCTTTAGAATGTATCTCGCTGGTAGCATAACCTTCGGCAGATGGACCAAATTGGGCCCGAACCTTGGCTTTTTGTTCGTCTGACATAAGTTTTCACCTCTTTATAAACACGGACATTGTATATCTAACGGAACACACATCACGCATTTATGAAACGTGTTGCGTGATGCATTCGCAGTTTAGAGTTTAGAGACCCCTCAACTATCTACTTTTGGCTTGAGCCTGAGAGGGCAGTGGTAACACCAAGAGCGATAAAGATTGTTCCGGCAAAGTAGCGTTCCGCCCGGATGAAATGCAAGTTGCCTTTGAGCCAGTTACCCATAGTGCCGGCCAACAGAGCGTAAAGTCCATCACTTAGAATGCCCATCATAATGAAGATGATACCCAGAAACATAATCTGTCCGGCCACCGAACCCCGGGCAACATCAACGAATTGGGGCAAAAAAGCAAAGAAAAAGAGAGCCGTTTTAGGATTGAGCAGATTAACCACCACCCCCTGGTAAAAGATTCGGGACAGGCGTTTATACTCGATGACCGTGGGTTGCTGTAGCTTTTCACGGGTAAGTAGTCTGCGTACGCCAAGGTAAATCAGGTACATCGCGCCCACATATTTGACAATATTAAAGGCCAGAACCGACGATACCAGCAAGGCCGAAACGCCAAGGGCCGCCGCGATAACGTGAACTAGAGTACCAAGGCCAATCCCCAAGGTAGACACAATTCCGGCCATGCGCCCCTGGTCGATACTGCGGGCCACAATATAAAGCACAGCCGGGCCAGGCGTAACCAATAGAACCAGGGCGGCCACAATAAACAAGGTTAATCTTGAAGATTCTAACATTCATAGCTCCTTTTTAAGCCATTACATTTCGAACAGACGCACAGTAGTTTACCAGACAGAATTTACCAACACAAAAAATCGTCTAGGAATTGGCAGCTTTAGGCGAAAATTCATCAAGGGGAACCATTGCCAGACTGCCGTATCAAGCAAATTGGCCTTGGCCTTAGGCTGCTTGTATAATGCAAGGCTGTTGGTAACAGACAAAATGATAGTGACGGGGTTAACCCCGTCACTATCATTTATGAGGTCCTATTTTCAAGATGTCACTTACGATGCAAAATTTAGCAAAACTTTTTGTCGGGCTGCTGCTATTAATTGGTTTTTGGATTAGATTTTCCTTTTCGCTCGGCGGAATTTATCATATTGATGAGTTCATCACCATGCTGGCTGCCAAAATGGTTGCCGAACGTGGTCTACCTATCTTACCATCCGGGCTATTTTATGATCACGGCCTGCTATTTTCCTTTTTCTCCGGCGCTTTTGTGGCGCTACTCGACTTTAGGGAAGAGGTGGTTCGCTGGCCCACGGTCATGACCGGCGTCTTTACCATTGCTGCCTATTATACCGTTGGCCGCCGCCTTTTTGGAACTCGAGCAACGGGTGTATTGGCCGCTACTCTCGTTACGTTGGATGGCCTCTCGATTGTTTGGGGGGGGCGAGCGCGGATGTACACGCAAGCCCATCTCTTTGTTTTGTTGAGTCTGGCCTTTGTGCTAGAGAGTACCCTCAAACGTCCTAACGAACGTGGCCGCTACCTATTCTTAATATTTTTAGCCGCAGCCTTGCTCTCCCACACTGTTTCCTTTTTGATATTGGCTCCATTAGCCCTGGTTGTTCTCGGATTTACCCTGTTCTACCGCAGCGATTGGCTTCGTCAACCGCGTCTCTGGCTGCAAATCATTGTGGCCGCCGCTGTATTAGTCGGAGCTTTAACCATCGTAGCGATGGGCCAGACTGCCAGTACAGTCTCCTTGCAAGACCCCAACGCCTCCGCTGCCGCGCCGTTAGGTCTCGATTTTTTGCGGGGCTTCTTTTCACCGGGTCTTGGCGGCGACCGTTTTGATGACCTATTCGACTTCTTTCGGACCGATGAGTACATCTGGCTGCTACCAATTATTACTCTATCTTTTCTGATTACGTTGTATCGACTACTGCGCCGTAAAGCCACTTTTGCCGACATTGCGTTTTTATTTTTGAGCCTGTTTACCGGATTGGTTATCTTTGAGCAAGGGGCGCTGTTAACCAACAACTGGCAAAAGGCTCGTTACCTATTTATCATTGTTTTGCCCGCCTTCTTCTTGTTGAGCACCGAAAGTTTATCGCGGCTGCTGGGGGGGATTGTTTATCTTGTTTCTAAAATCAACGCCAATGTTGCTCAAGCTACTTGGGCAAAGACGATACTTGTGCCACTGGTTGGCATCACCATCATCGGGGCGATGTGGGGATATGAAGCCTGGGACACTGCTCACGCTCAGGGGACAGGCAATTACAACACGGCTTTTACCTTTGTGCATGAGAATTGGCAGCCGGGAGACAAGATTATCACGGTTCACCCCTCTGCGGCCTATCTTTACGCGGGCCAATCCGACTATTACGCCAACCAGGTATCCGCCAAAGTGATAGAAGATGATGAGGAATCGGACACGCTAGTGGACAGATATACCGGTAGTCCTTTGATTGACTCGGTTGAAAAGTTTAACCAAGTCTTGGCCGAAAACTCCCGTGTCTGGTTTGTGGTTGATAATTCCCGGTTATACCGTCGCTACGACTCCTTTTTTACACAGCAAATTTTTGCCCAGATGGACCACATCCACGACTCAGGAGGGGTGTATGCTTTTCTCAGCAAGCCCTATCCGGTACCGGTGCCAGCCGAACCTACGGCCACTATACAATCAGGTCATTTCAATGACCTGATTAGTTTGGAAGGCTATGCCCTGGATACAACAAAGATCGCCCCTGACGGAACCGTCTCTTTAGGGCTTTACTGGCGCCCCCTCCTTGACACGCCGCCACCTTTGGGAACGCCCAAAGTTTTTGTCCAGTTACGTAATAACCGGGGTGAAACTATTTCCCAGGCGGACCACTTTCTCTATGAGGGTCTCTTAACGCTTGAAGAGTGGAAAGTTTTAAGAAAGGATGATGAATGGCTGCGTGACACCGCCGATTTACGTTTGCCTTTACCATTACCCATCGATGGTCAACCCTATCAGATTTATATAGGCTTGTATAACCCGGAAACATTCGAGCGCGTGCCGATCCTAAACGATACGAGTGGAGAGAACGCTGTAGTGATTAATCTACCAAAATTACCATAATCGTGGAACAACAAGACTCTAACACCTTGCCCCCTCCCCCTCCCTCGTGGTACAATCCCTCTACTAATCCCCAAACTAGAGCAAACGAATGGATATCTTAGCAGAACTCAATCCCGCCCAACAAGAGGCAGTCACAACAATCGAAGGGCCGGTATTGGCCCTGGCCGGGCCAGGTTCGGGTAAAACTCGTGCCTTGACTCATCGCATCGCCCATTTGGTGCGCGATTGCGGTATCCCCCCCTGGAATATCGTGGCTGTGACCTTCACCAACAAAGCCGCCCGCGAGATGAAAGCGCGGCTGGAAGGGCTGTTGACCTCAAATCAAGTCAACGCCCTGAGCGTGGGGACGTTTCATGCTCTCTGCGCTCGGTGGCTGCGGCAGGATATCGAAACGTTGGGTTATTATGACCGCAACTACGTTATTTTCGACACGAACGACCAGCAAGCAGTGGTCAAGCGGGCCATTCGGGATTTGAATTATGATGAAAAAGCCTGGAAACCTCGACCCATTCACTACACTATCTCCAAGGCTAAAAACGAGATGATTACGCCGGATAAATTTCAAACTCGCACCTGGCAGGAAGAGATTGTCCAACGCATCTACGAACGCTACCAGGAAATCTTGATTGAAAATAATGCCCTTGACTTTGACGATTTGCTGCTGGTCACGCACCAACTTTTCAGCCGCCACGAACCGGTTCTCAAAAAGTACCAGCAGCAATATTTGCACGTGATGGTCGATGAATTTCAAGACACCAATATGGTCCAGTATGAATTGACCAAAATGTTGGCCGGGGGTTATCGAAATATCTTTGTGGTGGGTGACTTGGACCAGGGCGTTTACTCCTGGCGGGGCGCCGACTATCGCAATGTGCTTCGCTTCCGCGACGATTACCCGGACCTCAGACTGATTCATCTCTCGCAAAATTACCGCTCTACCGATACCATCTTAAGCGCGGCCAAACAATTGATTCGCAAAAACCAGAATCGTATCGACAACGAGTTATTTACCGAGCGCGGTCAGGGAGTCAAAATCCGGGTGATAGAGGCTTACAACGAGCAAGAGGAAGCCACCTTTGTGGTCAATGAAATTCACCGCCTGGAACAAGATGGGAAAGCTTCTCCCGGCGAAATTGCCGTAATGTATCGCATCAATGCCCAGAGCCGGGTGCTGGAAGAGACCTTTATCGCCAATAATATGCCCTATATCCTGGTGCGCGGCACTCGCTTTTACGACCGTAAAGAGATTAAGGATGCCCTGGCTTATATGCGCCTCATCCATAATCCTGAAGATAGCGTCAGCCTGGAACGGATTATCAATGTTCCGACCCGCGCCATCGGAAAGAAGACCATCGCCGATTTGAGCCGGTGGGCCTTTGAGCTAGGCATGACCCCCTGGCAGGCCATTCAGCAATTGGTCATGATCGAAGAGACAGGCCAGGAACAACCGGATGATGACTCACGATCTTCGAGCAGAATCCCCTTTAATAAGCGTGCCCGCAATGCGCTGGTAAAGTTTGGGCAAATGATGAATATGCTCATCGCCGCCAAGCACAAGCTGACCCTGCCGGAACTGTTCGACTTGATGATAGGACGGACCGGCTATAAAGCCTTTATCAACGACAAAACCATCGAGGGTGAAGAGCGCTGGGAAAACTTGATGGAGTTAAAGCGCGTAGCCGGTGAATTTGCCCACCTGGAAGGCAGTGAAGCCCTGGCCCACTTTCTCGAAGATGTGGCCCTGGTATCTGACGTTGATGCTTTGGGGGAGGAAGGCTCTGCGCCTGCCCTACTCACTTTGCATACGGCCAAGGGATTGGAGTTTCCGGTGGTCTTCATTGTGGGGATGGAGGAGCGCATCTTTCCCCATAGCCGCAGCTTAAGCGACCCCGAGCAAATGGAGGAGGAGCGTCGATTGGCCTATGTCGGTATTACTCGCGCCAAAGACCGGCTCTATCTGACCCGCGCCTTTCGCCGCCAAACCTACGGCTTTGAGGAACCGACCCAACCGTCCCGGTTTCTCGATGATATTCCCCCGGAATTGCTGGAGGACGCCGGACCGCGCAGACAAATAGGTGGCTCTATGGGCGGCAAGAGTCGCTTTACGACCCGTCAGGCAGCCCAACAACTCAGCAGCCGTTGGGATCGGGGCGGAAGTGCGGCCAGTCCGGGGCCTTCGACCGCCAGCTTCAAAGCCGGAGACCAGGTTTATCACGGCAAGTTCGGCGAAGGAACGGTCATCTCCGTCGAGCTAGCCAGCGACGATGAGTATGTCCAGGTTGCTTTCCCCAATCAGGGCATTAAAAAACTGGCGACCAGCATCGCCAAACTTGAAAAGCGTTCATAACATAGACTATTGACTACACGAAAACAACCGGCCTCCCCCGAAACTATTCAGGCCCGATTTGGACAATCCTGGGATGATGTCGCCCGTCTGGCCGATATGCATACCCGCACAGTTCAAGCCTGGTTATCGTCTCGCGCCCCACAAGCCGCCCGATTCGATGGCCTGGGCGTGACAGCCACTTCGACAGGCTTACCGGTCAGACTGCTCAATCTGGGGCTGGGTAGTCACTATCCCCCCAATACCAGCGACGAAACCATTTCCACCGAAATCGAAAAGGTTAAAACATTTTTTACTAATCGAAATGTACCCTGGTACTGGTGGATTGGACCTCACACCAGCCCGGCCAATATCGGAGAACGGCTGGCCCAACATGGCCTCGTGGATGGTTCCCCCGGCCTACCTGCCCTGGCTGCGCCCTTACCGACCACTTTTCCCGCCCTCAACCAGAAAGCCCATGTCTGGCAAGCCAACAGTCGCGCCGATCTGGAAGCGGCTAGTACCATTCGGCGGATTGCCTTTGGCTTCCCCGAAGGCGCGGCCCTAACCTATTTTGAAGATATGGCCGAGGATTGGCTGCGGGGTGACCCCGCCCGGCTTTACCTGGTTGGACTGGATGATGGCCCACCGGTAGCTATCGGGGCACTGATTATGGGAGCTGGCATTCCGGGAATTTATATCATGGCGACGCTGCCGGAGTGGGGACGGCAGGGGTTGGGCAAGGCGGTGATGGCCCATATGCTCTCCGAAAGTATGGCAGAGGGACATTCAATCATCGCGCTAACCGCCGGGGTTAAAGGTTATCCGCTCTACCGGCAATTTGGCTTCGAGCATATTTTTGATTACAAGATATTTATGCCTGCCCCAGATGAGTAAGATTGAAAGCCCTTGGTTGTCCGATTGACCTATTGACATTTGCGTCTTAACAATTAATAATGATAATAGTTTTAAGGATTGCACCTTTGGAATCAGACCATGACCCCGCCAGATGTATTGGAAAAACTAGCGGCTTATGTACCGATGCCCGTTGCTCTAGCTGTGCATCATCGGCCTCGCCCTCTGACAGGACCGACATATCGCCGTTTTCAGGCGGTGGTACTATTTACCGATATCTCCGGCTTTACCTCCCTCAGCGAGCTGTTGAGTAGAGCTGGCCCCACCGGCGCTGAAGAACTCACCCATCTCATCAACCAATACTTTACTCGAATGATTCGGATTATTCAATCCTACCAGGGCCAGGTCGTTAAATTTTCCGGCGATGCCATGACCGTCCTTTTCCCCGCCGAAGAAATTTCGATTCAACAGGCGGTACGTCAAGCCGGAGAGTGCGCCTTGGCGATGCAAGCGACCATGGGTCACTTCTCTAACATTAATACCTCTCAGGGACGGGCCTCTTTATCGATGAAAGTGGGGATTGGTGTTGGTAGAATACTGGAATGCAGTATTGGTGGAGCCTTAGGTCGTTGGGAGTATGTGGTAGGTGGTGATCCCTTAGTACAGGTGGGGGCCGCCGAACATCACGCCAACCCCGGAGAAATCATTTTAAGTATGCCAGCCTGGCAACAGGCCCACAAATTTTTCACAGGTACGGAACAATCGAATGCTTATCGGTTTGTGCTTCTTGGTAAAGTCATTGAGACGTTGCCCAAGCTGTCGCCGATTAAACTGGATTGGGGGCGACTGGATTCGGAGAAGCGTGAGCTGGCCGAAAAGGCTTTGCAATGTTATATCCCCGGGGCTATTAAGGCACGTCTTGGTCAGGCTGAATGGCTGGCCGAATTACGCCGCATTACCATTTTGTTCATCGGCATAGGGGGGGTTGATTACGAAGCCGACGATGTCACCCAACGGCTGCAAAATTTCTTGCAAGGGGTGCAAGAGGTAATCTATCGTTATGAAGGCTCGTTGGGTAAAGTGGCGATGGATGATAAGGGAACGATGCTCCTGGTTCTTTTTGGCGCACCCCCCTTTTTCCACGAGGATGACTCTAAGCGAGCCATCGCCTGTGCCTTAGGCTTACAGAGCGTCGCCCGCGAACGGCATCTCCGCATGGCTATCGGCATTACCGAAGGCTCTATCTTTGCCGGGCCGGTTGGCGCGCCAGACCGGCGAGAGTACACCGTTATCGGCGATGCGGTGAATCTGGCCGCCCGGCTGATGGAGTATGGCCGGGCGGGGAGTATCATTGTCAGCCAGCGGGTGAAAGAAAAAGCTGGTTCGCAGTTTATTACCGAAAACTTAGGCAATCTGTCGCTTAAAGGCAAAGCAAAGTCACAACCGGCCTATCTGGTCACAGGAGAGCAGGGGGTTCAAGATGAGATACTAAACCGCTATCTGTTACACGATGACCCCCTGGTTGGGCGTAAGGCAGAACTGGAGCAAATTCGGCGGATGGCGGCACGGGCGCGGGCCGGGAAACGGCAACTTCTATTTATTGAGGGTGAGCTTGGTCAGGGTAAAAGTCGGTTGGCCGCGGAAATGGTCCGCGAGTGGATCATGGAAGGTGGGGTCGGTTACGGTAGTAAATCGATGAGTTATGGTCAGCAAATCCCTTATCAAGCCTGGCGCGAAATTCTGGTTGCCATATTTGGGTTGACCCCGTCACATTCAACCGAGCATAAATTGGCTCAACTGAAAATTGGCGTAGCCGATTTACCAACCCCTCCTGAACAAGGCGACTATTGGAGCGAGCGATTGCCCTTATTAGCCGATGTACTGGGGATAGAAGCCCCAGAAAACGATTTTATGCGGCATATCCCCACCGACCTGCACCGGCAAAACACCTTTGCTTTAATCGAAGCCATATTGCGTCACCAGTCAACCCGACATCCATTGCTGATTTTGTTGGAGGATGTGCAATGGGCCGATGATTTGTCATTATCACTCATGGCTTATTTAACGCAAAAGCTGGCCGATATGCCGACGATGCTGGCCTTGATTTGTCGCCCGGGAGCCGATTTGTCTCCTCTGGTGGAGGTCAGAGATTTGCCTGATGCCTATACCATGGTGCTTGAGCCGCTGCCCCGCCAGGAAAGTTTGGACCTCATTAGAATTTTGATGGGCGCTGAAACACTCACGCCAGAGGTAGAAGAGGTGGTTTTAGACCGGGCCGAGGGGAATCCATTCTTTCTGCAAGAACTGACCGGCGCTATCTTGGATGTTATCAGCAATCATCAAAAGCAGACCGCCAATCTGTTAGAGACGTTGGACTTACCCGAAACGGTTCACGACGTCATCATGGCCCGGATTGATAGACTATCGGAAGATGAAAAGCTGACCTTGAAGATAGCCTCGGTTATCGGGACGCACTTTCAACGCCTGCTGCTATCCGAAGTGCATCCCATCACCGATGCCCAATATCATCTACCGGCCCAACTTGACCGGCTGGAACATGAAAATCTGCTCCGCCTAGAGCAACCCGCGCCCAAGTGGGAGTATGTTTTTCGCAATGTCATTGCCCAAGAGGTCGTTTACGAGGGATTGCTGCTCACCCAACGTCGCCAACTGCATGGCGTGGTCGGCGAGGCTCTAGAGAATATAGCCCCCGAAGAAGTGGAGCAGTTAGCTTTCCACTTTAAACGCAGTCACAATTGGGATAAGGCTCTGTATTACTTGAAAATCGCCAGCCAGCGGGCACGTCGGGAATACGCCAACCATGCGGCTATCGGCTATCTTTCGGAAATTTTAACCTGCTTGGTGAATCGTTCCACCGACGAAAAGCGTTCGACCATTATCAATACCGAATACTGGGATACGCTTCTGGAACGGGCCAAGCTGTATCATCTGATTGGCTGGCGTGATGAAGAGTTGGAAGATTTAGGCACGCTGGGCATCATGGCCGAGGCCCTCAACGACCATGGCCGCCGTGCCCTGGCGGCCAAACAATGGACCTACCTATATGAAACCAGCGGTGATTATGACTCCGGTCTGGAACTGGTGGAACGTTGTGTCCAACTGGCGCAAGAGGCGGGTCACGAAAAGCTGGTTGGCGAGGGCTATAATCTCTGGGGCAAGTTGCTCTATCTGCGCGGGGATTACGAGACGGCCAATGATTATTTGCAACAAGCCTTAG
>Ga0210124_1000657_pt1 | contig 16645 bp, 11 predicted proteins | sample Muzzi_PWC_D2_FD_185554 | JGI IMG/M metagenome (GOLD analysis project Ga0210124, IMG submission 185554) | Wetland microbial communities from San Francisco Bay, California, USA, that impact long-term carbon sequestration - Muzzi_PWC_D2 (SPAdes) | ecosystem: Environmental > Aquatic > Marine >... | reverse complement strand
AGCTTCGAGACCCTGTCGGTCAACGCCAGCAGCCCGGCAGTGCTCGGCGGCTGAGACGACACACACCCGTCACTATCCACCCCGACTTGCGGAGTTCCTCGTGAACTCCGCTTTTTTTTGGACAACGCCTGAGTGTGCACACCAACGCAGGCAACTGGAGACCAGGTCCTGGTCAGTTCCGGGGGCACAGGTGCGCACCTGTCATCCGCGACATCGTTGTTGTCCTCAACCAATCCACTTGTCGCTGACTGTTGGTGCATAGCCTACTGGCGACCAGGCGTCCAGCCTTCACCCTGACCGTTCCTCTTCCCATTTATGATGCAAGCCACTGTATTTCAGATAATTAACAGAATTTCCGGGGCCAATAAGCAGAACTGGCACGGTCAGTGCATTTGATGAATATGAGAGCAGGAACCCGTAAGCAGTGAGGTGAAACCCATGAACAACCTGTTAACCAAGGACACACTCAAGAGACAGAACCAGGCGTTCGTCGGCACCGGCGGTGTGAGTGAAGAGAACCGTTCAAGCGGGTTCCGGCCGGCGTTCCACGACCTGGCGTCCGGCCGCACGGCCCTTGCGCGCTTTGCCGACGGACGTCCCGCCCCGATGCACTTGCTTGATGGTCTACCCGACGAGTGGGTGGTGGAACGCGATGCCACCGGCCGGGTCAGTGCCATCAAGGAGCACGTAATCGCCGGATTTGAACGCAATGGCTTGTTCTACACTCGTGAGCAGGCCGCCGCTGCACTGCACTGATCAAGCTGCGCCTCCGGTTCAGCTTTTTGTGCGGTAATTCTTGGAACTCAGGCCGTGTTTTTTCAGCAGGGTCTGCAGATGTGAACGATTCATATCAAGCCGGCGGGCAAGTTCCGATACCTTGCCACCCAGTTCCTGCAGGCCCCGTTCCAGAAACTGCCTTTCCACTGCGTCGCTGGCTGCCTTCTTGGCATCCGCCAGCGTGAGTTGTTGCTGGTCCTGCCCGCCTCCATCCACTTTCGGTCCCTGCGTTTCTGGGCGTATGGCCTCCGGCAGGTGCTCGAAATCGGCCGTATCACTCGCCAGGCAAGAGATGCGGAAAATAATGTTGCGCAGTTCGCGTATATTGCCCGGGTAGGAATAGTCGAGCAGGAAGGTGCGCAGGCGGCGACTCAGTTTTACCGTCCGGCGCCGCAGCTTTTCCGCAGCCTCGTCACCGAAAAAATCAATCAGCAGTGGAATCTCGTCCTTGCGCTCGCGCAATGGCGGCAGGGTCACCTGTATGACTCCCAGGCGGTAGAACAGATCTTCGCGGAACGTGCCTTCGCTGCACATCTTCTGCAGGTTCTTGTTGGTGGCCGCAACGATTCGTGTATCGACCTCGATTATTTTGTCGGAGCCGACCCGCTGGATTTCATTGGACTGCAACACCCGCAACAGCTTGACCTGACCTGGCAGCGGGAGCTCCCCGATCTCATCCAGAAAGATCGTGCCTGTGTCGGCCGCCTCGAACTTCCCGCTGCGATCCGAGGCGGCACCGGTAAAGGCGCCCCGCTTGTGACCGAAGAGTTCCGACTCGAGCAGGTTATCCGGTATGGCACCGCAGTTGACCGAAATGTACGGCTTGTCCGCGCGACTGCCGTTTGCGTGGATCACCTTGGCCATCAGTTCCTTGCCGGTACCACTTTCGCCATCGATCAGCACCGGCAGATCGGTGGGTGCGGCTTTTTCGGCGATCTCCAGCGAATCCAGCAGCTTCGGGCTCTCGCCGAACACACCTTCAAAGACGAAACTGCGATCCAGCAAGGCCTTGCGCCGCTGCGCGGTTGTGTTCCTGCGTGCGGCAGTCCCACTGGCGGTGGCGGTGGCGGTGGCGGTGGCGTTCACGAAACGCTCCTTGCGTGACAGTTGCATGACCTCGTCACGCAGGGCGTTGCACTGGCCGAGCAGCTTCTGTATCTGCGGGCGGTCAAGTGTCGACGCCCAGCGCAGTGTCGAGCGGAGAATCTCCAGCTTTTCGATCAGCCCACCATAGGAAATCGCTGATTCGGCTTTAGGTTCTATGACTTTCATCAGGTGCTCGTGATCTGTTTCTTGATCAGCTGGTAGTACATGCCCTTTCTCTCAACCAGTTCCCCGTGTCTGCCCTCCTCGACAATACTGCCGTTATACAGCACCAGTATCTTGTCGGCATCCATGATGGTACTCAGACGGTGGGCGATCACCACCGCGGTGCGGCCCTTGAGAATCTGCTGCATGCTTCTGAGGATATTGCTCTCCGAATGCGTGTCCAGCGCCGAAGTCGCTTCGTCGAATATCAGCAGACGCGGATTGTGATACAGAGCACGCGCGATGCACAGGCGCTGCAGCTGTCCACCCGACAGACCGACGCCTCGCTCACCGACCACTTGCTCGTAACTCAGCGGCATCGCGGAGATGAAACCATGGGCATCCGCCAGTTTGGCCACTTCAATGATTCGGTTGCGATCGGGATTTTCCTCTCCACTGGCGATATTCTCGGCTATGGTTCCGGAAAAGAGCAGATTCGACTGCATGACGTAACCGATTTGTGCACGATAATACTCCTTGTCGATCGCCGTCATATCATAACCGTCAACCGTGATCATACCTTCCGTGGGCAGGTAAAACCCAACCAGCAGTTTCGCCAGCGTGGTCTTGCCGGAGCCGCTCTGGCCGACGATGGCGACCAGTTCGCCCGAGCGCATGCTGAAGCTGACATTTTCCAGCACATAAGGCGTTTCGTTGCCACCGTAGCGAAAATAGACGTTTTTGAATTCGATATCGCCCTTGAGGTCGGGCAGCAGAACACGCGAGGCCAGTTCCTCCGGTTTCTGCTCGGGCTCCAGTTCCAGGATATCACCCAGCCTTTCCATGGCAACACCGGCTTCGTGCACCTTGTTCCACAGAGCCACCAGGCCCATCAACGGACTCATGACGCTGCCCATCAGGGCGTTGAAGGCAATCAGCTGACCAATCGTCAGTTCCTGCGCCAGCACCAGGTCGGTGCCCACCCACAGAATGGAAACAGTGATGGTGGCATTCAGCAGCTGGCTCGCCGTTCCAACCAGGATGTTGAAACGCTGCGCGCGGTAACCGACATTGAGTGAATGGGCATATTTCTTTTCCCATTTCAACCGCATCGGACGCTCGATGCCCATGCCCTTGACGGTCTCGGCACCGCCGATGATCTCCATCAGCGTGGACTGGGCATCGGTCGAGGCCTGAAACGCATCGCGCGCATAGGCCTTGATCTTCGGCGTGACGGCTACCGTCATGACCAGGATCGGTACCACCAGCACCACAAGTAGCAGGGTCATCTTGGTGCTGTAGAGGAACAGGATGGAGAAGTAGATGAACACCATCAACAGATTCAGCAGCGTGGTGACCGTGGACTCGGTCAGGAACGACCGGATGGTCTGGTTCTCCTGGAAACGTGCGATGATGTCGCCGGTCTTGCGTTTCGCAAAGAACGGAATCGGCAGCGACATGGCATGTTTGAAGAAACCCGACATCATGGAGAAATCCATGTTGCGCACCATGAAATTGGCCAGATACGCGCGCAGCAGGCTGGTCAGCTGGGTAAACATACTGGCCATGATCAGGCCGACGACCAGCACGTGCAGCAGCGACACGTTTTCATGCACGATCACCTCATCGAGGATGTGCTGAATGATGATCGGCGGCGCCACGCCCAGTATCTGAATGACGAAAGTGGCGACAAACAGGTAGGTGAGGATCTTCTTGTAGGGCTTCAGGTAGCTGACAAAGCGCAGCCACGGCGAGCGGGCTGCCGCCAGCTGCACCATTTCGCTGCCGGGGGTGAACAGCAGACAGGTTCCCGTCCAGCCCTTTTCGAACTCGTCGACGGTCAGTTTGCGAAATCCCGGCCCCGGGTCCGCGACCCAGACATGGTGTTTGGACAGGCCGTAGACGATGATGTAGTGATAACCCTCCCAGTGCGCGATAAACGGCACCTCGAAGCCGAGCAGGGCCTGATAGGTGCACTGAACCCCGCGTGTGGTAAATCCAAGGGATTCCCCGACCCGCGCCAGGCTGTCGAGGGTCGCACCCTCACGAGTCACATTGGCGAGCTCACGCAGCTTCCCCAGTGTCATGGGAATGTTGTAATGCCTGCAGATCATGGCGAGACAGGCCGCGCCGCAATCCATCTCCTCCGCTTGCTCCACCAGCCGGAAGCGCTTGATGATCCGCTCCCCCGACTCGGGCTGCGACCACAGATCGAGCAGCAACGGGCGATTTCTGCGCTCCGAAAGAACTTTCTGCCGTTCCAGGTCCCGCTCGAAGAAACGGATGCGCTCATCCAGCACTTCACGCAGCTTTGGATTGCGCTCGAGGATGAAGTGGATGGTCTTTTCGGGGATAACCAGCAACACGGCATCGCTCTCAGCAATGACGGTTGCCGGCTGTGCCTGGCGCAGCAGGCAGCTCTTTTCACCGAAGATTTCGCCCTGTTCGAGGTTGCCGAGTGCGTGCTCGGTCTTGCCCTCTGTATGGACGATGCGCACGCGCCCCTGGCGCAACACGTACAGCCGGCGGTCGTCTGTGCCACCCTGTTCGAGTATCACCTTGCCCGCACGCACGCGTTTGACACCGACGCTGCGGATATACTCCTCGATCTCGTTCTTGTTGACCTTGCCGCGCAACTTGAACAGCCGTGATACAAAACCACCCAAAGAGTTGATGGCGACGTAGCTGGCGATGAACGTCTGGGCGGCGGCATTGCCGCCCAGGACAGCCGCGAAACTCGCGCGCGGGAAAAACAGCAACTCGGTTTTCGAGGACGCGCGAACCGACGACTCGTGCGGATAGTCACGCAGCACGGTCATTTCGCCGAACACCTCGCCGACCTTGCGCACACCCATGCTGATTTCCTTGCCCTGCTCCTCGGTGAATATGCGCACCGCACCGGTTTTGATCACATAGAGCCCGTCCCCGGGATCACCGGCATTGTAGACAGTATCACCGAACTCGTAATTCCGGGGCTCGGAGCTTGCCGCCAGCGCCTGCAGTTCCTCCCTGTTGAAGGCCGAGAATATCTCGACAGCACCGAGAAATTCCGCTGAATTGTGCGTTTCCTCCACCTGCGCCATCCGCTAGCCCTCAATCCCCGCCGGGGCACGCATCTTCCACACACATACTGTCGTAATCCGGGTAGTCAAGTTAAATATGCCTCCAGCCGGTATTTCCCGGCACCGTCATCCAGTGCGCTATGCGGCGTTATTGCTCCAGGGTGATAATCGCTTGTTTCAGGTCATCGCCAACAGCCGAATCGACCCGCCCTCTCCAGGAGGAGGAATACATCCATTGTCCTGGTAAAAAGCACACGGTTCCTTGCACAGCAATCACGGTTCATCCGTCACCCGGGAACGTGGTGATAACTGATCTCCCCCTCTGTCCCGGATCCTAAAGAATCTCGATGCGATGTTCCCGCGCCCGCGCCGCGACCCATTCATCCTGCAACAGGCGGCGTATTTCGGCAATGGTGTCATTACTGAATGTGGCGGGCCGCTTGGCGTCAACCGTGAAGATCTCGAAATAGGAATCATCCGCCGACGGAAATGGCCCGAGCAGGTCGCCTTCGGCCGCATTGAACACCTTGGCTTCGACGTCGCTGCGCAGGGCACCGCGCAACACCCTGCCGATGTAACCACCCTCATTGCGGGTGTCCGCAAGGGAATGCTCGCGCGCCAGCACCCCGAAACTGTCCGGATCATCCTCCAGGATCGCCATGATCTCCCGCGCCTTGCCCTCCGAGTCCACCACGATGTGACTGATCTCGATACTGTCGAATCTCGGCGCATTCAGGTTGAAGTATTCGTCGACGGCCTCATCCCTGCCGATCTGCTCGAGCATCTTTTCGTGATACAGCATCTCGGTGAGGAACTGTTCGAAGTCATCCAGTGTGATTCTGGTGGCATCGAGATAGCGGTTCATGTCAACTGCACGGTGCAGGCCCCTGGCACGTCGCAACTGGTCGGAACGTTCCTGCAGATCCTCCGCGGTGACCGTGATACCGGCCTTCTTCGCCGCGTGCACGGTCAGTTTGTCCTTGATCATATCTTCCAGTAGGCTGTCGAACGTCCCGGTAAACCTGAGCAACCGGACGAAGTCCTCGGTGTTTATCACCTCTTCATCGATCCTTACCAAATCAGTCATATTCAGCCTTACCTCCCGTGAATGTCCAGATACTTCAGCCTGTCGCCCATGTTCCTATCACAACTTGCGCAGCGGGTCGAGGGCCATGTCGATCAGCCGGCGCTTACGCACCACAACTTCGGCGAGTGCCGCCATCCCGTAGCGCACAGGGTATTTGACGCCATCTACTTCATAGTAATCTTTGTTGAGGCTGACGTGCCCCTTGTAGACCAGCGATTCCGACTGGGATCTCTGTGCCGATGGTGAGATATAGTCCAGCGTACCGTTGATGAATCCGAAGCGCTGGTAGGGAAATGCACTGAACTTCACTTTGACATCCAGACCCTCGTGCAGAAAGCCACGGTCCTGTTCATTGATATCGATCTTGAGTACACTGCGCGCGCCTTTTGGTGCTATGCTGATCAGCGGCGTATTGGCCTGGACCTTATCGCCTTTCTGTGTCGATGCCACGTAGGTGACCACGCCGGAAACGGGAGACAGGATGCGCAGGTAGTTTTCGGCGTCGATATTGTCAAACGTGATGCGCGCCGCCGCCTCCGCGGCCAGGCGTGCGCTGCGGTATTTCAGTTCTATGCGGTTTTCCTCCTGTTTGATATCGTCGAGTGCCTTTTCATGTTCGATGCGCAGCTCCTCCAGCTTCTGGTCGCTGCTGTCCAACTCGCTCTTCGCACTGGCGTACTCTTCGCCCAGCTGGAATTCCAGCTCCCCGAGCTTGGCCTCGGCAAGCTTGTAGTCGGTCTCGCTGATCATGTAGGCATCACGTGCCTCATCGACCGAGTTCCTGGAAACGCCGCCACCACCCGGCCTCGAGAACAGCCGTTGCAGCTTGTCCCATTCGCGTTTTGCGGCTGCACGGGCCCTGTTGCTCTTTTCCAGCGCGCCGCGTGCTTCCTCCAGTTTGGCCTTCTGCGCCTGCGCCAGCTTGGCCAGCCCTTCGGTAACCCGCTTTTCGTGCAGGCGTTCGGCGGTCACAATCTGCGCCTGCAAAGTCTCCGCGTGCCGCTGCATGAGTTTCCTGCGCACCGGAAAGTCCTCGTGCTCCTGCTCGGCCTGTTTGAGCGTCAGTTCCGCCTCAAGCGCGTTTGCGGCAACCTGTATCGCATCCCGCGCATTCAACCGGGCCAGCAGATCTCCCTCCGAGACCGGCGCTCCCACGGTAACGTAGATATCGACCAGTTCGCCGTCTATCGGCGCATACACGCGCCGCGCTTCGTCTTCCGGCCCGAGAACGCCGGATGCGGACACGATGACGTCGGCCCGGCCGATAAACGACCATACCATGGAGGATACAACGATCAGCAGCATGATCATGATCATCGCAGTGATCATTCTCGAGGGTTCCGAGTGCAGGATCTCGATACCCTCGGCACCGTGATCATCGAGCGCGGCGGATAATCGCTTTAGTTTTTCTTCGTTAGTGCTTATAAACCACCCCCCGCAATTCCGTACCGGGTCATCGTGCCCTCCTCATGATCGTGTTCGCCTACGAGCCTGTCGGACTTGGTACTGATCTACTGCGCCGGTGAGAGAGCGCCGCATTTACCCGATCCATTTCGTCAAATAGCTACGGCTATTCTCCTCGAAACGATCAAAAAAATGGCCTCACCCTCCCACCTTGCTCGCTACGATCGCCCAAGTCCGACAGCCTCCTAATCCGGTTCATCGGGCGCTGTTTCCTGCGGCCGGTCGGATCGCTCATCTGCATTCAGCTCCGGGATAAGATCCAGTTTAGCCTGCTTAAGCGATGGTTCCAACACCATGGAAAGCTCCGCCAGCGAGCGGCGTTGCAAGCCGACCTCGTTGACGATCTGCCGGTACAATTCGCCCGCTTCCCCGGGAAATTCGGCATCCAGCAGACTGTAGATCTTCTGCCCGTAGCTTGCGTTCCGGTATGCCTCACTGAGCACATTCGCCAGACTGCGGAAGGTGGGTGAAACGTCCGCCTCGAGCCGGTGCAGACCGCGAATCCCGCCCGCGTCGCGATATTTCCGCCAGCTCGCGCCGGCGTCCCTGAATGCCTGCTGCGCGCGCGCCAGCGCCTTTTCCCGCTGGGCCGCGAATTCATCCTTGAACAACTCGAGAAAATAGTTGTCCTGCCCGGGCAGGAGAGCAGTATAGAACGCCAGCAACTGTTCATCATAGTCAGCCGTACCGCGTGCTGCCTGCAACTTTGCGTAGTCTTCGTTCAGTCTCGCGTGCCTTTGCAGCTGGCGTTGCGCCGGCTCCGGCCAGGGGGTTGCGCTCAGTTCCTGCAACATGCGGGCTGCCCGTTCGAAATCACCATCCCGCCAGGCCCTGGCCGCCCCCTGGTACTTGTCCACGACTTCCTTATCCGGCAACATCTTCGCGACGATATAGGCAGCGCGCGCACGAAACGGCGGCGTCTCGAAGTCGGCGTCCGACAGGCTGCCGCAGGCCTGCAACCATTCATGCGACTTGATCTGCGCCTCGACAGGCAGATAGCGGCTGAGATCGCGGTTCAGTTTTACGGTGCCCTTGATCCGTGGATAACGGCGCTCGAAGTCGGCCAGGACCGCTATCAGGTCCTCGGCCCTGTTCGCCTGGAGCTTGTCATCCAGCGTCTTGCGCAACCGTTCTATAGCCACGAACTCCAGCGCCTTGAAGCTTTGCAGCACGCGCTGATGACTCAAGGTCAATGAACGCAATTCAGCGAATTCTGGAACCTCGCGGACGATAGTGCCGAGCGAGCGATGATGGGCATTTGAATCGGTTTCCCACCAATCCAGCAAGGAATTGATCCTGTCCTCCTGCTCGAACATCACGAGCGGCGCATCCGAACCGCCCCGCTCGGCAAAAAACTGTTCCATATCGGTGACCCATTGCATGCCGTCGATCAGCGGTCCTGCGGCAGCATTGTATGAGCTCCATTGCCTGGCGCTTTTCAGCTTGTCACGCGCGGCGCCGTAATCACCGTCCATTACAAGGTTGATCCAAACCGGCACCGTTGCCTTCAACACGGCCTCGGTCGCCAGGGCGCCGATTTCCCGGTCATTGCGGTGTGAGTCCAGATATTCGTTCGCGGTCACGGCGGCCTTCCAGTACTCGCCCGCTTCGATCAACGTACTGATATTGCGCCGTGCTGCCGTGGTCATGTATGCAATGGCGGCAATCCCGACCACGGCGACAATCACCAGGACGGCGGGCCAAAGGCGGCGCGGCCGCATCGGCATACCGTCCGACAGCGCGCTGCGAAGTTCGCGCAGGGAGGATCGTGCACGCTCAAGCGGCGCCAGCCAACCATGTACCGGATTGCCCGCCCCCGCATCAGCAACCGACTCCCTCTCCGCCGGCAACGGAGCGTCGACCGGTTCGTCGCCCGCGTCAGCACTATCGATGCAGAAAATATCCAGAAAGGAGTTTGCCGAGGTAACGAACGTTGTCCGTGTGACATCCTCGAGGCCATGAACCAGAGTGGCCGCGTGCGTGGGATCAAGGTCCTGCTGCGGTGCTTCGGCATCCTCATAGATCAGTTCGACGCGATACACGAAGCACTGGCCGCCCAGGGCGATGACATCGCCGTTAGCGAGCGGATGGGCGTGCTCCTCGAGACGGGCACCGGAGATGTAAGTCCCGTTGGTGCTGCCCAGATCCTCGATATACAGTCTGTCATTGCGCAGGAAGATATGCGCATGACGACGGGAGAGATACTTGTGCTGATCGGGTAGCAGGTCGCTGTAACGGGCGAATACCTCGCTCTTCTTGTTCACCAGAAAGGGGAACTGGCTGATGACGATCGGCTCGAGCGGACTTTCCGGGTGTTCAGGCTTCAATACCAGCCTTACCGGCACTGCCCTGTTCTGCTGCGACTCCCGCTTGGCGGCCGCACCGAGAATCTCGATCTGGTAACACAGGCCCGCAAAGCATACTTCGGCACCCGGCTGCAGCCTGACAGGAATTTTCTCGACAGTCTGTCCGTTTACCGTCGTGCCGTTGAGACTGCCCAGATCGGCGAGGTAAACCACGGCATCCTGCTCGAAAATGCGCGCGTGCCGCCGTGACAGCCGGCCGACCAGCCGCGAATCATAGCCGGCAAACGGCTCTTCGTGCCTGCCGATGGCAAACAGGCTGTCATTGACGATGATTTCACCCAGGTCTGGCTGGGTAATCGGCTTAAGTATGAGTTGCATCCCGGACCATGCTGCAAAATACCCGCTGTGTTATTTGTATGTCTGTCCGACCACCTCTTTCGGCCAGCCACCTCCCAGTGCCTTGTAGAGTATGATGGTGTCGGTCAGGATCTGCCAGTGGTTGGCCAGCATTTCCTGTTCGGCAGTCAGCAGGGTACGTTCGACCTCGAACACTTCGAGTTGTGATACCAGCCCTTCCTCCATCTGGGCGTGGACCTGGTTGGAGACGGTCGCCAGCTTTTCGCGCCGGCTCTCCAGTTCCTGCTGTTGCGCCTTGTGGGCCGACAGGTTGGTGAGCGCGTTTTCCACCTCCTCGAAGGCGTTGTACACTGTGCGCCGGTATTCCTCTTCCGCCACCTTGGTCTGCGCCGCACTGACCTTGATCCGCGCCTGGACGTTCGGATCGAACACCGGGAAGGATAGCAGCGAGGACAATCCCAGGGTCGACGTCGAGAGGATATCACCCAGCGAAAAGGCTGCCACGCCCGCCCTGCCGGTCAGGCTGATCGTTGGCAGCCTTGCCAGGTTTGCCTGTCCTTGCAGGTCGACGGCACTCAGAACCCGGTATTCCGCGGCAACAATGTCGGGTCGCCGGGTCAGCAGATCGGACGGCAGGCCAGCTGGTACCGCCATGGGCGTTACGGAGTTTCGCAGCGACGCTTTCGGCACCCGGAGCGTGTCCGCCGGCATACCCAGCAGGGTCGCCAGACTGTTCTCGGTGACTTTCCTCAGCCGCCGCAGTTCCAACAGGTCGTTCTGCAGCGTGTTGATTTCCGCCTGCTGCTGTAGGACCTGGGTCTTCGGGATCATGCCCTCGCCGAGCATGCCCTGGTAGATATCCAGGATCTGCCGGTTGCGTTCGATAGCGTGCTGCTGCTGGTCGAGCTGTTCATCGAACTGCCGAATCTGGAAATAGGCTGTGGCGACTTCCGACACCAGGGTGAGATAACCGGCACGCCAGTCCGCATCAGATGCCTTGAACTCGGCTTCCTGCGCCTCGACACCCTTGCGCACTTTTCCCCAGATGTCGAGTTCCCAGCTGGCTTCCGCGCCGGTACTGTACTTGGTCGACTGCGGAGTGCCGGTGACCTTGAAGGTGTCCGTACCCGCACCTGCGCTCACAACCGGTTGTGCGCCGGCACGCGCCTGATCGATCCCGGCCTTCGCAACACCAGTGCGGGCGGCTAGGATGCGAATATCGATGTTACCGGCGATCGCCCGGTTGATCAGATCATCCAGGTATGGGTCACCGAAACCCGTCCACCAGTCAGACTGGATAGTGGCCTCGGCTGATACCAGCGGTCCGGCCTGGCCGGACCAGCTTTGCTTGGATGCCACCTCCGGGCGCTTGAAATCCGGCCCCCCGAGACCGGAGCAGCCGGGTAGAAAACACCAGGCCAGCAGCAAGACAAGGCTCCATGCCGCCATTCCAGGATTGCCGTTGCCCTGACCGTTCATTGTGATATTGCGTATGCAATACATGTCGTCTCCTCTGCCTTGATTGCTCCTCTGCTTACCAACAGGAACCGGCGCCAGGCACCCGATAGCTTAGTAACAGGGCCCGGTGGGCGCCAGCCCGGGAAGTGCACCAGTCGCTGCCTAATTACGAAATGCAGAGGTCGTGCCAGTCTTTCGCGTCAGACCGGCAATCCTTTATTAATACCACTTAATTCAGTGCATTACGCATTAATGAAAAAACCGGACGGGGACTCGCATTCAAGGAGTCAGCAAGTTTCGTTGGAATCAATCAGACACCCGGAATGAGATGTTGGTCCGCGGTCAACCCCTGCACGGGCCCGGAGTCAGCCCATTTCGGTGGGATCGTCACGGTCCTGATCCGGCCTTCCCGTCGAGCGGACCGAAGGATTGTATTGGGTACGCGTGGCTTGTTGTTCGTCCGTCATTCGCACCACGATCACGGAAACATTGTCGCGCGCCCGTCGCGCAAGCGCATTGTTGATCAGGGCATCACAGGATGCCTGGCAATCGTCCAGTGCCATACACGCCTTGATCTCGCTGTCATCGAGCTCCCGGTACAGCCCGTCACTGCACACGAGATAGGCATCATTCTCGGCAAGTGTGAACATTTCCGAATCGAGTTCAAGCGAGTCCGCAACACCTATGGCCCGGGTAATCACATTGGCGGCGGGATGACCTTCTACCTGGCCGGGCGTGATCAATCCCCGCCGGAGGAGTTCTTCAACCTGGCTATGATCGCGCGTCAACTGAATAAGCTCGCCACGCCGGTAGAGATAGGCCCGGCTGTCTCCGGCCCAGATGACAACGCCATGGGTGCCAAAAACCAGCAAGGCCACCACGGTGCTGCCGATAACCTTCTCGTGGCGGTTGCGGGCTTCTTCGTTGAGTTGCCGGTTGACGGCCTGCAGGCGCTGGCGCACCTCGCCGACCAGGGCACCGAGACTGGCCGGTGGCGAGGTACCGGCCAGCGCCGAGACAACAGCGCCGCTGGCGAAATCACCCGCGGCATGTCCGCCCATGCCATCGGCCACCACCCACAGCCCGAGTTCCTGGAGATCAAGCACCGAATCCTCGTTGAGCTTGCGCACCGAGCCGACATCGGTCCGGGATGCCGAGGACCAGTGCAAACCTGTGACGTCATTCTTCATCCGGCCCCGGCATTCTCCGATTCGTGCCGGCGTCGCCACTGGACCCGGCGTTTATGACTCGACTTTACCGCAGCCGTTCGGGCGTGGGAAGTACTGTGATGCCGTGCTCCGTTTTGTCGCAACGATCGCCGTTACCTGCAGCGGTCTCGACACTCGCTGTGTGCCCGGCATTGCCTGATGCAAACTAATCAGCACATGCAACCGCCTGGATGATGCCTGTGCACATGAAGACCACAAGCGGTGGGCAGCTCACGACGCATGATTCGCGATTACCGGGACAATGTCGGTGAAATCATGCAGCGTCCAGTAATCGAGTGGCTCGGGCAGTTCCTGTTCGAAATCGAACAGGACCATGGCTGGGTAACGCTCGGTGCTATCGTGGAACTCGTACATGGCAATGGCCTCCGCTGGATGTTGGGATCAGATTGCTATCAGAGGGCACCTATGCATCATGTGTACCAGCGGGCGGAAAATGGCAACAATGCACTGACAACCAACTGCAATGTACGGAATTTTTCCGCTAGGACGGAAAACAACGGCCTCCCGGCCAACACCCGCGATCTGTTGTTGTGGTGTACCGGCCAACAGATCAACACCGCCCTGGTTGGGCGGATCACGACAGATTGCGAAACAGGCAAGTACCGGTGTCAACCCGGCGGCCGGATAAGTTACAGTTCAGGCTGCAATGGCTGATTCTTCGGGCTTCCGGCACTCACCGCCGGTACGCTTCTGGAATGGCCTTGCAGGAGATTCTCCTGACCGCGATGATTGTCCGGAAATCATCGCACCGAAGGATGGTGCTACAGGTTCATCTATTGCGCTGTAGGAGCGGTCACCTGACTGCGATGTATGTCCTGAATTTCCCGCTGGACCACGGGACTCAAGATCGATCATCAGATGGGGTTGATGATCTGCGTGAATTTCTGAGTCAATTCATTGATGCGAAATGCCAACAATGGCAGGTGTTCAACGATCTGCTTCTTGCCACCCAACGGGTCCTTGTCCTGATATACCACCTTGTAGAACAGTACCACGTTTACATGGTCGCTGAATTTGAAGTCTGGTTAGTCCACCCATGCGGCGGCATCCATGCATGGCTCAACAATATTCCAATCAGCGGATATAGAAACATCTGATTTGAATGCCATCTCTGTGACAAAAGCTGTGATGCCCCATCGCTTGCGGGGTCAATGGCTAAACAGGCATTGAACTGGATAACATCCATTGGTTGTTGAAGGGGAGCTAGTGGATTTCCATGACGAGACGCCATTGATATATCCAATGTACACCGACTTAATCGATTGTGATGCCTTTGAATTCCACCCTGAACTCCGCACCGGGTTCGCAATTGACAACATCCACATGAGCGCCCATGGCCCGGGCAAGCTGATGAACCAGTGCCAGGCCTATACCGGTACCTACGGTCTCGCGGGTGAGTTCGTTCTCCGAACGGTAGAACAATTTGAAAATCTTTTTTATCTGGTCCTCGGGTACCCCCGGGCCGTAATCCCGCACGCTGAACTGTATGCTGCCGTCACACAGCAATTGGCAGCCCACGTCAATGACTTTCTGTTCCACACCGGCGGAAAACTTGGCGGCGTTGTCCACCAGGTTGATGAAGATCTGGATAAACCAGTCCGGATCGACCTCGATGGCGTTCCGCCCTGCTCCCGCATCGCAGTTCAGGTTCAGTTCAAAACCCGCACGCGTGGCCTGCGCGGAAACCCGGGACCGGATGCCATCCATCAGTTCAGCCACGGGCAGAAGCTTTTTCTCACCCTGCAGATTATTGCGGGTCATGCGCGCCAGTTGTAATACATTGGCGATCAGGCGGGACAGGCGCTCGCTTTCATCGAAGATATAATCATAGTAGGTCTTTTTCTTGTCATCGGAGGCCCAGCCCTCGCGCAGTATTTCGCCATACATCCGAATCGAGGTAAGCGGGGTCTTCAGTTCATGACTGACGGCGGAGACGAAATCCTGCTGCTGCCGGGTAAGATCGATTTGCCTGGCTCCCAGCCGGTACAGCATGTAAACACCGCCGCACAGCACCAGCAGCAGTATCGCCGCAAGCCAGGTGATTACCCGGCCGCCGGCGCCCGCCGGCAGCCGGTTGATACTCAGGATCAGTTCCAGATCGCCCAGCGGCGCTGACAGGCGAGTCTGATACAGCAGCGTACCGCGTAATGACTCGGCACTGGACAAATATTCCTGCTCTCCACGCCCACTGATGGCCGATAACACATTTCCTCGATACGCAACCACCAGGTCACTCATGTTTGACAGTGCCGTATCGAGGAACATCGTTTCGATCAAACCATTGATAAACGGCTGCTGGTCGATCAAAGCGCCCTGAATGTAACGCTGACCGTCACGCCAGACCTTGCGAAACAGCACGAAATGGCCGCTGTCGAGCAGGCTGAATTCGAATGGATCGATCTCACTCTCAAAGGTGCGGATGCGGATTCCATTTTCCAGCGGGGACTGCGCCCGATTGCCGGCCTCGCTCGTGGCCGAATTATCCACTGCGCCGGACTCCTCCACCGGTTCCGGCAGGGCACTGCTTTCCTTGCGCGCGCGTTTGGCGACCGTAGGTGCCTCGCTCGTGGCCTGGCGCCGGGTTTCATCGGCGGATTCGGACTGGTAGCGGTAGTCCAGCTTCAGGTCCTCGACCCGCCCGAGAGCGCTGGCCGCCTGCCGTTTCTTCTCCTGTTCACGGGGCGCAGCCGCCTTGTTGAGACGGTCGAATGCGGCCTGGCCAGCCACTTCTTGTTCAGCCGGTTGCAATTCCGCCGGGGCGGCAAGATCATCCAGGGTGCTCTGCAGCAAGGCGCCCCTGTCACCGCCAGCCAGCGGTGCGGCCGGGCTCGTCTGGCCGTGACGGTACGGTTCAACTGCATGTGGCGCTTTCGCATCGGCCTTTCCGCCCGCCACCCTGCCGGCCGCACCACCCTGCACCAGGCGGTTACGCCCGAGGATCTGTTCAATTTTCAGCTGCAGCGCCAACCGCTGCTCCAGCTCCGTGGCGGAAATTCCGTAGCTCGACATCACGGCTCCTGCAGGCGGCACCAGCGGCGTGGTGAATTCACCTTTGGAGTCGACCTGAAAGTATCCGACCAGGCCGGGTACGGGGGACGAGGGCGGCCATGTGGACAGCGGGGAACGCTGCAGAAAGTTGGCTGCCGGGTCGCCTGCCACATTGAGGAAGGCATAATCGGCGAACGAACGCGCCTCTTCGGTATTGACCAGTTGAATGATACGGGCATCGATACGCGCAGCCAGTTCCTCCGCCAGAACCCGGTGTTGGTGAAACGCCTCCCATTTCAACTGGCTGTAAGCCTGGTAGACAAGAAACCCGGTCGGTATGGCCAGGGCAAGAAAAAACACGGCCATCCACAAGCGCAGTCTTTTCCGGTCGAGTCCTGTGAGTGAAGTGCCAAACATGGCCGATTTTGTACCGACGCAATTCAGTTCGCTACGAGACGATAGCCCGCACCGCGAACCGTTACCAGGTAGCGCGGCTTTGCCGGGTCCGTTTCAATCTTGCGCCGCAGCTTGGCGATATGAATATCAACGGTGCGGGTTTCTATACCGAGATTTTTCGCATAGCCCCAGACCCTCGCCAGTAACTCATCCCGGGGCACCGGCCGATCCGGGTTCAGCCGCAGGTACTGCAGCATCTCCACTTCGCGGCGG
>Ga0210124_1000654_pt1 | contig 16657 bp, 7 predicted proteins | sample Muzzi_PWC_D2_FD_185554 | JGI IMG/M metagenome (GOLD analysis project Ga0210124, IMG submission 185554) | Wetland microbial communities from San Francisco Bay, California, USA, that impact long-term carbon sequestration - Muzzi_PWC_D2 (SPAdes) | ecosystem: Environmental > Aquatic > Marine >... | reverse complement strand
CGATGATATTGCCAGCAGAATCACATAGGCAATAAGAAATCCCCCTAAATTGGCCCGAAAGATGGCCCACCACTCGCGGACACGAAAGGCCGCCGCGAACTCATCGGTAGCGATGACATGCCCCATAATGGCAGGCATCACCAAGCCAAGAGCCAGGGCAACGAGCAGCACGAGACCATACAAGATAGATAATCCCACCCCTCCAACTAATGGTACTAATAACGCAATTAACGGCATTCCACCACCGGATCGTGACACCTCGGCCCCGGCTGACGCTGAGAAGACAAAAACAACAAAAAAAATGATGTACCCTCCGAAAAGGACCACAAAAAGAGGTAGCATATAGACAAAAACCGCCCCTAATAACTTAAAGCCATCGGTCAAGAGCTTGCTCCAGTCATCCCACTCTGGCAAGAAAGGCCCACCTTTTTCCACGATGATGCGTCGCATAATTTGGGCAATATAACCATAGATTATGACGAAAGGAATAATAGGAACGATATACCCACCAATCACAATCAGGCTTCCAATCAGGAATTTCTTTTTCCATTCGGGGTCTTGAAATGGATAGGCAAAGAGTTCTTTAAGATCATTTGTGGTGTACGTTTGAGACACGATGCAAAATTATCCCCTTTCTCCGCTCAGTACACTGTTACTCTACATGGTTTTCGTCATCTGCGAAATCTTATCTGCGAGTTTGCAAGTGTGCGAGTAAGTAATGCTCTTGTTGCTAACCCGCAACCTTGCCCACTCGCATACTTGAATATTACAAATAAGGCACAACAAACCAGAATGGGCTAACCAACGTCAACAAAGCCAAACCGGCATAACAGGCAGCTAATAGTAAAGAGGTCAATTTGGGCCAGTAAGGAGTAATCATAACACGAGCTATGACCAGCCCCAAGGCGAGTCCGATAATCAGCACAGCCCATTTATCCAGGCCACTACTTAGCCCGGTGACAACAAACCAGACCAAGGTCAGAGTTAAGCCCCCGGCTAACCACCATGTCCTCTCTTCTCGTAAAGCCTCACTCAAGCCTAAGGTAAAAAAGAGGCCAAGCGGAATCAAGGCAGGAAAAAGATACCGCCCTTGAAACTGAACAAAGGTGATATTATACCAACCATAGGCCAAAAACATCAATAGAACAGCCATTGCCATTAGCAAAAGAACGCTACCTGGGACAGACAGCCTGAGTCGTCTCGTGATAAATAATGCGACCAACCCCCCAAGGGCAATGAGGGTCAACACAGTCAGTAAGGTGTAAGTCCGATTATCCATCGGGACGGCCATCCAGCCAAATTGTCCCCAAAAACTATGGAAGGTAGTGGTGATAAAATTGCTGGCGTAGGTAGCTCCTCCCACCTCGGCCAGAAAATCAAGGGTACGTAGTTGACCAATGACAATTTCATCGTGACGACCTAAACCTAGAACATCAAAAGAACCATACAGGTTAATATTCCGTATATACCAGGGCAAGGCAATTATCAAAGCCAGGCCATAGATGGTTGCTCCCTGCTTGAGCAGGTGTGACCAATCGAACCTTGTTTGCTCAGTATCTTGGCGCTGCGCCTCGGTAAGCCAAAGAGTCAGGACGGTCAGCGGAACGGCAATGTAAACTGTTGTTTTGGTCACCAGCCCCAGCCCTAACAGCAAACCCAGCAACAGATTATCCTTAACAGAAAGTTCATCCACTGATTGTAAACGGCGAATCATAAGAAGCAACAAGGTAGCTAACACCAATTCGGCCAGGGCATCGTTATTGACCGAGGCCAGAATAGCGACGTGCATCGGCACAAAGGCGACGAAGGCCATCGTGCCAAAGGCAATGGTCAATTTGCTTGGAAAAATAGTCTGCCCAATAACAAAGGCCAAGAGAACCACCCCACTACCTAATGTTACTGAGAGCAAACGTAAAGCCAACAACGAACCACTACTGAGGATAAAGAGAGGGGTAGCTAGCAGGTAATACAGGGGAGGTTGGTGAAACTCATAGCAAACGCTATCAATCGGCAATTCGGGGGGAAAGCGGCGTGAGGTCAGTTCATTAAGGTAAGCCTGATTGTAACAACCGGCAACTAATTCGGGAAAGGTTGCTTCATTGGCTAGATGGCGAATATAATTATAGTGAGCCGGTTCATCCGGCGCTTGCCACTTAGGGGTCAGAGTAGCATATAATGTGCCTGCGACCAGGTAGACCAACAAAATAACGCCTAAAAGAAGCCAATGAATTCTGGACATAGTGAGGCGATTATAATCTTCTCAACATGAGGAAGCAAACAAGCATTATAATCGCAGTATCCATTTAGGTAGCCAGTTACGAGTCGAAATAGAGTAAATTAGGTCAAATGCAGGTAGGCGGTTGGGTTATGATGTGTTATACTGTTGTTTGATACGTTGGCGTTACAATTGTTGATTCTGATATTATACTTCAGCTATGCCATTCAAAATTTATGAAACGACGGTAATTGGTTATTGGTTATTGGTTATTTGACTTAGTTACAATTTACCAATTACCAATTACCCGTAAAAAGCAACGATTGACCGTTGGTGCTGAACAGCCGCATAGAATAACTTACATGTCTGATCTATTACCTACTATTGCCGCTTATATTCCGCAGAGTGTAACCCGTACAGTGTTGGCCGACCCCTCGCCAACCCTCCCGACGACCCCCCAGACCAACCGCATGCAGGCTGCTGTTCTCTTTGCCGATGTATCGGGCTTTACCCCTTTAACAGAAGCCTTAGGCCAAAAAGGCTCCGAGGGGCCGGAGGAACTGACTCGCCTGCTGAATCTTTATCTCTCCTGGATGATTTCATTTGTTGAAGCCGAAGGGGGCGAAGTGGTCAAATTCGGGGGAGATGCGCTTACGGTAGTATTTCCGGCTACCGAAGAGGATTTGAGTCTGGCGACCCGTCGAGCCATGCAAGCTGCCGAAGCCATGCGGACAGCCATGGACGACTTTAGCATGATGGAAACCAGTGTCGGTGTTGTGGCTTTGAAAATGAAATTCGGGATTGGTGCCGGGGAGCTTATCATGACCCAAGTGGGAGGGCTTTTCAACCGCTGGGAATTTATCGTGGCTGGTGATGCCCTACACCAGGCTACCCAATCCGAAAATCAAGCTGGGCAGGGCGAAATTATCCTGAGTGACGAAGCGAAAGCTGTTATTGCTCCACAAACCCTGTCCCCCCGCCCCTTATCCCCGTTAGATTGGACATCGGCGAAAAACCTGGCCGATGCCGAAACGGTTTTACGGTGTTATATCCCCGGCTCGGTGCGAAGTTGGTTAGATGGGGAGTTGCACGATTGGCTAGCCACCCTTCGGCCTATGAGTGTATTATTTGTGAGCATTATTGGCCTCGATTATGAGCAACCCGACACGATAGATGAACTACACTCGCTTTTGCGCGATATGCAAAGAATTATTTATCATTATTGGGGTACGCTCACCAGAGTAACCGTAGATGACAAAGGGACGGTACTCCTCATCTTATTTGGAGCGCCGCCCTATTCTCACGAAAATGATCCAGAACGGGCTTTGCGCTGCGCCCTGGATTTACAAGCCCTTACAGAGGGTAAGGTGTTACAGTTGGCGATTGGCGTGACAGCCGGACGGGTCTTTGCCGGGCCTGTCGGCGGCAACACTCGCCGCGAATATACCGTTATGGCCGATGCGGTAAATTTGGCCGCCCGGCTGATGGTTGCAGCCGGACCAGGGAGAATCTATTGTAACTATGAAGCCTATCGGAATACGAATGACAAACTGAACTTTGAAACTCTGCCTCCTATCGAGGTTAAAGGAAAAGCAGGTCTTATTTCTGTTTACCAGCCCACTGGCTACTATGACCCCATCCAATTATCTCAAGTCTGGAGACCTCATGCTAAGGAGCCAATAGTGGGTCGCCAAGCCGAATTGGCGAAACTCACAGCCAGCCTAAAAGAAGCCCAGGCAGGACAGAGCCGGATTATCATCATCGAAGGCGAAGCCGGTATTGGCAAATCACGGTTAGTGGAAGCCTTGATGGAACTGACTAATGACCGCGATATGAATATCCTGTTGGGTATGGGCCTTAGCATTGAACAAGAAAAACCTTATCACGCCTGGAGAGGAATCTTTGCTGCCTTTTTTGGGCTAGACAACATTGCCGATACCGTCAATGGCCTTCGGCAAGCCGAGCAACAGCGCCGAATTCAGGCTCAAGTCGGCCAGGTCGCCCCAGATTTGATTGAGTATTTGCCTTTGCTAAATGATATCTTTAACCTGGACTTACCAGAAAATGAGTTAGTCGCTTCGCTAGATAGCCCTTCACGCGAGGAAAAGTTATCTTCACTCTTGTTGGCTCTATTGCAATCTTGGGCAGCCAAGAAGCCACTGGTACTTATTCTAGAAGATGCTCATTGGCTTGACCCTTCTTCCTGGAAGTTTGCCGTTCAACTGGCCGCCGCATCGATTACCAGCAGCCTACCCTTGCTATTGATATTGGTTACTCGCCCTTTAGAAAATGTTACGATGCGGACTCAAGCAACGATGCTGGCTGCGTTGGATGAAACTGAATATTTACGCCTGGACACACTTTCTGCCGATGGAACGCTGAACCTCGCCACCAGAAGAATGGGACTAACCGCCCCCGAATTACCCGAGGCTGTGGCTGAACTCTTACGCAGCCGGGCCGGTGGCAATCCCTTTTTTGCCGAAGAATTATTTCATACGCTGTATGATAATGGTTACATTACGTTCAAGAAGATGCAAGGCAAAATACGCTGTCTGGTGAGCGATGACTTGGACCGGGCGGCTCAAGCATTACCGGCTACGATCCAAAGTATTATACTCTCGCGCATTGACCATTTACCCCCTGAAAAACAATTGATATTGAGGGTAGCGGCTGTTATTGGACAGACCTTTGCTTATACCCCCTTACACAACACCTTGTGCAAGCACTTAGAGATTCCGGGCGAGTTGCTCAAAGACTATCTGAACGACTTGATTTATCTGGATTTGATTCGACCAGCGAATTCCGAAACTAACACAACTTATGAATTCAAACATGTCATCATCCGGGAAGTGGCGTACCAATCGCTGCTATTTGACCGCCGCCGACAGCTACATCGCACGGTTGCCCTCTGGTACGAAAACGCCTACGGCTCCGAGACAAATGGAACTTTCTTGAGGCTCGAATCAGAGATAAAGAAAAATCTCTCTTTCCCTGCCACATCACCCGCTTTTTCCACCCCATTAGCCCCTTATTACCCGTTATTAGTTTATCACTGGCATCAAGCCGAAGATGATGAACGCGAACTACATTACGCTACTTTAATGGGTGAGCAAGCTGTAGCCCAATTTGCCAATGCAGAAGCCGTGGGCTATCTCAATCGCGCCCTGGATTTGACGCAAGAAGATGACCTGGAACAGCGCTACAAACTGTTACTGGCTCGCGAAACTGTATACGATCGGTTTGGGGCACGAGAAGGACAAAAACAGGATTTATCAACCCTGGCCGAACTTGTGAAGAAAATAAAGGATTCCCGGCACAGCATAGAGGTAGCCTTACGTCAGGCTAACTATGCTGAAGCGGTTAGCGACTACGCTGAGGCATTGGAGGCCGCCCAGCAAGTTATTGCCCAGGCTAAACAACTTCAAGACTCGGTCAGCGAAGGTAAGGGTCTCATTATTTGGGGCAAAACACTTTTACGACAAAGCAACTACAATACAGCCCAGGAAATATTAGAACAAGCCCTAACCCTGGCCCAAGTTAATCACCATCGCCACAACGAGGTACATAGCTTATATTGTCTGGCTATGCTTCAATACCTCCAGGGCGACTACCCGACAGCCCAAGATTATTGTCAGGAGGCATTGACCATCTGCCGGAGTGATAATTATCGCTTGATTCAGGCTCATACTCTCAATGTACTTGGCCTGATTCATTTGCATTTGGGTGATTACCCAACGGCTCAAGATCATTTCGAACAGTCAATCCTTATTTATTATACAATTGGAGACCGCCGTGGAGAGTCAAAGCCTTTTGGCAATATCGGTTTAATTCATTTTAGTTTAGGTGACTATGAAGCTGCCCGCGATTATTTTGAAGAAGCTTTAGCTATCCAACGAGAAACTAATGACCGTGATGGGATAGCGGATACGCTTAGTAATCTGGGTCTCGTTTATTGCAATTTGGGTGACTACAACGCTGCTCGTAGCTATCTGGGGAACTCTCTGGAAATCCGCAAAGAGATAGGCAATCAGATTGGAGAGGCCGACACCTTAAGCATATTTGGCTTTGTTTACCATTGTTTAGATGATTATCCTACAACTAAAAGATATTGCGAATTAGCTCTATCTATTCAACAAAATCTTGGCAATCGCGAAGCCGAGAGTAAGAGCCTAACCCTTTTAGGGCATGCCCTGGCCAGCCTGGAACAATTCCAGGCCGCGGTCGAAGCTTATGACAAGGCTTTGCGCCTGCGTCGTGATATGGGTCAAGCCGGTCTCACCATTGAGATTCTGGCCGGTCAAGCCTATATTGCTATAAAACGAGAGGATACGGACCAAGCCCTAGCAAAGATAGATGAACTTCTAGCCTGGATTGAAACCAATAGCATAACGGGCGTTGCTAACCCACTTTGGATTTACTGGACAAGCTATAGGGTTCTCAATACCGCTACTCAAAACAGACCCGACATTACCGAGCAAGCACAGGCAGCTCTAGCCGCAGCCTATTCAATTCTACAAGAACAGGCATCTCTTTTCACTAATGAAACGTTACAGCGCAAGTTTCTGAATAGTGTCAAAATCAACCGAGAAATCATTAACATGTGGGAACAGAGAGAACGATTGCCTAAAAAATCAAAACAGTCTCAAGATAGAAGTAAGCAAAGTAAACCCCTTAATCAATAATGGACCGTGACGAAGTCATCCAACTCATCAAGGCTGCACGAGCCGAAGGCGAAATACCTAACTTGTATAAGGCCGACCTGCATGGGCTTGATCTACAGGGGATTGATTTACGCCGGGTTTACCTGAGTGGAGCGAACCTGAGTGAGGCGAACCTAAAAGGAACAGACCTTAGTTGGGGATATTTACGGGCTGCCGATCTCAGTAAAGCTAATCTCAGTCAGGCCAATCTAAACGGAGCCAACCTGTTTAGAACGAACCTGAGTGACTCTGATTTGAGCGAGGCTGACTTGCGGCGAGTCAATCTGCAAGGAGCCAACTTGGGTCAGGCGAATCTTCGTCGAGTTAATTTGAGAGGGGCCAATCTATTTAGAGCCAATCTGAGCCAGGCTAACCTAAGGGAAGCAACGATGATTGGTGCTAATCCTAGCGGGGCCAATCTGAGCCAGGCCAACCTGACCGACGCGAATATCACTAAAGAGCAACTGAGTATTATGAGTAGCCTTGAACAAGCCACCATGCCCGACGGCACCAGGCGCGACTGACAATACAATCATTTGGGACTTTTTACTCTGTTGTAATTACCCCTAAAATCTGTTAAAGTGTTAAGATATAGCAAGCATTGATTTTTAAATAACACGCAGTTATGCTTTAAAGATAAACGGTTGCACTAGAACCTCCACCACATTGGGTTGTAAATTTACGACGTCCTTATCTGTCTGTTTCTATCCAGGAAGACAACAGTATTGGGGCGTTTTTTTCAAGCACAACTCTCCATCCTAAAGGGGATTAATCTATGGCTTCTCAAAAATTAACCCGACAGGAGTTTGAGCGCCTGCTGAATGCCGAGACCGCTTCAACAAAACGGTCTGGTATGGAGTTAGGCCCCTCATTTCTCCACTTGTTAGCCAATGCCGGGCGACAATTACTATCTAAGTTATTGACCGAACATCACTATGAACCTGGCGATTTTATCTTCAAAGAAGGTGAGATAGGTGATACTATCTATATTATCTGGTCTGGCCGGGTTGCCGTTGTCAAGGGAGATTTTAAGAACCCCACTATTTTGGGCTACCGGGGAGTGGGTGAAATCATTGGCGAAATGGCCTTGCTAGAAGATCGACCCCGTTCTGCATCTGTTGTGGCCTTAGAATCTTCACGAACCTTGAGGATAAAACGTGAGGATTTTGAACAATGGCTCAGCGAAAATCCAAGCCTGGGGTTAGGCATTTTAGGTACGCTTAGTGCTCGCCTCCGGGAAGCCGACGATGCCCGAAAGAGTAGCTCTCGGGATAAAATCCAACTCAGCCAGCAAGTTACTAATTTGCAAACAGAAAAAGAGCAACTGCTCGAGTTAGAACGGATACGTCAAAACACCATCGACTTCATTGTTCACGATTTGCGCCATCCTATTTCCAGTCTCTTTGGTGCGATCAATATTTTGGAAATGGTCTTACCCGAAGACATTTTGCAAGCCAACAAGCAGCTTATAGACATCGCCAATGCAAATTGCAACCTCCTACAGCTTATGGCCGCCTCACTCCTTGATGTGGCTCGAATGGAAGGCGGGGTTTCAGAGTTGAGCCTGGTCTCTGTCGATTTATCACAACTTATCGAAGACGCCATTCGCGGCTCATCAGTCTTTACCACTTTGGAGGATATTACGGTCAAATCCATAATTCCCGATAATCTTCCCCTGATAAAGGCGGATAAAGACAGAGTATACCGGATTTTGAGTAACTTGCTCAATAATGCAATAAAATACACGCCAAGCAAAGGACAAATCACCATTGCTACCGAGCTAAAAGATGATCACCTGCGGATAAGTGTAAATGACACCGGGCCGGGTATTGTCCCTGAAGACCGGCAGCGAATTTTTGACCGATACGCCCAGGTTACGGGAACTAAAGCTAGGTCTGGGGGATTCGGCTTAGGGTTGGCTTTTTGTCGTATCGCCGTCGAGGCTCATGGCGGGCAAATTTGGGTCGAGGCCGGAGACAATGGGTTTGGGAGTAAGTTCATCTTCACCTTACCCCTCTCGATTGATTCACCTAATGGTAGCAATCACCGTGTGGAAAACCAGAGCTTGCCTCAGAAACACAACCCCGAACTTGCTGATGCTGCTATACCAGATTCTGATTGACAACTCAAAAGAAACTCTTCTTAGGAGTGTGGATTGCAATCCGCACTCCTAAGAAGTAAACATCTCCAAAAGACATCCTTTACATTATTACCCAAACAAAAGTATAATAACCTCACCAGCTTTCAAGGAGGATCCGTCAATGAACTGCCCAAACTGTCAAACGGCTAATCTCGATACGGCAAAGTTTTGTATGAACTGCGGCACCCCGCTAGCTAACCGTTGCTCCAACTGTCAAACAGAGCTACCGGCTGAGGCCCGCTTTTGTTTGAATTGCGGCCAGCCGGTTAGCGCCGCACCTACCGCTGCTCCGGCATCCCCAGCGCCGACCACTACGCCTCCCGAAGTGGGGTCGGTGGCTACTACAACTCACCTTGCCGGGGAACGCCGGGTGGTCACCGTTATGTTTGCCGATATTTCGGGCTTTACCGCCCTGTCGGAGACCATGGACCCGGAGCAGGTTCGGGGCTTGATGAACAACTGCTTCGATCAATTAGTGCCTGTTGTTGAAAGGTATGAAGGGGTGGTTGACAAATTCATTGGCGATGAAATCATGGCCCTTTTTGGTGCGCCTCTGGCTCACGAAGACGACCCAGCCCGGGCGTTACGAGCGGCTCTAGAAATCATGGACACCCTTGAGAGATTCAATGCCGAACATGGGACCAATTTGGGTATGCATGCCGGTATCAATACCGGGTTGGTGGTGGCCGGGGGTATTGGCTCACAAGGACGACAGCAATACTCGGTGATGGGCGATACCGTCAACCTGGCCGCCCGATTGGAGTCCGCTTCGGAACGGGGCGAAATCTTTGTAGGGCCAGATACCTATGCTTACGCTGCCCCTCTATTTGAATTTGAAGCCCTCGAACCCATCATGGTTAAGGGCAAAGCCAAACCTGTGCAGGTCTACAAACTACTCAATGTCCAATCTCAGCCGGGTCGAGTACGAGGCCTGGCCGGTTTAGAAAGCCCTATGGTGGGCCGGGATGCCGAACTGGAAGCCTTGTTAAAGGCCAGCCATGCTGTAGGGGCCGGATTGGGACGCACCGCCGTCATCATTGGCGAGCCAGGGCTGGGTAAAACTCGTCTGATTACCGAATGGCAAGCCGCCGTTGGCAAATATGGCTCCGATAAGCCTATGCGATGGGTTACAGGTCAGTGTTTATCTTACGGGCAAGGGCTGGCTTACCATCTCTTAATCGACCTGCTCCACGAAATTGTAGATGTCCCTTTAGCCACTGCCGAGAGCGATACTCGAACCGCTTTACACCAACTCACCGATGACCTTTTTGGCGACTCCGCCCTTGATGTTTATCCTTACCTGGGCCATTTGCTATCACTGCGCCTTGAAGATGAAGCCCTGGAACGGGTGAAACTCCTCGACCCCCAAGCCTTGCAAGCACAATACCTGGCCTCTCTCCGCAAACTCTTTAAGGCGATGGCTACTCGCCAACCGCTGGGCCTTATTTTGGAAGATATTCATTGGGCCGACCCTTCCTCAACCGATTTGCTGGTCAAGTTGATGCCTCTCATCTCCGAAACCTCAATACTCTTCTGTTTTGTCACTCGTCCCGAACAGGAAGTACCCGGTTGGAAGCTCGTGACCACCACCCGCGAGCAGATGGGTTCCAGCTTAACCGAAATAGACCTGCAAAATCTCTCTGATGAGGATAGCCGCCAGCTTATCGCCAACCTACTCGAAATCGAATCTCTCCCAGAGCCAACCCGCAATCTTATCCTCAAACGGACCGAAGGCAATCCCTTCTTTGTCGAAGAGGTCATCCGTATGCTAATTGACCGCGAAGCCATCATCCAGGAAGGTGATCGTTGGGTTGTCCAACAAGGCATCGAGGCGGTAGAAATCCCCGACAATCTACAGGGCTTATTATTGGCCCGTATTGACCGCCTGCCCGACAACAGCAAGTCCACCTTACGTGTCGCCTCAGTGATTGGCCGTCAATTTTCGGTGACGGTTTTGGACAAGGTCGTCATAGGGGTCTAGCACCGAATGACCTCTACCAAAAAACACCTAAATCACCTCGAAACTGTGGGGCTCATCAAGCTGGCTCAGACCCACCCGGAACTGGAATTTATGTTCCGGCATGCTCTGGTGCAGGAGGCGGCTTATAACTCGCTGCTCATCGAGGATCGGAAGAAGTTACATCGACAGGTGGGAGAGGCGATTGAGGAAATCTATCCCGACCAGCTTGAAGAATTTGCCGCCGTGCTGGGCAATCACTTCGAAATAGCCGGAGATGAGCAACGTGCCCTGAAATATTTCTCTCTAGCCGGTGAAGTGAGTTCAGGTATTTATGCCAATGCCGAAGCCGTGAGCCATTACGCCCACGCTCTAAAAATTATCCAACGAGGCGAGGCAAGTGGTGAGGAATTGACTCACCTTTATACCCGGCTTGGCCGTGCTTTAGAATTAACTGCTCAATACACTGAAGCCCTGCGCCACTACAAGGAGATGGAGTCTCTGGCCCTTGAGCGCCAGGATCAGACGATGGAATTGGCAGCGCTTATGGCCCAGGCAACTATCCTCAATACTACTAATTCAGCCAGTAATCCAGAGCAGGGGCAAGCGCTATTAGAAAAGGCACGCATCTTAGCCCATCAACTTGATGACCAGGCCACAGAAGCCAAGATATTATGGAATCTGATGCTGGCAAGCGTTACCAGTGGTGGCGACCCACACCAAATGATTGAGTTTGGCGAACAATCCCTGGCCTTGGCTCGCCAACTAAATCTACGAGAGCAGATGGCATTTACCCTACTTGACCTCTGGTGGTCCTATAGCAGCGCCGGTCAGTGGCCTCGCGCCCAACAGGTCTTGGATGAAGGGCGCGATCTCTGGCGCGAGTTAGACAATCTCCCTTTACTGGCCCTAAATCTCAGCCGATCCTCTAACACCCAACTCTTGTTGGGAGATTACGAGCAGGCCATCACTTACTTTGAAGAAGCTCTGCACGTGGCCGAAACCAGCAACAACCAGGAAGCCCAGGCCATTAGTCTGTCTATGACTGGCTTAATCTATCTCGAACAGGGTCAGCCAGACAAGGCTTTGAGCCTGATGGAAAGAGCCATCACCCTGGGTGAGGAGTTGGAAATCCCCCTTGCCCTGGTGGGTGCCTCGGCAGAATTGGCCTGGATCTATGGACAGCTTGGCAGCGTAGAGCAGGGACTGAACCTTGCCCACCAGACTCGAGCCATAGCGGAAGAAAAATTTCCATTTTCAGTTGCCTGGCCCAGGGTTCCACTGATCCGGCTGTATCTACTCAACGGAAATATAACTGAAGCTGAGGCTATCCAGGCCGAACTAGCGGATTATCATGATCTCAAACGCTTGTTAGGCTCCAACACCTTCATCTGGATTGCCGCTGGACTGGCCGCAGGAGAATTAGCTTTTGCCAAACATGATTACCCTCGCACCATCGCTCTGATGGATGATTTACTGACCGATTTGCGTGAAACCACCTTGCGGTACTTACTCCCTGATGCTTTACTCCTCAAAAGTCGCGCCCTGATCGGTCAAGATAAAGCAGAAGAAGCCTTAGAAACGCTGGCCCAGGCTCGTACCGAAGCCGAAACCCTAGGGTCGCGGCGTATGATGTGGCAAATTTTGGCAACTACTGTTAAAATTGAGGTCCAGCGCGGTAATGAGGCTGAAGCCCAAGCGCAACGTCAACAAGCACGAGAAATCATTCAATATATCGCCGACCATACACCAAAGCCTGAATTGCGAAGTTCTTTTCTGAACTTGCCCGAGGTGCAAGTGGTGTTGGCTGAATAAGACCGCAGAGGTCGTTGAGACCTCTGCGGTCTGAGTAAAAATAGATTATGTCCTCCACCAAACAACACTTAATTCATCTTGAAACTGTGGGTCTCATCAAACTGGCTCAAACCCACCCAGAACTGGAGTTTCTGTTTCGGCATAGCCTGGTTCAGGAAGTGGCCTACAATTCGCTGCTTATCGAAGACCGCAAGAAGCTGCATCGACAGGTGGGGGAAGCGATTGAGGAAATCTATCCCGACCAACTTGAAGAATTTGCCGCGGTGCTGGGCAATCACTTTGAAATAGCCGGAGACGACCAACGCGCCCTGAAATATTTCACCCTGGCCGGTGATGTAAATTTTGGCATTTATGCCAATGCCGAAGCGGTGAACCATTACACCCGTGCCCTGAAAGTTGCTAAACGGAGCAAGCCGGATATTGAGCAGTTGACACATCTTTATACCCAATGTGGTCGAGCGTTAGAGTTATCGGCCAAATTCGACCAGGCCTTAGACAACTACAAAGAAATGGGAACCCTGGCCCAAGCACGGGACGATAAAACAATGAAGCTTGTCTCACTCATGGCACAGGCCACCATTCATGCAACAGCCAATTTTGCTGCTGTACCGGCCAAGGGTCAGACTCTGCTTGAACAAGCCCGGATTTTAGCAAATGAATTGGGAGACCAGGCCTCCGAGGCTAAAATTTTATGGAACCTGCTACTTCTGAATACTATGTTTAGTGGCGATTTAGCTGAACGTATTGAGTATGGTGAACAAGGCCTGGCTCTGGCCCGCAAACTCGACCTGCGTGAACAAACAGCCTTTATCCTGCACGATCTGTGGTATTGTTATGCCAGTGTTGACCATTGGGCCCGGCTAACGACAATCTTGGATGAGGGGCGTGAACTCTGGCGCGAACTTGGTAACCAGCCTATGCTGGCGGAAAATCTAACCCGCACCTACCTGGTGCACCTGGTTCTGGGGGATTACGAACAGGCCATTACTTATTCCAATCAAGCGTTTCACCTCGGCCAGACCAGCAACAATATCGATCAGCAGGTGCTTAGCCGAAGTATGATTGGCTTCGCCTATTTAGAGCAAGGACAACCGGACAAAGCCATTACAGTCATGGCAGAAGCCGTTGCTCTTGGTGAAACGATTGGAAACGTTACTGCTCTGAGTGGCACCCAGGCCAACTTGGGATGGACTTACGGTTTACTCGGCGCAGTGGACCGTGGACTCGCCATTGCCGATGGGGCCCAAGCCGCAGCAAAGGAGAAATTCCCCTTACTTCGGCCCTGGGCATTGGTTGCTGTGGTTCGGCTACACATACTCAAACAAAATCTTATCGAAGCCGAGACTATTCTGGCCGAAGTAGGGCACTCCCATGATTTGAAGCAAACACTAGGTTTCATTCCCTTTATTTGGATCGAGACTGCCTTAGCTGAAGGTGAACTCGCCTTGGCTAAACAAGATTTTGACCGTGTTGTAACGGTTATGGAAGATTTGCTGGGAGACTTGCATAATACAGGAACTCGTTACCTTTATCCCGATGCTTTCTACCTCAAAAGCCTTGCCCTTTTAGGTTTGGGTCAAACAGAGAAAGCCCACAAGACCCTGCTTCAAGCCCGCACCAAAGCCGAAGCCCTCGGCTCGCGGCGGGCGTTATGGCCCATCCTAATGTCCTTAAGCGATATTGAGCAGCAGCTAGGCCATAAATCCGAAGCCGAAACTTTACGCCAACAGGTCCGCAAGATTGTCGAATACATTGCCAATCACATCAACGAAGATGCTCTGCGCCGGTCTTTTCTCAACCTGCCAGATGTGCGTACAGTGTTAGATAATAAGATGTAAGCGTACACCTTGCAATCTCACGTCCATAACCTGGTATCGGCCAGTATCAACTCTGGCTCGCTAAATTGAGAGACTATCTGCCGTAGGTTGGAGTGCAGACTGAAGTCTACGAATTTTGGCGGAATAAACTCCGCACTCCAGTATTTTATGGAGAGATATATCCCCGCGTCTGAATTGCAAATTTTGCCTCTCAACTTGCCCCACACACAGATAGTGTTAGACTATCGGTAAATGATATAGCTGAATAGTTACAAATAAAAATTATGTTCTCAACCAAAAAACAATTAACCCATCTTGAAACCGTGGGACTTATCAAGTTGGTCCAAGCCCACCCAGAATTAGAGTATCTATTTCGGCACAATTTGGTGCAGGAGGTCGCCTACAACTCCCTACTCATCGAGGACCGAAAAAAGCTGCACCGGAAGGTTGGAGAAGCGATTGAGGAGTCCTATCCTGACCGGCTCGAAGAATTTGCCGCCGTGCTGGGCAATCACTTTGAAATAGCCGGGGACGAGCAGCGAGCCTTGAAATATTTCACGCTGGCCGGTGATACGGATTTTGCCATATACGCCAATGCCGAGGCGGTGAGCCACTACACGCGCGCCTTGAAAATTCTCCCAACGTGTGAGGTCAGCAGCGAGGAACTCATTCACCTTTACACCAACCTGGGCCGTGCTCTGGAGTTGAATTCCCAATATGATCTGGCGCTCGCCAAATACGAAGAAATGGAGGCACTGGCCCAAACGCAAGATGACCGTCCAATGGCTTTGGCGGCTCTCGCGGCTCGGATCACTGTCTATACCACACCCACCGAGTTCTTTGATCCCGCACAAGGGGAAGCCCTGGCGGAGCAGGCCCTCAGGCTAACTCGGGAATTGGGTGACCAGACGACCGAGGCAAAACTTTTGTGGACTCTGCTGCGTCTTCACATCTTCACCGACAAAATGTCTGAAGCTATTGACTATGGTGAACGCTCTTTAGCCCTGGCCCGCGAACTCAACCTGCGTGAGCAGATGGCCTTTACGCTCACCGATTTGGCAAGCCAATGTTACCTTTTGAGTGGCCGCTTGGACCAGGCTAAAGTAGCTTTGCATGAAGCTCGAGACATCTGGCGAGAACTTGATAACCTGCCCATGTTAGCCAATAGCCTATCGACGCTTTGCGCCATCTCAGTTTTTGCCGGTGAGTATGAGCAGGCCCTGCCTTTCTCACAAGAAGCTTATCAGATCAGCGAATCCATTGGCAATCGCTGGGGGCAATCGCATAGCCGGTATAAAGTCGGGTACGCATTTTGGGAACTTGGTCAGCCGGAGCAGGCTATCGCCATGATGGAAGACAGCCTGCACCTGAGTGAGGTGTCTGGCTTTATATTCCCTCAAGCCATTACCCGCGTCGATTTAGCCCTACTGTACGGAGAACTGGGCGCTATCGAGCGTGGTATGGAAACAGTTCGTATGGCTCTCGTGGTGACCGAGACGAAAGTTCCCTTTGTACACGGTCTCGCTATGGCTGCCCTGACACATCTTCACCTATTAAATGGCAATCTAACCGAAGCGGAAGCCGTCCTTGACCAGAGTAAAGAAGCTCTTACCATGGAAGGATATCCCGCCTTTTCTATGTCTATTCACGTCACTGACGGCGAACTGGCCCTGCGACAAGGCGATTACGAGCGTGCTGTAACCATGACAGATGCCGTACTGGCCGAGTTGCATCAATTCGGCATGCGATCATATATTCCAACAGTGCTATACATTCAGGCACAGGCCTTGCTAGGCCAAGGCCAAAACGAAGCGGCCCTCAAACGCCTGCGGGAAGCTCACGCCGAAGCCGAAGCGATAGGCTCACGGCGCATGTTGTGGCAGATTTTATTCGCCCTGAGCAAGCTTGAAACCGACCCAACCGAAGCCGAAACATTACGCCAACAAGCCCGTGAAATCGTTGAATACATCACCGACCACATTGACCAGGATGACTTACGCCGGTCGTTTCTTA
>Ga0210124_1000653_pt1 | contig 16689 bp, 9 predicted proteins | sample Muzzi_PWC_D2_FD_185554 | JGI IMG/M metagenome (GOLD analysis project Ga0210124, IMG submission 185554) | Wetland microbial communities from San Francisco Bay, California, USA, that impact long-term carbon sequestration - Muzzi_PWC_D2 (SPAdes) | ecosystem: Environmental > Aquatic > Marine >... | reverse complement strand
AACGAACGCGATCTCGACCTTTACGAATCGATCCTGACGGGCGATCTCAACGGTGATGACTGGCCGGACTACACCAACAACGGCGACAACAGCTATCATGTGGTTAACGGCAGCGGAACCAACGAGAGTGCCGTTCTCGATGGCTTCGTCATCACGGGTGGCAATGCGGATGGAGCCAACAGCGGCGGCGGCATCTACATCCAACCTGGCAGCCCGACAATCTCCAACTGCCGGATCACCGGAAACACGGCCCAAGACGGCGCGGGCATACACTGTCAGACGTGCAGCGCCGACATCATTGACTGCACCATCGCAGGCAACTCGGCCGGGCGTTACGGCGGGGGCATGCGAGTCCAAGTGACCAGCCATCCGACGATCAACGGCTGTACGATCAGCGGCAACGTAGCCGGGCAGCAAGGTGGAGGGATCTTCGTCTACGACCGTAGTGACCCGACCATCACGGGCTGCACGATCACGGCGAATCAGGCCGTTGGCGGCGGAGGTATCATGTGCAACGATCAGTGCGATGCAATGATCACCGCCTGCGACATCACGGAGAACATTGCCAGCGGGAGCGGTGGCGGTGTCCTGCTACAAAACGATAGCGACGTGGAGTTTAGCGACACTGCGATCCTCGGGAACACGGCAGGGCAACACGGCGGAGGCATTGACTGCCAATACGCAGCACCCGAAATTACGAACTGCGTGATTTCCGGGAACGCGGCCAATCGCACCCAATCGCAGGATGGTGGCGGCGGTCTCTGGGCGTATGATGATAGCACGCCCATATACATCACCAACACGGTTTTCAACTCGAACACGACGGGCGCACCGTACGGCGGCGGTGCCTATCTGTCGCGCATGAACATAACCTTCACGAATTGCACCTTCCACAACAACTTGACGGCAACTGGTAATGGGCGCGCGCTGGGCAGCAACTATCCGGGGTACGGCGGTACTATTAGCGTCACCAACAGCATTCTCTGGGACGGCGGAAACGAGGTGTATATTGGCGACTCGACGAGCTTGACTGTCACCTACAGCGATGTTGAGGGTGGGACCGGGCAGCCGTGGTTCGGCACCGGGTCCATCGATGCCGATCCGCTCTTCGTAAATCCCGACGGTCCGGACAACATCGGTGGCAACGATGACGACAACTTCCGGCTCGCACTGTGCAGCCCGGCCATTAACACAGGCAGCAACTCTCCGCCGGGCGGTCTGCCGGCGACCGACCTCGACGGCAATCCCCGCATCGTCGATGCGACGGTGGACATGGGGGCCTTTGAGGACCAGGACGGAGCACCATCCGTGCCCCCTTCGCGCCTTTATGTTGATGCCGACGCAACCGGAGCGAATGACGGAACAAGCTGGACGGACGCCTATGACGATTTACAGCACGCCCTGACCGTGGCGGGCTGTTTCCCGGTTGAGGTGGACGAGGTTTGGGTGGCCGAAGGTACGTACACACCCGATCAGGGATCGGGCGATCGGGAAGCCACCTTTCAGCTTGCGAACACCGTGAGCATATACGGCGGCTTCGCGGGTACCGAGACGGCCCTCAGCGAACGAGACTGGGAGACGTACAAGACCATCCTCAGCGGAGACCTAGTCGGCGATGACTCTGTCTCGCCCGGGCCCGGGGGCGGGACTCCGGGTGACACCTGTGCCGAGGCAGGCGCAATAAGCGACGGGGAGACATTGTTCGACACAACCGGCGCTACTAACGATGTGGGGGTGCCCTGCGCCGTCGGCGCGGGCATCTGGTACGTCTACACGGCCAGCCACACAGGGAGGCTTGCGGTAAGCCTATGCGGCAGCAGCTATGACACGTACTTAGCCGTATACGAAGGCGGCGCCTGTCCGCCGTTGACTACCCTTGGATGCAACGACGACGTTTGTGGCAGCCAATCGAAGCTCACAGTTTCCGTCGTGGAGGGCAGCGACTACTTCATTCGCGTCGGAGGAGATCATAATGAGACCGGCACCGGCGTAATCAACATTTCTTACAGCATAATAGGCGCGAACAGCTACAGTGTCGTCACCAGCGACGGAAATGATGCCACGGCGGTTCTTGACGGTTTCACCATATCGGATGGAAGTGGCTACTGGGGTGGCGGGATGTACAACGATCATAGTAGCAGCCCGACACTGGCCAACTGCAAGTTCGCGAACAATCACGCGCACTCCGGTGGCGGCGCGGTGTACAACAAGTACCAAAACAGCCCGATATTCACTGGTTGCACGTTCACCGGGAACTCGGCCGACGACGGCGGCGCGATGTACGACGGAATGTCCTCCAGCCCTACGCTGACCGACTGCACCTTCGCGAACAATCACGCGCACTCCGGCGGCGGCGCGGTGTACAACCAGTACGACAACGGCCCAGCACTGACTGACTGCACGTTCAGCGGAAACTGGGCGAGCCACGGCGGCGCGATCTACAACGGAATGTCCTCCAGCCCTACGCTGAGCACCTGCACGTTCACCGGGAACTCGGCCAATGGCGGCGGCGGGATGTACAACCAGTTCTGCAGCCCTACGCTGAGCACCTGCACGTTCAGCGGGAACTCGGCCGATGACTACGGCGGCGGGATGTACAACTTCATTTCCTCCAGCCCCGCGCTGATCAACTGCACGTTCAGCGGGAACTCGGCCCAGGGTGGCGGCGGAATAGGGAACTGGGGCAACAGCAGCCCCTCGCTGGTCAACTGCACGCTCAGCGGGAACTCGGCCCAGGGTGGCGGCGGAATGAGAAACTGGTGGAGCAGCAGCCCCTCGCTGGTCAACTGTATCCTCTGGTCCAACACCCCGGACGAACTAGTGAATGATGATCCCGCGGAGGACACGCCCACCGTCAGCTTCAGCGACGTCCAGGGCGGACTCTCTGAGGGTACCGTTGACGGCGGCGGCAATATCGATGCCGACCCGCTCTTTGTCGATGCGGACGGCCCGGATGACATTCCCGGGACGGAGGACGACGACCTGCACCTGGCGCTGTGCAGTCCGGCCGTCAATGCCGGGACGAACACACCTCCAGGAGGATTGCCGGCCACCGATCTGGACGGCAATCCGCGCGTGGTAGGCGGCACGGTCGATATGGGGGTCTACGAGTATCAGATCGTGGAGCCGGACGCCGACGGCGACGGCGTACCGGACGGCTGCGATGTCTGCCAGGGCGATGACGCCTCGGGTGATACGGATGGTGACGGTGTCTGCGATGATATCGATCTCTGCCCCAACGACAACCCGGACGACACCGACGGAGACGGCGTTTGCGATTCTGTAGATGTCTGTCCCGGCTTCGATGACAATGCGGATGACGACGGTGATGGCGTGCCGGATGGCTGCGATGTTTGTCCGGGCGGCGATGACACGGTCGACACCAACGAAAACGGCATCCCGGACGATTGCGACGTCGCGGCACCGGTTCTTCCACCGGCGCCGCACGACATCCTCAAGAACCGGTACGTCTCGATCGATCCGCGAGGTGCAAGCGGCGGAAACCTCGGTAAGAACTTCGACATCCGTGTCACGCTGACGGCGTCGTTGGTGCCTGGCGTGACGGCGATCGGATCGTCGTGGTTTGCCGGTCCGCCCGACGCCCGGTGTATCTCGGAGGTGACCACCGCACCCGGCACGGCGCCGAACTGGGATGCCTGCCCGACGCTGCATCTGACGGGTTGCCCGATCATCCCGACGTCCGATTATGACATCGAGGTGGTCGGAGGTGGAGTCCTTGCGGCACAAACGCAGGCGCTGCCGACCGGTAGTCCCGGCAAATCATGGGGTGATGTCGTCGGGAGCTTCGATCCGGTGGCCGACAAGTGGACACCACCGGATGGCCTGGTGTCTATCAACGACGCGGTGGCGGCGATCAAGACGTTCCAGAATCCGAGTTTGGTGGGTCCCGGTTGCGGCACACCGCCGTGCAACGCGACGCACGTGTCGGTCACGGACGTTCATCCGGCCGGTTTCCCGCTACAACCGTGGGGAACGCCTAACCAGGTTGTGGATATCAACGACGTGTTCGCGATTATTCTGGGCTTCCAGGGCAACGCATTCCCAGGCCCACAGCTCGGAAATTGTCCGTAGTGTTGCCTCGGGAATTGTCGGTAGTTTTGGATTGACTCTCTGAGCGTGGGGCGGGCCTTTGGCCTGCCCCGCCCGGCCAAGAGTGGAGACCTGAAGTCCGGCGCGATATAGTCCCCGCGTCATGGCGAGGGTCCAGGGAAAGAAGACTGCACACAGGCCGAAGAAAACGCGGGCTCGCGCCGCGCGCGCGAAGCCCGCAGCCCTGCCGACGCCCACTCACGGCGATGTGCCATGGCTGACCGTCGTCGGCGCACGGCAAAACAACCTTCGAGACATCACCGTGGATATCCCGCTCGGGCGATTCGTATGCGTCACGGGTGTATCCGGCTCGGGCAAGAGTTCCTTGGTCAACGAGATCATTCGCGAGGCGCTGGCGCGAGACCTGAACGGGTCGACGAAAGCCAACCCAGGCGAACACGATTGCATCGACGGGCTCGACCACCTCGACAAGGTGATCGACATCGATCAGTCACCCATCGGGCGGACGCCGCGGTCCAATCCGGCCACCTACATCAAAGTCTTTGACGAAATCCGCGCTCTGTACACCAGGCTGCCCGACGCACGCGTACGTGGCTACAAGCCCGGGCGCTTCAGCTTTAACGTGGCAACGGGCAAGAAGGGCGGCGGGCGCTGCGAGGCTTGCGAGGGCAACGGCAGCAACCGCGTCGAGATGGACTTTCTGGCTGACATCTGGGTGACATGCCCGGTGTGCGGCGGGAAGCGCTTCAACCGCGAAACCCTGCAGATCCTCTACAAAGGCAAGGGCATCGCTGATGTGCTGAACATGGACGTGCAGGAAGCCCTGGCACACTTCGAGCCCGTACCCAGGATCGCTCACATGCTGCGTACGCTGCACGACGTGGGGCTGGATTACGTCAAACTGGGACAGTCATCCACCACGCTCTCCGGCGGAGAGGCCCAGCGCATCAAGCTCGCACGGGAACTGGTCAAGAAATCGACCGGACGTACGCTCTATCTGCTTGACGAGCCCACTACGGGTTTGCACTTCGACGACATCAGAAAGCTGTTGGACGTGCTGCACGGATTCGTGGACGCCGGCAACACCGTGCTGGTCATCGAGCACAACCTCGATGTAGTCAAGACTGCGGATTGGGTGATCGACCTGGGGCCCGAAGGTGGCGCAGCGGGCGGACGCGTGGTCGTCGCCGGCACGCCGGAGACGGTGGCCGTATCCAAGCGATCCTATACCGGTGGGGCGCTGAAGGACGTGCTGGAGCCCGTGCGGAAAGGTCGTACCGGCACCAACGGCGTCAAGAAAAGATTGGGCGGCAAGCGTACGCGTACGAAAGCCACGGCCGGTGACGCGCGTGAAATCACCGTGGTGGGCGCCAAACAGCACAACCTCAAGGATGTCACGGTATCGATCCCGCGTGGCAAGTCCATCGTGTTCACCGGACCCAGCGGCAGCGGCAAGACGAGCCTGGCGATCGACACCATCTACTCGGAGGGGCAGCGGCGCTACGTGGAATCGCTCAGCGCGTACGCGCGGCAGTTTTTGAGCCGAATGCAGCCGCCGCGGGTCGATCATGTCCATGGCCTGTCGCCTGCGATTTGCATCGAGCAGAAGAGTGCCAGCAAATCGCCGCGATCCACGGTCGGCACCATCACGGAAATCTACGACTACATGCGCGTGCTGTGGGCGCGGATCGGGCAGCCCTATTGCCCCGATTGCCGATTGCCGATTGGTACGCAATCGAGCGACGAAATCGTCGAACGAATCCTGGGATTCGGCGAGGGCGCCAGGGTCATTCTTATGGCACCGGTGGAGCCGACGGGGAACGAATCGTATCAACACTTGTTCGAGCGCGAGCGCGCGAGCGGCTACGCCCGCGTGCGCGTCGACGGCGTGGTACACGAACTGGACGCCGCGATTGATATCGACCGCAAACAGGCGCACGAGGTGGCACTGGTGATCGACCGTGTCGTGGTACGAAAGAACCAGGCTTCTCGTATCGCCGACAGCGTCGAGCAGGGGCTTTCCGTGGGGAACGGAGTGATCTTCGCCCAACTGCTGGAGGAGTCATCGGCCGCCTGCGATGGCGGTATGGCGGGCACCGGCGAAAGAAAAACAAAAAAGAGTGGTACAAAACGAGTCAGAGGGAAAGACGGTCGCGACAAAACGAACGGCATCGCGACGCCGGGTGATTATCGGTTTTCGCAGCACCATTCCTGCGAGCAGTGTGGGCGCAGCTTCGACGAGCTCACACCGCACCATTTCTCGTTCAACAGCCGGCTCGGATGGTGCGATGCTTGCGAAGGGTTGGGATTGCAGAAGGGGGCGACGCCGGCGGCTATCGTGGTGCATCCCACGCAGTCCATCGCCGACGGCGCCATTGCGGGTTGGAGTGACCTGCGATCGTCACCACGGCTGAGCATGATCGCCCACGCCCTCGCTGACTTCATCGGCTTTGATCTGCACACGCCGTGGCACCAGATACCCGAAACGCAGCGATTGATGTTCCTCCACGGCTGCGGCGACCACTGGATCGAAGTCACACACACGAGATCGCGCGACACGGCCGATCTTCGCGGCTTGCGCTTCCAATGGCACGGGTTTTTTCCGGCCATCAATCGCGCGACGCGGTCGAGCTGGCAGTACCGCAAACGGCTCGAAGATCTGGTGACCGACGTACCCTGCGACGCCTGCGCCGGCGGACGCCTGAAGCCGGAGCCGGCGGCTTCACGCCTGGAGAGTGCCAGCATCTACGAGGTCTGTCTCTGGCCACTGGGAAAGACGCTGGAGTGGTTCGACGGGCTGCCGCTCGACGCACGACAACGCAAGATTGCCGGCGAGTTGATGCACGAAATCACGTCGCGGCTGCGCTTTCTGGTGGACGTCGGTTTGGATTACGTGTCCTTGCATCGAACCGCTTCCACGCTTTCCGGCGGCGAGTCGCAACGAATCCAGCTCGCATCGCAAATAGGCACCGGCTTGACGGGCGTTCTCTACGTGCTCGATGAACCGACCATCGGTCTGCATCCACGCGACAACAACCGGCTGGTGCGCGCCCTGAACCGTCTTCGCGACCTGGGCAATACCCTGGTGGTGGTGGAACACGACCGCGAGATCATTGAAGCGGCGGATCATCTGGTGGATTTCGGACCCGGCGCCGGGTCGTTCGGCGGTGAAGTGACGGCCGCCGGATCGCCTGGCAAGCTCCGCAAGAGTCGCAAGTCACTCACGGGCAGGTATCTTGCGAACAACGAGGCGATCGAAGTGCCGACCAACCGCCGGCCTGTATCGGATCGCGGCGTCGGCTGGCTGACCGTGCACGGGGCAAGAGAGAACAACCTGCGCGAGATCGACGTGACCTTCCCGCTAGGGCGGTTCACCTGTGTCACCGGTGTGTCGGGAAGCGGGAAGAGCAGCCTGGTAACGCAGATACTGTACAACGGTCTGGCATCACGCATCCATCGGGCGCGGCTCGTGGCCGGCGGTCATGAAAGAATCGAGGGCGTGGAGCAGATCGACAAGGTAATCAACGTCGATCAGACGCCAATCGGCAACAGCCCCACGAGCAATCCGGCCACCTACACCGGACTGTTCGACGCCATCCGCGAACTCTTCGCCAAGCTGCCGCTCAGCAAGATCCGTGGCTACCCGCAGAACCGCTTCAGTTTCAACCGGCCCGGCGGACGGTGCGAGGCGTGCGAGGGGATGGGGCAGCAGTGCATCGAGATGCACTTCCTTCCGGATGTGTGGGTCGAATGCGAAAACTGCGGAGGCAGCCGGTATGTTACGGAAACGCTCGAGGTACAGTATCGTGGCAAGAGCATCGCCGACGTGCTGAAGATGCGCGTGTCCGCGGCGCTCGAGTTGTTTGAGGGCATTCCCAAAGTCCGCCGTATGCTGACAACGTTGGACGATGTAGGGCTCGGTTACGTGGAACTGGGGCAATCGGCGCCGACCCTTTCCGGCGGCGAGGCGCAGCGCGTTAAGCTGGCGGCCGAGTTGGGACGACCCTCGACCGGGAAGACCCTCTACATTCTGGATGAGCCCACCACAGGTCTGCACTTTGACGATCTGAAAAAACTCCTCGCCGTGCTGCACCGGCTGGTCGATCTCGGCAACACCTGCATCTGCATCGAACATAACCTGGACGTGATCAAGACGGCCGACTGGATCATCGATCTGGGCCCGGAGGCGGGTGAGGATGGTGGCATTGTGATCGCGGAGGGTACGCCCGAAGCCATCGTTGAGCTCGCCGAATCTCACACAGGCAGGGCACTCGAGCCTATGCTCCGTGCCGGGCCACATCGCGTGCGGCGCGTTCACGATCCATCTAGACAGGATGACTTGCAAAAGACGCTGTCCGCTCCGATTGATCTCGGTGCCGACGTGAAGATGCCATGGGAGCGAAACGGACGTGAATGGCACACGGTCAACCATGTGGATCACAAGGGCGAATCCGTTGAATGGGACCCGCAGCTTCTCGTCTGGATTGTCGAGACGATCGAGAAGCTCGGCACGTTTGCCCCGACGGATTGGAACCACCGCACGCGCATCGACATGCGCGCCTCCGGTCGAAGCGAGAAGGAATGGTTCTGCCACATTTTGACAGGAAGCAAGGACCTGCTGGAACTGGCGATCCGGGTCCGAGCGCGGACATTTACCGATACGGGGCTGCAGAAGCAGTTGGGAATCAAGATGCTCGACGAGCGCCGGGACCTGCCCATTTACGGCCAGTGGGATCGTATAAAGCTGCGAACGCCGCATCCTGGCTGGCAGGAGGTTCGACTGCACCTTCGAGATTTTGTGGATGTCAACAAACGGTCATTCAAGGCATTCTTGAATCGGGCAGTGCAGTCCTATGAGAAGTTGGTTTCGACCGAAAAGCCTGCGTCTGCGGCGGAATCGGAAGAGCCCTGGAAGACGTTGGGTATGCAGTGGCACTTGTCGCAGCGCGGCATCAACCGCCGCCACGCGATTCGCTGGAGTTCGGCGGTACTCGTGGCGCTCGTCGGTCGGCTCAAAGCGATACATCCTGGGCTCGAATTCGCCTGGTCCACGCGAACCGCCGGTCATTTTTCGGTTCCTGGCGAGGGATTCGTCGCCGGCAAAATCGTGACCAACATGGGGCGCGGGCTACGCGTGGAATTGCGGGCACCGAGCAACGTTGTAACACCGGCCATGATCGACAAACTCGGTGACGACTCGGATATCAAGCGTACACCAGGTTATGATCGCGTCGTGTTCTGGATGCGATCTCTTTCACAGATCGATACCAAGCAGCTTCGGCGCGTATGGCAGATGTGTCGCGTCGAGGCGAAGGAAGAGAGGTTGCAGTCGGCGTGAGTCTACTGATCCCCGCCGCTCGACGGCAAACTCACCGGCTGGACGGACAAGGAGCTGTTGCCGCGGCTGGGTGAATTGGACGGACTGCCCGAATTCGCCGACGTCTGGGCTTGCTGGAATGAAAAGGGTTTGTGGGTGGCATGCCAGGTCAAAGGGAAGAAAAGGTCGCTTCGGTGCGATCCCCAGGAATACTGGAAAAGCGATCACCTCCGCGTCTGCACCGGCATGCGCGACACACGGAATATCAAGCGTGCCACGCGATTCTGCCAGCAATTCTACTTCCTGCCGGCGGGGGGAGGGAGCAAGGGCAAAAAGCCGACGGCCGCCGGCGTCGCCATCAAACGCGCCCGTGAGGATGCACCGCTTGTCACGGCGGACCGGCTGCCGATTGCCTCCACCGTCACCAAGACGGGGTACAAGCTGGAGGCACACATTCCGGCGGATTGCCTGGCCGGATTCGACCCCGCCGAGCACCGTCGGATCGGGTTCTACTACATCTTGGAGGATCGTGACCACGGGCAACAATTCCTGACGGTTGGGGACGATTTGTACTGGTATGTCGATCCTTCCACCTGGGCCACCGCGGTCCTGGATAAAGGGCGATGATTGTGTTATAAGCCTGCAGAGCCCACGGTGGCCCGGCGCGGAAAGCTACCGTCACGAGGGTTCGCCGACCAGACCGCCCCAAGCGGCTGCGGCATGGCACACGGGAGTGAAAGACTTATGCTCGACATCAACGGCTTTCTGACGTCCACGGAGTTTCTGGCAACCTTAGCGTCGGCGATCGCCGGGCTCATCACTCAGTTTTTTGCGGTGTTGTTCGGCCTGACGGACCTGTTCGCCGTCGTGCCGTAAGACTCACCGCCTGAGGGTGGCATGGCCACGGTCGCGTGGCCATGAATCAGCATAGGCTTCAGGGACATGCCTCTGCGCTCGGTGGGCATGCCGTCCGGAATTCGGTTTCAATAGAGCCTCATTCTTGACCGATTTCTGCGATATGCTACATTGAGGCTGGAATGGAATTCAGACGATCGTGCGGCCGTCCGAAGTGTATTTGAGGGCGGTGGCCCATGAGTCGGCCGCCCCGGCGGCAGGATGAAACGGTTCGAAGTCAGATGACGCGCACAACGGCTTAATCTCGGGGCACTCGGCAAGGCATGGCCTTGCGGCGTGACCCGTGTCGTGTGTCATCGGCTGCGGTCCGTTTTTTTGTTGGTCTGAACATGTCAGGTGAAGACCGAAGAGGAAGCGTTACTGTGAACATCACACTACCGGATGGCAACGTGCTGGAAGTGCCGGACGGGTCGGCGACTTTGGATGTGGCCGGTGCCCTCGGACCGGGTCTGGCGCGGGCGGCGGTAGCGGGCAAGCTGACTGACAACGGCCATTCGGAAATCATCGATCTCGATCGCCCGTTACCGGGCGACTGCCATCTCACCATCCTTACGGCCGACGACCAGAATACTGACAGCCTCTACGTGCTGCGGCACAGCACGGCGCACGTGATGGCTGAGGCCATCTGCACCCTGTATCCCCAAACCAAACTCGTCTACGGCCCGCCGGTCGAGGACGGGTTTTACTACGATATTGATCTTCCGCACTCTCTGACGCCGGATGACTTTCCCGGCATCGAAGCGGAAATGAAGCGCATCATCAAAGAGAAGCGCCCTTTCTGCCGCGTGGAAATGCCGCGCAGCGACGGCATGACCAAGGTGGTGGCCGAAGGTAGCCGCTACAAGATCGAAAACGCCGAGCGGGCGGAAGGTGACACGCTCAGCTTTTACGTCACCGGCGATAGTCCCGGCGAGCACTTCGAGGATCTGTGCCGCGGGCCGCACCTGCCGTCCACGGCGCCGATCAAGGCGTTCAAGATTCGCCAGGTGAGTCGCTCGCACTATCGGGGCGACGTCAACGACCAGCCGCTCCAACGCGTGTACGGCACGGCTTTCTACAAAAAGTCCTCGCTCGACGCGTTTCTCCAGCAGCTTGAAGAGGCCCGAAAACGCGATCATCGCGTCATCGGGAAAGAACTCGGTCTGTTCACCATCAGCGATCGCGTTGGGAGTGGGTTGCCTCTCTGGCTGCCAAAGGGGATGACGGTCCGTACAGAGTTGCAGGCCTATCTGACCGGTGAGATGCTCAAGCTTGGCTACGATCTGGTGTGCACGCCGCACATTGGCCAACTCGGGCTCTATCGCACGAGCGGCCACTATCCCTACTACGAGGATTCGCAGTTTCCCGCGATGTTCGAGTCTTCGCGCGGCAAGGCCATCCAGAGCGCGCAGCAGCTTGCGCAAAAAATCCGTACGATGCACGGCGACGATGCGGAGGAGGCACGGCGCAGCTTCGACGCGTTCGTGTCCTCGCTCGAAAAAGTCCACGGTGCCATCGGGGGTCTGGAAGGTGGGCAGCCGATCGACGTCGTCATCGAGAAGCTCTACGCAGCCCTCGAATCGGAACAGGGCTACCTTCTCAAGCCGATGAACTGCCCGCACCACATTCAGATTTACGCCTCCAAGCCACACAGCTATCGCGATCTCCCGGTGCGGCTGGCCGAGTACGGCGCGGTCTATCGCTTCGAGCAGAGCGGCGAACTCGCCGGTTTGACGCGCGTACGTGGCTTCACGCAAGACGATGCGCATCTATTCTGCACGGCCGATCAGCTTGCCGATGAGCTGGGGGCCACCGTGAACCTCACGCGCGGTGTTTTTGAGGTGCTCGGCATGAAGGATTACCGCGTGCGCCTCGGCCTGCGGGACCCGAGCAGCGACAAGTACGTCGGTTCCCCCGAAAACTGGGAACGGGCGGAGGCCGCGATCCGTAAAGCGGCCGTCGAGAGTGGCATGGCGTACAGCGAGGAGCTGGGCGAAGCCGCGTTCTACGGGCCCAAGATCGACTTTATCGTTCGCGATTGCATCGGCCGAAGTTGGCAGCTCGGCACCGTCCAAGTGGACTACAATCTGCCCGAGCGGTTCGAGTTGACCTATATCGGTGCAGACAACACGCCGCATCAGCCGGTCATGATTCACCGTGCGCCCTTCGGCAGCCTGGAGCGCTTTGTCGGAATCCTGATCGAGCATTTCGCCGGCGCCTTTCCGCTCTGGCTATCGCCCGTACAGGTCGCGGTGGTGACCGTGAGCGAGAAAAGCGCCGACTTCGGCAGGGAAGCCTTCGCGCGTCTCAAGGCGGGCGGGCTGCGAGCGGAATTGGATCTCTCTGACGACAAAATCGGGCCGAAGAAGCACCGGCACCGCGCTGCAAAAGTGAATTACATCCTCGTCGTGGGCGAGAAGGAAGCCGCCGACGGCACCGTCAACGTGAATGACCGCGACGGCAAGACGCTCGGCACGATGAGCGCGGATTCCTTTTTGCAGGCATGTCAGGAAGAAATTGCGACAAAGGGCGCAACACGTGTCAAAGTAGTGTAGAATGGGGAATGTGCGGGATGCCGCAGAATCGTCCCGGGACGCGGCGCCCAACTAGTTTTCTTTTTTGAAAGGTCGCCAACCATCGCCAAGACACTCCGACTCAACGATATGATTCGGATTTCTCCGATCCGAGTGATCGACCAGCATCAGGAACAGCTGGGCATCATTCCTACCGCTCAGGCGCTCGACCTCGCACGCGAGGCGGGGCTCGATCTCGTTGAGGTATCTCCTACCGAGAAACCGCCCGTATGTCGCATCATGGACTACGGCAAGCACCTGTACGAAAAGAAGAAGCGGCAGAAGGCGGCCGCCGGCGCGCATGTCGTCGTGATTAAGGAAATCCGCATACGGCCCAAGACCGATCCGCACGACCGGCAAATCAAGGTGGATCGGGCCCGCCGATTCCTCGAAGAAGGTAACAAGGTGCAATTCACCATGCTGTTTCGAGGACGCGAGCGGTTTCAGCGAGAGCGATCCATGGAGGTGTTTGAGGCCCTTCTGGCTGAGTTCGGTGATACCGTCAAGGTGGAACGGGCCGCCAGAATGGACGGACGGCGCATGACGATGGTCGTCGCCCCGGTGACCAGGCACAAAAGCGCCGCGTCGCAGGCTCAGGAAGCCTGATTCCTGCAATACTCTCGCGGGCGGCACCAATCCACAACGTGGCGCATTGGCTGGCACCATGGGGCCGACAAAGGCGATTCCACGCCGATAAACTCCCTAATTCGTACGGGGCCTTGCGACGCCGCAAGGTTGCTTCTAGGCTGGTCCTTCTCACATGTTTCGGCGTCGGAAAAGGGAATGGGGCCATCAAACGCAGGAAAGGGAGTATCGAGAATGACGCAAGTCAATCTGATAACACCACATGGCGGCACCTTGGTGGATCGTACCGGGGCCTCACAGGACTCCGGGGCACCTGCCGTCGTGGTCAACTTGACCGAACGGCAGCAGTGCGATCTTGAAATGATCGCCATTGGAGCGATGAGCCCGCTGGACGGCTTTATGGGCGAGGCCGACTACCAAAGCGTGTGTGATAACATGACCCTGGCGAATGGCACGGTGTGGCCCATGCCCATCACCTGCGCCGTGGAAAACGCAGTGGCCGACAAGGTCTCCGTCGGCGATCGGGTGGCGTTGCAGGACGACACGGGGCGACTCCTCGGCTATCTCACGGTCAACGAGAAATACCAACAGGACAAGAAGAAGCAGGCCGGCAGAGCTTTCGGTACGGAGGACGACGCCCATCCGGGTGTGAAGGTGCTTTACGATGAGGGGGACACCTGCCTCGCCGGTCCCATCGACGTCGTCACGCCGCGGCACGATCCGATGTTCCTGGATCACCGCCTGACCCCGGCGCAGACCCGTGAGGAATTCATTCGGCGCAATTGGCACACTGTGGTCGCGTTTCAGACGCGCAACCCGATCCATCGTGCCCACGAATACATCACCAAGTGTGCCCAGGAGATCTGCGACGGGCTGCTCATTCATCCGTTGATGGGTGCCACCAAGGACGGCGACATTCCCGGCGAGGTACGCATGAAGTGCTACGAGGTGCTGATGGAAAACTACTACCATCCCGATCACACCATGCTGTCGGTCATGCCGGCCGCCATGCGTTACGCCGGTCCACGTGAGGCGATCCTGCACGCCATTCTCCGTCAGAACTACGGCTGCAGTCACATTATCATCGGACGCGATCATGCGGGCGTGGGCAAGTACTATGGCACATATGACGCGCAGGCGATCTTCGAGACACTGCCCGAGGGAGGGCTGAGGATCGCGCCGCTCAAATTCGAGCATGCGGCATGGTCCAAGAAAGCCGGTGGGATGGTCAGCGGTAAGACCTTTCCCAAGATCGACGGCGATCAGATTTTCCTCTCCGGTACGAAGGTCCGAGAGATGCTCGTCGCGGGCGAGCGCCCGCCGGCCGAGTTCACGCGACCCGAGATCGCAGACATTCTGATCGATTCCATGAAAAAGTAGGCGGAAATCAGTATCGCGACTGCTTCATGTGACCGAAGAGGGAGAATGAAGGAGCGGCCTGCTCTTATTTCGCGGGAAAGCTGCAGTGGTACTCCAATGCCTCAGGGAACACACGTAGTGGGTGACAAAGAATCGGCGCATGGGGTGGCAGTTCCTGCCGACGTTGTTGCGCAGGTGCTCGCGCTGCACAAGCCGATCGTCGTCAGTCACGTTGTTCCCGACGCCGATGCCCTGGGATCGGCGTTTGCCATGGCACTAGGCGTGAAGCGCGACGGCTGCGCGCCGAAGGTCGCGCTGCCGGACGGATCGCTGTCGCAGCGACTGACGTTCTTGTTCGAAATGGCCGACATACCCGTCGCGACCGATGCGGACTATGAGAGTGCTGACGGCTTCATCATCCTGGACACCGCCAAGATCGGTCGCAGCAACGTGGGCAAGGAACGAAAAGCGGGCGACTGGCTGGCCGGGCGCCCCGTGGTCAACATCGACCACCACGAAACCAACACGCGATTCGGTACGATCGACTGGATTGTGGCGGCGTGCGGGAGCACCTGCGAACTCGTCTACTATTTTCTGCGCGCCGCGGATCGACCGATCACCGCCGAGATGGCCTCTCTGATGTTCGCGGGTATTCAGACCGACACTCTTGGGTTTTCGCTGCCAACGACCAGAGCGTCGACGTTACGAACCGCGGCGGCGCTGGTCGAGCTCGGCGCGAATATCGGGATGCTGGGAGAGCGCCTCGGCCGCAGCCAACGAAAGAGTGAATTCGACCTTCTTCGTGTCGTCTATGACAACACCAGGGTATTGGCGGATGGGCGGCTGGCCTATAGCTCCGCGTCGCACGACGAGATTCGCGACGCCGGGTGCTCGGCCGCCGACATTGACGAGCAGATCAACGTGCCGCGGTCGCTCGAAGGCGTCGAACTGGCCATGCTGTTTTCCGAAGGCCGCAAAGGCAAGACCAGAATCAACTTCCGTGGCTCCGGCGAAGTGACGGTGGCCGAACTGGCCGCACGATTCGGGGGAGGTGGTCACACACAAGCCGCCGGCGCCATCCTCGATTGCGGCCTACAGGACGCCATCGAACAAGTCGTCCCGGTAGCCGCCGAGCACCTCAAGACCTTCGACGGCACACCAAAGGCATAACATCCTGAACCGCGCGATGCGCGAGTCGACATCCCGGAGTATGTAGAAGGGCAGGTGGTTCTCCCGGCTCCGCCGGGAGGTTCACCTGCCTTACCCGGCCGGCGGGTCATCCGCAAGAAAACGCCGCGGGCCCCATCCCTTGCGCAGCCATGGGTGGGGGACGACCTCGCGTAGACAGGCAGGTCAACGCTCCGCTGTCGCGGAGCAACGACCTGCCCTACCAATGGCAGGCCTGTTATCGCCGCGCGTTCGGTTTGACGACGATGGCCTTGGGCGATGTCGGGCAGACGTGCTGGCACACGCCGCAGCCGACACAGCCGTCGAGCTTCACCATGGGCGGACCGTCGCCTAAAAAATAGAGCGCATCCTCGCCCATCGGACACCGGTCCACGCACAGCGAGCATTCCTCGCCACCGGAGCGCACGCAGAGCGTCTCGTACACCTCGGCGGTCCCCATTCGAATGAGTGACGGTGCGTTCAGCACGGCCAGCGCGCCGCTCTCGCAGACATGCGTGCAGTGAAGACCGTCGCACACCACACACGGTGAACGATCCGGATCGATGACCGGCGTGCCGGTCGCCTCTCCCGCGTCGCGGCCTAATAGGTAGATCGCGTCGGCCGGACAGGCTTTGACGCAGGCCTCACATCGATGGCACGTCTGAAGAAACGCGCTCTCCTCGATGGCGCCGGGCGGACGAAGCAGCACGGACGCCGGACGCC
>Ga0210124_1000652_pt1 | contig 16695 bp, 16 predicted proteins | sample Muzzi_PWC_D2_FD_185554 | JGI IMG/M metagenome (GOLD analysis project Ga0210124, IMG submission 185554) | Wetland microbial communities from San Francisco Bay, California, USA, that impact long-term carbon sequestration - Muzzi_PWC_D2 (SPAdes) | ecosystem: Environmental > Aquatic > Marine >... | reverse complement strand
GCGAATGCAAGGGATGCGCGTGCGGCCGGGGAGGCGCCGACAAGGGCGCGAATCGTTCGAAGGGGAGATTCATCGAATGAAAAAGTTAGCTTTGGCGGTCGTCGCGGCCGCCGCGGTCGGGTTGTTCGCCGGAAACGCGATGGCGCAGTCCGCGAAGTTCGCGGCGACGTATGACACGGACGTGGAGATGGTCTCGGCCACTGTCGACGGAACGAGCGGGGCTGCTGCCGACGGTCCTCATATGACGGCCGAGGTGGATCTCGCCAGCATGCACGTCCCGCAGTCGAAGGAGGTGCTGATCGGCGTTTCGGGTCAAGTCAACCTGGTCACTTTCACGCAGGCCAAGGGCAAGAACGGCAGCGGCACGTCGACGGCGATTGCCGACGGCGGAGTCATGCTTACCGTAAAATATGCCCCTCAGGGCACTGAGGACATCTGTGCGAACGGCACGACTGCCAAACCGGGCCCGGTTGTCTTCGCGTCGCGCCGGCAGGAACTCAGCGTCACCGTCGACCTCGATGTTGTCGGCAACATTGTTGATGTGTGCGATGCGCAGTGCATCGCGGACAGTCTGGCCATCGAGGGTTCCGTCACCGTCGCACTGGGTCTGGACACCACGGCCGCGCATCATTTCAACTTCGTCGCAGATGACCTCGACTCCGATTGGTACGACGTGGTCGCTTGCTACGACCTGACGGCGCTGGCTCAGGTCTCCGGCCTGGATCTTGACTCCGGTACAGCGGCCATGGCCAAAGCCGCTATCGGTCCGCGTATGCTCACGTTGCAGCAGGTTCGCGCGACAACGGACGGTATCGTTGACGAGACTGGGACGAACTGACCGCATCCGATGAGATCAAGAAGATCTAATTGATCGGTTTGATATCGATCGCTTTGAGGGGGCCTTTTGGCCCCCTCTTTCTTTTTGTATCAACCGCTTAACCCTCATCGTTAACACTTCGTGAATTGACTCGGGCGCGCACCGGGCGGAGACTGGCCCTTGGGTACGAGAGGGCCGGTCCCCGGGCGTTCGCCGGGTGCGCCTGCGGGCGCAGCGGCCGGCCCGCCCCGCCAGGACGGCCATGGGGTGAGAGGGGCATGACAGGGGAAGTCGCGATCCCGAGCGAAGCGTACCGCCGGCGGCCGTCCGCACGGGCGGGGTCGCGTGCGGCCTGCGCCGCTGCCCTCAATGCCGCCCTGCCCGCCGCGGCGACGTCCCTGATAATTCCCTGCTCGGCAGGGAATAACAGGGAAATCGCGGGGCGGCATGCTGCGCGCGCCGACTCGTGAGGCCGCGATGAGCCGCCGCGACACCCCCCGCCCCAATCGTCCCGGCGCGCCGATCGCATCGTGCGCGTCGCGCGCGCTGCTCGCCCTCACCGCTCTCGCCGCCCTCGCCGCTGCCCTGCCCGCCGCGCCGGCAATGGCCGGCGAGCTGCCGAGCTCGGCCGGCGTCAAGCGCATCTCGGCCCCGGCCGACGGCGCGCTCGCCGGCGGCAAGCTGGGCGGCGGGCTCGAGGGCTTCAACCACGTCACGCTGCTCGGCGCCGACGGCAAGATCGAGCGCGTCATCGTCCTCGGCGCGCGCCGCCTGCCGCCCCGGCCGCAGCGCAAGCCGGAGTTGGCCGCCGACGGCACGGTCACGGCGGCCGCGGCGCCGGCCGGCACCGGCGGCGTCGACAGCGCCTTCACGCCCGAGATGGTCCAGTTCGTCGCCCTGCCCCTCGCCTTCGATCCGCTGCGCGGCGTGACCGACGGCGAGTCGAAGCTCGGCCGCCTGCGGCCCGGGCTGCAGACCCTCGAATGGCCGATCGTCGGCGCGCGGCTGTCGTCGCGCTACGGCAACCGGGTGCATCCCATCCTGGGCGGCGTGCGGCACCACGACGGCATCGACCTGGCCGCGCCGGCCGGCACGCCGGTGCGCGCCGCCGCCGACGGCGTGGTCGCCTATCGCGGGCGCAACGGCGGCTACGGCCGCTATATCCGGCTCGACCACGGCTTCGGGCTGCAGACCGCCTACGGCCACCTGCGCGGCTACGCCATCGGCCTGGCGGCCGGGCGCCGCGTGCGCCAGGGCCAGGTGATCGGCTACGTCGGCTCGAGCGGCCTGTCGACCGGCCCGCACCTGCACTACGAGGTGACCCGCGACGGGCGCACGCTCAACCCGCTCGACGCCCTGCCGCCGCGCGCGACGCAGCGCATCGTGCTGCGCTGAGCCCGCGCACGCTGTCGCGTGCGACGCGGACGTCGATTGCTGCCCACTATCCACATCCGTCGCACGGCCGGCGTCTTGACTCGCGTTACGCTGGAACGTTGTAATGTTTTTGCACGCGTCTTTGACATAGCTCAAGGCGCGCCGCAGCCGACAGGGGCGAGCCTGTCGCGATAAAGCGCGTCGCAGGACGGGCGCGCCGGGCGGTCGCGCCCGACACATTGGCGGTCGCTCGACAGCCAGCTAGGCCTCCGAACAGCGATGAACCACCCGGTCCGGCGCCAGCTTTTGGCCGGTCCCCGTTGTGTCTCCCACTCGCATGGCGGCGGCGTCGGACCCGAGGACAAAGAGGGCCGGCGCAATGCGGATAGAAGGGGAAATCGTTCATGAAACAGATTAAGCGACGTCCGCAGGCGCCATAGCGCCGCCGGAGGGGAAGTGTTCGTCTTGCCCCAACCTGCCAGGGCAGGGCTCTCGACGGGGCGTGAGGTAGTGCCGAGGGGAAAAAGCCACCAGGACGGTGGCAACTTTGTGGAGATCGAGAGATGCGCGAACGTATTTCGTTAACAGCCGCCGCGACAGTTTTCGCAGCGCTGATAGGTACATACCCTGCAAATGCGGCGCCACTGCCTGCCACCGTCGATCTTCTCGCCGGTCAATTCTTGGACGTTGGCAACGTCACTATCCAAGACAACGGCGGCATTCTTGAAGTCATCATCCAGATCGACAATCCGGCTCCGGACGACCAAGACTGGTGCCTCCAGGCGGTTCACATAGAAGTCGCTGATAGCGAGTCCAACATACCGCAGAATAATAAGGGTAATCCCAAAATTGGCCAGTTCGACGTCAATGATGACGTCAATTGCTCCACTATGGAGACGTATTCATTTGGCCCCACTCCCACTGGAAATTTCGTCGTGGCGGTCCACACCGTGGTCGAAGCAACCTGTGATTTAAGGGCCATCCTTTACGGCACGCTTCGTGCAACCGGAGAAATCGACAAGATCGACGTCATCAATGACGTTGTGACGCCGGTCGCACAATTCGCCGACCCCGCTCCAGGTAATGAAAACTCGCCGAACGGTTTGGGGTATGATCCGATCAATGACCTGCTCTATTTCTCCGCTACCGATGGATCTCCGAGCGATCTTTATTCGGTGACACCAGACGAGTTCAGCCCCGGAACGGTCGTCATCACTAATCTAGGCGCACTTACTGGTGAGTCCGCAGGGGCGACCTTCAACGCCGGGAACTATTGGTACGTGCTCAATGAGGACGACGATCTTCAACAAGTGACCTTCGGTCCTTTTAATGAATCCACTAACCGAGCTTCGTTCTCCGGCGCTAATCTGCGAACGTTGCGTTTCGGCGATATCGCCTTCAAGCCGAATTCAACGGTCCTGGTCGGCAGCTCGCTGGGAAGCGGGGGTTCGACGGAACTGTTCTTCTCGTTGAACACGAGCGATGGAACCTACACGGAGCTTTGCTCCGGTGGTGGAAGTAATATCGACGATTGTGCGGGCAGTCTGCAGATATCCTTCGGGTCCAATGGCGTGCTTTACGGCCACTCCACCGGGGGCGCCGAATGGTTTGAAATCGACCCGGACACCGGTCTCATCACAGATAACTCGTTGCCGATCACCAGCGCCGCTTCTTTCACGGACCTGGCCTCTGGCGCGCTTTGCGTTGCAAACGATCAAGAGACCGCCTGGGGCGCAGGAACATCATTTGCTAGCGATACAAGTGGCAACGGTAAGCGCAACGGAAGCTGGGCTACCTACATTGAGATCGAAAACTGACGTCGGGAAGACACGACGCAGAATTCGCGGGGCCTTCGGGCCCCGCTTTTTTTTCGACGGGCCGCCTTCGCCCCCTACTCGGCCGCGTCGGCGTCGGCCTGCGGCGGCGGGAAGAGGGTGCGCGCGCCCTGGCGCCAGTCGAGCACGCGGTAGGGCGTCGCGCCGCCGGTCAGCTGCACCACCGCCTCGCGCGCGAAGACCGCGCCGCTCGCGGTGCGTCCCTCGGCGTGCACGGTGAAGATGCGCACGCGCGAGCGCAGCGCCGCGCTCACGCCGGTCAGCGCCTGCGGCGTTGCGCCGAGGTCGGCTTCGCCCGGCGGCAGGGCCGCGTCGGGCGGCGCGCCCGCCGCGCCCGTGTCCGGCGCCGCCGTTCCCTGGTCGCCCTCCTGCTGCGGCCGCAGCTCGTCGCCCGGGGCCGCCTCGCGCACCTCGCCGGCCAGCGCGGCGGCGACGAGGGCCGGCGCGGTCGCCTCGTAGGGCCGGCGCTTGCGCGCGTAGACCGTGACCGCCGGCGCCACCGCGCGGTACAGCGGCGCCGTCATGCCGTAGACCTGCTGCAGCTCCTCGACCGCCGCGAAGGGCGCGTCCTTGGCGTCCCAGTCGAGCCCGGCGCGCTGGTAGTCGAAGTCCTCCGCCCCCTGCGGGCGGCGCAGGTCGTCGGCGTCGCGGTAGTCGGCGATCGCGTCGCTCAGCGCCTGCGCCTCGTCGGGCGCCACGCCGAGCGCCTGGAACAGCGCCACGAAGAGCGTCTCGTCGCCCTGGTTGAGGTCGATCTTGCCGCCCTCGTCCTGCACCGCCGCGCGGATCTCGCCGCCGCCGTAGAGCCAGGCGTAGGGCGTGCCGTCGACCCGCCAGGCGCGCTCCGGGTCGGGGTCCATCAGCCCGAACACGGCCTGCTGCACGCCGGCCTCGGCCAGCGCCTCGGCCTTGGCGTTCTCCGACAGGTTGTAGGTCAGGTTGATCTCGCTGCGCGTGGTGTGCAGGAAGGCGGCGGCGATCAGCGCCAGCAGGGTCATCACCCAGAGCACCGAGACGAGCGCGACGCCGCGCCGGCCGCACCGGCCGCGCAGGCCGCACCGCACGCGACCGAGGACCTGCGCGAGAAGAGGGATGGCCGGGGTCATGGCGGCGTCAGTCTAGCAGGTCCGGGCGGCGCGCCGGAATGGCGCGTCCCGAGCGGGCGCCTCCGGATCGCGTCCCGCGGATGCGTTCAGGGGATGCGCCCCGGGAATAGCGGCCCGGCGCCCCGGTCGGCTTGCCCGGTGCCGGCTTGCCGGGCGCGCTTGCCGGGCGGGCTTGCCGGGGCGGGCTTGCCGGGCCGGCAGGCGCCCCCCATTTTCCGCCTAGAGGCCCGCGCGGGACGCGCCGGCCGGAGACGACCCCGAGGCCCGGACCATGCCGAGATTCCTCCGAACCCTGCTGCCCGCGGTGCTGGTCGTGCTGGCCGCCGGCTGCGCCGCGGCCGGACAAATGCCGAAGCAGCGCATCGCCGCCGCCTACCCGGACCTGCAGATCCGCTGGCTCGGCGACTACGACCTCGCCTGGGCCGACGACGGCTACGTCGGCCTGGAGCGCGCGCTCGCCTTGGTGACGCACCGCGGCATCGCGCCGGCGCGCATCCAGGCCGCCTCGCTGCAGGGCGTCATGTCGCGCAGCCTGCAGCCGATCCCCACCGAGACGGCCGGCCGCCCCTTCTTCTTCAATATCACCCTGCGCGTGGCGGGCTGCGACAACCGCATCGAGTTCCGCACCACGGTCACCGGCCGCATCGTCGGCGAGCGCGACCCCGGCGACTGCCTGGCGACGAGCTAGGCGCCCGGCCGTCGGCACCCTGCGCGCGGCGCGGCAGTCCTCCAGAGTTGCGGCCGGAGCTGCGGCTTCACGCGCCGGCCGGCGGCGCGGCCCCGTCGATGCGGCCCCGTCGATGCGGCCCCGCCGGGGGTCTATTCCGAGGTCTGTTCGGGCTTGGCCGGCGGCGGATTCGGCATCGCCGGCGCCTTGATCTTCTGCAGCAGCGGCTGGACCGCGCTCATGCGCCGGTTCAGCTCCTCGGTCACCGCGCGCGCCTCGCCGCGGTCGCGCACGGCGCGCGGCGTGATCAGCACCAGCAGCTCGGTGCGCTGCTTGCCGTCGTTCGTCGTCTTGAACAGGTTCCCCAGGATCGGGATGTCGGACAGGATCGGCAGACCGCTGGTCGAGTGATCGTCCTGGTCCTGGATGAGTCCGCCGAGGGCGATGGTGTCGCCGCTCTGCACCGCCACGGTGGTTTCGATGCTGCGCTGCTGGATGGTCGGCGAGTTGAGCGCCGAGGTCGTGGTCTGGCCCACCGTGCTGACCTCCTGGTGCACGTCGAGCGAGACCAGCCCGCCGGCGTTGACGCGCGGCGTGACCTCGAGGATGACGCCGGTGTCGCGGAACTGGATCGAGTTGACGATCGGCGCGTCGGGGTTGGTCACGGAGACCGCCGACTGGGTCGCGATCGGCACCTGGTCACCGACCTGCAGGCGGGCCGACTGGTTGTCGAGCACCATGAGCTGCGGCGAGGAGACCACCCGCATGTCGGTGATCTCGGCCAGCGCGTTGAGGATGACCTGGGAGTTGGCGGCGCTGAACACATAGGAGAAGCCGGGGAAGGCCGACGACACGGCGCCGGTGTCCAGGGTGCTGAAGGTCCAGCTGTGGTTGTCCTGATTGAAGAACCACTGCAGGCCGTACTTCAAATCGTCGTTCAGCTTGACCTCGGCGATGGTGACCTCGATCAGGACCTGCAGCGGGGTGACGTCGAGGCGCTTCAGCGTCGCCTCGATCATGCGGTACTCCGCCGCCGTCGCCATGATGACCAGCGCGTTGTTCTTGTCGTCGGCGACGATGCGGATGTCGCTGCCGTTGCCGATGGTCGCGATCGACGCGCCCACGGTGCCGGTCGCCGCGCGGGCCACCGTGCCGCCGGTGGTCGCGGCGCGCGCGGTCGATTGCGCGAGCTGCGGCGCGCCCCCTCCGGTCTCGCCCGCCTGCCCGGCCGCGGCCTCGCCGCCGGCTTCCGCGGCCGACGCAGCGGCCGGTCGCGGCGTGCCGGAGATCGTCGTCGGCGTCAGCCGCGGCGCCACCTCCGGGCGCGGCGCGGCCAGCGTCCCGCCGCCGAACAGGCCGTTCAGCACCTCGGCGAGGTCGGCCGCGCGGCCGTTCTCGACGCGGTAGACGAAAATGCTCCGCCCCGCGCCCTCGGCGCCGCGGTCGAGGCGCTCGATCCACAGCCCGGCGCGCTTCAGGTAGGCCTGCTGCGGCGAGATCGCCAGGATCGCGTTGAGCCGCTCGATCGGCACGAAGCGCACCACGCCGGCGAGCGGCCCGTTGTCGTCCTGCATGAAGACGGTTTCCAGCTCCGCCACCAGGCTCTTGGCGTCGGCCACCTGGACCGGGAACAGCGCGAAGGACATGCCGGCCATCCAGTCGACGTCGAAGATCTCGATCATCGACATGAGGTCGCGCGCCTCCGGCCCGGTGCCCGCGAAGATCAGCAGGTTACGCGCCGGATCGACGCGCAGCACCCGGCCCGGCGGCACGAAGGGCTTGAGTATCTCGCCGACCTCGTTGGCCGCGGCGTAGCGCAGCGGCAGGATGTGCACGGCGTAGCCGCGCGCGATATCGCGCTCGTAGCTGCCGACCAGCGGGGTGGAAAGCGTCGTGCCGGCGTCGCCTAGCGGCACGATCTTGTAGACGCCGTTGTCGTAGGACATCGCCGCGCCGTTCATCGCCAGGATGTTCTCGAGCGCCGCCAGGACCGAGGCGCGCGCGATCGGCCGGCTGGTGCGCGCCGTCACCTGGCCCTGGACGCGCGGATCGATGATGTAGCTGAGGCCCAGCGTCTGGCCGAGCACGGCATCGACGACCTCGCGAATCTCGGCATTGGCGAAATTCAGGGTGACCATGCCGTCCGACTTGACGGCGACGTCGGCCACCGGAACCGGGCGCGCCCGCACGCCGGTGCCCTGATAGAACTCGGGTTCCTGCAGGGCGCTCGAATTCTGGTCCGGGACGGGCTGGAGATCGGCGAGACCGCCCGACGGCTGCTGGGCTGCGGGAGCCGGGGCCTGCGTGGCGGCCGGCGCCATGGCCTGCGGCTGCCCTTCGCCCCGCTGCATGGCCTCGCATCCGGCGAGCGCCGCGATCAACGCAACCGCGGATAGCAACGCGGCGCCGCCCCTCACGGCGCGCCAGCGATCATGTATACGCCGGCAAATCACGCCCATTGCCCCCCACTTCGTCCTCCGGTGGTACGTCGACCCCGGAGATTTCCCAGTACATCTAAGGCGATCCTCAAAGTCGCGACAAGAGAAAAAATGAAGATTAACAAAACCTAGAGAGACTTGGTTAACAAAGTTTCAACGCGGCCTAGAGGACTCCATTGAGAAGACTTGGCGCCCGGCAAGAACAGCGTCGCCGTGAATTATCCGGGCCAGGCCGGGCCTCTATGAAATCAGTCGTTCTTCGTGGCGCCGTTCTGTTGACCCTGCTGGCCCGGCTGGCGCTTCGCCGGCGTGGGCGCCGTCTGGAAGGCCAGAAACAAGGTCTCCTCCTCGCCGTCGCGCTCGAAGGTCGCGCGCTCGGGCTCCAGTTCGACCAGGGTCCAGCCCTGGATGCTGTCGCCCACGCCCAGCCGCACGGCCTTGCCCTGCCCTGCGGGGTTCACGATGGCGATACGCTCCTCGCCCGTGAGGACGACGCCGATCAGGGTCATGTCGAGCATCTGGCGCGGCGCCGCCGTCGGGGCGTCGCCTTCCGCCGGCCGGCGGGTCGGCGTAAACAGGGGCCGCTCGGCGATCACCGAAAAATCGTCGAGCGGCGGCATCTCGAAGGCGGCCGCCTCGGGCAGCGGCGCCACGTCGTCGCCAGCGGCCGGCGCGCCGTCGTCCGGCGCCTCGGTCGGCACCTCCGGCGGCGCCGAGAAGCCGCGGTACACCGCCCAGCCCAGGCCGGCGCAAGCCGCGACGAGCAGCACCGTCAGCAGCTTGCTCCCGGAGCGACGCCGGATCATCGGCCCTCCGGCTGTTGGTAGCCCGCGACGTCCAGCCGGACGAGCAGCACGGGGTCCATGGTTTCCGCTTCGTCGCGGCTGCGCCGCCGGGCCCGCCGGTTGTTGACCTCCAGCGCGTCGACGAAGAGGAAGGGGGTGCCGGCCTCGAGGCCGTGCAGGATGTGCAGCAGATCCGCGATCGTGGCGGTGAGCTGCACCCGCACGCCGACGCGGCGGAAGCCCTCCTCGTCCTTCGCCGGCAGGATCTGGATGCTGCGCAGATTGCCGCCGCTGCCTTCGATGGCGTCCTTCACGTGGTCCTGCAGCGCGGCGGCCGCGAGCGCGTCGGTCGCGCCGGCCAGATAGAGGCCGCTGTCCGTCTGACGCGCCGCCAGAGCGGCGAGCTGCGCTTCGAGGGAACCGCGCCGGGCGGCGACGCTGCGATAGCCGGTCAGCAGGTCCTGCGCCTCGACGAGCGCACGCTCCGACTGGCGGTAGCCGGCTACCAGGGGCGCAACGGCCGCGGCGTAGCCGAGCAGGAGCAGCCCGAGCAGCAGGGCCACGGCGGACAGGCGGCTTGCCCAGGGCGGCAGGGCGAGGTTCACGGGCCGCCTCCCGGCGCGAGCACCGCGCTCAGATTGAAGCGCTCCAGCCCGATCCGCTGGTCGAGCGTCACCGGCGAGCTGAAGCGCACCTCGGCGAACATGGGCGACGCCTCGAGGATGGCGATCAACGAGGCCGGCTTGGCCGAATATCCGGCCACGGTCACGCGACCGTCGCGCAGGCCGAACTTCAGCACCCAGGTATTGTCCGGCAGCAGGCGCGTCACCTCCGCGAGGACCGCCGTGGCGCTCGGCTGCTTGGCCTTGCGATCGGTCAGCAGGCGGGCCCGCGACAGGGCGGAGGAGACGCGCTCCTGCAGGGCATTGGCCTCGAGCGCCGCCGCGCGCACCGCGTCCAGCGCCTGCTCGGTGGCGGCCAGCCGCGCCTGGCTGCGCGCGTAGGGCAGATAGAGCGCCGCGGCGCCGAGCCCGACGAGCAGCACCGCGAGCGCCAGATTGACCCGGCGCAAAAGGCCGCCGCGCGACGGCGCCGCTGCGGCCGGCAGAAGGTCCATGTCGCCGCGCGGCGGGCGGCCCTCTTCGGCAACGGCAATGCGGTCGGGGGGCACGCCCCAGGTTTCCGCCAGCGAGCGCGCCTCGTCGGCCAGGGCACGCGGAACGACGACGAGATCGACCCGCAGGCGCTTCTTCGCCGCATCGTGCTCGACGACGCGATAGTCGAAATAGACCTCGTCCGCCTTGAACGGGGTGTGGCGGTCCATCTCGAAGCCGAGCACCTCGCGCAGGTTCTCGGCCGCGGCCGCCGGCAACTCCACCGTGCGGCGCAGCACCCGGTCGCGCGGCAGGGCGAGCCAGACCTCGCCGCTGCTCAGGCCGGCGTCGCGGAGGATGCGGCCGACGGCGCCGGCCTGGTCGACGTTGCGCTGCCCCTGCAGGTCGCCCGGCGCGACCGGCACCTCGCCGATCGGATGCAGCGACTCGCCCTTGGCGATGAACAGGCGCACCGTCGAGGCGCCGGGCTCGATGACCAGCCGCTGGCGGGCCCCGCCCTCGGCGGCGCGCCGCAGCGCCCCGGGCAGGCAGCCGGCCAAGGCGCCGCTCCACCAGCGCAGAAAGCCCGCAATGCTCGGTCCGCCAGTCCCTTGTACCAATGCCATCGAGCCAGTCCCTGGGCCGCAGGGCCGCTTATGCTATACCCGCCGACGCTCGGCAACCGGAAAGCCCGAGAAGCGCCACAAGGATCGAGATCGCGCCAAAGCTGTGTCGAATTAGTCCCGAAATCTTAACCACTTGTCCCTAAATATTACGAACGGGAATCAGTCGGTCCTGGCAATGACGAGACACATCCGATGAAGGTGCTCCTGGTGGAGGACGATGCGGCCACGGCCAGCATGGTCGAGCGTATGGTCGCATCGAATGGTTACGATTGCGACACCACGGCCTACGGCGAGGACGCCGTGGAGATGGCCTGCCGCACGCCCTACGACGTGATCCTGCTGGACGTCCTGCTGCCCGACATAGACGGCTACGAGGTCCTGCGCCGGCTGCATCAGGCCCGGGTCTCCACCCCCGTCGTCATCCAGTCCGGCGTCGTCAGCCGCGACAAGCTGGAGGACGGCAAGAGCCTCGGGGTGCCCGATTTCCTCATCAAGCCGTACTCCAAGGCCGAGCTCGGTCAGCGCATCGAATCGGCGCTGCGGCGCGGGCCGGCGGAGACGCCGTGCCGGCCGGCGGACGACGCGTTCGAGCGCCGCGAGGCGCCGCGCGACGAGGCGGCCAGCCGGCGCCAGTTTCCCCGGGTGCGCACCCTCAAGCGCGGCCAGATCATCTACCGCAACTCGAGCTGCGTCATCGACTGCCTGATCCTCAATCTCTCGGACGGCGGCGCCGCCCTGCAGCCCAACGATTACGTGGAGCTGCCGGACAGCTTCCTGCTCAAGCTGGAGCACGGCCCGACCCACCGCTGCGAGGTGTGCTGGCGGCACGGCAACAAGATCGGCGTGCGTTTCCTGAACTGACGGCCGCGACCGCGGCTAAGGCTAATCGGCGGGCGCCGGACGGCGCAGCGTCGGGACCGCGGCACCCATGGCTTCGACGATGCGCTCGGGCGGATCGGTGAAATCGAGGCCGAGGTGGTCGCCCGCCCGCCAGGCGACCTCGCAGACGAACTCGCCGAAGCGTTCGAGGCACAGCGTCACCGGCGAGGGCACCGCCACCGGATCGCCGACGCGCACCTTGACGCCGCCCAGGGACACGGCCAGGACACGGCAGTCGTAGTCCTGGTGGTTGTAGCGCAACCGACCGCCCCACAGCACCTGCACCTGCCCGCCGGGCGGTGCAGCAACGGCCGCGGCGGGATGCGGGATTCCCTCCGCGCGGCGGCCCTCTTTCTCGTCGGACATGGCCAATTTATCGCTTTTTTCACACATCGCACGGCGGTCCTGCGACCACCGGGTCCATTGTCGCCCCAACGGGCTTAAGGATCAGCGAAGCAAAAAGCTTAACGACGGGTTTCCAAGTCCGGCGCGGAGCGGGGCGCCACCAGCAGTTGCGGCCAGCGGCGGCGGTCGCCGGGGCCGAAGCCGAGGTCGACGGCGATCAGGCGCGGCGGCCCCTGGAGGCCCGCCCAGCTGTCCTGCCAATCGGCCGGGTCGCCGGGGCGCGGCGACCCGAAATAGCGGACCTGCAGGCTGTCGATCCCGTCGAGCAGGACCCGCCGGCCGCCCGCGGCGCTCGGCTGCTCGGTCGGCGCCGCCTCGGCGCGCGGCAGGCGCCAGGTCAGCACGAGCCTTCGCCCCTCCGGCCCGTCTTCGAGCGCCAGCTCGAAAAGATAGATGCCGCCGACACCGATCTGCGGCGGCGCCGGGGCCAGAAAGGCGAGCCGCTCGGCGTCGCCGGTGAAAGCCGGGGCCCGCTCGCCCGTCTCCGTCGTCAGCCCGCCCGACGGCAGGCTCCGGGACAGCTCCCGCCGCAGCAGCCCCTGCACCGCCTCGACCTCGGCCATGCGGTCGGCCTGGGCATTGCCGGCCTCCCAGGCGCGGGTCCCGAAGGTCAAGCCGCCGAACAGCACGACCGCGATGAGCCCGAACAGCAAGAGCGCGACCAGCAGCTCGATCAGGGTGAAGCCCGCCGCGCTCGACCGGACCCGCCGGGAATCTTGGGCCGGTCTCATGGCGGCGTCCCGAGGCGCAGCGTGTCGAGGGTGATCCCGCCGCCCCGGCCGGCCGGCGGCCGGACCTCGACCTGGACGGCGTAGAGCACGAAGCCGGTATCCGCGAACGCCGAGTCGGGCTGCGTCGGGCTCGGCGCGACGGTCACGCGCCAGCGGTAGCCGTCCGCGAAGGCGTCCTCGGTCTCGCCGGGCTGCAGCGGCAGCGTCACCCCGACCTCCTCGAGCGTCGCGCGCGCATGGGCGACGGCGATCGCCTGCGCCGCGGCCGCGTCGAGGCCGCGCAACCCGCCGGAGAACGCCTGCATCACGGCGACCAGGGCGATCGCCAGGATGGTGAAGGCGACGATGACCTCGATCAGCGTGAATCCGGCCGCGCGCCGTCGCCCGCCGCGCCGCGGCCGCCGCCCTGCGCGATCACTCGACGACTTGCACACGGCCGGTCAGCCAGTCCACCAGGACGTCGTAGCTCTGCGTGCCGCGCTGCAGCGTCACGCCGCCGCCGGTGGCGGTGCCGTCGGGATAGAAGCGGATCCGCCCGCGCGCGTCGTCGATCCGCTCGGAGACGGCGGTGTGCAGCGTCACCGCGATCCCCTCGCCGATCGGCGTCTCCGCCTTGCGGCCGGCGACGCCATAGCGGCCGGTCGCGGTATCGACCACCACGGCGACCTCCAGGTTGTCGCGGATCGCCAGGCCGCGCGCCTCGCGGAAGGTGGCCGCCACGTCGCGCGCCGCGGTCTTGACCTGCAGGCCCGGCAGGATGCGCGTGAAGGCCATCGGCGCCAGCGCCACCACGATGCCGATGATGGTCAGGACCACGAGCAGCTCGATGAGCGTGAAGCCCCGTTGCCGTCGCCTAGACGCGCGGTTCGGTTCCGTCACCAGTTGGTCAGATCCTGATTCTCGCCGTCGCCGCCCTCGGCATTGTCGGCGCCCAGCGAGTAGAGGTCGTATTCGCCGTGCTCGCCGGGATAGCGATAGACGTACGGGCGCCCCCAGGGGTCGATCAGCGCGCTGTCCTTCTTGAGATAGGGGCCGCCCCAGTTCTCCGTGTCGGCCGGCGGCTCGACCAGGGCGCGCAGCCCATCCTCCTCGTTGGGATAGTGCCCGACCTGCAGGCGGTAGAGGTCGAGCGTCGTGCCCAGGCGCTCGATCTGGATGCGGGCGGAGTCGGTCTTGGCGCCGCCGACGTAATGGAGCACGCGCGGCACGGCGAAGGCCGCGATCAGGCCGAGGATGATCAGCACCACGAGCAGCTCGACCAGCGTGAAGCCGGCCTGCGGGCGGCGCGCCCCCCGCATCTCCCTGCGCGGTACGCCGAGATGAATCGCGCGAGCAAACATGAACCTCTTCCCTCGTCCGATGATACGCGTGCCGGACCGCCCGGCCCCAGATCGCCCGGCCCCAGATCGCCCGGCCCCAGATTGCCCGGCCTCAGAACGGCAATTCGTAGGCGCTCAGGATCGCCGCCATCATCGAGCCGATGATCCCGGCGATCAGCAGGCCGAGCGCGATGGTCAGCAAGGGTACCAGGATCGACAGCAGCCGGTCGACGCTGCGTTTGACCTCGTCGTCGTAGATGTCGGCGATGCGCAGCAGCATGGCCTCCAGCTGGCCGGTCTCCTCGCCGACCTGGATGAGCTGCAGGGCGAGGCCCGGCACCACGCCGCTTTCCGCCAGCGGCCCGGAGAGCCCCTCGCCCTTGGCCAGACGGCCCTGGATGCGGCCGATCGCCTGGGCCACGGCCCGGTTGCCGAGCACCGCCGTGGTCATCGAGAGGGCGTTGAGCACGCTGACCCCGTTGGCGAGCAGGGTGCCCAGGGTGCGGGCGAAGCGGGCGATCTCGACCTTGAGGACGAGCGGGCCGAACAGCGGCGCGCGGCTCCACCAGGTGTCCCAGCGCAGGCGCCCGGCCGGCGTGCGGTTGTGCTGCCACAGGGCCAGGCCCAGGGCGACGCAGAGCGCCAGCAGCAGCCACCAGTAATCGCGCAGGAAGTCGGAAATCGCGATGATGACCGCAGTGGACAGCGGCAGCGCCGCGCCGGCGTCCTCGAACATCGGGCGGAACTGCGGAATGACCAGGGTCATGAGCACGGCCAGCGAGACCACCGCCATGACCACCACCATGGCCGGATAGCGCAGCGCCGCGCGCAGGTTCTCGCGCAGCCGCTCGGCCCGCTCGAGGCTGTCGGCCAGCCGGTTCAGCACCTCTTCCAGGGTGCCGCCGGCCTCGCCGGCGCGCACCATGCCGACGTAAAAGTTGGGAAAGGCCTTGGGATGCGCCTCGAGCGCCTCGGCCAGCGCGGCGCCGCCGCGCACCCGGTCGCGCACGTCCTGCAGCAGCGCCCGCACCGGAGGGCCGGAGGCCAGCTCGCCGAGCACCGAGAGCGCGCGGTCGAGCGGCAGGCCGGCCGACAGCAGCGTCGCCAGCTCGCGGGTCAGCAGGCCGATCTCGCCGCGCCGCAGGCGGCGGCGCTCGGGCAGCACGCTCAAGGAGAACGCCCGGCCGGCGGCGCCGCGCACCTCCTGCGCCCGGATCGGCACCTGGCCCTGGGCGTGCAGCCGGTCGATGAGGGCCTGGCGGCTCGCCGCCTCGACCTCGCCCTCGACGACCTCGCCGTCCGCGCCGACGGCCTTGTACGCGAAGCGCGCCATCACGCCTCCCGCGTGACCCGCAGGACCTCTTCCACCGTGGTGATGCCGGCGAGCGCCTTTTCCATGCCGTCGTCGTACATCGTCCGCATGCCCTCGGCGACCGCCGCCCGGTGCAGCTCGCGCGCCTCGGCGCGGCGCAGGATGAGGCGGCGGATCTCGTCGCTGACCACCAGCACCTCGGCCAGCCCGGTGCGCCCGACGAAGCCGGTGCCGTTGCAGGCCTCGCAGCCGCGCGGCTGGTACAGAAAGATCTCGCCCTGCGGCTGCAGGCGGCGCAGGCCGAGCTGCTCGATCGCCTCGGGCAGGGCCGGCCCGCGCTCGCGGCAGGCGGTGCACAGCGTGCGCACCAGGCGCTGCGACATCACGCCGTTCAGCGTCGAGGTCAGCAGGTAGTCCTGCGCCCCCATGTCGAGCAGGCGTGTGATGGTGCCGGCGGCGTCGTTGGTGTGCAGCGTCGAGAGCACCAGGTGGCCGGTCAGCGCCGCCTGGATGGCGATCTCGGCGGTCTCCACGTCGCGGATCTCGCCGACCATGATGATGTCCGGGTCCTGGCGCAGGATGGAGCGCAGCACGTGGGCGAAGCTCAGGCCGATGCTCGGCTTGACCTGGATCTGGTTGATGCCGTCGAGCTGGTACTCGATCGGGTCCTCGACGGTCAGGATCTTCTTGTCCGGCGCGTTGAGCCGCACCAGCGCGGCGTAGAGCGTGGTGGTCTTGCCGCTGCCGGTCGGCCCGGTGACCAGCACGATGCCGTGCGGCCGCTCGACGATCTCGAGGAAGGTCTCGAGCCGCGGCCCGGTCAGGCCGAGGCCGGCGAAGTCGAGCTTCACCCCGGTGCGGTCGAGCACGCGCAGCACGACGCCCTCGCCGTGCATGGTCGGGATGGTCGAGACGCGCAGGTCGATCGGCGTGCCGCGCACCGCCAGCTTGATGCGGCCGTCCTGCGGCAGGCGGCGCTCGGCGATGTTGAGCCGCGCCATGATCTTGACGCGCGACACGATGGCGGCGCGGAAGCGGTTGGCCGGCGCCTCGACGTCGCGCAGCACGCCGTCGATGCGGTAGCGCACCCGGAGCGTGTTCTCGAAGGGCTCGATGTGGATGTCGGAGGCGCGCGCTTCGACCGCCTTGGCGATCAGCTGGTTGACCATGCGGATGACCGGCGCCTCGCTGGCCAGGTCGCGCAGGCGCTCGACGTCGAGGTCGAGCGCATCCTCGGCGGCGGCCTCCTCGACCGCGCCGCCGGCGCCCCGACCGTCGGCGTAGAGGCGGTCGATCGCCGCCTCGAT
>Ga0210124_1000651_pt1 | contig 16732 bp, 17 predicted proteins | sample Muzzi_PWC_D2_FD_185554 | JGI IMG/M metagenome (GOLD analysis project Ga0210124, IMG submission 185554) | Wetland microbial communities from San Francisco Bay, California, USA, that impact long-term carbon sequestration - Muzzi_PWC_D2 (SPAdes) | ecosystem: Environmental > Aquatic > Marine >... | reverse complement strand
GCAGGCTCCAAGACTCGCCTCACCCTGATCGGCGCCGGCTTCGACCCGGCCCTGGTTCAGGTCACGATTGGCGGCAAATACGCCCCCGTGGTGGCGGCCTCCCCCATCGCGGTCACGGTCAAGGTGCCACGCCTGGCGAAATACGCCACCGTGGCGGTGATCGCCGCCAATGGCGATGCCAAAAGCGCACCTCTGGCGCTCGAGATCCGTTGATCGCCTGATCACCGCCGGACCCCGCACGGCTACTTCTTGTTCGCCTCCTTGGTAATCGCCTTCCCGTAATCGAGGACCGCCGGTCGAGTGGCACGCGGCCGCGTCTCTTGGAGGATGTCCTCGGTAGCGGAAGAACGGGCCGCGATGCCCCCCCCGCCGCCATTTCCGTTGTCGGTGAGCGCTCGGTCCAACGCGCGCAGCAAGATCGGACCGGGCAGCAGGTCCTCCGCCACATCGACGATCAAACCCTCGGTCACGACGACCCGGTCGGCCATCTCCCCCACCAGTTCACCATAGAAGTTGATGCCGTCGAGGGTGGGATAGGCAATCCGCTCGCCGCGCTCCAAGAACTCGGAAGCGAGAAACACCTGGCCCTCCACGATGAAAGCGGGGACCTTTAGGGGGCAGAACAACACCGCGAGTCCCTTGCCACAGTCGAAGTGCGGGGGATCAGCCGCCATCGCAGGCGTGGCCAACAACACGGCAGCCAGAAGGAAGGCCGCCAGCCCGCCCCAATAATGAAGTCCCGTGTGTGGAACCATGCGGGTTTCCGTTCTTGGGAGTCGTTCCTTACCAAAACCCTCTGGCTTATAGAGACGAGCGCGGAGGTCAGGATTCAAGGTAAGTTCAGCAAGCACGTGGTGTCGGTGCCAAGAAGATCCGGACAGACGGCACCGGCGCCTCAATAGATCAATGTGATCGCCGCCGACACGGCCCCGGCCCCGGCGCACGCCAGGAGGACCTTGTCGCCGCGCACCACCGCCCCCTCCTGGACCGCGTGGGCGAAGGCCATGGGAAGGCTGGCGGACGCCGTGTTGCCGAAGAACGGGAAAGTGGCATACACCTTCTCCCGCGGGACGCCGGCGACCTCCGCCACACCGAAGACGCCGTGCTTTGCCGCCTGGTGGGGAATGATCCACTTGAGCGCGTCGTAGCTCTCCCAGCCAGTGGCCGCCATCACCTCCGGCAGGATGGGGACGAAGGTCTCCAGGGCCTTCTCGTAGAGACCGCTGGGATCGGTCCAGAAGCTGTAGTCTGCCACCTCGGCCGCCGCCCGCTCCTTCTCCAGCACCCGCGATCCGCCACCGGTGATGTGAATCAGCTCCCTCCCGGTGGGATCGGTGCGGTGGATGCCGGCGATGAACCCCTCCTGCCCGACGTTGTCCGTCGCCCCCAGCACCATCGCCGCCGCCCCATCCCCCAAGGCCGCCAGATTGTAGAGCTGAGTATGGCCGCGGTTGAGAAACGGAGAGTTGACCTCGGAGCTCACCACTAGGATCGGTCCCAGCTCGGGATGGGCCTCGATGAATTGCGCGGCCACGTGCAGCCCGGTGGCAAAGCTCGCGCAGATATTCTTGACGTCGAACGAGAAGGCGTTGACCGCGCCAATCCGGTCCTGCAGGAAGACGTTGTTGTGCGGAATGCCTTGATCCTGGCCGGTGGAGCAAAACAGCAGCATCCCGAGATCGGTCGCCTCGATGCCGGCTGCCTTGAGCGCCTGCTCCGCCGCGGGTACCGCGAGCTCCGAGTTGGTGGTGCCCGGATTCGCGTAGCGCCGGATGTGCACACCGGAGAGGCGGGTGATCGCCTTGAGCTGCGCGCGTTCGGCGACCGAGAGACCGTGCCAATCGGCGAGGGCTTCATTATCCAGCTCACGGGGAGCGAGGCTCAGGCCACAGCCCAGGATACGGGGAGTGATGCCGGTTCGCGCGCCATAGTGGATGGCCTTGGGCAGGGAACGGGTAGTGGCCCTTTCGAGACCACCGGCGGGCGGGCAGATCATCGTCTCTCCTTGTGCTTCAGTCGGGTCGGGTCGAGCGGGGGTGCCGAACTAAGAGCCAAACGCGGGGGGATGGGTACAGGACGAGGCGTGTGAGCCATGGTGCCACTCGACGTCCGCGCGGGGAATGGGTGCGGGACGTCTTAGTAGAACCACGATCCGGTCACGAAGAAGGTGTCGAGGGCCAGGGTGTTCTCGCTATGATCATACTCGTCCGCGACCTTGCTCTCGTCGGTCGACACCGAGTTTTCAAAGCCGTGCTCCCACGCCGTGTCGACCTGGAAGTTCTCCCACCGGTAGCCGACGCCGAGCGTCGCGTGGGTCTCGACGATCGCCGGGAAGATCGGCAGGACCGTGTCCGCCGGAACCGGATTGCGGGCGTGGTTGAGGCCGGCTCGCAGGGTCCAGGACGGCGTCAGGAAGTACTCCACACCCAAGGCAAAGATCCATTGGTCCTTCCAGTTCATGGGGACGTCGATTTCCAGGTCGTCACCCCCGGTCATGCGGTTTACGGTCCGGTTGTCACCGTTGCGTAGGCGAATGGGCATGGTGTCGAAGCTATTCTTCCAGTTAATCCAGGTGATGTCAGCCGCGACAAGGAGCTTTTCCGTCGGCCGGTACGCGCCGCCCGCACCGAGCTTCCGCGGATACTCGAGCTCGATCTCGGCGTCGTAGGTAGCGCCGAAGTCTGCGTCCGGATCAATTCCGACACCGTACTTGGCGACCCCCGCGAGGATGCGGTTGTAAAGCCGCCCAAAACCCGGATCAAACTCCTTTTGGTAGTCGGGCAGGAGGGCCTGCACCTGTGGCTTGAAGTCGAGGTGGGCCTTGCCCTCGAACTTGAGCGTCGACTCACTGGTATACGCGATCCCGAAGGTGAGGTTCTCGCTGTAGTCGTACAGGAGCCCGAACTTGTAGCCGTAGCCCCAGGTGTCCGCGTCCGGAAGATCGATGCTCGCCGTCGCCTGCTTCATATTGAGGGTGAGAGGGGAGCCGACGATCTGGGCAAAGGAGAACGCGCGCCCGAGCAACCGTGGCCGCCCTTGCAGGAGCTCGGTGGAGGTGGAGAACGGCAGCTTCATCTCCAGCTTGGAGTACCCGGCGTTGACCGACGCCCCGACCGAGAGGTTGTAGAGCACCTGATAGGCGACGGCCACCGCGAGCTTCCCATACAGCAGGTTGGAGTGAAAATCTTGCTCGACGAGCTCGCCGGTGGTGGGATCGCGATACACCTCGTGTTTGAGCTTCAGGTCGGCTCCCAATCCCCCCTGGGCGTACGCACCCACGCCGTAGGACCAGGGGCCGAGGGACGAGTCGTCCACGTAGCCGAAGACCGGCAGCGGAAAGGCCTGGGACTTGGCCTTCGTGTCGTTGAGCTCGTTGCGGAAGTGCTGATCCGGCAGGATGAAGCCGATGCCGGCATCGACCCGTTTGCGATTGATCTGCGTGATCCCGGCGGGATTGGAGTTCATCGCCGTGGTGTCGCTGGCCACCGAGTAATCGGCGCCCCCCATACCGGCCGAGCGCGCGCCGAACGAGGTCTGTTCCACTCCATTGGTCGCGGACACGACCGTCGCCCTGAGCAATAGGCAGACCGTGAGCGCAACGAGCCAGAAAGGACGATGTCGTCTAGCCAAGGAGATTATGGCGCCGGCGACGATCTCGCCCCATCGCCTTTGCTCACTACGAAGAAAAGTGCCTGGGGCGCAGACCGCCGTGTACCGCCTTTATCCCCAGCGGGATGCGAGATTACTGTTTGAAATCATTAAAGACTTTGGACCGTAGCAGAGCCTGCGACGGGGTGTAAAGCTAGCTCTCAGATCATCTTTTCACTCGGAGACAACGAGCCCTATCCTCGGTTCACGGTCATGGCGGCGTGCCGGCTGCCGCTCATTCCCGGGGGTGTGATAGCCTGTAACTTCTCAAGATCATTCGGTTTCCATGCCCACAACCGCCGCCTACCAATTACAGACCCGCCCCGAGAGCCTCATCGAGCAGATCCTCGAGAAGCAGCCGGGGGCGGACGTCATTCTGATCCAGAAGGCGTACCTCTACGCCGCCAAGATGCACGGCAGGCAGATGCGGCGCTCGGGAGAGCCGTACCTCATCCATCCGCTGGAGGTTGCCCACATCCTGGCCGATCTCCACATGGACGACGTGACGATCGCCGCCGGCCTGCTTCACGATACCATCGAGGATTGCCCGTGCACCCTCGACGACCTGCGCCGTGAGTTCGGCCATGAGATCGGCCAGATCGTCGCTGGCCTCACCCGCATAGAGGGGATCTCCTTTGCCTCGCCCATGGAGGAGCAGGCGGAGAACTTCCGCAAGATGCTCGTCGCGATGAGCGAGGACATCCGCGTGCTGATCATCAAGCTCGCCGATCGCCTCCACAACATGCGCACCCTCGACCACCTCGACGAACACCGTCGCGTGGCCATCGCTCGCGAGACCAAGGACATCTACGCACCGCTCGCCAACCGCCTGGGGATCGGCCGCATCAAGAACGAGTTCGAGGATCTATGTCTGAAGTATCTCGAGCCCGAGGCATACCAGACCTTGATCACGGACGTGCCGGCCAGCCAGAAAGGCGTGGAACAATACATCGACGGCATCAAGAGGACCGTGCGGGCAGAGATGGAGAGGGCAGGCATCCCCGGCATCATCAAGGGGCGCTTGAAGCACCTCGCGAGCATCCACGCGAAGATGGTCCGCCGCGGCATCCCCCTCGCACAGATCTACGACCTGATCGCCCTGCGCATCATCACGGACACGCCCGGCAACTGCTACGTCCTCCTGGGCCTGCTCCACGCCCGCTGGAAGCCGATCCCGACGCGGGTGCGAGACTGGATCGCGGCACCCAAGTCCAATCTCTACCAATCGCTTCATACGACGGTGATCGGTCCCGAGGGACGCCACGTGGAATTTCAGATCCGGACCCACGAGATGGATCGCGTCGCCGAGGAAGGGATCGCCGCCCACTGGAAGTACAAGGAGCGCGGCAAGACCAAGAAAAACACCGAGACGCAATTCATGTGGTTGCGCCAGCTCCTCGACTGGCAGCAGGACCTCAGCAACAACGAGTTCATGCAGTCCGTGCGCACCGATCTATTCGACGAGGAGGTATACGTCTTCACGCCCCGCGGCGAGGTGAAGGAATTACCGCGGGGCTCGACGCCGCTGGACTTCGCCTACTCCGTGCATAGCGCGGTGGGGGACCACTGCGTCGGTGCGAAGGTGGATGGCCGCATGGTCTCGCTGCGCGAGCCGCTGACCAACGGTGTCACCGTGGAGATCGTCACCTCGCCCACCCAGCACCCGCGCAAGGAGTGGCTGACCTTCGTCGTCAGTGCCAAGGCCCGCAACCGCATCCGCAACTGGCTCAACAAGGAGCACCGCACCCGGGCGCGGGAGATCGGCCTGGAGCGGCTGGAGAAGGAGGCCAAGCGTCACCACACGACGCTCGGCAAGATCAAGCACCACCCCGACCTGGCCGCGGCGTTGTCGTCCCTGCACCACCCCGACTTCGACAGCTTCCTCACCGCCATCGGCACAGGCCGCCAGGGACCGGAGAGCCTGCTGCGCCGCCTGTTCGGCGACGGGGCCGAGGCGCCGACCCTGGTGCAGCGGGTGATCGAGAAATTGCCCCTGCGCCGTACCCCCGAGGGCGTGCGGGTGCGCGGCAGCGATGACATCCTCGTGCGCTTCGCCAGGTGCTGCTCGCCGGTCCACGGCGACCCGATCGCCGGCTACGTCACCCAGGGCCAGGGGGTGAGCATCCACCACCGCGAGTGCGCCAACTTCGCCGCTCTGGCGACCAGCCAGCAACGGGTGGTCGAGGTGGAGTGGGACGCGAAGGACGACACGGAACGGCCGGTGCCGCTGGTCCTGTTCACCGCCGACAGCCGCGGCCTGCTTGCCAAGATCTCGAGTGTCATCGCCGAGATGGGCGCCAACATCCGCGAGGCGGGGGTCGCCACGACCGGTGATGGCCGCGGCCGCATGGACTTCGTCGTCGACGTACGCAACCTGCGGCAGCTCGATCGCATCATCCAGCAGATCCGACAGGTCCCCGGAGTGGAGTCGGTGTCCCGCAAGTAGCGAACGCGCGCCCTTCCGGGAGGCACGTGCCAATGCCGCTCCAGCCGACCCTGCGCCACACCAGAGGATCGGCGAAAGTATCGATCATCCAAAAATCCGATGCGCTCCCGAAGACAGGAAACGCGACAGCACGAAAAGTTGAACACAGGAAAGAACTCGAAGTATCGGTCTTCGTGCTTTCCCCCTTTCGTGGTTTCGTGTTCCACCTGTGAGGGGTGTTTGACCGTCCAGGGCTATTTCTGCTGATTGTCACAACGAGATCATGGCCGACACCTACCCCTGGACCTACGTCAACGATCGCTTCGTGCCGAGCCACGAGGCGGTGGTGCCGGTCACCGATCACGGCCTGTTGTATGGCGATAGCTGTTTCGAGGCCCTGCGGGTCTACGATCACCACCCGGCCTTCTGGCAGGAACACCTACGACGCCTCGCCCAGAGCGCGCGGTTGCTGGACATCCCCTACCCCGGCGATGACCGGTGGATTGCCGTCCTGCGGGAGGCGATCGAACGCAATCGCATGGACACCGGCATGGTGCGTCTCACCCTCACCCGCGGCGTCGCACCGCCGGGGCTGCGACCGGGTGAGCCGCCAGTACCGACTGTGCTGCTCCTGTGCGTACCGCTGCCGGAGCGCAATGCGGCGGAGTGGCAGGCCGGCCTCGCCCTCGCCACCTCCCCGTATCAACGCATCCCCGCCGCCTGCCTGCCCACCGCGGCCAAGACCGGCAACTACCTGCCCAACGTCTTGGCACGCCGTGCCGCCCGTGCGGCCGGAGCGGATGAGGCCCTGTTTACGGATGACAGCGGTCGTTACCTGGAGGGGACCGTGAGCAGCCTGTTCTTCGTCGACGCGGAAGACCGGCTCACTACCCCACCGGTCGAGGCCGGCATCCTGCCCGGCATCACTCGCGATCACGTCGTGCACGTGGCCTCAAACCTGCACCTGCCGGTGCGGTTCCACGCCCCAAGCCGTGACGAGCTGCACGCCGCCCGCGAGGTCTTCGTGACCGGCACCGGCTACGAGGTCGCCCCGGCAAGCCAACTCGACGGAGCCACGTTGCGCCGCGGCCCATTGGCAGAGTCGTTGCAAGGCCACTACCTGCAAGCGGTGGCCAGCGATCGTCACCACCACCCGCTTCCCCGATGACCCCCTCCCACCGAACCCATGTGCCCGGGCCGTGCAACGTCCCGCGCCCCACCCTCCTCCTGCTCGCCGTCCTCCTGTCCCTCGTCGCCTGCCACCGCGCCGTGAAGTACCAGCGGGTGGAAGACTTCAAGCCGTTGCCGCGGGTGGAGGCAGGATGGAGCGAACGGGGCATGGCCTCCTGGTATGGCCGCCCCTTTCACGGCCGCCTCACGGCGAACGGGGAGCGTTACGACATGAACAAGCTGTCGTGCGCCCACAAGACCCTGCCCCTCGGTACCATCCTGCGGGTCGAGAACCGGGCCAACGGCCGCCACCTCCACCTGCGGGTCAACGATCGGGGCCCGTACGTGCGCGGCCGGATCATCGATTGCTCCCGGGCGGCGGCGGCGGAGCTCGGCTTCTTGGAGGACGGGCTGGCGCCGGTGCGCATCGACGTGGTCAAACGCGGCACGGGCCAGCCCCTGCAATACCGCGAGCCGCGGGAGAAGATGGGATCTCCGGAAAGTTACCAGTACACGTTGCAGCTCGGCGCCTTCAACGATCCCGAGCGGGCTCGCTCCATGGCCATGCAACTACGTCGCGAGGGCGAGCGCCCGCGCATCGAACAGGCGATGGTAAATGGCCAGCGCTTCTTCCGGGTGCGGGTCGGGGGCTACCCATCCAAGGCCAGCGCGGCCGACGCCGCCGCCCTCCTCTACGGCCGTGGCCACGACGTCTACATCGCCCTGCTGGAGTGACTGATCGTCTTTGCCGTGGGACGATAACGCCGCTGTCTTTCTTATCGAGGAGATCTCCATGGCGAATCCAACCGAGGACCTCCGGCTCACCGTCACCGGCATGACCTGCTCGCATTGCGAGGCGCGGGTCGAGAAGGCCCTCCTCGCCCGGCCGGGCGTGAGCCACGCCAAGGCCGACCATCAGCACAATGCGTGCAGCGTCACCTTCGACCCGGATGCGATCTCCGCGGCGGAGCTGGCCCAGGCCGTGCGCGACGCGGGCTACGTCGCCTCGGTGTAACGCGCACCGATTCCACCCGGTCCCGCCGCTGCCGGCCATGGCCCGCTGCATCGCCAATCCCCCCAACCCCTGGGCCTCGACCCACGTCGAGTGGCTCGGCGATCCACCGGCCGCGCAGCTACACGTCTTCGAGGAAGAGGCCCGTTCGCTCCTGAGCGCCAACGACAGCCCGGATATCCCGTTTCGCTGGAGCGTCAACCCGTACCGCGGCTGCTTTCACGGCTGTGCCTACTGCTACGCCCGGCCCAGCCACCAGTACCTGGGCTGGGGCGCGGGCACGGACTTCGACCGCAAGCTGGTGGTGAAGATCAATGCCCCGGAGGTGCTGCGCCGCGAGCTGGGGCGGCGTTCGTGGCAGGGTGAGGCGATTCACTTCTCCGGCAACACGGACTGCTACCAGCCCCTGGAGGCGGCCTATGGATTGACGCGCCGCTGTCTGGAGGTGTGTCTCGCGCATCGCAACCCCGTGACCGTGGTCACCAAGGGCAACTTGATTCGCCGCGACGTGGACCTCCTCGCCGAGCTCACGCGCGTGGCCGGCGCCACCGTGCACATCAGCATCCCATTCGCGGATCCGGCCCTGAGCCGGGCTCTGGAGCCGTACACCGCCGCGCCGGATCAACGTCTCGAGACCATCGAGCGGCTGGCCGCGGCCGGCGTCCCCACCGGCGTGATGATCGCCCCGGTCATCCCCGGCCTCAACGATCGGGAGATCCCCGAGATCCTCTCCGCCGCGGCTCGCGCCGGGGCCGTCACCGCCTCCATGACCCTGCTGCGCCTCCCTCGCGAGGTGCTGCCGGTGTTTCGCGATCGTCTGGAGGCGGCGCTGCCGGAACGGGCCGGCAAGGTGTGGAGCGGCCTCCGCGAGATGCGCGACGGCCAGCTCAACGACGCCGAGTTCGGCACGCGCATGCACGGCCGCGGCGCGCGCTGGCAGGCGGTCCATGACCTCTTCGCCCTCCATTGCCGGCGCCTCGGCCTGCGGCCGCCGGCGATGCCTGCCGCCTGCGGCACGGCCCAGGGCGACCTCTTTTCCCTCCTCGATGCCTAGCTCGCACCTCCCGGCGTCGGAGGGTGAGAATGTGGTCCTAGTGGTGTAGGAGCGACCTTGGTCGCGAACTTCCCCACCACTGCGTGCCGGACCGACGCCGTCGGTTCGCGGGCAAGCCCGCTCCTACGCCTCTGGAGGCACGCCTGTCACGGCCCCAGGCGCCAGCGCTCCCGGCGCCACGTGCGGTAGTCGGCGAGGATCGCGCCATGGTCGAAGGCCAGGGGGGAAGGCAGGGCATCGGGCTCGAAGAGCCCGAGGTCGGCGGCATCATCCTGCGCCCGCGGCACGCCACTACCCCGGGCGACGAACACCGTGGTGATGGTGTGCAGGCGGGTGTCGCGTCCCGGATCCGAGTAGCTCTTGAGCTGGCCGAGGAGCTCCACGTCGAGATCGGTCTCCTCCTTGGCCTCGCGCACGGCCGCGGCCTCCAGGGTCTCCCCGTAGTCGACGAAGCCGCCGGGGATCGCCCAACCCGGCGGCGGGAAGCGGCGTTCGATGAGCACGATGCGGCCATCCTCCATCTCGATGATGATATCCACCGTCGGGCGGGGATGGCGGTCGGGGAGGGCCATGGCCCTAGCGTGCCGCAGCGCCACGGGAGAAAAAAGGCGCGTTCCCGCTCACTCGCCAACGACTCGCCACAGCGGCACGGAGAACTCTGTGAGGATCAGCGGGGATCGCCCTGCACGGCGCGATCCCCCGCACACCGTTGGGACACGCAAGCACGAAAGAGGGAAAGCACGAAGAGCCATCCATGGAATTCTTTCGCGGCTTCAAATTTTCGTGCTTTCGTGTTTCCCCTTCTCCGTGGCTCCGTCGAAAGAACACTGTCGGGAGTTTGCACCCGCGGCATGGTAGACTTCGGACGGGTCGAAGCCGGCGGGGTGGTCGCCGGTTCCATCACGTTGTGTTGGGACGGGAGGAAAGTCCGGACTGCACAGGGCAGGATGCCTGCTAACGGCAGGCGGGGGTAACCCCAGGGAAAGTGCCACAGAGAGAAGACCGGCCCCCCGTTGGGGGACCAAGGGTGAAAGGGTGCGGTAAGAGCGCACCAGTGTCGGAGGTGACTCCGGCAGCTCGGTAAACCCCATCCGCAGCAAGACCAAATAGGACGGCGTCAAGGGTGGCCCGCCCAGACCGTCGGGTTGGTCGCTGGAGCCTGCGGGCAACCGCAGGCCTAGAGGAATGACCACCGTTCGCCCATGGGGGTAACCCCGGGCGTCCACAGAATCCGGCTTACAGGCCGGCTTCGACCCCCTTTCCACAGGCCTGGCTGTGGCGCCCATGCGTGGATTGGGCGTGGCGACGCAAGGGCGAGGCATATCTGCCGATGAGGGGCAGATGGCCGCGCCTGAGGACACCTCCACGACCGCTCGCTGCGGTGCCTGCGTCCACCATCACGTCACCTGGAATCCCGGCCTGCCGTGGGGATGCCGCCACTTCGGGATCAAGAGCCGGCGCCTTCCGTGTGTCGAGATCGAGGCCACCTCTGGCATCCCGTGCTTCGGATTCCAGGAACGGGATCGCCGGCCGTCGGCAAATCGCCGCGCGCTCTAACCCGCATCTCTCACCATGAATGTGCTGCGCCCGCGCAACTGGCCGCTCGATGGCGACCCGCTCGCCGGCCGGCTCGTCGCGGACCGAGCCGCCACGCGGCCTCACAGTATCCGGCTGTCCAGGTTGAAGACCTGACCGCTCACATGCTGGGTCGTGGCCAGGTGGGCGATCGTGCCGGCCACCTCGTCAAGATTTGAAAAATGGCCCAGCACGTTGTCCCGGCGCGCCACCTCGACCGCCGCCTCGGATACACCTGCGGTCATCGGTGTGGGAAGGAACCCGGGGATCACGGCGTTCACGCGCACCCCTGAGGGACCCAGCTCGCGCGCCGCGGCCTTGGTAAAGCCGAGCACGCCGGCCTTGGCCGCCGCGTAGTTGGCCTGCCCGATCCGGCCCCGGACACCGGCAATGGACGCGACGAGCAGGATGTGTCCGTCGCGCCGCGCGACCATCCGCAGCCCCGCCTCGCGGGTCACCAGCCAGGCGCTCTTGAGATTGCTGCCGACGACGCCGTCCCAGGCGGCCTCATCGAGCCGGGACAGCCGGCGGTCATCCAGGGAGCCGGCGGCATGGACGACGATGGCCAGCGGAGCGCGTAGATCGTCGATCTGCGCGAAGAGGCCCACGGCCTCCCGCTCGATGCTCAGGTCGGCCCCGAGCACCCAGCCGGAATGACCTCCCGCGGTCAACGCCGCGACCACCTCGTGGGCGAGCGCCGGGTGGCGGTGGCAGTGAACGACCACGCCATAGCCGAGTCGTCCGAGGTGCCGTGCGACAATCCCTCCGATGCCGCCGGAGCCGCCTGTCACCAGGGCCAGGGGATGCGTGGCCTCTCGCACGTCAAGAACGGGCTCGCCCCTGCGTCGGGCGAGCCCGTGCGATCAGTCGTTGATCATGAAGGCCCAGCCGCCCTTCTCGTCCACGTACTCCCCGGTGGAGTCGCGCTCGTGCCACTCCTGGGTCTCGAGGTCGCGCCCCTGCCACAGGTCGGTCTGCATGCGGTGCGGATCGGCTTTCCAGTCCGCCAGGTCGCGGAAGAAGAACGTTCCGAGATAGCTGAAGGTCATCACCATGAAGGAGGCGTAGAGCAACACCAGCCACCACGGTACCCGGTTACCGACGTAGGTAAAGTTGTCCTTCTGGTGTGTCTCAGGCATCGCTCTCTCCCAGGCGAAGATCAACCGCGGTAAGTCAAGGTACCGGTCCGCTCACGCTCGGCCTCGTACTCGGCCTCCCGCTCCAGGAGGCGGTACTTCGGCCCTTCGACGTCCTTGTAGTGGCCCTGGAGATAGGACCAGATGAACAGGCAAAGATACCCGATCCCGACGATGAAGTAGGTGGTGACGGGCACCAGGGCGAAGCCTTCGACCTCGTCGTTAAGCATCGTGCGGATGAACTGGGAGAGCTTATAGGTAAAGCCCAGGCCCGCGAAGACGACGACCAGGAAGGCAAACCAACTGATGAACGGGTTGCGCTCGCGTACGGTGGGCTCCATCAGACACCTCCATTGGCGGCGTCGAGGTTATACAGCGTGGCGGGATAGCTCTTCACCCAGCTCCCGAGCCATTGCACATAGGTGATGATAGCAATCCCCCGCTCGTTGAGCGTGGCATTCTCCGGGTCATTGGCGTTGTCGAAGAACCACGGGTAGCGCGGCATCACCGAGGTCGGGACCACATCCTGGGGGTTCCAGAAGTGGGCAACGTGCCAGTCGTTGGTGTGCACGCCGTTCTCCCGGATCAGGTCTGGCCCGACACGGCGTGTCCCGAACAGATGCGGGAACTCGAGGTCGTTCTGGTACTCGCCGGCCTGGGAGACGGGCCCGAAGCGGATCGCCTCGTTGGACACCGGCCGGATGAACTGCGAGTGGCAATGCCAGCACGCCTCGGCGACATAGGTATCGCGGCCGCGGCGCAAGGCCTTCTCGAACGACGCCGGGGTGACACCTGCTGGGTAGTACTTCTTGAACGAGTCCGGAAACATCTCCGCGAGCTGGGCGAATTCCGGGCTGACCTTCTCGCTGATCACGTCCAGGCTCGTGTGCGGGATGCCCTGCAGACTGGTGATCGGCAGCCATGCCATGACCCACACGGAAAACCCGAAAAAGACGACGCCGGCGACGAGGAACACCGTCGAGAACCGTTCCATTGCTGTCTCCTCCTTACGCCGGCTGCGCGACGGGACGGTACGCCGGCTGTGCACCGCGGGCGGTCATCCACATGTTGAAGGCGAATAAGAACTGCGCGATCACGATCGCCGTCCCCGCGACGGCGCGCACCGCCCAGTAAGGCATCGAGGCGATCAGGGATTGCTCCCACGGGGCGAGGGACTGCCAGAGGAACCCTTGAATCAGGCCGGCGATGGTCAGATCCCAGAACATCACGAACAGGCCAATGGCGCTCAGCCAGAAGTGCCAGTGGTTGAGGCGCTCGCTGTACCAGGCGTTCCCGGTCAGCTTGGGCCACAGGTGAACGATGATCCCCAGGCACCAGAATCCGAACACGCCGAACATGACCAGATGGGAGTGGCCGACCACCCAGTCGGTGAAGTGGATGATCTTCTGCACCGTGAGGGTCGTGTGCACCGCGCACTGCAGGCAGGTGGTGAAGTAGAAAATCATCCCGGTGTAGAACCAGCGAATCGGCAGGTTGTCCCGCAGGTACTGGCCGGAGCCGATCAAGGTCGCGAAGAAGTTCACCACCACCGTGGTCACGACCACCTCCACGGCGATGGTGGAGATCACCGCGCCGTACTGGGCGTACATCGGGATCGGTGACCAGAGGAAGTGGTGCACACCATTCAGCGGGTAGAAGAAGGCCAGGGCCCAGAAGCCGATCAGGGAGAGTCCGTGAGACCAGATCGGCTTCTCGATGATCAGGGGGACGAAGTAGTACATCAGGCCCCACCCCACCGGCGTCACGAACAGACCCACCAGATCGTGGATATAGAGCCCGGTCATCGCCGCGCCGGCCGCGCCCGGCACAAAGTACTCGGGGAAGAAGTTCCCCATCACGTAGGTCAGGGCCGTCCAGATGAACGCCGCGGAGAAGTACCACAGGCTGACGTACATCGACTTCTCGCGGGCCTTCAGGATCGGCGTATACATGTGGAGGGAGACCAGCAGGAAGGCCACCACCACTAACAAGTCCACCGGCGCCCAGTTCATGTCCGCCAGGTTGAAGCTATGCGGGCGAAAACCGGTGGGCGTCTCGCCCCACTCGATCGCCTGCGCGTGGCCGGTGAGGATGCCCACCACGGTCAGCACCAGGATCGCCTGCCACACCCAGAAGATCACCCACGTGAGGCGCCCGAAGAACAGCGGCCGTCCGGTGAGCCGGGGGATCGCCCACGACATCGCCCCGAGAAAGACGTTCGTCAGGAAGCCGTAGGCCACCATATTCGTGTGCACCATCCGCACCCGCCCCGGCGACAACCACTCGGTGTTCGGGAAGGGATAGTGCTGCAGGAATTGCAGGGAGAATAGGAATCCCCCTGTCAATGACACCAGAAAGAACAACATACCCGCCGCGAAGAAGGCCTTGACGATGCCTTCGTCCACCAGTGGGCGCTCCAGGGTCTGGGCGGCCATATCTCCTCCTGAATCTCGAGTACTGGACGGGGTTAGCGCCGCCGCTTACTGGGGGCTGCTGCGTAGCGAGAGGATGAATGACACCAGGTGCCAGCGGTCATCATCGTTGGGCAGCGAATCGAAGTAGCTGGGCATCGGCGTGCCATCGAGACCGGTCGAGAAGGTCCGGTAGATGTCCTTCACGCCGGGTCCGCCCTTCAGGACGCCGCTGGTAAAGTCGAACGGCACGATGGGGCGACCCTCGTCGTCCTTCAATTCCGCCGCGGAAGGCCCGTCTCCACGGCCACCTTCGCCGTGGCAGTTCGCACACTTCATCAGCCCGTAGAGCTCCTTACCGCGGGCGATCGACTCCGGCGTGCCAACGAACTCCGGTGGCCCGGGAATGTGAATCGGTTCGTCGTACTCGTAGGGATCGTTCCAGCGCTCGGAGAAGGTCTTGAGGTACTCGATCACGGCCACCTTTTCCGTCTCCGGCATCAGAAACCAGGCGGGCATGGAGCTGCGGAAGACGCCCCGGCTGATGGTGCGGTGCAGATCCTCATCCGTCGGCAGCGCACCGCTGGGAGTCGTGCGGAACTTGAAGGCGGCACGTTGAAAATTTCTTGGTTGCGGGTTTAGCCAGCGGGCCGCCGGCCCCTTGCCGGCGCCGTCGACCCCGTGGCAGCCCGCACAGTAGAGCTCGTAGACCACCTTCCCGCGTTCCACCAGCGCCTTCTGGCCGAGTGCCTTCGCGAGCTTGGAGGGGTCGACCTCCTGTGCGGCGGCAACGCCACTCGACATGACCGCCGCGAGTACACCTATCCAAATCAGTCGGTCGATAGCCATACCACTCCTCCGCATAAGACGACGCGCCACCCTCGATTGCGCCGCGATCCCTCACGCCACGGGACAATCCGCCCCAGATTGCCGATACCGTGTCTTTTCGTCCCACCACTTGGCGGCGGCGGATAATGCCAACGGCTACGCGCTGTTGCAAGAGGGAGGCCGTAATAGGCCGTCGCCGCTGGGGATGCGGTAGTTTCGGCGGTGCCCACGGCCGTTCCTGACGGCCCCGCGCCGTCCGCGACGCGCACCGCTCCTCCGATCTTCGCGTACGGGCCGGGGCGCCCGTAAGCCGGCCGGAGGAAATGCCTCGTCGGCGGTGCGGCGTCGCCGCACGATCGTGCGGCGAACCGCTCGTCGCTGACCCAGAGCGATCACGAGACGACGCGCAGCCCGCCGCATCTCGCCGGTCTCCACGGGCGGGTTGTCGATCGTGATCCTGACGGCAGACCCATCCCCTCTGGCGGGCTCCGGACGGGAAACCGCCCGTCGAATAAGGAAATATCTACGAGCGACCGCCTCCGACCAAAGAACCCTTGACGAGTCCCGGCCAATTTTCGGATTCTTTTCCGGTTGCCTTTTTTTGCTTTGCAGCCCGGGAGGAGGACCGGATGAGTGCCAAGGACACCCATAGACAGGTGCACGTGCGGGCGCCGTATTCGGCGCGATGCCGGGCCTGACGGTGGCGATCACACCGGCTCTCATCCGACGGCAACCGCGACCCAAGCCGTCCGGATTCTCATTATCATTGCCTTGCTCAACGTCGCAAAATTTCCCTCCCACCCCATGCGCCTCACCTCAGCTTCCCACCGCCAACGATCGCCAGGGGATCGTACCCCGAGCACCAGCCATCGCGCCTGGCCTGCACGTTAAACGCTCGTACTCATCTTCACCGCCCCACCCGTAGACAGCCGGCCTCTGCACCCTTGTGATGCCGGTCACGAAACAGAAACGAATCGTTAACCCCCCCAATAGCCAAGAGCGTAATAATGTCTGAAGCCCACCACGAAGAGCTACCCTTCTGGCGTAAGTACATCTTCTCGGTCGATCACAAGGTGATCGGCATCCAGTACGGTTTCACGTCACTGGTGTTTCTGTTCTTTGGCTTCTGCCTGATGATGCTGATGCGCTGGCAGCTCGCCTATCCGGGACAGCCGCTGCCGCTGATCGGGGAGTGGTTTTCGGACGAGAGCATGGTCGGCGGGCGGATGCTGCCGGAGTTCTACAACCAGCTCGGCGCCATGCACGGCACGATCATGGTGTTCATGGGGGTGGTTCCCTTGGCCGTCGGCGCCTTCGGGAACTATGTGCTGCCCCTGCAGATCGGCGCGCCGGACATGGCCTTTCCAAAGCTGAACATGGCCAGCTACTGGGTATTTCTCCCGGGCGGCCTGTTCATGCTGGCCAGCTTCTTTGTCCCGGGCGGGGCCGCGCAATCCGGCTGGACGTCGTATG
>Ga0210124_1000645_pt1 | contig 16845 bp, 14 predicted proteins | sample Muzzi_PWC_D2_FD_185554 | JGI IMG/M metagenome (GOLD analysis project Ga0210124, IMG submission 185554) | Wetland microbial communities from San Francisco Bay, California, USA, that impact long-term carbon sequestration - Muzzi_PWC_D2 (SPAdes) | ecosystem: Environmental > Aquatic > Marine >... | reverse complement strand
TCACCACCATAGGCTGTGTCAACCGTAAGAGTCCCAATCCCCGACACTTCGAGCTTTACCCCCAGGTTGTCGGCAAATGAAGCCACATTATGAATCTCAATGCTTTGGGCTTTGCCATTTTCACAATAAGCTTTAATCATCACCAGCCCGGCAGGCGCTTCGAGGATGAAGGTGGTCTCTGGTTCTTGCATCGGAATCAACCCGGTATCTAGCAAGACGGTAGCGACACAAATTGTATTTGAGCCGGACATGGGTGGGGTATGTTCTGGTTCCATGATGATAAAGCCGAAAGCCGCCGATTTGTCTTTTGGAGGGACTAATAGATTGACATGTTTAAAGACTCCGCCCCGTGGTTCGTTCAAAACGAAGTGGCGCAAAGTCTGATCATGGGCAATCCAGCGAGATTGCTCCCAGATACTATCACCCGGCGGCGGGGACACACCCCCAACGATGACATTTCCAACCTCCCCTTCGGCGTGACAGGAGACGATGTGTATGACTTTTGTTGATCTCATTTAGTCATCCATAATTAATAGCGCTAATCAACGATAGGCTCAAGCTGCCAAATTCCCATACCCGATTTGACCATCTTCTTTCTAAGCTGACAGCTTGAGCTATTATACACCAGGCTCTCTTTTTTTGGTAGGTGTAGAAACTGGTGGTACGGAGTGTGAGTTCAAACAACCCCCAGGTTCCAAGTGCAGTTCGGGGAAAAACTGGAGAGAAATTAACCAGATATAAGAGAAGATGAGAACCGAATACGAGCCGTAATAGTTCGTTCGCAGCAGAAAAGTGTAATTACTATCTTCTAATATCAACCAAATTTGACATTATATCAAATATCAAATATATTCTATACTACTATCTAGAATTGTCACGGGTTGGTTGCAATGACTACGTTGCCTTCTCCAGCCCAATTGCTCAAATTTACCACCAGCCACAAAACAATCATGCCTTAACGCTGCTATCTCCGTCGGATGACAGAGATTGTTTGTGACCGAAAAGCAGCGCGAACCAAATACTTCCAATTTTCAGATTATGTCGCTCAACGGTTTAAGAGTCCGTCCACTCTTGATTCTCTAACGAAATAAAGAGATTTCTCGGAAAGTGAATGAAGTCTCAATTGAAAACAGAATACACACCACGGAACACGTTTCGTAACGTGTGATACGTGTTCTGTTGGACCTATTATACTCGTTTCTAATGACTTTCTGAGAAAATTCAAAAAGGTTAGGAGGGAATATATGGTAAAATCTCATAGCCCCTAATCAGGGTGTATATATGCGGTTTTTAAAATTCCAGTAGAAACACAAGTAAATATAAAGGAGGAAATGATGAAGAAGTCATTATGGATAATCTTAGTAGTTGCTGCAACAAGTCTGGCTGTGATTGCCTGTGGTCAAGCGACACCTGAAGTACAAATTAAAGAGGTTGTCGTCACCCAGGAAGTCGAGGTAGAAAAGGTCGTTGAGAAACAAGTAGAAGTAGTCGTAACCCAGGAAGTCCAGGTAGAAAAGATTGTTGAGAAAGAAGTAGAAGTAGTCGTAACCCCAACGCCTGGACCAGCCGAGACGACAGTTTGGTTTGGGGCTGGCTCTACCCTGCTCGATCCTTACCTGGTGCCTGTTTTTACCATTGGCCGGCAACGCCTGGCTGAAAAAGGGATCGACTTGCAGTACGTCACGTTATCCACCGATGAAGCTGTCGAGGCCGCTCTGGACCGTGGTCGGGTCGATGTGGGCCTACTCTCTACAGTCGGCCTCCACCGTGCCGCAAGCCAGGGTCTCACGATGAAGTACATCTTAGGCTTCGAGATGTATAACACCTTCGTCCTTACCACCCGCTCCGACGTGACCGATCTGTCGCAGTTGGAGGGCAAGGTGGTCGGCATCCAGGCCGCCACCTCACTCTCGATAGCTGTAGCACAGGTTATGTTGGCTGAGGAAGCGGGCCTGTACCCCGGTGATGGCTATGAGATGGTCTTTGTGCCAGGTTCAAACAACCGCGCCGCCGCGATGGAGGCTGGCACTATGGATGCGTCTGTACTCTTCAGGAACGTGGCCGCCCAGTTGGCTGATCGCACCAACGGGGAATTCAAAATCTACGGCGGTCTGTGGGACGTACAAGACCCAATGCTATGGGAAGGATTAGCCGCGAGCCAGGACTTCTTGGCAAACAACCCCGAGGTAGCCGCTACCTTTGTGCAAACTATGCTGGAAGTTTATGAAGAGTTTTATGGGGGAGACGCAGCGGAGATGGCCACCATGAAGGAGGGTATTCCTGAGGCGGAACCTCTTGACACAGACGAGCTTGTCGGCGACTACGAACTTTTCCAAAGTATCAAGCTCTATCCGTCGGACGGTGGGCTAGACCCTGAGTATTTCGATCGTATGACGGACTTTTTGGTTGAAATCGGCCAACTTGAGCAGGATCAGGTCGTGCCATATGATGAGGTAGTCGATACCTCTGCCCTAGATGCAGCGATGGGGAACTGATGGCTCGCCAGAGCAGCCTCGAACGCATAGGCCTGGCGGGCTTTGGCGCTGTAGGGCAACAGACGGCAATAGCTATTGATGGCGGCGAGTTGGGGGTAACGCTCGCCGCCATTACCAGTGGAAATTTAGAAAAGGCCAAAACCCGCGCCCACGAGCTGCTGCAAACAGTGCCTCCTGTAGTGCCGCTTCAGGAGGCCGTGGCATTGTCAGACCTTATCGTGGAGGCCGCGCCTGCTTCAGCTTTCCCCGATATCGCCCGAACCACCCTGGAAGGCGGCAAGTCGCTTCTGGTGTTGAGCGTGGGCGCCCTCCTGGGTCACGAGCAGGAGTACGCCGAATTAGCCCGCCAGCACGGAGCCACTATTCACGTGGCCTCCGGGGCTATTGGGGGTCTAGACGCCATCACCTCGGCCTCGGCAGGCCGGGTAGATGCGGTGGTGATGACCACCCGAAAGCCTCCGAAGGGGTTAGCAGGCGCGCCCCACCTTGAGGCAAATAAGATTGATGTTTTAGCCCTAACCGAACCACAGGTTGTGTTCGAAGGAAGCGCCAGGGACGCCTGCCGGGGTTTTCCGGCTAATGTGAACGTCTCGGCAGCAGTTAGTCTGGCCGGGATTGGGGCCGACCGTACCCACATTCGTATCATCGCCGACCCCACGATTGATCGCAATATGCACGATGTGGAGATTACCGGCGAGTTTGGCCGGTTTACCGTTCACATCGAGAATGTGCCAACGAATAATCCGCGCTCAGGGATATTGACTGCCCTCTCGGTTGTGGCTACAATCCGTAAACTGGCTTCATCACTACAGGTTGGAACCTAAAAAAGGAGCATACCCAGATGGCACAGACCCAAATCCAGCAGACAACACGCTTCCCCGTCTTGGGATGGCTGTTCAATCCACGAGTGCTGTCACTGGTGGGGTTGATTGTGCTGTGGTGGTTGGCCAGCCTCACCCAACCGGAATACTTTTTGCCCGGCCCTCAAGCGGTGTTCCGGAGTTTATGGGAGGTCGCCGTTGTAACGGGCGATTTGTGGACGGCCCTGCGTCTCAGTATCATGTCGCTTCTCATTGGGGGCGGGTTGGCCCTTTTGGTCGGTATTTTATTGGGCGTGCTTATGGGTGCGCAACGGACGGTGGAGCATGCTTTTGACCTGTATGTGAATGGGCTATACGTAGCGCCGGTCTCGGCGCTCACCCCCCTACTGATTTTTTGGTTCGGTATTGATCTGGCTCCACGGGTGGCTACTGTTTTCATCTTCTCGGCTCCAGAAATTATCATCACCTGTTATCAGGGAGCTAAGAACACACCACGCACTTTTGTGGAGGTGGCCCGCGCTTTTGGAGCCACCGACCGGGAAATTTTCTGGAAGGTTATCATTCCCCACGAGATTCCATACATCGTCACCGCCATAAGGCTAGGGCTTGGTCGGGCCATCAAAGGGATGGTCCTGGCCGAACTGGTCGTTTCAACGACAGGGCTGGGAGAACTTATAGATTGGTACTCGCACAACTTCTATACGGCCTCTCTGGTGGCGATCCTGCTAGTTTTGATGTTGATAGGCGTTTTGGGAACTGCTCTGGTGCGACACTTCGAGATTGCGGTGGCTCCCTGGAGAGAGACATCATGAGGGTTCGACTTATTTCTTTGATGGTCGTGTTTACAGGTTGGTGGATTGCCAGCCTGTTCGGCTCTGATTTGACAGTACCCAGTCCATTTTTGGTTATCAGTAATTTTATCGAATTAATCGTCTCTGGCCGCTTACCGACGGCGCTAAGTCTTAGTCTCTCGGCGTTGGCTATTGGCGGCACGGTGTCGGTGGTGATCGGCATCCCCATCGGTATCCTTATGGGTGTGCGGCGTTCGTTAGCCCTGGCCCTCGATCAGTATTTCTCAGCTTTATATGTGATGCCCATGTCGGCCATCATCCCTCTGATGGTTTTATGGTTTGGCTTCGACTTGAGCGCCCGGGTGATCTTTATCTTCATCTTTACCGTACCGCAAATTGTGATTACCTGTTACCAGGGCGCTAAAAATACCCCAACCACGCTTATGGAAGTAGCCCGTGCCTTCCGCGCCACCGAGCGGCAGATTTTTTGGAAGGTCATTATCCCTTACGAGATTCCATTCATCATCACCGCGTTGCGGTTAGGAGTTGGTCGGGCTGTACAGGGTATGGTTGTGGCCGAGTTACTCATTGCCGGGACTCGTGGGGTTGGATTTCTTATCCATGTCTACAGCGCCTCGCTAGACCTTGGCTCGGTACTGGCTATTATCCTCTTTTTGATGCTATTGGGTATTGTCTTCACTGGCATTGTCCAGTGGTTCGAGCAAGCTGTCGCCCCCTGGCGAAAAGGCGTAGTTGGTGAAATGGAGAGTGGCAATGTCTAAGGGAGCCATCAAGATTGCTGTCGAAGGCGTATCCAAAGTCTATCGGACGGAGAAGGTGGAGGAGAGTTTCGTCCGGCGACTTCTGCCCTCTCGCCGAGACACCGAAATCCAGGTTAAAGCCCTGGATGATATAAGTTTGCAAATCTATGAAAAAGAATTTGTCAGCATCGTGGGGCCAAGCGGCTGCGGCAAGACGACGTTACTCCGCATTATTCACGGTCTCATCAAAGCTGATAACGGGCAGGTGCTTATCAACGACCAACAAGTCACCGAACCCAAACCAGAGTGCGGCTTCGTCTTCCAAGATTTTGGTCTATACCCCTGGCGTTCGGTGATTGACAACATCGCCTTCGGCCTGGAATTGCAGCAGGTAGAGCGTGCCGAACGGATGGAACGCGCCCAGCACTTTATTAAACTGGTAGGCTTAGAGGGGTTCGAATCAAGTTATCCTCACCAACTCTCTGGAGGTATGCAGCAGCGGGTCGGCCTGGCCCGTATGCTGGCTATCGAACCCCAGGTCTTGCTGATGGATGAGCCTTTTGGGGCGCTCGACGCGCAGACCAAACGTATTATGCAACTTGAACTCCTGCGTATTTTGCAGGTGCAATCTAACGCTAACACGGTCATCTTTGTGACCCATGACTTAGAAGAAGCGCTTCTCCTTTCTGACCGGGTGATGGTTATGACGCGTCGTCCGGGACGTTGCAAGGAGATTGTTGAGGTTCCTTTTTCGCATCCTCGCGACGAGGCAGTAATGGACACGCCAGAGTTTATCGCTCTACGGCGGCACTTGTGGCAAACACTGCGCGAGGAGCAGACCGAGGTTATTTCGTAGCAATTTGAATCAAAATACTATATATTTATTGGAGAATGTCTATTTATGGATTTAGGACTAAAAGATAAAGTAGCTATTATTGGGGGAGGCAGTAAGGGTCTGGGCCGGGCCTGTGCCGACGTGTTCGCTCAAGAGGGCGCTAAAGTTACCATTTGTAGCCGCACTCAAGCCGACCTTGAAAAGGCGGCAGAGGAGATTCGACAGGAGACCGGGGTAGAAGTGCTGGTATTTGCGGGCGACCTGGACCGGCCTGAAACTATCACCAAGTTAGTCGCTACTACCATAGATCACTTTGGGCGTCTGGATATTCTGGTGAATAATTCTGGCGGTCCACCCAAAGCTGAAGCTGCTACTGCAGATGAAGCGTTGTGGGATACTGCGGTGCAACGCTCACTCCTGTTCTTCGCCCGGATGTGCCGGGAGGGGATTCCCCACATGAAAAAGCAAGGCGGTGGGCGTATTATCAACATCCTGTCCAGCAGTGTATACGAGCCTATCCATAAGCTGGTCCTATCTGGCGCTACCCGAATGGGTGTGGTGGCTTATGCCAAAACCCTGGCCGATGAAGTAGGCCCGGACAACATTCTGGTTAATAATGTCTGTCCTGGTTCGATCCTTACCGAACGGATGCTTTCCAATGTTACCACCCATGCCAACGATTTGGGCATCTCAGTAGAAGAGGGATTGAACATGCGAGCCTCCAAAGCTGCGGTGCGCCGGCTGGGCGAGCCTAAGGAGTTGGCATACCTGGTAGCCTTTCTGGCCTCAGACAAGGCCAGCTATATTTCAGGGACTACCATCAGGATAGATGGGGGTGCGGTGCGCTCGGTTTTATAATCAAGTACGGTCAACCATCGAATGTAAAAAGGCAGGCAAAGTAATTCTCATAGGTATATATGAACGAGGGAGAGCTTTAGGCAAGCCCTCGTTTTTATTTAGGACGAAAATGTCGTAAATCGTAATTTGCCAAATTGTAAAACTCCTTCATAATCGGAATAACTTGATTTGGGGGAGTTACATATGGCAGCTTTGCTCTCATCCTTAAAGATTCTCGATTTTTCCACGCTGTTGCCGGGGCCGTTTGCCTCGATGATGCTGGCCGATTTAGGTGCCGACATCTTACGAATCGAAGCCCCTCATCGCCCCGATATGATACGGCAGCGGCCAGCCTTTGGGGAAGATGTATCGGCCTGGCATGCCCTTCTCAATCGTTCCAAACGCTCCCTGGCCTTGGATCTGAAAAAGCAGGGCGCGGTGGATGTGGTCAAAGATTTGGTAAAAAGCTACGATATCGTGCTGGAACAGTTCCGGCCTGGTGTCATGGACCGCCTGGGCGTAGGGTATGAGGCGCTGTCCGAGGTCAATCCCCGCCTTATCTACTGCGCCATCACCGGCTACGGCCAAAACGGCCCCTATAAAGACCGGGCCGGTCATGATAACAATTACCTGGCTCTGGCCGGGGTGATGAACCATACCGGCCGTAAGGAGAGCGGTCCTCTGCCGTTGGGGGTTCAGGTGGCCGATGTGGGCGGCGGCTCTTTTGGCGCGATCACGGGCATCTTAGCCGCTGTGATTCACCGGCAGGAAACCGGCGAAGGACAACTGGTCGATATTAGCATGTTCGATGGGGCAGTGGCCTGGAACGCTCCGGTGGTTAGCCATTACCTGGTTGGGGGTATCGACCAGGAGTGGGAAACCATGCGACTCAACGGCGGTAGTTATTACGATTTTTACCGCACCGCCGATGGCCGTTACCTCTCGGTGGGTAGCCTGGAACTCAAGTTCTGGCAGGGGTTCTGTCAGGCCATTGAACGGCCCGATTTGATTGAAGCGGGTCTGGATCTCTATGACCTCGATAAACAACAGGCGGTCAAAGCGGAAATTAAAAAGGCCATCGCCAGCCGTACTTTTGAGGATTGGCTGGCCGTCTTTGCCGAGATTGATGTCTGTGTGGAGCCGGTTTTGACCGCTTCGGAAATGGTGGAACATCCCCAAACCAAGGCCAGACAAATGATTGTCGATGTACCCAAGCCCGACGGCACAACCCAGCGACAAGTTGGCAGCCCGCTCAAGTTTTCGAAAAGCCAGCCTGTGTATAAGCATATTGGCGCGGCTCTCGGCCAGCACACCGACGAGGTATTGGCCGAGATAGGCTATAGCAAGGCAAAAATCGGTCAATTACAGGCGACGGGTGTCTTTGGGTAGTAGACTAGAAATTTTTCATCACGAATGACACAAATGGACGAATTTCTCGAATGTTTTTAAAAATTTATGAGAAAAATTCGTGCCATTCGTTTATTCGCGATATTCGTGATTTAAAAATTTGCCACTTGCCACTTGCAAACTTGCAACCTAATAACTTATCGAATGAAAGGAAATATCATGGACAAATTCAAAGCCCTTATGGTCGATCAAAAAGATGGCGAGACCCAGGCCACAATTCAAGAGCTTGGCCCGGACGCCTTACCCGACGGTGATGTCACCTTGAAGGTGGCCTACTCCAGTCTCAATTACAAAGATGGGTTGGCCGTTACCGGCACAGCCAAGGTACTGCGCAGCTACCCGATGGTTCCCGGCGTCGATTTATCCGGTACGGTCGTTGAGTCGGACTCGCCCAAGTTCAAGGCTGGAGATAGAGTCCTCATCACCGGCTACGAAACCGGCGAAAAGCATTGGGGTGGCTTTACCCAGATGAACCGAGTCAGGTCGGAGTGGGTGGTTCCGGTCCCGGATGGCCTTAGTCTGAAAGAGGCCATGATACTGGGCACGGCGGCTCTGACGGCCATGCTGTCCCTGATGGCCCTGGAAGAGCACGGTCTGACTCCCGACGACCAGCGCGAGGTGGTCGTGACCGGCGCAGCAGGCGGAGTAGGCAGCATGGCTGTGGCGATTTTGGGCCACTACGGTTACAATGTGGTCGCCTCGACGGGCCGGGCCGAAACTCACGACTATCTAAAGAGCCTGGGAGCGCGGGACTTTATTGACCGCGGCGTCCTGGGAACGCCGTCCAAGCGGCTGCTGGAGTCGGAGCGATGGGCTGGGGCGGTGGATGCCGTCGGCGGCGATACCCTGGCCGGTCTGCTGCGCACGATGGCCAGGGGAGCCAGCATCGCCCTCAGTGGAAATGCCGGGGGCGTACCTCTGAACACCAACGTGCTACCCTTCATCCTGCGGGGGGTCAATTTGCTGGGCATCGACTCGAACCTGTGCCCGTATGATTTGCGCGTTAAGGCCTGGAATCGCTTGAACGGCCTGCTCCCCGCCGAGATGATAGAGAAGATGGGCCAGGAGGCCACCCTGGAAGAGATACCCGCCTTGAGCCAGGATATCCTCAAAGGAAAAATTCGAGGCCGGGTTGTGGTTAATTTGGGAAAAGAGGGATAGTGGCAAACCCGAAAGGTTTTGAAAACCTTTCGGGTTTTTGGGCAAGGTGTATAATATTTAAGGTGTTTGTTGAAGAAGTTGCCAGGGTGCTGTAAGATGAGTACCAATACATCCCCAAACAATCAAGCCTCAAATAGAATAAAGCTAATACCATTTATTGCAACAATTATAGGGGCATTGCTAGGTGGTGTAGCAGGAACCATTGCCATGTTATTTTGGTACATAAGTAGTGGTGATTATATGGGAATAATGATGGGGTCAGGACTTTCTGTATTTATAATAGTGCCAATTGTATCACTTTTTTTAGGTGGATTTCCTGGTGGGATTTTAGGCGGTACAGTAGGGTTAGTCTTAGGATTCCAAATTGAAAAGCTATTAAACGAAGCCTCGCAAGAATGATGGATGACATTTGCGTAGCAGCAAATTACCCGGTACAGGTTCAAATTCATAACGATCAGAAAATGGAAGACAGTACAGGAAGCGATGAAGATACCACAATTTTGGGCCAGGGGAACGGCTGAAGATATTGATAGAAGCGGCAAAAAGATTTCGTTCTCCTGCTGGCGCTCGTCCCACGAGAGTGAGCAAGATGCCCGTCAACGAGCCGTTGACGCAGCCAGGAGGGTGCTGGTACGCCTTCAGGATGGAGAAAAACCAGATCGTTATCTCTATGGGCAGCAGCCCTTGCGGGAAGAAAAGCTGAGAGAACTTCGAAACACCAACGGGGGTGTGACTGCCATCATCACACGGAATTCATACGGCTGTGAGGTCCTTAATGCCGCAGTAGCCTTATTCATTGATATTGACATTCCCAAAAGCTCGCTTTATCAAAATATTGTTTATTTTCTGACCAAGCGCATTAATCAACAAACCTTATCACCACGTAAACGCGCTGAGACAACTATCAGAGCGAGACTAGACCATTTCGTAGGAAGTCATTCTAACTGGGGGTTGCGAGTTTACCGGACGTTTGGTGGGATGAGATGTCTGGCAACCCATGCCCTATTTGAACCATCGTCTAGTGATACGCAGCACATCCTGGAGATACTGGGAAGTGATCCATTGTATAATCGGCTTTGCCGTTGGCAGGATTCCTTTAGAGCACGTCTGACGCCCAAGCCTTGGCGCTGTGGACATTATGCAAACGTAATCCATTACCCTTGGGAAGATGCTAACCAACAGCTTACTTTTGAGGACTGGCATCAACAATATATTACCGCGTCACAGAATTTTGCAACTTGTCATTTATTGGGAACGATTGGCAATGAGGTGATACACCCAGAACTTGAGGAAATTGTGACGTTTCATGACCGTGAGACGAAGTGCCTACAGAGCATTCAACTTGCATAGATGTGATGGCTAATACTAACTTTTCAATGATAGCAATTATGCAATCACCACCCAGCTTCAACCGGCTTAAGCCGCACCAACCGGGCGTGTAAGTGGCGGCAAATTACCCGTTACGGGTTCAAATTCGTAACGATCAAGGATAAAATCAAGGATGAATACCTTTATTTCTCTGCTGCGGGGGATCAACGTCAGCGGGCAAAAGAAGATAAAGATGGCGGAGCTAAAGGCGCTTTACGAGTCGCTGGATTTGGTCAATGTGCGGACCTATATCCAGAGTGGCAATGTCATTTTCGCTAGTGATGAGCAAGATACTGCAAAACTTACTGGCTTAATTGAGGCGCAAATCGAGCAGACCTTTGGCTATGCCGTGACCGTTTTTATTCGGGATAGCCATGACCTTCGGCGGATTGTCGATAGTAACCCCTTCTCGAATGACAGAAACGAAGACCCGGCCAAGCTCCATGTCACTTTTTTATATAGCCCCCCGGACAAATCAAAACTGAGCAATCTCGCGGTTCCAGCTAATGAAACCGGCGAATTTTTTATCGGAGATAAAGAGATATTTCTTTTCTGCCCCGATGGGTATGGCAGAACCAAACTATCGAACAACTTTTTCGAGCGAAAATTGGGGGTACCGGCCACCACCCGAAACTGGAAAACCGTTAATACTTTACTCAACATGGCAAATGAGGGATAATGGCCCTATAGACAATGAGAGGAGAGTACCCTAAAGAGATGGATGGCTTTCTTGAAAAGCATTCAACCATGATTTCGACCAGCTTCATCCTATTGATGTCGGTGATTACCATCGTTTTGATGGTATATGGCAAATCGGTCTTCCTCCCGGCCATCATTGCCCTGGTTATCTGGTTTTTAATTAACGATATCACAGAGAACATCCAACGCTTCACCGTAGCTGGATATCATATGCCGCGTAAGGTGGCGATGAGTATCGGCCTTATCTTGCTGGCCTTCTTTGCGATTCGGATAACCCGGATATTTTATGTGGCCTCGTGGGGCCTCGTTGACCAGGCGCCGGTCTATTATCAAAACCTGGGAGCGCTTCTGGACCGCATTCCAGACTCTTTTTGGGCTACAATTGCGGCCATGTTTCCAACCTCAAATGAAGCACAATTTACCTCAGACATCGAGCGGACTTTCGGTTTGACCACGAATTATTTTGCAACCTATATTTCAGCCGTGGCGGTCAACGTTCCTTATATCATTAGCCAATCAGGTCTGATTCTCATTTACGTCATATTCTTGCTACTTGAGCAAAACACCTTTGCGGCGAAGCTAGATAATATGTTCCCAGATCCCAGGCGGCGCTCCGAGGTCGAAACTATCCTGGCCTCAATCAAACAGCAAATTCAAAAGTTCGTGTCGGTCAAGTCATTTCTCAGTTTGCTAACAGGGGTGGTATCCTTTGGGGTGATGTGGGTATTTGGTCTCGATTTCGCGATTGTTTGGGCTATTCTCATTTTTCTGCTGTACTTCATCCCTTACATCGGCCCGATTATCGCCGTTACCTTTCCCATCCTGACGGCGGCTCTCCAATTTGGCGAGTTATCCCCTGTTCTGGGGCTTCTCACCGCGTTGGTTGTCATTCATATGGTGGTGGGCTACGTTATCGAGCCTTGGCTCATGGGTGGTAGTTTAGGTATCAGCCCCTTTGTCGTACTCATTTCGCTGGCAATATTTGGCACAATCTGGGGTATCACCGGCATGTTTTTGAGCGTACCCCTGGTGATTATCCTGATTATCGTCCTGAGCCACTTTGATTCGACCAGAGCCGTTGCCATCTTGTTATCTGGGGATGGGCGGGTCTATGGCGTCGCTGAAGATGAAACCCTGGAGCAAGACAGCATTCAGTAGTTAGGCGGTTGTGGAATAGATGAGGTGACAGTCACTTAAAGTGACTGTCACTTTTTAGTTTGGGAGGGCCTAACTACATCAGGCTTAGTTCTTCAGAAGGATCGGCAAGTAGATGCCATTATTACCGAGATGCATCAGCAAGGGCATCGGTGTAACTGAGTTATCCATACTGCCGCTAAAGACGAGTTCGGCTGTGTAGGTCTTGGTCTCGACAATTGTGTTACTGTCAAAGATAACATCGACGGTGGTGCTGCCCAATGGGGGAATTGTGCCTGAAGTGGGTGAGATTGTGGCCCATACCGCGTCGAGATTGCTAGGGATTTCTTTATCCGTCAATGAGAATGTAAGCGAGAGTGTGCCTGTGTTGGAGAGGGTGATGGTATTGGTGACGGTCTGGCTAAACTGCATTGTCTCCTCTAACATACTTGGGCTGTAATTAAGTATGGCCCCAGCAATGACAGGCGTATTAATGGTGTCACTATCAGAATTCCCTTCGCTGGCGACCACAGAGACACTATTGATAATGAGAGGTAGCGCTTCTCCAATTCGAACATCATCAGCATACCAGCCATTGCTGCTAACACTAGTATCGGAAGCCATGCGGAAGCGGATGAGAACATTCTGTCCAGCATAGCTGCTCAAGTCCACCAGTGTCCTTAGATAGCCACCACTATCGCCGGTGAAGGCCGGTCTACCGCCGATTGGACTACCATAACTGTTGGAAATCGTGCCATTGTACCCATTCTGAGTTATATTTGGCCCAAGGTCCGTCCAACTCCCTCCGCCATTGGTGGAAATCTCGACTACTCCACCATCAAAATTATTTTCCACATTATAATGATGCCAAAAACTTAACGAACTATTAGCCGGTAATAGTATGGCACTTGCCAGTATCAGGTACTGATCGGTGACATTAGTTGGATCAGCGGCGAACCAGGCTGTGGTCACACTGTGCGGGTTGCTCATATTGAGCGCCCAATTCAGTGCTCCTTGATTGTGCGCAACGACCCACTTACCGCCGCCACTTTCCATGTCGTCCAAGAAAACTGGGGGTGAAACCGAATCAATCACCACCCGGAAGGTACGATTCGCAACATCGTTGGGAACCATCGTTCCCAGGCTCCATTGGATTACCCCGCCGCTCTCACTGCCACCATCGCTGGCCGAACCTGGCACATAGGTGGTACTTACCGGCACGGTATCCGTTAAGAGGACACTGGTCAACGTACCTGTAGTATTGTTTGTCACTTCGATGGTGTAAGTCAACTCTCCCCCAATGATGGCCGGGTCAGGATTAGCAGTTTTAGTTACCTCCAAGCATATGGGCGGCATGTCAAAAGCCTCGGTTCCATCGGCACGGCTGTTGCTACTACCCTGGCTAGCGCTAAAGCCGAGACCCCGCTTGGCAAAACCTTCCCAAATGCGACACTGATTGGCCCCACCATTATTAACCTGATCAGCCAGAAGAATGGCGTTGCGGCCATCCACAAAGCCGGGGCTACAGGGTTGCAATTTGAGGCCATCCATCACCAACTGCATGGTCAGGTTATTGCCGCCCGTGCCATGATAAAGATCGGGGTCAAACCCATACTTATCAACCAGATTCCAGTAGACTTCCCAAACCATCGCCGCCCAGATTGCGCCAATACCATGGGGGATGGCTGCTGTTTTGATATCATCGTAAGTGTGCGGGTTAATAGTCATATCGGTGCTGTACCGGTAAGGACGAATACCCGGCCCATCTGGGGATTGGCCCAGAAGATAAGTGCCTATCCCCCGCCCAGTAGGGCCGGTATCGCTGGCAGATGCTGTGAGAAACAAGGCATGCAAATCGCTCCAGCCTTCACCCATTTGTTCGATGTTATTCAAACAATTAGAATTAGCCGGGCCACCCGTAAGCCGGATAGAAACGCCGTGCCCGTATTCGTGAGCGATGACGCCGTTATCCAAAGAGCTACCCCGGTTGGGAGACGTGTAGTTAAACCGATACATCTGCATGCGGGGGTCAGAGCCATCAGGTGGGGTGCTAAAGTTGGCATTATTTACCCCCGACCCATCCAGTCCATCGGCCTGTACCGGATCGCTGCCTGACCCGCCTTTGCCGTAGTTGTTTTGCTGAAAGTTACCACTAGCTTCGTCAAAGCCATATTGGTAATGAACATCGTGCAAAATATTGTTCCAATAGAAGAGGTTAGTGATGGAGGCAGAAAGGTAGGCAGTTGGGTCCAACGTCAAATCAAGCGGAAAATCAAAGGTTAGGCCAGCCCCACCGTCTGGGCGAAAGCCGCCGGTATCGGTGTTATCTTGGTCTTCTTGGGCAAAGACATTGTTGCCCCGGGTGTCGGTGAACTCGGCTCCAGGCGACCCGTTCGTATCGTGCCAGCCAAAGGGAGAGGCCGTAGGGTCGGCGGGATTGACTTCCGTGGTACGGGGGCCATCGTTGGGATTCTCTTTGGGGATGGCAAAAACCGTGTAACTATCATGAGCAATCCAATCATTTTGAGAGAGGACATCACCGGTAACGGCGTCAACCTGAAGGTTCCACCAGTTTTCACCGTTTTTAAGGCGCACAATAACGTTCCACACCAGCCGAGCCTTCGTGCCATCTTCTTCCGCTTGGGGCAAGTACATAAGTTTGGCGGGAATATCCTCAAGAGAGATACCACCATTGCTCAAGACAACTTCCTGGGCTGGCCCCCCAACTGAGCGACGTGGCAACAGTGGTTCGGTTATCCTCACATTGAGGTGTTGAGCCGCCCGGTTAACCGCCTCAATAGCCGTCAGCGACGGCGCTTTAAAATTCAACGCATTGTTCAAATTAGAAACAAAGCCGTTGCCCAGGTTAATGACCTCGCCATCACGGCTGATATTGATGTTGATGTCGCCATTGAAGACCTCGATACCACCGGCTCGCTGGCGAAAGTAGAGGTGAGTTACCCCGTTGTGTTGGGTCACATAGCGGTCTTTGAGCACAATGTCGGCCAAATCATCATCGGTTAGCCCCAAAGCTTCTTTATTACCATAGATATAATCCAGGGCTATGTCTCCTGCATCTCCTGCATTTGGCCCCGTGAGAAAAGCAACCAATTGGTTTGGACCAGTCTGCTGGCGAACCGGAGCCTGTAGTGAAAATTGTTTTTTAGAGGGTGGACCTTGTTGTGGTGGTGCGGGCTTCACGATTTGGGGTTCAAGGGGAGCAGCTCTCGCCAAGCTAGGGCTGCCAACAGTTTCAATGCGGCTGTTAGCCAGAACTAAAACCGACAAGGCAATTAACATCAAACCCATCACCAGACTTAAGGCAAACTTGATTAGCGAATTTTTCATTATCCACTCTCGAACAGATAAAATATTTTGATATATTTAGAAGTTACCCTGTTCACCTTGCTGGAAGTTGAACTAATGGCTATTTTGCTGGATTGTGCAGAACTATCGAGCCAAAATTAACTTCCGGGAAGGTTTTATAGCAGCAATACATCAATCCTATTGGGTCATTACAAATTTGTGGGGAGTTAAAGTGGCAAGCAGCACATCCTGTGAGGCCACAAGTGTTGCTGTTGAGCTTAAAGATTGGGTTGAACTACACCCTACACTCACCAAAATAAGTGCGAGAAAAACAAGAAGGAAAGACATTTGGACTGGCAATATTTCTTTTCCTTACCAGAATCTAGAACGAAGTCCAGGTGTTGTTCTATCTATAGATTATCAATTGCTGCTTTGAGTTCTGCCGGTTCAAAGCCAGAAGGACCGGAACCCTTGGCTGACTATATTTCCGCATGGCAAGTATTCTTATCACTGGCCTTGTTCAGGAACTAATTGTATCTTGGTAATTGGGGATTTACAAATTTCATTACGCATAACACGGATAGTTTGTAGAATCTATAAATTCCTGAGATATTGGGCCAATTATAGCGATTTAGAACGACTTAGAAAATCAGATGGCTCGTTTTGGATACCAAAGTTGCAAAGAATAAATATGGTGTATAATTGGGGGAGAGTTAGAACAAGAGGTAGAGAAATGTACAAACGATTCTTTGAAATGTTGGTATTGCTGTTAGCGCTATCGTTGGTTGCTTGTGGGGCAAGCTCATCGGAAGGAAGGGGGTTGCCAGAACCTCTTCTAGTATGGTCTTGGTGGGAGGGAGAAGAAGCAGCGGTCTTGGAAGAGCTTTTTAAACAGTTTATGGTCATCTACCCGGAAGTGGTCATTATTCATAGCCCCAAACCGTTGTTTGAGACAGTTGACCAGGAAGGATTAGGTGAGGCCTTTTTTAGTGATGCTCAAATAGGCCTGGGACCGGATTTGTTGATTGGTCGTAGCATCTGGATTCCAACCTTAGTCGAACAAGGCCTGATTAAGGCCTTGAGTGATCGCAATATCGACACGTCTGCATATCTTTCAACTTCGGTTGAAGCCTCAAGTTACCAGGGTAAGCTCTATGGTGTACCGCTCTCTTTGCATACCTCGGTTCTATACTATAACAAAAACCTGGTTGACGAACCCCCAGAAACATT
>Ga0210124_1000642_pt1 | contig 16910 bp, 10 predicted proteins | sample Muzzi_PWC_D2_FD_185554 | JGI IMG/M metagenome (GOLD analysis project Ga0210124, IMG submission 185554) | Wetland microbial communities from San Francisco Bay, California, USA, that impact long-term carbon sequestration - Muzzi_PWC_D2 (SPAdes) | ecosystem: Environmental > Aquatic > Marine >... | reverse complement strand
ATCAGATTGTCCAGGGCACGCTGCTTGAGGCCGAGCTGCTCGATCATCGCCGGGTCGATCGACTTGCCGCCCATGGCCTGCTGCACGGAGAGGGAGAGGTTCTGCAATTCCTGGGCGTAGTCGCGGTAGAGGATCTCCTGGCCATCGACCCACGCCAGGATGCCGGCCGGGTTGTTCGCGGCACCGCCCTTTCCCCACGCGTAGAAGATGGTGATGATGAAGGCAGCGATGACCAACCACAGAACCGACTGTAGCGAGCGGATGCTCTGGCGCATCGTGGTCAGCATCGAAATCTCCCTCGGGTGGCGGCCCACCGGCCCGCCGGAGCGCGACCCGATCGGACGATAATGCGAGCTGTCGGGGCCGCGTTGGTTGGTTTCAAGAAAGCGCCCACTATAGGAAATGGATGCGTGCAAAAACAAGAAACACAACGATGCGCTCGTGGCGCGCGCTTGTCACCGCGAAGAGCGCGCTGATATGATGCGGAAATTTTTTCAATGACACGTAACATTTTGATTTAACAGGTCTTTTCTCGACCACTCCCCCAGGCGACACATGCTCTGGAACTATCTTCTCGGACTCTTTTCCAACGATCTTGCGATCGACCTGGGCACCGCCAACACCCTGGTCTATGTCAAGGGTCACGGAATCGTGTGCAACGAGCCGTCGGTGGTGGCCATCGCCCAGAGCTCGCGCAAGGTGCTCGCGGTGGGCAAAGAGGCTCGCGACATGCTCGGCAAGACGCCGGCGTCGATCACCGCCATCCGGCCGATGAAGGACGGGGTGATCGCCGACTTCGAGATCACCGAGGAGATGCTGCGCTACTTCATCCACAAGGTGCACAACCGCCGCGCCCTGGTGAGCCCGCGCATCATCGTCTGCGTGCCGTCGGGAATCACGCCGGTGGAGCAGCGCGCGGTGCGTGAGGCGGCGATGAGCGCCGGCGCCCGGGAGGTCTACCTGATCGAGGAGCCGATGGCGGCGGCGATCGGCGCGGGGCTACCCATCACCGAGGCCAACGGCAACATGGTGGTGGACATCGGCGGCGGCACCACCGACGTGGCGATCATCTCCCTGGCCGGGATCGTCTTCTCCCAGAGCGTGCGGGTCGGCGGGGACAAGATGGACGACGCCATCGTCCAGCACATCAAGCGCAAATATAATCTTCTGGTGGGCGAGCGCATGGCGGAGAAGGTGAAGATCCAGCTCGGCTCCGCGTTTGCCATGGGCGAAGGCAAGACCATGGAGGTGAAGGGCCGCGACCTGGTCTCGGGTATTCCCAAGACGGTGGTGATCGACGACGAGGAGATTCGCGCCGCCCTCGCCGAGCCCGTGTCGCAGATCGTCGAGACCGTGAAGTTCGCCCTCGAGAACACGCCGCCGGAGCTGTCCGCCGACATCGTCGACAACGGCATGATGGTCGCGGGTGGCGGTGCGCTGCTTACCGGCCTGGAGCAACTCCTGCGCGAGGCGACGGGGGTACCGGTCACCCTCGCTCCCGACCCGCTATGCGCCGTGGTCCTCGGTACCGGCAAGGCCCTCGACGAGCTGGAGTTACTCAAACAAATCACCGTTGAGTAATAGCGTGCAGCCGCACCCTCAAGTTTCTTCTTCACGAGACCACCCCCCGGGCTAGCCATCCCATGTTCAGACTCCTGGGGAAATACCGTCATGCCTTGGAGCTCAGCATCTGCCTGCTGGCGGGCGCTGCCCTCCTCTCCGCCCAGCGCCAGGACCCGAAGAGCCTCGCGTGGATCGAGCGCCTGGCCATGGCGGTCGCCTCGCCGGTGGAACGGACGGTGGTGGGCGGCACCCGGGCCGTGGGCCATTTCTGGCGGCGCCACTTCGAGCTCGCGGAGCTCGTCGAGGAGAACCGCGCTTTGCTGTCCCAGGTCGAGGCCCTCCAAGCGGAGGCCTACCGCAGCGCCCAGGTCGAGGCGGAGAACGAGCGCCTTGCCCGCCTCCTGCACTTCGCCCCGGCCAACACAGACCTCCCCATGGTGGTCGCGCAGGTGATCGGGCGGGAAGAGAGCCGCTGGTACCAGGCCATCGACCTCAACCGCGGCGTGACCGACGGCGTCCACGCCGGGCTGGCGGTGATCACCAATCGCGGCGTCGTCGGCGTCGTGCAGCGCGCCGCCGCCAATCACTGTCGAGTCCGCCTGGTCACCGATGCCGCCGCCTCCTTGCCGGTGCTCCTCGATCAGCAGCGAGAGAAGTGCATTCTCGTCGGCGAAGGGCTTGCCTGCCGCCTGAAATACCTGGAGAGCACCGTGCCGGTGGCACCGGGAGACGCGGTCATCACCTCCGGCTACGGGGGCATTTTCCCGAAGGGGCTGTTGGTCGGCCGGATCCGCGCCATCAGCGATACCGGCGGCGACACCCTCTTCCAGACCGTGGAGGTAGAGCCCGCGGTCGATCTGTCACGGTTGGAGGAGGTCTTCGTCTACCTGCAACCCCCCCCGCAGGACGAGCCTGCCACGCCGTGACCCCGGCGCATCCGCACTGAATCGCCGGGCCCTGGCCCGCACCTCTCCGACGCGATGCGCAACCTCGCCGGGATCTTGCTCCTGTTGCTGTCGGTGCCGCTGCAGGTCAGCCTTACGACCCTCACGGGCCTGCACTGCGATCTCTCCTTGGTGGCGATCTACTTCTGCGGTCTCTACTACGGTAAGGCGGCGGGCATCGGCGCCGGTGCCGGCCTGGGGCTATTCCTAGACGGCCTGTCCCTCGGCCCGATCGGCCAGCGCCTCATCAGCCGCGCCTGTGCCGGTTATCTGGCCGCCGCCGCCGGCCAGCGGGTCCATGCGCGCACCCTGCCCTTCCACTTTGTCGCCCTTTTCGTCCTGGGCGGCCTTACCCTCACCGGCGAGTGGTTCCTCGCAAGCCTCACCGGCCAGGCCGTCCCGGGCGGAATGCGTACGCTGCTGACCGCGGTACCGGAGCTGCTGCTCACCGCCACGGTCGGCGTCGCGGCGATCGCCGCCGGACTGCGGTGTGGCTTTGCCCCGGATGATCTGAGCTACTTCCCCCATCGTTGATGTCGTCTGTAGTGCCCGTTCCCCCCTCTCACGACACATCTACCGCGAGCGCGCATCCGCCCGTATCGCCGCGCTGCGTCCCCGACTGGGACCGGGGGGCAAGGGTCAGGGACCCGCAGTGGAGGTCAGTCCTGGAGGTGGGGATCGACTTCACCCCCTCGCGACGACTCCATACTTCCGGCCCCTGGCCCCTCGCCCCGGGCCCCCGCCCAGCCTGCCTGCGGGTTCGGACTTGCCGCTCGGCAAGGCTCTGCACGCGTTGTCACGGCCCGGCGACGATCCGTGGTGAGCGCTGCACGGCTACGCAGGAGGCGCGGTGAAGGTGCGCCGCCGTCCCAGCCGCCGGCCGCGGGTGAGCGAGCTGGCGCGCATCAAGCAGCGCAGCATCTGGCTGGGTGCCCTGCTCATGCTCGGGCTCGTCGCCCTCGTGCTGCGCCTGTGGAGCCTGCAAATCCTGCACGGCGAGCGGTACCGCGACCTCGCCGACCGCAACGTCTTCCGCGTCGTGACCCTGCCGTCACTGCGTGGGGCGATTCGCGACCGCAACGGTGTCGTGCTAGCCGACAACCGGCCGGCCTACAACTTGGTGGCGATCCCGGAGGACCTGGCCGACCGCACCCGGGTACCGGATCGCCTGCGCAACCTCTTCCCGGAGGCGGCGTCGCAGTTCGATGCGGCCCTCGCCGCGGCGCGCAAGAAACGCATCCCCTCCTTCCGACCGGTGCTGCTGAAGAGCGACATCGGCTGGCAGGCGATGGCCCGGGTGGAACAGCACGCCGCCGAGATGGTCGGCATCGCCATCGAGCCAGCGCCGGTGCGCCGCTATCCCCACGGCACCCTCGCCGCCCATCTGCTCGGCTACGTGGGCCAGATCAGCGAGGCCCAGCTCGCCGATCCGGCGTTCGCCGACTACCACGGCAACGACGTGATCGGCCAGGCCGGCCTGGAGCGCACTTTCGAAGAGGTGCTCCGGGGCCGCGACGGCCACAAGCTGATCCAGGTAGACTCCCTGGGCCGGGAGCAGGCGCTGCTGTCGGTGGCACGACCCGCGCGCGGCGCCGACCTCTATCTCACCATCGACCTGCGCCTCCAGGGCGAGGCCGAGCGGCTGCTCGGCGACCGGGCCGGCTCCGTCGTGGCCATGGACCCGCGCAACGGCGCCTTGCTGACCGCTGTCTCCCACCCCGCGTTCGATCCCAACCGCTTCGCCGCGGGCCTTGGCCAGGAGGAGTGGCAGGCGTTGCGCGCCGACCCTGGCGTCCCCCTGATGGACCGCACGATCCAGGGTCAGTATCCCCCCGGCTCGGTCTTCAAGGTGGTACTCGCGGCGGCGGCGCTGGAAAACGACCTGGGGGAGGAACGGTACCGCTGCGACGGCGGACTCGAATACCACGGCCGGCGCTACCGCTGCTGGCGCAAGTGGGGCCACGGCATGACCGAGCTGCACCGATCCCTGGTCGAGTCGTGTGACGTCTTCTACTACGAGCTCGGCATCCGTCTCGGCATCGATCGTATCGCCCAGTTCGCCCGGCGCTTCGGCTTCGGCCGTCCCAGCGGGGTCGAGCTGGCCGGGGAGGCGAGTGGCCTGATCCCGGACCAGGCGTGGAAACGACGCAACCGCAACGAGCCGTGGTGGGGCGGCGAGACCTTGTCGGCCTCCATCGGCCAGGGTTTCGTCCTCACCACCCCGATTCAGCTCTGCCGGATGGTGGCCGCGCTTGCGGCCGAGGGGATCCTCCGCCGCCCGTTCTCCGGCGCCTTCGCCGAGGCGTCCGATGGCAGTCGCCGGTATCTCGCCGGTGACCGCCAGGACGGGGTTCTCCCCCTGGCGGTGGCCCACCTCGATGCCATCCGCAACGCCTTGGAGGCGGCGGTCTCCGGGCGCAAGGGGACCGGGCGCCGAGCGAGGGTCGACGGCGTCCGTGTGGCGGGCAAGACCGGCACCGCGCAGGTGGTCGGCATGGAGGAGGAGCAATTCGAAGACGAGGCAGAGGAGGTCCCCGATCAGCCGAAGCACTACCGCGACCATGCCCTGTTCGTCTGCTTCGCACCGGTCGACGCCCCCACCATCGCCGTGGCCGTGGTGGTCGAGCATGGGGGTCACGGCGGGCAATCGGCCGCCCCCATCGCCGGAGCCCTGATGGACTACTACTTCCGCCACCCGGACATGGCGGAGCCGTTTCCTTCCCGTTCGTTGCCCGCGGTGCGGGCGGCGAAGGGGAGCCGTCAGCTCTCAGCGATCGGCTCTCAGCCAGCGGCTCACGGTGAGTACGGCGTCGGGATGAGCCACGGGCAAGTTAGCGCGTTACCATCATCCGAACCTCGCACACCGCCAAGAACTGACAGCTAATCGCTGACCGCTGAAAGCTTCCCCATGTTCGATCGCCGCCTCCTACAGAACATCGATTACTGGTTCCTCTTCCTGGTCGGGGCGATCACCGCCCTCGGCCTGGGTGCGCTGTACGCGGCCACCGGCGATCCCGGTACGCCCCTCCCGATCACCTTCCGCCACCAGCTCTGGTGGGTCGGCCTGGGGCTCGGGGCGATGGTCCTGGTCGCGCCCCTCAACTACAACAAGCTGCGGGTGTGGGCCTACGTCCTCTACGCGGCGTGTCTGGTGTTGCTGGTGCTGGTGCTGCTCGTGGGCCACACGGGCCTCGGCGCCCAGCGTTGGGTGAACATCGGGCCGTTCCGGCTGCAACCGTCGGAGATCAGTAAGCTCGCCGTGATCCTCGCTCTCGCCCGCTTCCTCGCCGCCGGGCGTTTCCGGGGGAGCCTCGGTTTGCGGGAGATCATCGGCCCGTGCCTGCTCCTCGCCCTGCCTCTCGCCCTGATCCTCCAGCAACCCGACCTGGGCACTTCGCTGATGTTCCTGTTCATCGGCGGTGCCATGGTCTTTTGCGCCGGCCTCCAGCTCTGGCTGATCGCGTCGGTCTTCCCGATCACCGTGTTTCTCGCGCCGATCCTGTGGCACGGCCTCGCCGATTACCAGCGGCGGCGCATCCTCGCCTTCTTGAAGCCGGAGCTCGACCCGTTCGGCTCCGGCTACCACGTCATCCAGAGCAAGATCGCCATCGGCTCGGGCGGCCTGTGGGGCAAGGGGCTCTTTCAGGGGACCCAGAGCGAGCTGCGCTTCCTGCCGGAGCAGCACACCGACTTCATCTTCTCGGTGATCGCCGAGCAATTCGGCATGGCCGGGTGCCTCCTGTTCCTGGTCCTCTTCACCCTGCTGATCCTGCGCGGTCTGGAGATCGCCTACGAGACCGACGACACCTTCGGGGCCCTGGTGGTGGTGGGGGTCACCACGATGATCGCATTCTACGTGCTGGTGAACGTCGGCATGACCACCGGCCTGCTACCCGTGGTCGGCGTGCCCCTGCCGTTCGTCAGCTACGGGGGCTCCGCCATGCTCACCATGTGGATCGGTGTCGGGCTGATCCTCAACGTGCGCATGCGCAAGTTCCTCTTCCAGGCGAAGCAGGTGAGCTGACAACAGGCACCTCCGCCACCGCGTGGCAGAAATGCCTCTAAGGAACGCAGGAAAGAGGCAGGAAGGCAGGATCCGCCACCAAGCCCCCGTGCCCACGACCCCCTTCCTGCCTTCCTGAAAATTCCTGCATTCCTTAGAGGGAAGCCGTGCACCGCGGCAGGAGCGGGCCGCGGCCGCTTGCACGGGGCCGAAGTCGGGCAACATACTCGACTCGCTCTGTACGAGAAGTCTGCCGCCGCCACACCCACCGCATGAAAGCTCCCCCCGTCGCGCTCGAAGGACTGCTCACCGAGTGGCGGGCGCGTCTGACGGCACCGCACTACCTCTACTGGGAGATGCGCGGGGACGGTTTGTGGGTGCGGGGCAACGTCCCGGACATCGCCACGCGCATGGCGATCACCGAGGGCGTCACCGCCCAGATGGAAGAGGTGCTGGTCATGAACGAGATCACCGTCGCCTGCCCCGACGTCGTCAGTGACAACATCATCCTGCGCTACGTGCGCACCGCCCTGAATGCCGACGAGGCGATCGTCCACGAGACCCTCACCATCGAGGTGGCGGAGGGGATCGTCAGTCTGATCGGCGAGGTCGGCAGCCCCACGGAGCTCGCCCGGGTGATCGACGTGGCGACCACCGTGCGCGGGGTGCGCGGCATCGTCAACCTGCTGCGCATTGCTCCGGCGGCCCAGCAGCGCGACCTGCGCATCGTCCGTCAGGTGATGGACCGGCTCGCCTTTGCCCGGGAGATCGACGATCGGATGATCCGCGTGATGGTGGCGAACGGCACCGTGGTCCTCCTTGGCTCCGTCGCCACCGACGCCGCCCGGCACCACGCCGAGCAGATCGCGACCGCCATCGACGGCGTGGCAGGGGTGCGCAACCGGCTGCAGGTAGGGTAGGGGGCGCGACCCCCTGCCGGGGGCCTCCGGCGGCGGCGAGATCTCGCCGTCCCCCACCGCAACCCTTCCGTTCAGCCCCTCGGCGCCTGCCCCTGGGTCTGGCCGGGGCTCCGGCGGACGAGCTGCTTATCGCCGGGGCCGCGCGAAGGCCAATTCCTATAGGTAAAGTATGATTATTGCACCCCCCCAACGTTCACTTCTCCACCGAGAGGGCTCGTCATGCGTCCGTCCCGAGGATTCGATCCTGCCGCCGTAATCCTGGCCGTCAGCCTGTCATCGTGGCTCGGCGGTGCGCTCCCGTCCGCCGCCTTGCCGATCCCGCCGAACGTCGTGCCGCTCCCCAACCCGGTGGCAGTAGACCAGGCGATGTTCGGCCTCGCGGTGACCGGGCTCGGCGACGTGGACGGCGACGGGTTGGGCGACGTGGCGGTGGGCGCCCTGGGCGAGGCGCAGGTCTTCGTGTTCTCCGGGGCGACCGGCGCCTTGATTCACACCATCCCCGATCCCGAGGGCCTGCCGGGCAACCGCTTCGGCCTCGCCCTGGCAGACGTAGGCGACTGGGACGGGGACGGCGTCGCGGACCTGGCCGTCGGCTCGCCGGGCGATGACCAGACCGTCCTCCTGCCGTGCCTCGACCCCAACGACCCGTGTCCGCCGGAGGCCTTCCAGGGACGCGTCTTCATCTTCTCCGGGGCGACGGGCACCCTGCTCCACAAGCTGCTCCCGCCCCCGGGGAGCGAATTCCTCGCCTTCGGCTTCGCCATCGCCCCCATGGGGGATGTCGACGGCGACGGCCACAGCGACCTGGCCGTCGGGTCGCCGACGCGCCGCGCCAACAAGTTCGGCCAGGTGTTCGCGTTCGCGGGCGGCAGCGGCGCCTACCTGTGGACCAGCGCCGAGCCGCTCGCCCAGACCCTGGCCTCCTACGGCAACTACCTCGCCGCGGTGGGCGACGTGAACGGTGACGGCAAGCGCGACCTCCTCGTGGCCGCCCCGTTCCACGACTACGACCCGGCGCCGAACACCTACGTCCTGGCGGGGCGGGTGTACGTCGTCTCCGGGGCCAACGGCGCGATCCTGCGGGCGATCGACAACCCATCCCCGGCCGCAGGTGAGCTGTTCGGCGCGGGGCTCACGGCGCTCTCCGACGAGACCGGCGACGGGATCGAGGAGCACGCCATGGGCGATCCCGTCCAGGGCAAGGTCTTCGTCTACCGCGGCAACGACGGCGTGGCCATCCGCACCCTCACCAGCCCGGGTGATCCGACGACCGACTACTTCGGCTACCCGCTGGTGCGCGTGGAGGATCGCGATGGCGACGGCCGCGACGAGCTGTGGGTCGCCGCCTCCCGCGCCGGCCGCATCGATCTGATGAGCGCCAGCGGCGCGCGGATCGACACGGTGGCGGACCCGAGCCCCGGCCCCGCGGCGTCCCTCGGCGGCTTCGGCTGGGCCCTCGCCGCGACCCTCGATCTCGGCGACGATGGCCTGCGGGATGTGATCGCCGGGGAGTTTGCGACACCCCTGGGCGGCGCGGACAACGCCGGGGCCGCATTCCTGATCGTCAACGATCGCCCGCCCGTCGCGCTCTGCCAGTCCGTGATGCGCGACGCGGACGCCACCTGCCTCGCGGCGGTCACTCCGGACGAGATCGATGCCGGTTCCACGGACCCGGACGGCGATCCCCTGACCTTCGCCCTGATCCCGCCCGGCCCGTATGAGCTCGGCGCCACGGCGGTCACCCTTCAGGTCACCGACGACAAGGGTGCCTCCGACACGTGCGCGGCGACGGTGACGGTCGTCGACACGACGCCGCCAACGATCATGGACGCATCGGCGAGCACCCCGGTCCTGTGGCCCCCCGATCACCGCATGGTGAACGAGACGGTGGCCTACACGGCCACCGACAACTGCGATCCTCCCGCGGCGATCACGTGTTCCCTGGCGGCGACCAGCAGCGAGCCGGAGGATGGGATCGGCGACGGCCACACCCTGATGGATCTCGCCGTCGCCGATCCACACCACGTGTGGCTACGCGCGGAGCGGTCCGGTCCGGCCACGGGACGGACGTACACCATCGGGATCGCCTGCGCGGACGCCGCGGCCAACACGGCGAGCGACGCGGTCGAGGTCCTCGTACCGCACGATCCCTGGTGAGAAATCTCGGCTAGGCAGCCGGGGCAGCCACGGTGGGCTCGGGTGGACAATCCCTGTCGACGCGAATGGCGGGGGGACCCACCAGGGTCGCAGGTGCGCGCGGTAACCCGCTCACCAGGGCCATGAACAGGGCGGTGGCGTAAGGCACCGCCTGAATGAGCAGCACGGCGACCCACACCACCAGGTCGGGCATCCCCGTCCCCTGCTGGCGCACCAGGACGAAGGCGGAAAGGCCCAGGGCCACCATCAGCAGCGCCTCTTCACGGGCCGCGGTCAGAGCGTGCAGCCACGCCTGTCCCGGGACCAGCTTCGGGGTGCGCAAGAACGGCCTGTTCCGGGTCACCAGGCCACTCAGCACGGCGCGGGCGATGGTGTGGGACAGGGCCAGCCCCGCCACGGCGGCCGCCACCGTCTGGCGTACGGTGGCCTGGACGCTGGTGCGGTAGAGGTAGAGCAGCTTGGCGCCCTTGAAGGCGAACAGCACCAGGGGGAGCGCCGAGAACGCCATCATCGGCGGATCCAAGCGCCGGGGCAGGTACACCATCCCCAGGGACCAGGCGAGGGCCGCCACATTGAACAGCAGGTTGAAGCCGTCCCCCAGCCACGGCAGCCAGCCGGCGACGAAGTGGTAACGCTGGCCGCGGGTGAGACGGGTGGGGCGCAGGCCGAGAAGCTCGCCGGCGTGACGGCGCAGGATCTGCATCGCCCCGTACGCCCAGCGAAAGCGCTGCTTCTGGAAGTCCACGAAGGTGTCCGGCATGAGGCCGCGGCCGTAGCTACACGGGATATAGGTCGCCTCGTAGCCCGCCTCGAAGACCCGCAGCCCGAGCTCCGCGTCCTCGGTGATGCACCACTCGCCCCACCCGCCGATCTCCTCCAGGATGGCGCGCCGGACCAGGGTCATGGTGCCGTGCTGGATGATGGCGTTGCGCTCGTTGCGCGTGACCATGCCGATGAAGAAGAAGCCGCGGTACTCGGCGTAACACATCGCCTTGAAGGCGTTGACGCCCCCGTCCCGGTAGTCCTGGGGCGCCTGGACGATGGCGATGCGAGGGCTCTCGAACTGGGAGGCGAGATCGCGCAGCCAGCGCGGGTGGACCGCGTAGTCGCTGTCGATCACCGCGACGATCTCTGCCGCCGGGTCGGTCTCGGCCAGGGCGAAGTTCAGCGCGCCCGCCTTGAAGCCGGCGAGGGGTGCCACGTGGAAGAAACGAAAGCGCGGCCCGAGGCGCGCGCAGTGGTCCCGGACCGGTTCCCACACCGCCGGGTCCTGGGTGTTGTTGTCGATCACCAGGACCTCGTAGTCCGGGTAGTCCAGGCGCGCGAGGGCATCTAGGGTCTCGATGAGCATCGCCGGCGGCTCGTTGTAGGCCGGCACGTGGATCGACACCCGCGGCAGGTCGGCGTCGGGCAGGGACACCGGCCGGAAGGACCGGCGCCGTTCGGTGACCCACAGGGCCTCGGCCCACTCGTGGGCCTCGGTGAGCAGCAGCACGATCACCCCGACCATACCCACCACCAGCAGCAGACCGACCGCCACCGACGCGACCGTAAGGTATTGCTGGCTGTACTCGTAGACGATCCACACCGCCGTGGTGGCGGCCCCATAGGCGATCACCGCCAGGAAGCTACGCCCGCGGCGGCGCAGGGTGCGGCTGTCGGTGAACAACACGGCGAGGGTCGCGGCGGCGATGACCACCGACAGGGCCGCCAGGATGCGCCATTGGGGGACCTCGACCACCGGTGTTGTGAAGGCGAACTTGGCCTGGCGCCCCACGTCGTAGACGCCCCAGTAGGCGCCCACCGCCCCCTCTGTCGCCCGCTTCCACGGCTGATCGAAGGCCTCCATCACGTAGTAGACGTAGCTCTCCGCGGCGGCCCGGGCGAGAAAGCGGCGCAGGAAGATCGCCTCGTTCGCCTCCGAGGCCACCGCGGAGTGGCGGGTGCGGCCGTTGCTGGGCCACCCCACCTCGGCGATCACGATCGGCTTGCCCGGGAAGGCCTGCTGGAGCTCGGCCATGCGCCGCACCAGGTAGTCCACCGCCACGTCCAGATCCACACCCTCCCAGTACGGCAACATGTGCACCGCGAGGTAGTCCACGTGGTCCGCGAGCGACCGGTGTTTGAGCCACACGTGCCACGGCTCCGCGGTGCTCACCGGGATGCCCAGGGCCGCCCGCACCCGCTCCAGGTAGGCGATGAGCTGCTGCTCGTCGACGTCCCCACGCAGCAGGGCCTCGTTGCCCACGATCGCCCGCACCACGTTGTGCCGGTTGGCCACGGCCACGTCGACGAGGCGCGCGACCTCGCTCTCGTTGTTGTCCAGCCGCGCGTCGATCCAGGCCCCCACCGCCACATTGATCCCGTGGGCATGGGCGAGGCGTGGGATCTCGGCGAGCGTTCCCTCCATCGAGTAGGTGCGCACGGCGTGGGTCTTGCCGGCGAGCAGGGCAAGGTCGGCGTCGATCTCCTCCTCGCTGGGCAGCCGACCCTCCAGGGGACTCTGCCCGGCCCGGTAAGGGGAGAAGGAAAACCCCTGGATCCGCGCCGGCCACGGCGGCTCGGCCTCCGGCCGATTGGCCACGGCCCACAGGCTCAGGGTGAGCAGCGCCAGGGAAATGACGATCAGCACGCTATAGCGTGACATTGTACACCCACCGTCCCACCCGCGGCACGCCTGCTTGCGATGTTGTGACCCGGAAGGCACGGGGATCGACCCGGGATTGAACGCAGATGCCCATCCCCGCCGGCCACGGACTCGCTAACCTCACGTATGCCCTCCGTCATCTACAACAAGAGCCCAGCCCGCCTTTGCGGGTCCGTAAGGTGCGCTTCGCGCCTAATTCAGAGGGGGGAGCCGCGAATGGAGGCGGATCAAACACAAATCTGCCTATCCCCTTAGCTCAGCTTCTTTCGTCTGGTTGCCTCCGATTGCCTGCGGGACCGTCACACCGAGGCCACCGGGATCCCATGGAGGGAACGGCTCCTGACAGGGTCTCTTGGACCACGGGGGACACGGGGGGGGCTGGGGGGCAATCACGCTCGGTAGTGGGCCGATCCATCGATGGCTCGGTCGTCGGGTCACGAAGCCACCGTTGCGAGGCCGTGTGAAAACCGCACCACTCCCTCTGCCCCCAACGTTCCCCGTGTCCCCCGTGGTTAACCTTCCTGCCAGGAGAGAAGCTGCCACGGACCTGGCACCCATGCGACGAACGTCTTGAGCAAAGGGGATAGGCAGGAACACAAATGAACGCAGATGCACGGCGCCTTCGATCTCGGACGTGCTGACTTCGCGGTTGCCGTCAGTAAACTCCAGCGGGATCAGCGGCGAGGCGGCCGGGGGCACGATGCATTTGCGTTCATCCACGACCCGATTCGCGTCCATTCGCGGTTGGGCGGTTCTTCGTGTCCTTCGTGGTGAAGCCCCTTCTGCGGTAAGGGACGCAGCGGCGGTATACCGGTCGGGACGGCTTCGTCGCGACGCGGACGGCAGGCGGACGAAAGGGATCGCTCGCCAAGGCGCTAAGACGCCAAGGCTTGAGACAAGCACAAGCGAGCTGACAGCTGACCGCCGGCGCGGCGCAGCGGCGCCTAATACCGGTAGTAGTCCGGCTTGTACGGACCGGCGGTGGGGACACCCAAGTATTTGGCCTGTTCGGCGGTGAGCTGGGTGAGGCGGACGCCGAGCTTGCCGAGGTGCAGCCGGGCGACCTTCTCGTCCAGGGTCTTGGGCAGGGTGTAGACGCGGTGCTCGTACTTGCCCGGGTTCTGCCATAGCTCGATCTGCGCCAACACCTGGTTGGTGAAGGAGTTGGACATCACGAAGCTGGGGTGGCCGGTGGCGCAGCCCAGGTTCACCAGCCGCCCTTCGGCGAGCAGGATGATGCGCTTGCCGTCCGGGAAGAGGACGTGGTCGACCTGGGGCTTGATGTTCTCCCACGGCAGGTCGCGGATCGCGGCCACCTCGATCTCCGAGTCGAAGTGGCCGATGTTGCACACGATCGCCTGGTCCTTCATGGCGTCCATGTGGGCGCGGGTGATGACGTTGCAGCAGCCGGTGGCCGTGACGAACAGGTCAGCGTGGGCGGCGGCCGCGTCCATGGTCGTTACCTCGAAGCCCTCCATGGCTGCCTGGAGGGCGCAGATCGGGTCGATCTCGGTGATCAGCACCCGTGCCCCCTGGGCCACCAGGGACTGGGCGCAGCCTTTGCCCACGTCGCCGTAGCCGCACACCACCGCCACCTTGCCGGCGATCATCACGTCGGTGGCCCGCTTGATGCCGTCCAGCAACGACTCGCGACAGCCGTAGAGGTTGTCGAACTTCGACTTGGTGACCGAGTCGTTGACGTTGAAGGCCGCCACCGCCAGGGTCCCGGCGCGCTCCATCTCGTAGAGGCGGTGGACGCCGGTGGTGGTCTCCTCGGAGAGCCCCTTCACCTCGGCGATCAGCTCGGGGTACTTCTCGTGCATCACCTGGGTGAGGTCGCCGCCATCGTCCAGCAGCATGTTGGGCCGCCAGCCGTCGGGACCGACGATGGTCTGCTCCACGCACCACCAGTACTCCTCCTCCGTCTCCCCCTTCCAGGCGAACACCGGCACGCCGCTCGCCGCGATCGCCGCCGCCGCGTGGTCCTGGGTGGAGAAGATGTTGCAGGAGGACCACCGCACCTCCGCCCCCAAGGCCGTCAGGGTCTCGATGAGCACCGCGGTCTGGATGGTCATGTGCAGGCAGCCGGCGATCCGCGCCCCCTTGAGGGGTTGGGCCGCGCCGTACTCTACGCGCAGGGCCATGAGGCCGGGCATCTCGGTCTCGGCGATGGCGATCTCCTTGCGCCCCCAGGCGGCGAGGGAGAGGTCGGCAACCTTGTGGTCGGTGGTGGTGGTGGGCATTGGAACCTCATTCGAGATAGGCAGGAAAAATCGATTGAACCACCAAGGCTCCAAGAGCACCAAGGAATCACCAAGGCTGAGGCCGCTGGGATCCCTTGGTGGCCCTTTGTGTCCTTGGTGTCTTGGTGGTTAGCAAAGGGAACCAGCACACCGGTCGGTCACACCTTGCACGCCGTGCGCAAATCGCCCACCCGGTCGGTGCGTTCCCAGGTGAAGCCGGGGCCGACGATCTGGCGGCCGTTGCCGTTGTCCCAGGTGATGTCTTCGGCCGTACGCCCGAAGTGGCCATAGGCGGCGGTCGGCCGGTAGATCGGCCGCAACAGGTCGAGGGTCGCGATCATCCGCGCCGGCTTGAGGTCGAAGACCTCCCGCACGGCCCGCTCCAGCACCTCCCGCGGGACCTGACCGGTGCCGAAGGTGTCCACCAGCACCGAGGTCGGCTCGGCCACGCCGATAGCGTAGGACACCTGCACCTCGCAGCGCGCGGCGAGCCCGGCGGCGACGATGTTCTTGGCGATGTAGCGCGCCATGTAGGCGCCGGAGCGGTCAACCTTGGAGGGATCCTTGCCGGAGAAGGCGCCGCCGCCATGGCGGCCGACGCCGCCGTAGGTGTCGACGATGATCTTGCGCCCGGTCAATCCGCAGTCGCCCTGGGGGCCGCCGACCACGAAGCGGCCGGTCGGGTTGATGTGATAGGTGATGTGCTCGTCGTCGATCAGCTCCGGCGGGATCGCCTTCTTGATCACCCGTTCGATCATGTCCTCGCGGATCTCGGCGAGGGGCACGGTGTCCGAGTGCTGGGTCGAGACCACCACGGTGTCGACCCGCACCGGCCGGCCGTCGTCGTACTCGACGCTCACCTGCGACTTGCCGTCGGGCCGCAGGTACTCCAGCTCATCCCGATGACGCGCCTCGGCGAGCCGGCGCGTGATGCTGTGAGCTAGGTGGACCGGCATGGGCATCAACTCCTCGGTCTCGTCCGAGGCGTAGCCGAACATCAGCCCCTGATCCCCCGCCCCCTGCTCCTCGGCGTGGTCCGCATCCCGGTCCACCCCCAGGGCGATGTCCTTGGACTGCTCGTCGATGGAGGTGATGACCGCGCAGGTCTCGAAGTCGAAGCCGTAGTGGGCCGAGGTGTAGCCGATGTCGCGGATCGTCTTGCGCACGATCTTCGGGATGTCGACGTAGGAGCGGGTGGTGATCTCGCCTGCCACCATGGCCAGGCCGGTGGTCACCAGGGTCTCGCACGCGACCCGGGAGTGCGGGTCATCGGCGAGCAGGGCGTCGAGGATCGCGTCGGAGATCTGATCGGCGACCTTGTCCGGGTGACCCTCGGTGACGGATTCGGAGGTAAAAAGGAAGCGCTCGGCCATTGGGGCTCCAGCGAAAGGGGACAGACCCACTCCTGATCGGAGGTGGGACCGGCAACGCTAGGAAAACCGCCGCCTCGAAGCAACTGTTTCCCTGCTCTGCGGCGGCCTCTTATACTGCCGCGTTCCGCTCCCAGGATGGGGGAAAGTCGACCTTTATGAACATCGGGATGAGGGGTGGGGAGTGAGGGGTGGGGGGACGGACGGCCCTTCGGGCCGGACGAGTATGTTGATGGACGCCATTCACCCAGCAAATCCTCTGGCCGCGACCGCGGCCATCCACCCCCGCAACCCCCATCCCCCATCCCCCTGATCCTCGTGCCCTCCCCCCTCCTCACCCTCGCCCACGACAAGGTGATCGTCTTCGACGGCGCCATGGGGACCTCCCTGCAGCGGATGGGGCTGACCGCCGATGACTTCGCCGGCCTGGAGGGGTGCAATGAGGTCCTGGTGCGCACCCGGCCCCAGGTGATCCAGGAGGTCCACGCGAGCTACCTGGCGGTGGGCGCGGACGTGGTGGAGACCGACACCTTCGGCGGCCTGCCCTTCGTCCTCGGCGAGTACGGCCTGGCGGCCGATTGCTTCGACCTCGCCCGCGAGGCCGCGCGCGTCGCCCGGGGGGTGGCGGACGACTTTGCCGCGGGCGGCCAGCCGCGCTTCGTGGCCGGCTCCATGGGAGGCGGCACCAAGCTCCCGTCCCTCGGCCACGTCCGTTATGGCGAGCTGGTGGCCGGCTACACCGAGCAGGCCCGCGGGCTGCTGGCCGGGGGGGTCGACCTGCTGCTCATCGAGACCGCCCAGGATCCCCTGACCATCAAGGCGGCGATCGCCGGCAGCCAGGCGGCGATGGGCCGCGAGGGGCGGCGGGTGCCGATCGCCGTCTCGGTCACCGTGGAGACCACCGGCACCCTGCTGGTGGGCAGCGACATCGGCGCCGTGTGGGCGACCCTGGAGCCCTTCCCCATCGACTTCATCGGGATGAACTGCGCCACCGGTCCGGCGGAGATGAGCGACCACCTGCGCACCCTGTGCCACGAGTCCGACCGGCTGATCACCTGCTGCC
>Ga0210124_1000640_pt1 | contig 17008 bp, 31 predicted proteins | sample Muzzi_PWC_D2_FD_185554 | JGI IMG/M metagenome (GOLD analysis project Ga0210124, IMG submission 185554) | Wetland microbial communities from San Francisco Bay, California, USA, that impact long-term carbon sequestration - Muzzi_PWC_D2 (SPAdes) | ecosystem: Environmental > Aquatic > Marine >... | reverse complement strand
AGTAAAACCGCCGATACGGGTTAACGTTTGGTATATTGGGGAGCTTTCCGGGCGCGTTTGAGACCGGCTTTCTTTCGCTCTTTAGCTCGTGGGTCCCGCGTGAGTAGTCCATGCTCACGCAATACCTTGCGATAGTCAGGGTCAGCCTTAAGGAGGGCACGAGCAACACCTAATTGCACTGCCCCGGCTTGCCCAGTAACACCACCACCAACAACCTTAACTGTAACATTAAAACGTCCCTCGACGCCGGTCACTTTAAGGGGTTTATTGATCTGAACTTGATCAACGCCGCGGGTAAAATATTCCTCAAGAGATTTATCGTTGACAATAAAGCCGCCACCTTCACCACCAGTATGCAAACGCACTCGCGCAGTAGCTTCTTTTCGACGGCCAAGACCTTCATAGTAAGATGTATCTGCCATATTTTTTATTCCTTCATCATCACAAGTTTAATAATTTGCTTAGAATTCCAATGGCTTCGGCTGCTGAGCTTGATGGGGATGGTTGGAACCGGCATAAACTTTTAACTTCTTAAACATTCGTCTACCCAGTTTATTTTTGGGCAGCATCCCTCGAATAGCATATTCTAACACCCGTTCCGGGAATTTTTGCAGTTGGTCGCGCAGAGCAACTTCTTTTATCCCCCCCGGATAGCCGGAATGACGATAATATTTTTTCTGAGTCATTTTCTGGCCTGTGGCATGAATCTTCTCAGCATTTACAATAACCACATAATCCCCACAATCGACGTGGGGGGTGTAGCTAGCTTTATGTTTTCCACGTAGAATCGTTGCAACGCGGGTCGCTAAACGGCCCAGGGTTTGTCCCTGAGCATCAACCACATACCAGTCGCGTTGAACATCCTGTTCTCTCATACTTATTGTTTTCACTGTTATTTTTCTCTCCCGAAAATAATTGCTTCGGTGTCTAAAAATCTACCTTTGTAAGCCAATTTTCATTAAACGTTTTCTGGATACATCACCTTCACCAGCCATAGACCATGCGCTGGCGCTGGCGGGGCAGATCGGGTTAAGTCTTTGCTTTCTAAAAGTTCCTTGATATCACCAACTGCTAACCGGCCTAGCCCTACCTGCAACAACGTTCCGACAATCTTCCTGACCATTCGGTACAAAAAAGCATTGGCTGTAATAACAAAGAGCAGTTGATTATCTTTTGCTACAGACCAATTGGCCTGCATTACATTTCGTACCGTGTTACTTCCCTGAGGAGGTTTGCCAAATGAAGCAAAATCTTGAGCGCCGAGTAAAAAATGGCTCGCTTCCCTCATCGCAGTAACATCTAGTTTTTGGTCAACGTGATAGGCATATCGACGTTGTAAAACATTCGGCCAGGATTGATTGATAATATGATAGTGATAGGTTCGACTTAAAGCTGCAAACCTGGGATGAAAATCAGGTGTTGTAACTCTCAAGTCGCTTATCACAATATCGTTTGGTAAAGTTGCATTAAAAGCACGATGTAAATCTTCTAAAGCATGTCGCCAGGCTACATTAAAGGCAATAACCTGGCCTGTAGCATGAACACCCGTATCAGTTCTACCCGCAGCATCAACCCGTACTGTGGATTGAGTAATCTGCTTGAGCGATTTTTCCAGTTCGCCTTGAACCGTTCGCCCTTCGGCCTGAATTTGATAACCTAAAAAATCGGTTCCGTCATATTCAACAGTTGCCCGGTAGCGATGCTCAGGAGCCACAAACGATACCCTCCAATCGAGGGTATTATTCTTGATCTACTAACTCAATCAAGGCCATTTTGGCGGCATCACCCCGGCGTGGTTCTAGCTTGAAAATACGGGTATACCCTCCAGAACGGCCTTCCAGACTAGGGGCAATCTCATCAAAAAGTTTCTGTAAAACTGCCGGATCATGGATTTCACGGGCTGCCAGACGACGGGCATGCAAGTCGCCCCGCAGAGCTAAAGTGACAAGTTTTTCGGCAATAGGTTGAACCGCTTTAGCCTTGGCTTCGGTTGTTTTTATTCGATTATGACGAAACAATTCGGTGGCCAAGTTTTTAAACAGAGCTTTCCTATGGCCTGTTGAGCGGCCCAGTTTCCGGCCCACAATATTATGTCGCATTTACATTTCTCCTTAGAAGCAAGTCGACAGGATAAAATCAATCCATCAACTCTGGTAGAATAACCTCCGAGGATTCAAGGCCATCTTCATTTATGAGGTCCAGATATCCTTTTTCCTCTAACCGCTCCATCAACTCATCCAGTGACTTTTGCCCAAAATTGCGGATAGCCAGGATTTCATCCTGCCCCTTCTTGAGCTTTTCTAAAATCTCACCAACTTGCGTAATCCCGGCCCGTTTGAGGCAGTTATAAGCCCTTACAGTAAGCTCCAAGTCTTCAATTGGCATTTCAAAAATCTTATTAGGAATGCCACCCTCTTCTTCAGGTTCTGCTGGTACATCAACCTCGGTAACGCCACCGGCAATCAGGGAGAAGTGCTGGACTAAAATCTTGGCAGCTTCACTAAGGGAATTATGAGGCAGAATTGTGCCATCGGTAGTAATATCCATTCGCAAGCGATCATAGTCGGTTGCCTGGCCGATACGTGCCCGTTCAACCACATAGTTGGCCTTACGAACAGGGCTAAAGATGGCATCAATAGGAATTTCTCCAATGGGCAATTTGCCTCGCTCTTCAGCCGGAGAATAACCTCGTCCCATTTGAACCACAAGTTCCATATCCAACTCGGCCTCAGGTGAGTCAGCGGTCAGCAAATAGAGGTCGGGGTTTACAATTTCAACGTGAGGTGGAACATCAAAGTCTCCAGCGGTAATAACGCCTTCCCCTTTGACCTCAACCCGCAAGCGAGCCGACTCATTTTGGTGCATCTTGAGTCTGAGTTGTTTTACATTTAGGATCAGCGCGGTCATATCCTCGCGTACATTGGGAATATCAGAAAATTCATGATGAACCCCGGTAACACGAATTGAAGTGACGGCTGCTCCATTTAAGGATGATAATAAGACGCGGCGCAAGGCATTCCCCAGGGTAATACCATATCCGCTTTCTAATGGGCCAATGATAAAGCGCCCAAAACTTCGAGAACTGGCTTCTGTTTCTATTTTTGGTAAAACCAGGTTAAATTCTGACAATGGAACACCCTCCAAAATAGATCTACTTGATATTTATTATCAGTGGTGAATCGCCGATAATAAATATTGCCGATTACGGATAAAAGTAAGGTTTATCCAATATTAGCGGCTATAAAATTCAACAATCAATTGCTCATCGAGGGTGGCATCGATTTGGTCGTGGGTAGGCATACTCAATACTTGTCCTGTAAGATTTTTCGCGTCTAGTTCAAGCCACTCCGGTACACGTCCCTCATCTATATTTTTTGCTAAGTCTTTAAAGAATGATTTCTTCTTGCTAATATCCCGAACGACAATTGTATCGCCTGGGCTGACCAAGAATGAAGGGATGTTCGTCTTTCGGCCATTGATATCAAAATGACCGTGGGAAATAAGTTGTCGAGATTGCGCTCGCGAAGCAGCCAAACCTAAACGGTAGATCACATTATCCAAACGAGTCTCCAAAATGATCAACAAATTCTGACCGGTCAAGCCCTTTTGATGTTGAGCCTGATGGAAATAACGCCGAAACTGGCGTTCGAAAATACCATAAACACGCCGGGCCTTTTGTTTGGCCCTTAACTGCATTCTATAATCCGACTCTTTGCGACGAAACTGAGCCTGACGCCCGTGCAAGCCGGGCGGATAAGAACGTCGTTCAAAAGAGCATTTTGGCGAAAAGCAGCGATCTCCCTTAAGGAAAAGCTTTTCCCCTTCGCGCCGGCATAATTTACAAACCGAATCTACGTAACGTGCCAAGTTATCCTCCTAAACAGATAAACAATCAATAAAATAGAAGAGGTTTACAGGCTTGGCTTACCCTTCTTCCCTCTTAAGATTAGAGATCAAGAATGATCGTCCTTTTAGCGTCTTACGCTTTGCAAAAAGGTTTGCCAGAGACCAATTTACGATTTCCGATTGCCGATTTACGATTTAGTTTGAATAGACAATCTTAATCGTAAATCCTTTAGACTCTTCGCTTCTTAGGCGGACGACAGCCATTATGAGGAATGGGTGTTTTGTCCGTAATAGAACGTAGGGTCATATCAGCCGCTTGTAGAGAGCGGATGGCCGCTTCACGGCCAGGGCCAGGCCCTTTTACAAATACATCCAACTCACGTACGCCATGTTCCTGGGCAGTTTTGGCTGCGGTTTGGGCAGCCAATTGAGCCGCATAAGGGGTACTTTTGCGAGAACCTTTGAACCCGCTGGTACCAGCACTGGCCCAAGACACCACATTACCCTGCTGGTCCGTGATAGAGATAATGGTGTTATTAAAGGTGGCGTAAATATAAGCCCGACCATAAAGGATATTCTTTTTTTCTTTTTTACCGCCTGTTCGGGCTCTTCGAGCTTTTTGTTTTGCCATAACTCCTCCAAATCATTACAACCTGTAAATAACTAGAACTTAGGCCATTCAAACTTCGGAAGTCTCTCTGCCAACACAGAATTACTTACGAGCGGCCCGCTTCCTACCGGCCACAGTTCGCCGTGTGCCGCGTTTAGTGCGGGCATTGGTGCGAGTACGCTGTCCGTGAACGGGTAGATTTCGCCGATGTCGTAAGCCACGGTAACAGCCAATTTCTTGCAATCGTTTAATATTTAAGCCGATTTCGCGCCTTAAATCGCCCTCGACAACACACTCACGGTCAATTGTCTCTCGCAAGCGAACGACTTCGTCTTCGGATAAATCTTTTATACGTGTATCTGGATTAATATTTACAGTGTCTAAAATCTGTTGGCTAGTAGCCAAGCCAACGCCATAAATATAAGTTAGGCCAATTTCAACACGCTTGTTCCGAGGCAGGTCAACCCCAGCAATACGAGCCATAGTCTCTCTCCTTATCCTTGACGCTGCTTATGGCGAGGGTTTGTGCAAATAACACGAATCACTCCTCGGCGCTTGATGATTTTACAATTATCGCATCGCTTTTTCACTGAAGGTTTCACTTTCATAACAGTCTCTCCATACCGCATCTATAATAACGTTAAAATATCAGGTTCACCATCGGTGATGGCAAATGAATGTTCAAAATGGGCCGATAGCTTACCATCGGCAGTGACAACGGTCCATTGGTCGTCTAAGACATTGGTTTCCCAGGTTCCGGCATTTACCATAGGTTCAAGGGCAATGGTCATCCCTCTTTTCAGACGGGCGCCTTTGCCTCGTTCGCCAAAATTTGGCACTTGTGGGTCTTCGTGCATATTTTGGCCCACCCCATGCCCGGTATATTGGCGAACCACATTGTAGCCATGCTTCTCAACAAATTCTTGAACAGCAACCGAGATGTCCTCAGTGCGATTGCCAAGCCGGGCTTGAGCCATACCCACATAAAGGGCTTGTTCGGTGACTTTTAGCAAGCGTTGGGCTTCTTCGGAAATTTCACCAACCGGAATGGTGGTGGCTGCATCTCCAACCCAACCTTTGTAGTATGCGCCACAATCGGCGCTAAAGATATCGCCCTCTTTTAGAACCCTATCATAGCTGGGAATACCATGAACCAGCTCCTCATTGATACAGGCCGTAATCGTTGCCGGAAAGAGCGGCCCACCCTCTTTATGATTTGGATACCCCTTAAAGACAGGGGTAGCATCATGTCGCTTTAAGACAGTTTCGGCGATATCATTTAACTCGCCGGTTGTCACCCCAGGACGGGTATTTTTGCGGATTTCATCAAGTGCCCTGGCGACAATTTTTCCGGCTTGCCGCATTAACTCTATTTCTTGCTTCGATTTTAGAACAATGCGTCGCTTTTTATTAGCTCTAAACATGCTTCGCATTCAAAAAATTCGTCTAGTTTATAAATCCTTCGTAGTTACGCATGAGAAGCTGGGCTTCAAGCTGCTTCATAGTGTCTAGCACAACGCCGACTACAATGAGCAGCCCCGTGCTGGTAATTAACAACGATTGGGTTTGAAAACCACTTTGACCCACGCCGGGAATAATATTTACTATCCAGGGTAGGATAGCCACCCCCCCGAGCATGAGCGCCCCAACAATCGTGATGCGCTGCAGCACCGTGTTAAGATAGACGGTGGTCCGTTTGCCTGGACGGATGCCGGGAATAAAACCTCCCTGGCGCTGCAAGTTATCGGATAGATTTTGTTGTTTAAACATCACATCGGTATAAAAGTAGGTGAAACCAACCACCAGAATAAAGTACAAAATCCAATAAGGCCATGATTGCGCACTAGGGCTAAACCAGGCGACCACCCCACTAGCCAATCCAGCAATAAATTGATTCTCGCTGACCGTGAACGAAGCCGCTAGCGCACTGGGAAATATCATAATGGATTGGGCAAAAATCAAAGGAATCATCCCGGCGCTATTGACTTTCATAGGAATATGGGAGCTTTGCCCGCCATAGACTTTGGTGCCTCGCACCCGCTTGCCATATTGTACGGGTATCCGGCGTTGTCCTTCCTGAACAAAAGCAATGACGGCAATGGTTAAAACCGTGATAAGACCAAATAGCGCCAAATTGAACCACTCCTGACGGCTAATGAAGCCGGCAATTCGGCTAGGCATTCGAGAAACAATACCGCCAAAGATAATAATCGAAACACCATTACCTACCCCTTGCTCGGTAATCAACTCGCCCATCCAGACGGCAATCATCGTTCCGGCTGTCATCGTAGCCAAAATGGCGATGGTGGTTACGGGACTTACAGTAAATCCAAAGTTGGGTAACATACCCGGCACCGAACTTTGAATAAAGATGACCTGTCCATAAGCTTGCAATAGCGCCATCGGTACAGACAACCAGTAAGTGTACATGTTTATCTTATTTCGGCCTTGCTCACCTTCCTTGGAAAGCTCTTGCAACTGCGGAATAAGGGGAGTAAGCAACTGAATGATAATTGAAGCCGTAATATAAGGGTAAACTCCCATAGCCAGCACAGAAAAGTTTTGTAAGGCTCCCCCTGAAAGCAAATTGAGGAATACAATAATATTGCTTCCCTGCGAACCAGACTCGAGAAAATTCTGTAGGGCTGTGGTGTCCACACCGGGTACAGGCACATGAGCGCCAGCCCGAAAGGCAACCAAAATCAATAAGGTAAAGATAATTTTGCGACGTAAATCGGGTAGAATTATTGCGTTTCGGATAGCTTCTAGCATAAATAATCTCCTAAAGAACCGCTACTATAAACCAAAATTCTCCCCAATCAACTTAAGATAGTGGTAAAACTTCTACAGCCCCACCGGCTGCTTCTATTTTTTCTTGCGCGCTTTTTGAGAAGCGATGCGCTTTGACGGTTAAGGCCGAGGTTATTTCCCCCCGTCCTAAAATGGCGACAGCCTTATCCGAGCGTTTAATGATACCGGCTTCAATCAAAGTCTCTGGTGTCACCTCTTGTTTACTCTCACCAAATTTTTCCTGCAAGCGATCAAGGTTAACTGGCTTATATTCTACCCGATGGATATTGTTAAAGCCCCGCTTAAATGGCAAACGCCGCACCAACGGCAATTGTCCACCCTCAAAGTAGGGGCCTTTGCCGCCACCGGAACGGGCGCCTTGTCCCTTCATACCGCGTCCACTGGTTTTGCCGGTACCGGATGCCATTCCTCGGCCAACTCGTTTTCTTTTTTTCTTACTGCCCAGAGCGGGCCTCAAATCATGCAACTTCATAATTGGTTCTCTCCACGTATGGGTGCAAGTAACTATTCTTCAACCGAGACCAAGTGAGAAACTTTGTTAATCATCCCACGGATAGCCGGTGTGTCCTCGTGTTCAACGGTCTGTTTGAGCCGCCGTAAACCCAAAGCACGCACTGTATTTTTTTGACGGACAGAGTAGCCGATCGTACTCTTGACCCAGGTTACTTTTAGAATTGTTTTGGATGCTTTTTTCTTGGCCATTAGTTATCCTTTATCCAGAATGGCTGCACCCGACTAATAGGTAAACCCCGGTGTTGAGCAACTTCTACTGGGTCTTGCAGGTCATTTAGGGCTTTAATGGTAGCTTTTGCCACATTCAAGATATTGGCACTGCCCTTGCTCTTGGTTAAGATATCACGGATACCAGCGGCTTCCACAACCGCTCGCACCCCACCACCAGCGATAACCCCGGTTCCAGGTGCAGCCGGTTTTAAGAATACTTCAGCCGCGCTGAAGCGCGTCGTAATTTCGTGAGGAATAGTGGTATCGGTCATGGCAATTTTGTGCATGCTTCGGCGAGCCTGTTCTGAGCCTTTGCGAATAGCTTCGGGTACTTCACGGGCCTTACCAACGCCCACCCCAACGCTACCATTGTTATCGCCAACCACAACCACAGCTCTAAAACTAAAGCGACGGCCACCTTTGACAACCTTAGCCGTGCGGGCGATATGAATGACTCGCTCGTCAAGTTCTTCTACTGCATCCTCAAATTCGCGCTTTGCCATTAAACTCTCCTTTAACCAGAGTGGTTAATTAGAACAGGGTATTTTTAAAACTTGAGGCCAGCTTCACGTGAGCCTTCGGCCAGAGCTTTTACCCGTCCATGATATTTGTACCCCCCTCGATCAAACACAACCTGGGTGATACCGGCATCCAGGGCACGCTCTGCCACCATTTTACCAACAACAGCCGCCTGTTCCACTCTGTTTTTGTCTTTAATATCTTTGGGCGATTTTCGGTCTGCCTCTAGGCTAGAGGCAGATACCAAGGTCACACCCTTTGTATCATCGATAACCTGAGCATAAATATGATTAGTGCTTCGAAAAACATTTAAGCGAGGACGCTCTGGTGTGCCTTTAACATATTTTCGTACTCGCGCATGTCGTCGTTTTCTCGCAACGTATATCCGATTTGTTTTTCCCATAGCTGTAATTTAGTTCCTAATGATTAAAAATTATCAACCAGCTTTACCGGCTTTACCGGCCTTACGCCGAATCTGCTCACCCGCGTAGCGTATCCCTTTGCCTTTGTATGGCTCAGGAGGTCGAGTACGACGAATACGGGCGGAAATTTCACCGACAACCTCTTTATCAATGCCAGAGACAATAATTTCACGGCCCGCCCGGTCAGTGACCTCAAAGGTAATCCCTTCTGGTGGTTCAATGACCACCGGATGGGAGTAGCCTACATTTAGGATAAGATTTTCACCCTCTACAGCAGACCTATACCCAACCCCTTCGATTTGAAGCTTACGGCTAAAACCATCACTAACCCCAATCACCATGTTATTGAGCAAAGCACGAGTAAGGCCATGTTTGGCTCGATGGGTGCGATGATCGCTATTACGAGTAGCAATAACTTGACCATCTTCCTGTTTTAGGCTGATTTCCGGCGGAAAGTCTCTACTCAACTCTCCTTTAGGCCCCTTAACCATCACCATATTTTTTTTGATTTCTACCGTCACCCCTTGAGGAATGGAAACGGGCAATTTACCAATTCTCGACATCTTTTCTCCTTACTACGCCCTCTTATTATTATACCCGGCGTTACCAAACATAACAGAGAATTTCGCCCCCGACACCTTGACGGCGGGCTTGCTTCCCCGTCATGACCCCCCTTGAGGTAGACATAATCGCAACACCCAGGCCACTTCTGACCCACGGAATATTCTGTTTGCCTACATAAGTCCGGCGCCCGGGGCTGCTAACTCGCTTTAACCCGGTAAGCACAGGGCGGGGACGGCGTTCACGGGTATATTTGAGATGGATCAACAAAGAAGACACTATCTTACCAGGTAAAACTTCGTAATCCTGAATAAAGCCCTCTTCTTTTAATATTTTGGCAATAGCTTCCCGTATTTTAGAGTTGGGCATCGCGACTTGGGGATGTCGAGCGATGCCTGCATTTCTAACGCGGGTTAACATATCGGCAATAGGGTCTGTTGTACTCATCCAAGTTCCTTTTTACCAGCTTGATTTAACAACGCCAGGGATTTTTCCCTCATTGGCTAACTTACGAAAACAGATTCGGCACAAACCAAAGCGACGCATGTAGGCTCTAGGACGCCCACATTGACTACAGCGATTGCGCACCCGTACCTCAAATTTTCGGCGTGTCTCGCGTACCATCATGCATTTCTTTGCCATATTATCTCCTCTTGAAAGGCATACCCATTAAAACTAACAGATGACGGCCTTCCTCATCGTTTTTGGCAGTGGTAACGATACTAATTTCCATACCACGAAGCTTATCAATTTTATCGTAAACAATTTCAGGCCACACTAATTGCTCAGATAGCCCCAAGGTGTAATTACCCCGTCCATCAAAACTATCGGGCGAAACGCCTCGAAAGTCACGCTGCCGGGCCAAAGCAATGTTAAGCAACCTATCCAAAAAATCCCACATTCGACTGCCGCGCAAGGTAACTTTGGCTCCAATGGGCATTCCTTCACGAAGCCTAAAAGTGGCAATGGATTTTCGGGCTCGGGTAATCACCGGTCGCTGTCCAGTGATTATCATAATATCCTCTGTGGTTTTTTCCAGCGCTTTGGCGTTTTGGAGCGCTTCGCCCAAGCCCACATTAACCACAACCTTTGTTACCTGTGGGACTTCATTAACGTTAAAATAATCAAATTCTTTTACCATTGCGGGAACAATTTCTTCCCTGTATCTATCTTTTAGCCGAGGCATCTTTTATCCTTACCTACCCAATAATCAGTCAATAATTGCATCACAGCGTTTGCAAAAACGCTTCTTGTGATCGTCTTCAAGGCGGAAGCCAACTCGAACCGCTTCGTCACAATTGGGGCAAACTAACATTACGTTAGAAATATGAACGGGAAGTTCCATATCTATAATGCCGGTTTGGGTTCGGGTCTGGCTAACAGGCCGCTGATGTTTCTTACGAACATTAACACCTCTAACGATAATTCTATCGCCGCTAGGGTTACGACCCGTTCGCTTTTTCTGCTGGTTAAGCTGCCAGGCCTTTATCACGCGGTCTACTTCACCACGAGTACCCACCTCATTTCCACTGATTACCTGAATGGTATCACCCTTTTTTATTCGTTGCATTTTTCAAATTCCTCAAACCGTGTAATCTCAGACAAAGAAGATTAGAGTACTTCTGGAGCTAAAGAGACAATTCTCATAAAGCCTTTTTCCCGTAATTCCCGGGCAACCGGGCCAAAAATTCGGGTGCCCCGTGGGCCTTGGGTATCGCCATCCAGAATAACGGCTGCATTATCATCAAATCTAATATAGGAACCATCGGGCCGGCCTATTTCTTTAGCTGTACGAACCACCACGGCTTTTACAATAGAGCCTTTCTTAACCGAACTTTGCGGAGCGGCTTGCTTTACGGTGGCTACAATAATATCCCCTACCCCCGCATAGCGACGTCTGGAACCACCCACAACCTGAATACATAAAATCTCTTTGGCCCCACTATTATCCGCCACCTTCAGGCGACTTTCTTGCTGTATCATAACATATTACTCCACAAGCTTTTGAAAAGCCGAGTTGATTACCGATTCAATATTTCTACCAAAGCCCATCGCTTTTCTTTACTTATGGGCTTAGACTCGATGATTTTAACCATATCGTCGATTTGAGCGCTATTTTGCTCGTCGTGAACCTTGTATTTGTTGTGGAAACGCAGCACTTTTCCATACCGGGTATGCCGCTTCATTCGCTCTACCTGAACTACTATCGTCTTATCCATCTTGTCGCTGGTTACGCGACCCACCAAAATTTTGCGTCGTTCTCTCGCCATTTCTTTTCGCTCCTCAGAGACACAATAAAAAGTTGTTACGATTCGGCTAACTGGCGCTCTCTTAAAATTGTTTTAAGTCGAGCGGTATCTTTTTTAAGGGCGGCTATCTGATTGGTGTCTCTCGCCTGCCCAATCGTGAATTGAAAGCGTAGATTGAAGAGTTCCTCCTCAATCTCCTCTAATTTTGCCTGGATGTCTTTATCGGACATGTTTCTAATTTCATATGCTTGCATAGCTAACGCCCCTGTTATGCAGTTCTGTGTACAAATTGAGTTTTGATGGGCAGTTTATGAGAGGCTAAACGCATCGCCTCTTTGGCTGCCTCTTCTGGTACGCCGGTAATCTCAAAAAGAACACGGCCTGGTTTAACCACAGCCACCCAATGATCTACCGAACCCTTACCACTACCCATACGAGTTTCAGCCGGTTTAGCCGTAACAGGTTTATCGGGAAATACCCGAATCCACACCTTGCCACCACGGCGCAAATAGCGGACAATGGCTCGGCGGGCTGCTTCAATTTGGCGGCTGGTCATCCAGCAAGGTTCTAGAGCCTGCAAACCATACTCTCCAAAGACCACTTCGGCCCCCCGCAAAGCTTTTCCCCTCATGCGGCCCCGCATTTGCTTTCTATATTTGACACGTTTAGGCATTAACATAATAAAATGTCCCTTTTAATCTCAACGCCACAGGTTGATTTTTTATTAAGCAACGATAGCTGTGACTATCTCAAATCCTTAGGGCGAAACATAGGCTCCCATGGGTTGCATTTCTTCTTTTGCCTCAGGCAGAATTTCGCCCTTATAGACCCAAACTTTAATCCCGATTTTACTGAATGTTGTCAAGGCTTCTACCTGAGCGTAATCAATATCAGCTCGAAGTGTATGCCGGGGAACCTGTCCCTCGCGTTGGGTTTCGCGACGAGCCATATCAGCTCCACTTAAGCGCCCACTACAGGTTATCATAACGCCTTTTGCGCCTGATTTTATTGCCCTACGCACCGCTTGTTTCATAGCGCGTTTATGAGAAATACGACGCTCAAGCTGTAGAGCAACACTCTCACCAATAAGGTAGGCATCGATATCTGGGTTCTCAACTTCAATCACATCAATATGAACTTTTTTACCGGTCAATATTTCCAGTGTTTTACGAAGTTGATTTACGGAAGCACCCTTTCGCCCAATAATAACGCCTGGCTTAGAGGTGCGAATTTTAACGGATACTTGCTTGGCAGCCGGTAGGCGTTCAATCTCAATACCGGCAACGGAACCACGGTCTTGAGTATCGCGAACCAATTTCCGAATTTCCAAATCCTCTTTAAGTAATTCCCGGTATTCGGCCCCTTCGGCAAACCAGCGAACCCGATGGTCTCGAATGATTCCCAATCTAAATCCTAAAGGATGAACTTTTCGGCCCAAATCACAATCTCCTTAATTCTATTCAGAGGTTTTCACCCGCAGAGTCCGACACATTACTCCGTGTCAGCCTCATGATAATGTTCTACCTCATCTTCTTCCAACACTACAGTGATATGAGAGATACGTTTCTTAATGGGTTTAAATCGACCACGAGCGCCATAGCGAGCGCGGCGCAAACGAGGACCTTCATCAACCCGAATTTCGGCGATGACCATATCTTCGGCATCTAGCGCGTAGTTTTCTTCAGCATTTGCCAAGGCACTCTTGACAGTTTTATACACAGGAACCGCAGCCATTTGTGGTAATAACGCTAAAACTTCTAGCGCATCCTGAGCTCGCATGCCCCGGATACTATTTACAACCCGACGCATCTTTATCGGTGATCCTAAAATATATTTACTTACTGCTCTAACTTGAAAATCGGCCATTGTTAATTACCTTATTGCCTCCTGATTACGCTCTTCTTTCTTTAGCAACATGCCCCCTGAAATAACGGGTTGGCACAAACTCACCCAAACGATGTCCAACCATATTTTCAGTGATATAGATGGGCACATGCCGGCGTCCATCGTGGATAGCAATTGTGTGTCCAACCATCTGCGGAAAGATAGTGCTGGCTCGCGACCATGTACGGATAACACGTTTCTCACCCGATGCATTCATGGCTTCTATTTTCTTTAGCAATTTAGGTTGAACAAAAGGACCCTTTTTTAGTGAACGAGTCATCGACTAATCTCTCCTTACCGTCGCTTCTTCCGTCGCCGACGAACAATATATTTATCCGTTCGTTTGTTTCGGCGGGTTTTTGCGCCAAGGGTTGGTTTACCCCAAGGCGTCTTTGGTCCAGGCATCCCAATAGGCGCTGCCCCTTCACCACCCCCATGGGGATGGCTATTGGGGTCCATAGCCGAACCCCGAACGGTGGGCCGAATCCCCAGCCATCGTTTACGCCCGGCTTTGCCCATTGTCAGGTTGCTGTGGTCGGTATTGCCTATCTGACCAAGCGTGGCCAGACAATTTTGATGAATCAAGCGTACTTCGCCGCTGGGCAGGCGTACCTGGGCATAAGTACCTTCTTTGGCTAACAACTGGGCCGATGTTCCAGCAGCCCGAACCAACTGTCCACCCTTGCCCGGCTGCAACTCGATATTGTGCAACTGCGTTCCCAAGGGAATACGATAAATAGGCAGGGCATTGCCAACCCGAATTTCTGCATCGGGGCCAGACATGAGCTTATCGCCCACCTGTAATCCATCCGGAGCCAAAATATATCGTTTTGCACCATCGGCATAGGTTAATAAGGCAATATATGCCGTCCGGTTGGGGTCGTACTCAATGGTGCTAACCGTCGCCGGAACGCCATGCTTATCTCGTTTAAAATCGACAATTCGATAACGCCGCTTATGACCACCCCCACGATGCCGAACGGTGATGCGGCCTTGATTATTACGACCAGCCTTTTTCTTGAGAGGGGCCAACAGGCTCTTCTCTGGAATAACGTAAGTGATCTCATCGAATGTTGATACCGACATCCCACGCCGACCGGCTGAAGTTGGTTTATAAACTTTTACTGGCATAATCGCTTTCCTAATTTCACCCAAGAAGCTGAACTATTAGGGTTATACCCCTTCAAAGGCCTCAATTCTTTGACCCGGAGGCAAAGTTACAATAGCCTTTTTCTCGGCGGACTTGCGCTGTACACGCTTACGCCCCCAACGTCCAAACTTGGCAGGTCTATTTAAAATTCTAACCTTAATTACATCAACATCAAAGATATACGATACCGCTTCGGCTACCTCGACCTTGTTCGCCCGTCGATCCACAAGAAAGGTGTACTGCCCATAAGCAGCCGCAATATTGCTTTTTTCGGTAATGACAGGGCGAATAATAACTTTATAGGGACTTATTTCCATGAGAACGTCTCCAAAGCCACAATATAGCTTTTTTAGCCTAAAAATCCTTCTATAACAGGGAGAGAGCCTTTGAGCATAATCAAATAATCGTGTCCCAAAAGATCACGAATATTCAAATAATTGGCCCGTAATGTTTTTACATTCGGTAGGTTTCGTACACTTTTTTCTACATGCTCATTCTGTTCGGGCAATAAAATAACGACGCTTCCTTCAATTTGCAGGTTATCCAACAATTCTAATATTTCTACGGTTTGCGGTTCCTCAAGAACTAACTCGTCCAAAACCACAATCTCTTCAGCAGCCGCCTTAGCAGATAAAGCAGAGCGCAAGGCCAAACGTCGCATTTTACGGGGCATCTTCTGGCTATAATCACGAGGTTTCGGACCAAAGGCTATGCCCCCACCAACAAAGATGGGCGCTTTCCGGTCACCATGACGCGCTCGCCCCGTACCCTTTTGCCGATACCACTTAGCCGTTGTGCCGTTAACTTCGCCGCGCGATTTAGTTTTATGGGTTCCTAAGCGAGCATTAGCTTGCTGTCTGACAAGAGCTTGGTGCATCACAGCCGAGTTTGGCTCAACGCCAAAAACATTATCTTTAAGCTCAAGCTCTTCTACTTTTTTTCCATCGAAATTTTTAACGTCTATCTTCATCACTCAAACCTCAAATTTCCGTTAGCTTTTTATAGCTTCACAGATGATAACCAGCCCATTTTTGCTACCGGGAATAGCCCCTTTGATGCCCAGAATATTTTTATCGGGGTCAACCAAGGCAATCTTGAGGTTTTGGACTGTCACACGCTCATTCCCCATTCGGCCAGGCATACGTTTCCCCTTAAGCACCCGGCCCGGCGTAGAACCGGCTCCAATTGAACCTGTTGCTCGCCAGCGGTCAGATTGGCCGTGCGTTTTGGGGCCACCTCTAAACCCATGTCGTTTAACAGCCCCGGCAAAGCCTTTGCCCTTACTGGTTCCGGTCACATCTACTTTATCCCCAACACTAAAGATGGAGACGTCTATTTTTTGACCTTCTTCATACTCACCAGAATCAGCGACACGAAACTCACGCAAATGCTTAATAGCAGGAACAGATACTTTCGCCAGATGGCCTGCCAGCGGTTTGTTTAGACCATTCTTGCGGGCCTCTCCAAAGCCTAACTGAATAGCATGGTAGCCATCTTTGTCTTCGGTTTTCTTTTGTGTTACATAGCAAGGCCCAGCCTCAATAATGGTGACAGGAATTACAACACCATTATCATCAAAAATCTGAGTCATGCCTACTTTTTTTCCGAGTATTCCCTTCATCGCACCTTGGGGTTAGGAACTGTGGGCCTAGCTATAATATGCCCCATCATTCCTAACTCTTTCCCCTTTCGTCTTGTCTTAAACTAGTAGTCAACAATCGGTATAGAGGTTTGAACCAGTATAGACGCTATTTAATTTCGACGTCCACACCGGCTGGCAAATTAAGCCGAACCAGGGCATCAATGGTTTTCGACTTGGGGTCGACAACATCGATTAATCGCTTATGCGTACGAATTTCAAATTGCTCCCGAGAATCCTTATCAATAAAAGGAGACCTTATTACCGTAAACTTCTCGATTTTGGTGGGAAGCGGGACCGGTCCTACCACTACCGCCCCGGTTCGTTCAGCCGTATCAACAATTTGCCGGACGGACTGATCTAACACCCGGTGATCATAAGCTTTCAAGCGAATTCTGATTCTCTGTTTGGCCATATCTGCCCCATTTGATATTGTGTGACGCTTTAATAGCGTCCAATAAACTTGCTTTACTTAACAATTTCGGTGATGACACCAGCACCTACTGTTCGCCCACCTTCTCGGATCGCAAACTTGCTGCCTTCTTCCAACGCCACCGGGACGATCAACTCTACTCCTAACTCCACATTGTCTCC
>Ga0210124_1000639_pt1 | contig 17025 bp, 7 predicted proteins | sample Muzzi_PWC_D2_FD_185554 | JGI IMG/M metagenome (GOLD analysis project Ga0210124, IMG submission 185554) | Wetland microbial communities from San Francisco Bay, California, USA, that impact long-term carbon sequestration - Muzzi_PWC_D2 (SPAdes) | ecosystem: Environmental > Aquatic > Marine >... | reverse complement strand
GCCCGGAAGAACCTGTAGCAAACGAATCACGTCGTGGCTCTATCGAACTCAGGAATTCTCAACGCCTGATGCTATCGTCTGTGTCGTTCACGCGGCGCCTGATGTCTTTTCGCTCTGTAGGCCATTTGTCGGATCACCGCTCGTATCACAACCAAGGCGCGCAATTTGCTTATGGAAAAACAGAGTGTCCGTGTGCCGATCCGGTTAGTTCCGATAACGCTACGCGAACAGTGCCTCAGCCTCGTGCGCGGTTGAATCCGCGTCCTCGGATGGCTACGATGATGCAAGGGATTAACCACCTTTGGGTCGACGATTGACTCTTGCCGAGAGGGGTCTTTCCGTTGGAGAGGGGAGCAGCCGTGTATCACCGTGTCGCCTTGGGTTCATTTATTCTGCTCGTCGCGTTTTCCATTAATCCAGTTGCGATTGCGAAAACTGATGGCGCCGATTCCGGTTCCTCGGGCGGCCACGTCGGCGGCGGCGTCAACTGTACGCTTTGCCATGGATACAACAGTGGTCCGGGCGGCGTGCAACTCCGGGGCGTTCCGCGACGGTACCTTCCCAACGGCATCTACGACCTGACGGTTCGTGTATTCGATGCCGAACAGGTGGGCGCCGGATTCCAAATCAGCGCGGAGTCTCCCGCAGGGCATGAGGGCCTGTTCGTGATTACCGATGCCGCAAATACGCAATACGCCGACAGCCCGGGCCCGTCTCCCTATGTGACCCACACACGCGACGGCGTCAACGACTCGATCTCGACGTGGGACGCCAACGGCGGAAGCTACACGTTCCATTTTCGCTGGGTCGCGCCGGCACAGGATGCCGGCCCCGTGACATTCTTCACGGCGGGCAACGCGATCGACGGCCAAGCAGTCTTTGGCGATCGCTACTACGCCACCTATGCGATTGCGAACTTTGCTGATGTGCCGGACGCGGACGGCGACAGTGATGTCGATATCAGCGACTTTGCGGCGTATCAACGGTGCTTCGATGCAGATGATCCCGCCACGCCGCCGTCATGCGAATTCGTCGACGAAGACTTGAAAACGTTTCTGTCATTGCTCGAAGGGCCGACGGCCACGCTTCCTGCAGGTTACGTGCTCGCTGACCCGGTACGCGGTGGCCTGCTCTACGACGAATGGTGGGCGGTCAACGGCGCGCCGACTCCTACAGGCGATCACCCGTTATACCCGGCAGTCGGCCAGCAAACGGGCAGTAGCACCTTCCGCTGCAAGGAGTGCCACGGCTGGGACTACAAAGGCGCACTCGGCGATTATGCGCCTGGTTCGTCCCATTATACGGGCATTCGCGGCGTCTTCGGTACGTCGCTGGGTCCACAGGATCTCTTCCACCTGCTCAAAGCCGACCCCACGCAAATCCCCAACGGACACAACATGGATGCCTACGGCATGTCGGACGACGATCTGTGGGACGTGGTGCGAATGACACTCGAGAGTGTCGTGCTGACCGATGTGTATATCGACAGTAATACCGGGGCGTTCCGTCCCGACCCAGGGGTAGGCCTCAACCTGTTTAATGAGAATTGCGCATTCTGCCACGGCTTTGAAGGGGATGATATCAACTTCGGCTCCGCCGAATCGCCGGAATACATCGGCGGTCTCGCACGGCGTAATCCTTGGGAATTCCTGCACAAGACCCGATTCAGCCACCCGGCCTCACCCATGCCCGCTTCGGATCTGTTGCTTTGGGACGTCTTCGAAGCGGCGTCGGTCGGTGCCTATTCCGCCACGCTGCAGCCGTGACCGACATGTCCGCCCTCGATCGCGTTCGGGGCGGCAAGGCGGCGAGTTTCTTCGCCGCAGACACCCCTTTCTTCAGGTTCATGGTAAGCACCACTCGATGGTGTTTCCTCGGGTATGCCGGATACATCACAGTCCCTGAAATTGATACTTGACGGCGAGCGCCTGATCGCGTAATGGTGTAAATGCGTTTTCTAGTGCCGCTTTCGAAAAGGTCGCTCAGCTTTCCTCCCCCCTTGCTAAGGGGGGATTGAGGGGGGTCGTCCGGCGAGTCCAGAACCTCCCCCCCTCCCCTCCTTGGCAAGGAGGGGAGGAGGAGAACCGGCACGCCCTTTATGGAAACAGCACTAGCAGTTCAGATCAAGGTCGCGGTCACTCATCTCAGGAAAGGAAGGACACATGAAACGTACAGTTGGAAAACTCGTTGCGGTTGCTGTTGTCGCCATTCTTTTGGTAGGTGTGAGCGCGCTGCTCGCGCCCGACATGGTCCAGGCGAAGCCGCCGGGTCACCCACCGGGTCCGCCGTTGCCGTGCGATCAATGCCCGGGCACGATCAAGATGCCACCGTGCATCTGTCACCTGATCGACTGCACGCCGGATGATTGTGCCTACGCTTGCGAGTGCTTTTAGAACGTTCGGGTTATTGAGAACCTATCCCGCTGGGTTTTCGGCATGGGGTGCCTGAACCACACCTCGCGTGCCATGCCTCCGCTGTGGCTGTCGGTGTGCGCTCGCGAATGTCGTTCAGCCAGCGGGGTAGGCGTCTGCCGTACCCGCAATCGATCTACCGGAAGTGCATTTCTTTTCCTGGAATAGCCACAAGATCCTGCCATGGGGGCCCACTTTCTGCGATTGCAAGGGCAAGTTGGCCGAATTCCCGGACGTTTACGCCCCACCGGTTTGGCCGCCGTAAGGGCAAAACGACGGCGTGCGACGGCCTGCGAAAGCTGTCACACAACGTCGGCAATGTGAAGCGGCACCGCATGCAGCCAGCTTCCGCGGCGTGGGTTTTCGCCCGGCTTTCCCCCGCTGAACCCTCTTTTGTTGTACGCAGACCCCGAAACACGTACAATTTATCCCACTACTGGAATTCAGGGAATCATCCGCAAGCTCGGTACAGTTTAGAGAAGGGGTAGATCGCCCTTGTGCGCAGCACTCGGTCGAGCAGACACAACCGCATACCGATTCTCAACGGCAGCCAGGAAGGGAAATCATGAAGCGAAAGACCACGCTGCTCGCATCGATATTGGTCATGACTTTGGGCTATGACGCCGTGGTGCGCGCCGATCGTGAAGAGGACCAACGCTCTCACGAACAAGTCGCAGTCGCCCCCGCGGCGCCGGCGCAACTGGAGGGCCCCGGGAATGCCCCTGGTGTTCCCGCAACAGCGGAATCCCCGGCAGCAGTGTGGACGCGCGGGCGGTTTACCAGCGTGCAGGCCAACGTGTCGCTTAGCGGCGGCAACATCATCGGCGATGCGGCCAACGAACCGTCGCTCGCGATCGACCCGACGAATCCTGACATCATCGTCATCGGTTGGCGGCAGTTCGATACCATTTCTTCGAATTTTCGAGAGGCTGGTAAAGCATACAGCCATGATCGCGGTGCCACGTGGACGAATACCGGCGTACTCCAGAACAACGTGTTTCGCAGCGATCCCGTCCTCGATGCGGATTCCAATGGCACTATTTTCTACTACAGCCTGAGTACGCTTTCATCTTGTGAGACGTTCCGATCAGCGACCGGCGGTGTCAGTTGGCTTGCCCCCGTGCCTGCTTTTGGCGGCGACAAGGCGTGGATGGTGGTCGATCGTACCGGCGGGATCGGCGACGGCAACATCTATGCCAAGTGGCAGACCTTTTTCGGCTGCTGTGGGTCGAGAACCTTCACCCGTTCGACCGACGGCGGGCTTTCGTTTGAGTTTCCTCTCACAGTACCGCTCGGACCGTCCTTCGGCACGCTCGCCGTCGGGCCGGATGGCGCGGTGTACGCGGCCGGCATCGAGATGGTCAATTTTCAAAATTTCTCCAGTATCGTCATCGCACGATCGAGTAACGCGCAAGACGCCGGCGCCGTCCCGACGTTTGAGTTTTCGCGCCAAGTGGACATGGGCGGGTCGTTGGGACTCGGCGGTGGGCCGAATCCTGCGGGGCTGTTGGGACAAGTGTGGGTGGCGGTGGATCACTCCGGCGGACCGACGCACGGCAACGTCTACATGTTGTCCTCGGTGAATCCGCCCGGCGCCGACCCCCTAGACGTGATGTTCTCACGAAGCACCGACCGGGGTGAGACCTGGACGCCACCGGTTCGCATCAATGATGACGCCTTTGGAAACGGGGCATGGCAGTGGTTTGGCACCATGTCCGTGGCCCCGAACGGCCGGATTGACGTCATTTGGAACGACACGCGATCGGAACTGCCCAACTCCTCTTTCTCCGAGTTATACTACGCCTACTCCGAGGACGCCGGCGACACGTGGTCGGTCAACGAGCCGGTGAGTCCCCAATTCTACAGTCTCTTCGGTTGGCCACAGCAGAACAAACTCGGTGACTACTATCACATGATCTCGGACAATGACGGGGCGAGCGTCGCCTATGCCGCCACCTTCACAGGCGGCCAGGATGTGTATTTCCTGCGCATCGGCGTCGACTGCAACGGCAACGACATTGCGGACGAGGACGAAGTCGCCGACGGCCTGGCGACCGACTGCAACGACAACGGAGTTCCGGACGAGTGCGACATTGCCGGCGGCTCATCCACGGACTGCGACGCGGATGTCGTACCGGACGAGTGTGGGGGCGATACCGACGGCGACGGGCATATCGACAATTGCGACAACTGCCCGTTTGTGGCCAACGAGAATCAGGCCGACGTTGACCTGGACGGCGTCGGCGACGTGTGTGACCCATGCCCCGTTGATGCTCTCGACGATCGCGACGGGGACGGCGTGTGTGACTCCGACGATCCCTGCTTCCAGGACCCGCTCAAGATCGATCCCGGCCAGTGTGGCTGCGGTGTGGAAGACGTGGATGAGGACGGCGACGGCGTCGCCGAGTGCGTCGATCTCTGCCCCGGCGTCGACGATCGCGTCTTCGGCCCGGAGTGTGCCGGTCAAATCCCGGCCGTGTCAACGTGGGGGCTTGTCGTGTTCACGCTGGTGCTGCTAACCGGCGGGAAGATCTTCTTTAGACGCCGCTTGCTCCGCGCGTCCTGAATCGCCGATTCACGACCGGCAACTCGTTTCCGCGCGTCCCAACCCCCTCGCTGGCGCGCGTGCGAATAGGGATCTCGCCCGGTGCCAACCTCCTGCCGTCAGGCGTCGGGCGCTACATTACCCCCGTCTGACGAAGCCACGACATCTGCTGACACGTGAGATTGCGCAAAACAGCTACCGTTAGTCGAACGCCGTCCGCGACTACTCCCTATTGCTCAATCAGGCCAAGTTACTTGATATCTGACCCGCAGTGGATTGTCCGCTCATCAGCGAATCCCGAAACGACCACAGCCATAGCGCACGCGAGGCTCGGCAGTCACGTGCCGCCCCACACGCGGCTCGCGGCATGATCATAGCAACATTCGCTGGAACGTAACATGCACCGTTTCCCATCTCGGACGCCGGACGGAGGCGTCAGACTGCGGCCCACGACCCAAGTGCAGGCGTTCCTTTGAAGACAAGTTAACAGTCTATACACATTCCCTTCATTCACAATCCAGTTTTCAGTCAAAATACATAGAAACCGCAGAAAGGATGGTTTGCACATCAGCGAATATGGTGTATACTTATGGGACGGGGGATACACCGCGCGGGGTAACCTCGCTGATTCCGACGCGGAAAGGCCGAACAGGGAAACGCCTCACCTACTTGGCTGTGCGATTGCGAATTAATCATATCCGCATGGAGAGGAAGAATGGTCAGCCGTACCCTCAAACGTGAAGCGGGCGTACTTTTGCACCCGCGACGACGACAGAACACCGCTTGTGCGGCTTTGACACGCGATGCGGGGGCTCCCATGGGCATCCCCCGAAGCGGCCGTGGCGAGGGCGAATTTGTCGCGGGCAACCGTGAATCCCCAGGCATTCGCACTGGCGGGCAAGCCGCCAGGGGCGCCCGTTGGCGTCTGGGGCGGCATGTCCCGGACGGGCACGAGGGATGGCGCGCGGCGCCGGTATTCCCACGGCCTGCCTTTGGCAGACCGGGCCACCCTGGCGTTTGGGTAGTGCTGGGGTGTTTTCTGCTGGGGGGCTACGTGCCGGCCATTGCTCGCGACTGCAACCGTAATGGCGTCCCCGACAATTGCGACGTGGACTGCTTACAGCCAGGCTGTACGGCGTATCCGTGTGGGCGGAGCGACGATTTGAGCCCGGAGAACGGCATACCCGACGAGTGCGAGGGCGCCCCGGGATCGCGCACCTACACCTCGACGGCGGACTTCACGACGTTGGGCACCCTCATCAATCTTGACGAAGTCAATGGCGTACTATCGCGTAGCCAAATGCCCAAGCCGCTGCCCAATCTGTGGATCGCGGCGTCCAATCGGGGCACCGTTGTCAGAATCAACACCCGCTTCAGGCCCGGCGACCCGAACGACGTGACGGACGACGTGCCGGTCGGTGCCATTCTGGGCGAGTACTACACCGGGCCGGAGGGTCATGGGCGGAATCCGTCACGGACGGCCGTCAATCTCGACGGTGAGGTCTGGGTCGCGAACCGGGACGATGGTACAGGGGCCTCTGCCGGGTCGGTCACACGAATCGGCGTGCTGGAGGGCGGCACGCTGGTTGATCCGGCGGCCTGCGAGCCGGACGGGCGTGCCACCTACGCCCCGCCGTTCGCGTATAATACCTGTGTGGACCGCAACGGTGACGGGATGATCACGACCTCCAACGGGCTGGGCCCCCTGCCCTGGCCGTTTGAAGGCCAACCGCTCGAACTCGGCACCGTGGACACGGCCGAGGACGAGTGCATCATCAACTACGTGACGCTGATCGGCCGAGAAAGTAATCACGTATCCATTGACAAGAACAACAACCTCTGGGTCGGCGGAAACTGGAACAATATTTTCGAACAGGTAGATGGACAAACAGGCGAGATTATCGAAGGCGATGGGGTCTATCCCGGAACGTTCAACGTCGGCACCGGCGGCCACGGCGGGCTCATTGACAGTGACAACGTCTTGTGGTCCGCCAGTACGTCCGGCCATACTGGGCTGTTCCGTTATGATACGGATTTCGGAATTGGCGACATAGCATGCTGCCAGCCAGATATTCTCGTCGACAGTAATAACGACGGTGTGATTGATGGCAACGATAATGCGGTCGAGGAAACTTCCGCACTCATATTCCCGGTAAATTCCGATGACGACAATGGTAACCTCACGCCCGACTTTGAAGAGTTCGGGCCCGTTTACGGTGAGGATGACTTGCAGGAAATCCAGCTATTCGTTCCTTGTTACATCGACGCCATCGAGAATCCAACGGCATGGTGGTGCCTATCCTGGAACGGTGTCGAATGCGGCAGCATCTCGCAGACGGATACGATCCGGGTCTGGCGTCAGCCGGACAAGTCCGACGGAAACGAGACGAATCCCGGCCCGGGCGAGCAAATCTACAACGGCAGTCTATACGACGAATGGCCGCCGCCGGCCACTGTGTGGCTGGAGTCACTCGACACTTACGACGATATGGATCTCACCTTTACCATATTTGTTTCCGATGCAAGAACTCAGCCGAGCGACACCGTACAAACGAGTTCACAATGCACAGCTGCTCCGATAGTTCTCCCAAACAAGGTGGGGCGCTATTGGGTAGAAGTGAAGAAGAGCGGTAGCTTCACCGGCATACAGGCCGAGATTACGACAAACAGTCAAACCCCATTGTGTGGTGAATCGCTCACGCCGTACAAGAATGATGCCGCGAGTCTCGTATGGGTCGCTATCAGGGGCGATATCGGATATCCCCTATGGGTACAGATGGGATATCAGCGTCAGTTTCTTAACGGCAAATCGGCACTGCAGGTAGATGGCGTATACGTAGAACTCCTATTTGGACCCGCCGATGCCGATCGTATAGTAAGGGCTATCCCGGCGTCGATGGCACCGGGACCCCACACATATGCGGTGATTCATGATCAGAGTAATAAGTGGAACCTATTGTATGATGGCGTACCGAATGAGAGCCTGGGTTTTTTCCAGGGTCCTATGTTTCCCTTTCCTACTGAGGCGATCATATCCAGTGAGATCCTGAACTTGGAAGACAAAATGGTTGGGATTGCCGAGAATCCATGCGAAATCAGCAGCATTCAAGTTTGGGAAAACTACGCGAACACCAATATGGTCATCGCGCCGGGGGACGCAACATACCAACCGCCGAGTTCTCCCGGATCGGCGCAGTGGGGCAAGAATGAGTCGACCAACAATAGCTTCGAGATATGGGATAAGATTCCCATCCAATGAAAACCGGACGGAGAAACCTACTGATGGCTACGAATCTTCGGGGACGCGGCAACTCGCGGCGCGGCAATTGTGTGACTTGGGCAGTGACTCTGATTATCGCGGCTGTAATCGGATACCAGGGCGCGATTGGATCTCCACCGCTCAAGGCGGACGGGCCCACTGTGAAAATAGGAACAGCCGAGGAAGCCCTTTCCAGCGTCCGCAAGGCGTTCGGCGCTTCGGAGTTAGCAGAATTGCCAATGACTGCGAGGCGTGAGACCCTCACCGAAGACGAGACGCCATTCTTGAAGGATGAGATCATCGGGCATGAGTTGTGGATTGTCGATATTCCCAAATGGTCGGTGAGGAATCGCTCACTTCGCAAAGTAAAAGACAGCTACTCTCGAAAGTTGACGATCTGCCTCATGCCCGAAACCGGCGTGATTGTCAAGATCAAGTCAGATTGGCCTAGAAGTGTTCCGACAATGGCACCGATGGTGTCAGCAGAAGTCGCCGAAATGCAATTGCGACGAACAGGCGAGACCTATCACGGATTTCCGGAATACGCACCCCGCGTCACGTTTGAGATGGCGTTGGACGCAATCGCGGAGGCGGGATACGGTACGACTGACGCGAAGCAAATTGTAGCGGACTATCTAATCTGGTCCAGCATGGATTTTCCGCATCGCCGGGTTTGGGCGGTGACGCTTCGAGGACTAGACGTTTATAGGCCCAGCCCAAGAACGCCGCCGGGAAGGATGGACCAATATCGCCACGTTATTGACGCTGATACAGGGGAGTGGCTCTTTATGACAAACAACCCGCGGCCCGATTACGGAGCGACGACCAACGAATAGTCCAGCATCGTACGAAGTCGAGGCGGATGGAGGCATGTTATTTCGTGGTGCCCCGCAAGAAACCCAAGTATGTCGCGGTAGGAGTCAGATGTCATGAGATCATCGGGCAAGCTCCCATGCCACTAACATTGAGATCAAAGAGAATGGCAGCAAGAACTACCAACCATCGCATCGCCGGTGTCTTCCCTCTCCCCGCGTTGTTCATTGGGATTTGCCTGAAGACGACTCTCGCGAAGGGGGACGAACGAGGCCCGAGCGGGCCTAGGGCGATCACAGTTGAGGAAGCCGATCGTTCGGAGTGGACAGTTCCGACGCAGGCAAAGGCTGTTTCCGGCATGAGCAAAATCACAGGCTTGACCGAAGCGACAGACCAGCCAGTTCACGCCAAACTAGTGATGCTGGAACAGGACAATACCCCGTACTTGAGCAATCGGCTCATCGGCAGGCCGTTATGGCACGTGGAAGTGCGCAACGTTGCACTTAAGTTGGAGTCTTCGCCGCCGGGTTATAAGGATGCGTATGTGCGAACGCTGGACGTGTTTCTTGATCCTCTAACCGGGCAGATGCTCAAGGTGAAGTCGCGTTGGCCCGCGGGCGTGGCTCCGATCGCACCGGAGCCGAGTGCGGAGTTCGCGGTGATGCAGATGCTGGGAAGCGACAAGGAGATATACCATGGGTTTCCCGATGTGCTCCCGCCTATTTCATTCCTCGAAGCCCTTGACGCGATTCAGAAAGGGGGCGGCGTTCCCATGGGAGCGAAGCAGATCGAGGGGTGCTGGGTTGTCTGGTCGGAATTCGACCGTACGCCTCGGCCGATGTGGGTCATCACCCTTCGCGGTATTGCCCTCATCGAGGCGTCGTATCCTGGCGTGCCAGTTGACTCACGAAACCACCTCAGGTACATCGTTGATCCGGTCGCCAAGCGGTGGGTCAATGCGACTACCATACCTCAACCGGAGAAGCGCCAGGGAGAATAACCAATAGCGCAGCGCGCGAACTTAGGAGGTTTTAGTGGAGCCAGTATCGGGAAACAGGCAGAAAAGATATCAGGAAAAACTTCTCGATACCGAAGGGGCCCATGAGAGGCTGGAAGAATGCGACAGGAAGCGTGTCTTTTATGGGCATGACCATTCTGGCACCTGTCGTTGCCCGAAGGAGTGAACCGAACGTCAGCGATGATGGACTTGTCGCCAGACATGGCAGGAAACGCTGAATTTCGATGGAGGGACGAATGGCGACTAGACTCATAACTACCTGGGCCATCTGCGTCATCCTTGCGCACGGATCTTGGGCGTATGCACAGACCTGCTCGCAGCGCTTCGCGAATTCTAGCGAAGGGGTCGGTGTGGACACGGCCGGCAATGTCTGGGTCAGTGGGAAACTGAACGGCACGTTGTATCGTTACAGCTACAGCCCGAACGGGCAGACTGTGAATGTGGACGAATTCGACCTGCCGGGCTTCGGCGCGTACGGGGTGGCCGTCACGCCGGTCGATGACAACGTGTGGGTCGCTGTCGGTGGATTCAAGGTATCGTCCGAGAACCGCGTGTTGCGGTTCGACAATGACGGAAATCTCCTGGAGGATATTCCGATCATCTACGACAACCATGCGGGTCTGGAGACGAATGCGGTGGCCGTCGACGCGGACGGGCATGTCTGGGTGACGAGTTCCGAAGGCGGATCGGTATCCGTGGCGCGGATCACCCCGGCGGCGAACCCGCTGCAGCACAACTGCGATACACTATACGATCCAGCCGACTGCTCGCCGGTAGACATGGCCGTCGACCTCGACACGTGGGACGGCATTTCGTTGATGCATGCAAACCCCTTTAACTACGGCGATATGACGGGAATGGTCACGACACGCACCCGCGCCAAAGGCACATGGACGGCGGTCCACGACGGCGGGGTGTACGACACGGCGTGGAGCAAGGTGACGCTTAACGCTTTTGATACGGGTCCCTGCACCGAAGTGGGCGGTACCGAGGATACGGAAGGTTCCGATGAGCGTTTCGAGATCGCGGTGCGAGCGGCCGACGCCGAGGTCGATCTGGCGAGCGCCGTCTATCAGGAAGGGATTCAGAGCGGCGTCGAGTTCTCCAATGTCTGGGGGCGATTTATCGAGGTTCGCGTGCGGCTTTCCGCTACGGCGGAATCCGAAATCAACCCCCCCGATCACCCCTTCACGAGCCCTGCCCTGTGCGACGTGACGGTGGAAGGACGCGGGTGGACCGACTGCAACCACAACAACGCCTCGGACCAAGCCGAGATCAGTGCCAATCCCGAACTGGACTGCAACGTCAACGGCATTCTGGACGTCTGCGAGATCGACGTGAACAGCGCCGCACCGGGCGGGCCGTTCTTCTGCCACGCGTTCTGCGATCCGGATTGCAACGGGAACGGCATTCCCGATGCGTGCGACGTCGACGCGAGCGACCCTGACGGAGACGGATGGGTCAGCAACGACTGCGACGGCAACCGCGTGCCCGATGAGGCTCCGTGTGAACCGGACTGCAACCATAACGGTACTCCCGACGTCTGCGACATTCTGGCCGGCGAGCCCGATTACGACCTTGACGGCATACCCGACGTGTGCAATTCACCGGTCGGCGCTTGTTGCGGTCAGCAGGACTACTGCGCGTCGGACATGACGAAGGCACATTGCGAAACTCAGGGAATCTTCAGTGGTTTCTTCCTGGGCGCGGGTTCGGACTGCACGGATGACCCATGCCATACCGGTGCCTGCTGTCATTCGGACGGCACGTGTGATGTCACCACCAACGACATAACCTGCGAAAGCCAGAGTGGATCGACGTTTCTCGGCTACGGCTCGACCTGCGAAACCTACTGCTGCCCGGGCTCCGCGGGAGGCGGTGATCGTTGCGACATCGCGACGGCGACGGTGATCGACGTCACTCCGTATTCGTGCTGGGATAGCTTTCCCTCAGAGTTCGAGTCTCCCTACGTCCCCTGCGACCCGGACCTTGACGGCGCGGACTGCCCGGTTCCGGTGCTTTTTCCTCCCGCCCAATGTCTACCGACGTACAAATTGACCAGGCACGCCGCCGCCACCGGCCACGTAGCACCGCCCCTGATCATCGAGACGTGCCCGAGTCTGGACGGTGAATTGGTCTGGTGGGAGTCCTTCGGTATCAACATCGCCGCGACCGCCACGGTGACGGTTGATTTCTGTTGCACGGATCCGCCCATGACCGCCTATCACACGGTGATCTATGACGGGTGCGTTAACGGATGCCCCAGCGGCGCCGGCATACGGGCAGACGATGTTGTCATCGCAGACTGCCCTGACGGCAATCCCAAGCTTCAATGGACCCTCCCGGCAGGCACGTATTATTACCCCATTCCCGTGGAGGGTCGCACCGGCGCGAATGCCTATCAACTCAACTTCGAGGTTGTGCCAGGGGAATTGGCGGCGTGTTGTACGGGGCAAAACTGTACGAAAACGGACGAGTTGGATTGCGAAGCCGGCGGCGGAATCTGGCTAGGCCATGCTGACGACCCGCTTGATGACCCGATCGTCACGTGCGATCCCAATCCATGTGCCGGTCTTGGGGCGTGCTGCCTTGAGTACGGCACCTGCGACGAGAGCGCTCAGCTAAACACGGAGGCGGAATGCGAAGCCAACCCGGACAACGAATTCCAAGGCGGCGTGAACTGCGCCGACGCCGGGTGTAGTCTGATCATGTGCGACATCGAGGATGACTCGCGATGCAAGAGTCCTGGCGGGGACCTGTTCGTGTTGAGCGATGCCGGAGCGTATGTACGTACGGCCGACGATTTAGTCACAGAGGCCGGGGCCTCTCTGTCACAACTCTGCTGGCGCGGCAACTACTATGATTTCTCACAGGCGCCGGTCGGGGCCACGCAGGTTTCCGCGACGAAGATGCCGTTTACGGACTGCAGCGCCGCATACGGAAATGACAACTTTACGGTCACGGTTTATGAGGACGATAACGGGCAACCGGGCTCGGTCGTGACAAGCCAGTCGCTTACACAGATCACGCGTACGCCCATTATCAATTCGTATGGAGCCACCACCACTTTCGAATACTCTGCCACGCTGGGCGTGCCTGCTACTCTTACCGTAGACACCCGCTACTGGCTGGAAATTCAGAACCAAAGCCAAAACGGTGTCGACGATTCGTGCTACTGGGCGTGGGAGTCTTCCGCTGAATCTTTCAACTCGGTTTCTGCCCGGGATACAGACTGTCAATGGAACGTTGGCGACGTAGGGCTGACCAGCGATCTGTCGATGTGCCTGGGCAACTCCGATATTCAGTTGCACCCCACGGATGGCACGACGCCCGTCGGGGCATGCTGCGATCCGACTTCAGGTCAGTGCATCGATAACGTGCCCTCCTACGCATGCGACGGCCCATTCCACGCGGGCGTTGCGTGCAACCCCCAGTCGACCTGCCCCTACGCCTGCTGCGACGGGAGCGGCGTGTGCTCGCCCCAGACCATAGCCACGTGCACTGGCGACTTCATTCCCGGCGTCACTTGTGACGACGATCAACCCTGCGCATGCCGTGGTACACGGTGCTGTTACGAGGAAGACGCCGGACCCGGCTGCGGCGATCCGCCGTGTTGCACGACCATTTGTGCGGTCGATCCGTATTGTTGCGAAATTGAGTGGGATGAAGCCTGTGTTAACGAGGCGATCAACTACTGTGATCCGGCCACCAGCGCGGACGAATGCCTGCATGCGCCTCTGGCGGCGGGACCTCCGCACGACGTACTCAAGAACCGTTACCTGTCCATCGACCCGAACAACAGCGGAACAGTGGCCATCCGGGTTACGATGACCGCAAGTGAATTTCATCCGGAAGCCTTAGGAACCGCGCGATGGGTCGGCGCGCCCGATGGTCAAGGCATTGCCGGCCTCGTGGCGGCTCCGGTGGCTCGTGTTTGGCCGGAGACCGTCATTCATGTCACGGGCTGTAAGATCAGCCCCATGGCGACGTATGAAGTCCGCGCCACCGACGACCTTGGGCTGACATTTACGCCGGCACTCTCTGTGGAGACGAGCGTACAACCCATTGACAACAAATGGTTCGGCGATGTCGTCGGCAGTTTCGATCCGGTGGCGGACGAGTGGTCACCACCGGATCGCTTGGTGACCATTAACGATACGGTGGCGGCCATCAAGACGTTCCAGGATCCGTCTCGGGTGGGCCCGGGCTGCGGTTCGCCGCCGTGCAACGCGACGCACGTGTCGGTGACCGACGTGGAACCTCAAGTGCCGAATCGATTGGTCAACATAAACGACGTCTTCTTGATAGTCCTGGGTTTCCAAGGCAATCCGTATCCATTCGGTTGCCCGGACGACCCGTGTTTTCCTCGCACCGCGGAAAATCCATGCCCCGAGGGCTTCATGGGTGGCGGGATGATGGCCGGCGGCGAATCGGCGACAATCTCGATGCTCAGCCTGGCAGCGAGTTCGGACTTGATTCAGCAGAACGATCTGATCGACGTGGAGGTGTTTCTTGACGTGGCCGACGATCTCGGCGGCTATCAACTGGATCTTCAAGCGACCGGCGGCGGCAGCGGGAGTCTTGATCTCGAGAACATGTTCATCGATGACACACGTGTTGATTATGTCTTCTTCGGCATGAACAGCATGGAATCGGTCTCCTCGTATTGGGGGCAGGTCGGCGCCGCCGATCTTGACGGCGCCGGAATCCCTGTCATCGGACCGGCGTATCTGGGCACGTTCCAGTTCCGTGCGTCCGCAGATGCGGAGGGTGTCTTTACCATTCGGTTCGAGGACACCGACAACAACTTCTTGATGAACGGGCAGGCGACCCAGATGACCGATGCGATCGCAGACGACGAGGTATTCATAGGGGTCGGGGTCGATTGCGCCATCGATGCACATTGCGACGACGACAACGCCTGCACGGACGACACGTGCGACAACGGCACGTGCGTCAATACGAACAATGACAGCAACACTTGTACCGACGGCAACGACTGCACGGCGGATGCGTGTGTTGCCGGCGTCTGCACGAGCACGAACGAACCCGTGAACACACCGTGCGACGACGGGCTATTCTGCACGAAGACGGATAAGTGCGACGGCGCGGGCGTTTGCGTGGGTACCGGTGATCCGTGCAAGGGTCAGACTCCGTATTGCTGCGAATATACCGGCACGTGTACCGCGCTGCCGTGCATATAGGCAAGAGGATTCTCGATATCCATGTGACGACTTCGAAGACGAGCGGCGGCCGACGGGTGGACGTTTCACCGGCGCGGAGCGACGTTTTGCGCTGGAATATTTTCGGCCACGGGGCCGGCCGGCGCTGGCGAATGGGGCGCCGGCAACGCGTGCAGGTCACCATTTCACAACCTCAGCAGGCGTATGAGGTGACCTTGGGACTTTGAAGCGTCTACGTCCCTGGACCCTTCCTGAATGTCGGGTACGATGGACCGGCTTGCGCGAGGCGAGCTGGCGCCTCGTGTTTCGCCCTTGACTGCTGAAACTTTGCCGAACGTGGTGTATCGGCGCGTCGGTGAAAACGCCGTGCGCGTTGACGAATCGAGCGATGCAGGAAAGCAGAGCTTGCTCTGGTCGGAAAGGAAGCCGAACGCCTCATGAGTCAGTCATCGTTCGTTCACCTTCACGTGCACTCCCACTACAGCCTGTTGGACGGGGCGACGCGGATTGACGAACTCGTTGCCCGGGCGAAGGAATTCGGCATGCCGGCCGTCGCCCTGACGGACCATGGCAACCTGTTCGGCGCAGTCGAGTTCTTTACCGCCGCCAAGAAAGTCGGCGTCAAACCGATTGTCGGTTTGGAAGCGTACCTGGCGCCGGGCGATCGCCGCTTGAAGGAAGCGCGCGAGGGCAAGGACTCCTTCCACCTGCTGCTGCTGGCCATGAACCTCGACGGCTACCACAACCTGCTGCGCCTGGCCAGCATCGGCTACACGGAGGGCTTCTATCGCAAACCGCGCATCGACAAGGAGGTTCTCCGCGAATGCTCGAAGGGGTTGATTTGTACGAGCACATGCCTCGGCGGTGAGATCCCGCAGGCGTTTCTCAACCGCGATCGTGCCACGGCGGAGTCGCTCGCCAAGACCTACCTGAGCATCTTCGGACCGGATCGGTTCTTCGTGGAACTGCAAGACCACACCATGGACGAGCAGCGCATGCTGAACCCGGAACTGGTGGACATGGCCAAGCGTCTGGGTGTGGCCACCATCGCCACCAACGACGTACACTACCTCGAACACAACGACGTCGAGGCGCACGATGTCTTGTGCTGCATCAACACCGGCCGGCTTGTCGCGGAGGAAGACCGATTCAAGTTCCCGTCCGACCAGTTCTACTTCAAGAGCAGCGAAGAAATGGCGGCGCTGTTCCCGGATTGCCCGGAGGCGATCGTGAACACGCTGCACGTGGCCGACATGTGCGACCTCGAGCTGGACCTGTCGTCGCGCCACGCACCGGTGTACCACGTGCCGGAGGACATCACCAACGATGCCGGACAGGCGTTGGACGATGCGGCCTACCTGAGAAAGCTGGTCTACCAGGGGGCGTCGGAACGCTACGACGAAATATCGGACGAGCTTCGCGAGCGCATCGATTACGAACTGGACGTGATTACGAGCAAAGGGTTCGCCAGCTACTTTCTGATCATGTGGGATTGCGTGACCTTTGCACGCAAGCACGGAATTCCCGTCGGCGCGCGGGGCAGCGGCTGCAGTTCCGTGGTGGCGTATACGCTCTACCTCAGCTTGCCCGATCCGATTCGTTATGGACTGTACTTCGAACGATTCATGGATCCCGACCGCGACGAGATGCCGGATATCGATCTCGACATCTGCCAGAACGGGCGAGGCCGGCTCATCGATTATGTCCGCGAGAAATACGGTCACGTCGCGCAGATCATCACCTTCGGTACGCTGAAGGCCAAGGCGGCGGTGAAGGACGTGGCGAGGGTCATGGGG
>Ga0210124_1000638_pt1 | contig 17026 bp, 15 predicted proteins | sample Muzzi_PWC_D2_FD_185554 | JGI IMG/M metagenome (GOLD analysis project Ga0210124, IMG submission 185554) | Wetland microbial communities from San Francisco Bay, California, USA, that impact long-term carbon sequestration - Muzzi_PWC_D2 (SPAdes) | ecosystem: Environmental > Aquatic > Marine >... | reverse complement strand
GCAGAGGTATCAATCTTTTCAGGAATTTCGAGAGAAGTTTTATCCAGTATCTTCGCAAAAGAAGCCGGTAGAAATTGAAGACCCGCAAGAGTTCGGGATAAAATTAGCACAAAGGTCGTTGGGAAAGTTGAGGTTATCACTTTCTAAGTTACGCTAAATATCTATTGGTTTTGACTAATGCATGCAAAAGCCCCATCGTGAAACACGATGGGGCTTATTGTTAGTACAAGATTGTAGAAATTGCAAACCTATCAATGAATTTCAAATCCAGAAGGAAGGAATTGCATCTCCCGGCAAAGATAGTATAAAATCGGGATGGTGGCTTGGTTCACAAGTCACCATCAGGCAATATCAATTAAGACAATAGGAGAAAATAAATGGTCGGGAGAATATGGCATGGCTGGACGACTCCGGAAAATGCGGATGTCTATGAGAATCTACTCAAAACCGAGATATTTCCGGGTATTGCGGCCAAAAATGTGCCGGGATATCGTCAAATTCAACTGTTCCGGCGGCCTTTGGCTGACGAGGTAGAGTTTATTACCATTATGTGGTTCGATTCTTGGGAAGCCGTCAAGCAATTTGCCGGGGATGACTATGAAACGGCCTACGTACCTGCGAAAGCCCGGCAGGTCCTATCGCGCTTTGATGCGACGTCGCAGCACTACGAGATTAGAGAACGGCTCGCCTATTGAGGGGCGTATGAAGTTTTGCTGGTGTCCACCCATGCGTCAGTTTCGTAACGGGAATCCAAGAGGCAGTTCTGATTGGAGTGCAGACTTTAGTCTGCTAGACTGTCAAATTGCAGAATAAATTCTGCACTCCATTCTTTATTTTATACGAGGAGCCATCCTGAGCCTACGGTACGCCACCGACCGTAGGTGAAAATGGGGCTTTCTTTTATGTAGGACAAGCTGTCAGCTTGTCTCCCCGAACAAACTAACAGTTTGTTCTACGATCTTATTTTCGAAGGAATTCGTACGATTATGAAGGCAATCAAGCTTCGCCGGGTATTGCGGCTTATAGGCTTGTTCGTACTCTTTACATTTCTTCTCCTTGAATTGACAACGCGCTTCCTCTGGTGGGGTAAACCGACCATCACCATTCTGGGCCGCGATGTAACCCTCTTGCCTGCTCCCTTGCTTACAGAAGAACAAAAACAGATTTTGGACAGATGGAATAAAGAAGATGATCCGTTTTTACAATTTGATCCCGTCTTGGGATGGAGCATTAGACCCGGAGCAAGCAGTGAGTTCGGTGAAATTGCCTATACCTCTAATAATATTGGTGTCAGGGCGTTAAGAGAATATGATGAAAACAAACCGGACAATGTCATACGGATCGCAGCGTTTGGTCCTTCTTTTACCTTTAGTCAGGAGGTTTCAGACGATGCAGCCTGGCCTACCTTGCTGGAACAGTCTCGACCCGATCTGGAAGTTATGAATTGGGGAGTTGGCGCTTATGGCACCGATCAATCTTTTCTTCGCTATAAGACCCAGGGGGCGCTATATCACCCAGATGTCGTTCTCATTGGGTATGAGGAAGACAATATCTGGCGAAATGTTAACCGCTATCGCCCCTATTATAACCGGCTAACGTTAGCCCCTTTAACAAAACCTGTTTACATGATTCAACAAGATCAATTAGTTTTGCTGCAAAACCCTTTTGATAATTTCGCTGATTTTTATCACACGGTGTTGGATGCACCTAATGAATTTGTTGACCAGACTTGTCCAAATGATTTCTTTTGTAACGAAGCGATGCGCCGGCATCACGTTCTCGATATATTTACGAGCTTCCGATATTTCAGAACCTTGGTTTTTGGCGCATCAAATCGAACGCCTTTAAATACCGACTCACAACTAGACCCTCAAGAAACGACCATTCGGCTAATTGAGATGTTTGTCAAAGAAGTTGTTGATCAGCAATCTGCGCCGGTTGTCATATTGTTTCCCCAGAGTTCCGCTACATTGTCGGATTATGAAGATGGCACGCCTGTTAACTACCAGGAAATGCTGCCTACACTCCAGGATAGGATAGGCGTTCAAATTATCGACCTGGCCCCTACGTTTCTTGAGGTAAAGCAAGGACAGCATCTTGAATTTCAAGACTTTTTTACAGGTCCAGCAGGGCATTACAGCGAACTTGGCAATCGGATTGTAGCCGATACAGTGCTGCAAGAGTTGTGCCGGTCAGATTTGCTCGATTGTTGACTAGACGACGAGTCTGACAATTCTGCCGCGTTCTCTTGTCTTTGGCTTTTACAGGTTGGCAGTCTGCGTTATCTGTTGTATCATACTTGGTGAAACAATTTGGAGGCTATATCTTGACGATTGATACCCAACAAACGGTTATGGGTCAGAACCAACACGTCGATAATTCAGTCGATTTGGTTGAATGGTATTATGAACAAGGCTGGACCGATGGCTTGCCTGTCGTGCCGCCTACCCCCGAAAAAGTGGTGGCTATGGTGAGAGCCTTGGGTGGTGAACCAGAGACCGTAGAAGCACGGGTGCCGCCGCGTTGGGGTAATCTCACCAGCGAGGCCATCGCCATCAATATGGTGATGGCCGGTTGTAAGCCCGAATACGCTCCGGTTGTTCGGGCGGCCATGCTGGCAATGTGCGATTCACATTTTAATCTGAACGGTATCCAGGCCACGACCCATATGGCCGCGCCACTGCTGGTGGTCAATGGCCCAATTCGAAACGAAATCGGTATGAATGCGGGCAGCAATGTCTTTGGCTCCGGCAATCGAGCTAATGCCACCATTGGGCGAGCTATCCGGCTAATCCTGCTCAATGTGGGTGGCGGGCGGCCCGGAGAGTTAGATAAGAGCACTCTGGGCCATCCAGGCAAGTATACCTTTTGTATCGCCGAGAATGAAGAGGCTAGCCCCTGGGCTCCTTACCATGTTGAGCAGGGTTACGCCCCCGAAGATAGCACGGTTTTTGTCATCGGGGTGGAAGCTCCCCATAGTGTCACCAATCACGTTGCCGATGACCCGGAGGGTATTTTAGATAGCATCGTCTCGGCGATGAGTACCATCGCCCATAATAACGCAGTCAGCAGCGGTTCCTGCGCTGTGGTGATTGGCCCTGAACATGCGGCCACTATCGCCAAGCATAACTGGACTCGAAATGATGTGCGCAGCTATCTATGGATGAATACCAAAAACACCTTTGGCGAGATTAGCTTCCATAATCGCTATGGCAAAGTCTATAACCGTAATCTGCCTCGCTGGTATAAGCGAGCGCCTGAGGCTCGCATTCCCATTGTGCCGCGGCCAGACGACATCCATCTTTTTGTCGCTGGTGGGGAGGAGGGCCGTTTTTCAGCCTTTCTGCCGGGTTGGGGCCATATGACCAATCCCGTTTTACGCGCCATCGACGGCAAACCACCGGTTTCAGGGCCGGTCTGTGTGGATGGAACGTGCTGGCTTTAGTATCCGATAAATTGGAGTGCAGACTTCAGTCTGCGAATGTTGGCGGACTATAGTCCGCACTCCAGTATTCTATAGATAGAGTTCTGATAGATGTATTGATTTTCAGCTAATTCTTATTTTTCGTTTGTATAATTTGCACCTAATAGTTTGTCAATGTTAAATCGACGGGTTAATTTGTAGGGCCGAATGCCATTCGCCTAGCCACATCGGCAAAATTGGGCGTTTGCCAAACGCCCCTACATTTTTAGCAACCTAGCGAATGAACCGCTAAAGATTTGAGAATAGGAAGAGATGAGTAGCTTTCAACTGGAAACCGGCCAGCTTGTATATGATCCACGTGGGGTTGTTGAAGCAGAGCCAAAGCCCCTCGCACCACGACTGTCCTCGCTTGAGGGGTTGCGCCTGGGCGTTCTTGATAACTCAAAATGGAATGGGGGTAATCTTCTGCGCAAAGTGGTCGCTCTGCTGAACGAAGATGAGTCCTTTGCCGAGATTCACTTCTACAAAAAGGAAAGCTTTTCGAAAAACGCCCCCCCTGAACTTATCGACCAAATTGCCTCAGAGAACGATACCGTTATTACGGCCATTGGTGATTGAGGCTCCTGCACCTCGTGCTGTACGCACGATACGGTCAGCTTAGAAGAAAAAGGTATCCCCACCGCTGTGATTGTCACCCGTAATTTTCTGCACGAAGCCCATGTTCAGCGCACAGCGTTGGGTATGGAAACGCTTGAACCGGTTATCATCACCCATCCTCTGAGTACACTTTCAGATGCGGAAATAGAGAGTCGCGCTCGTGAGGCGTTGCCCCAGGTAAGGCAGATTTTATTGAGTGAGTAGGACAAACCCAAAATATTGGATTTCATAAATGACCAATAACCATATCAAACCTAAACTTCGAAATGTAAGTGTACAACGCATCGTCTATGAAGGCGAGCCGGTATTTTTGATTCAAGATGGCTTGAAGTTGACCCAGGCTGCCATTTTGCTGCCGCAAATTTTAGGGCCGTTGGCCCTGCTTTGCGATGGTAAACATACCCTACCGGAGATAAAAGCTACTCTGGAAGTGCAATATGGTTTGCCCTTGCCCCAAAACAGAATCGAGAGTTTACTGGAGCAGTTCGATAAGGCCCTGCTTCTGGAAAATGAAAATTACTTTCGGGTGAAGCAAAAGGCTATCGACGACTATCGTGCCGCACCATTCCGTCCCTCTGCTTTAGCTGGTCCCTCCTATCCCGCCGACCCCGATGAATTACGTGGCCTGTTGCAAGGGTATCTCGATCAGGTCAATGGCGTGAGTTCCGTATCGGAAAATAGCCGGGGTATTATCAGCCCTCATATTGATTATCAACGGGGTGGGTCGACCTATGCCCAGGTATGGGCTAGCTCGGCTGAGGCTGTTCGCCAGGCCGAGTTGGTGATTATTTTTGGTACGGACCATAATGGTGGCCTGGGTACAATTACCTTAACCCCGCAAAATTATGCGTCTCCATTGGGGATGATGCCCACCGATAAGGAATTGGTCGATAGACTGGCCGAAGTGTTAAGACCAGAACAGGCATTTGCCGATGAGTTGCATCATCGGGGGGAACATTCTATTGAGCTGGCCCTGGTTTGGCTTCAATACTTGCGCGATGGCGAACCCTGTTCTATGTTACCTGTACTGTGCGGCTCATTTCAACATTTTATGACTGGCCAGGCCAACATGGAGGATGAGGTCAAGTATAAGGCTTTTATTGAGGTATTGCGCGAAGAGATGACCAAAAGACGCACGGTGGTAGTGGCTGCCGGTGACCTGGCCCATCTTGGCCCCGCTTTTGATGGCCCTCCTATCGATTCTGTGGCTTATGCCCAAATGAAGGTGGACGATACAATTTTGATAGATACCTTAAACCAGGGTGATGCGCATACCTTCTTCAAGCTAATGCAAGGGGGGCAGTACCAGCGCAATGTCTGTGGTCTATCCCCTTTTTATTTCACGCTGGACGTACTTGGCGAGTCTCAAGGACAAACCATTGCTTATGATCGCTGCCCGGCCGATCATAATGATACCTCGTTTGTATCGGTTTGTGGTTTGGTATTAGAATAGGTATTATTCTGTCAACATATCGAACGATTATTTTTTGCAAGCCCTACAAAGTTTTAACCTCATTTACCGACCCGGAAGGCCGCCCAGCGTTGGGCGATTATATAGATGTACCCGATGTATACGCTGCCGGACGGCTAGACTATGATAGCGAAGGGCTGCTGTTACTCACTTCTGACGGTAAACTGGCGCATCGCATCACTCACCCCAGGTATAAGCTTAAGAAAATCTATCTGGTTCAGGTAGAAAATATCCCCGCGGAGACGGCTCTTAACCGGCTTCGCCGTGGCGTAACGATCAAAGGGGAGCGAACTCGTCCAGCAAAGGTCGAACTCTTGCCTGCTGAGCCAGAAATTTTTCCGCGGGCTAAACCAATTCGCTATCGCAAAAGCATTCCCACTGTCTGGTTAAAAATCATACTCCAGGAAGGGCGCAAACGACAAGTACGTCGGATGACCGCTGCGGTAGGGCATCCCACCCTACGCCTCATTCGTATAGCCATTGGGTCTATCACTTTGGGTAACCTCACCCCTGGGCAATGGCGAGATTTAACCCCAACGGAGTTGCGTACTTTGCGCCGCAATCTGGGCTTTGCTGGCTAAAGACATTCCACTTTCTCAACGAACACAAAAAATTCCAATTCATAAAATTAGCTTGTTCTTTTTATGGTAATCAGGACAGAGTTCCTATAGAAATTTGATTTTCAGGATGTTATAATAGCCATAACTTCAAAGTTTAACATTTGTGAAGCGACAATAAGGCCAGGAGAGATGTTATGCCGTATCAAAATTCATCTAAAAAGACAGTCCAAGTTGATGGTATGGTTTTGGATATAAAAAAGTCCATCCTGAAAAGAAATGGAGATGAGATTCATCTCACCCCCAAAGAGACTAAATTGATGGTTCTTCTTATGGAAAATGTTGGTCAGGTAGTCAGCCGAAGCGAACTGATGCAAGAGGTCTGGAATACGGAATATTTGGGCGATACGCGCACATTAGATGTACACATCTGCTGGTTGCGTCAAAAAATTGAGGAGAATCCACGCATCCCAGAGTTAATTCTCACCCGGCGCGGCCAGGGTTACGAGCTACGAATTTAACATCAATCCTGTTATAATAAACAGTATGGTAAGTTAAAAGCCCTTTTGCGGGCTTTTTTGTTTTCTAATAACCTGACCTTAGAAATTCCGCCGTAGGTTGGGTTGAGCTAAGATTTACCCGCTTGGAATCCATAAGTTGGGTTTCATTCGCTAAATAAAGTCCACTGATTTGGCGAAACCCAACTAATTCTCAACCGAAATGGCTCTGACTACACCATTCAACCCAATCTACTATCTAGGTTCCATTCAGCAGATAACCAAGCGCCTTACCTTTCTCGGAATTCATTGCAACCTGTAAAAATTTCCCCCCGCTTGTTTCTGGAACGTCAATTACCTTGATATAGTCGGCATAAGAACTGTCTTGAGGTAACAATGAAGCCAGAACATTGGGTGCACGGTCGAGGAAACCCTGGTTGAATACCCCATGAGACTTGTCTGGATACAAAGAGAGTGGATAGATATTGCTTTCGGCCAAGTCTTGAAAGAAATGGGTGCCATAAGATAGTTCGGGGGTGGCCCCATTACGACTCAGGGCAATTTCAATGAGCATGCGGGTATTGAAAATATCGGCATAAGTAACCTTTACACCTAAATCAATATTCGAACTGCCCCATCTTCCCGGCCCCATTAAAATAAAAGTTTCCCCTTCAAGTTGCTTGTTGAGCCTGCCAATAATGCGAGCCAATTCTAACCGCACACTATTAGTAGGAATCTGGCTATAGCTAATGGGATCGATATAAATGATATATTTGATGTTTTCCACCACCCCTTGCGGTACCAGGTGATTAGCTGTGAAAATTTTGTCTTCTGAAGGAATATTCGTAGGAATGACAACGTTCGCCATCCATTCTTGATTGCTCAAGGGGCGGCATTGCAGCAGATAAATCTTGAAGGTTGGTTTGGGATATCCGGGGCAAAGCTCTACCGTATACTCAATATCTACTGGACGCTTATAATGGCGTTCGAGTTTTTTTAACAGGGCTTTCATGAGTTTGACAAAGTCGGTATTTATTAAGAGGTTGTCAAACGTGAGGACCATCCTTTCTGGGGCAATGGCTGTGCCTAAGGAAAAGATAGGTTTAACAAAATCACCTTCATCGATAGATGCCAAATATTGAATGCCGGGAAAATCGTCACCGATTACGTCGCTAACTGGAATGGATTTGAAACAATTTTCTTCGAGGTCTATTACATCCACCAAACGCTGTGAATATTTGATAATATCGGCAGCCCCCTTGATAGGGCGCAATTGTGGGTGGCTTAAGCCAACCATTCGCGGGTAATCTTTCGCCACTCGATCTACCGCCCGTGTTCCCATCCCGACCACAATCCGCAGAAAGCCATCCTCTGGCCGGAGTTTCTTATTCCAGATAAAGGGGTTGCGACTAAAACCAACTCCGGCTAGGTGAGGGAAAAAGTATCTGCCATGTTGCTGGCCCTGTACTTTTTGAATAAGGATAGCCATCCGTTCGTCGTAATCGTCTAGCCCTTGAACTTGCCGGTAGAAAAGGGCATCGGGACAGAGAACACTGGAATATATCTGTTTGATGGCATCAAGTAATGCCGACAAGTTTTCTTCCAGTGTACCCTGGTTTGGTAGAAAGACGCTCTCATATTTACCGGCAAACGCGCTCCCAAAGTTATCCTCTAACAAGCTGGAAGAACGTACAATGACAGGTGCTTTGCCAATTTCAATTAAAAGTTTGCGCAACTTTTCGATAATATCTCGAGAAAAACGTCCGGTCAGATAAGCTTCACGAATTTGTGGGTACTCCCGCTCAATTTCTTCCCGTGTCAGGTATTTTTGACTGGTAAATTTTTCAAATTTGTTGATTGTTTGGAAATTGTAATAGACATCGCTGCCAATAAAATGTGTCTCTGGCAAAGCAACATAACTACTCAAATCAACTTCATCATCAGGTTCAGAGCGTTCAATAATATTATACGCCAATATCATCCCGGCTGCCTTGCCCCCAATTTTACCCCGTCCAATCCGGTGGTCTCGAATCTCGCGCAGATCAAAAATATTAATAAACTTGCGGGCAATGTGTATAAAGGCCAACTGGTCACTCACCAAGCCCTTAAGCAAAACAACGATGATACTTACCAGGTGATGTTTAACAGTTTCATACAGTTCGGGGGGATAACGGGCATAATTTTCAGCCTGTTCAAAAAGCATATCCCAAGGGGCTAACTCTGGGTTAAAGGTGGGGACAAACTGTTTTGGCTGGCCAGAGCGATTTGCATTAATTGCTTTTGACACAATTTCTTCAAAGAGGCTATAGGGTAGATTATAAGCAAAATAAAAATCGGTAAGATAATCTCGCGTGTAGTCCAGCCGTCTCTCCCATGTTTCAGCAGACTCTTCGTATAACGGGTTGGATAACCCCTCCAATTTTTGCGACTCAATAGCCCTTCTCTCAACTTCTTCTTCCAAGATATTGGGTGCAATTATGTGCCTGGTGAAAAGTTCCAGGCGCATTGTCTCCCGAATCTTATCAGCTAAAATAGGGTAATTATTCAAGGCCAACCGAACATTTAATATTTTTGATTTGGGGATGGGTGAAGTTGCTGCCATATCTCGCTTTCCTTAACCGTAACCTTAATGTTAGATATCATATGTAAGAATGGCAGTAGAGTCAACTAATACCCATTCCATAAAGCAAAAAAGCCCGATTATACCGGGCTTCTGTGATTAATTAGGGACAATGATTTGCTTTGAAATTTAAGGGCTAGTCAGAACTTGTCTTTGTGCTCTCAGATGTTTTAGTTTCGGACTTAGATTCTGATTTGGTTTCCGATTTGCTTTCTGTGTTGTCGCTACTTTTGCTTGTCCCATTAACCCCATTCTTGCTCCCTTTGCTATCATTGATGTAAAAGCCGCTGCCTTTGAAAACGATAGCCGGTGCAGATAGTAAGCGGCGAGTATCATCATGGCCGTTGGGGCAAGCAGCGATAGGCTTATCGCTAAAGCTTTGGCGTTTTTCAAATGTGGTTCCGCAGGTTAAGCATTCATATTCGTAAATGGGCATGACTTTTTATCCACTCCTTAACAGATTGTCTCTGTAGTTTCGACACCCGTAAATTATAGACTTGTAGTGTTAGAATTGTGTTTGAATTTTAACTTGTTTAGAGAATATGCCATCTTTTCGTTGGAAATTTTCATTACTATCATTAAAATCAGCCTGGAATATAAACTTTTTTCCTTAATATGGCAATTAATGTTAACAACTTTTTCAGCATCTGCACAATCTTCTAACAAGAAATTCTCCTCTCATAAAGACACAGTCAACCTCAATTTTCTTACCTTTTCTTTATTTATTTTCTCCCTTAAGCAACTGTTTTACTTTCTCAAGCAGCTCTTGGATTATTTCATCGAGTGTACCGGGTACAATAGCCCCCGCAGCCGAAGCATGCCCACCCCCCTCATATTCAGCGGCCAATTGATTGATGGCTACTGTGCCATCGCTGCGGAGACTGATTTTGATTCTCCCTTTGGAAGCTTCTGTACAAAAAATGACCACCCGTACCCCTTTAATTTGTTGCCCTAAGGCGGCAAATCCATCCAGCTCTGAGGCTTTAACCCCATAACTTTTGAGTGTACTTTGTGTTAAGCCGTAATAAGCAATTTGAGCCTTGGCGGCTATTTTAATTGACCCCAGGACATGCCCCCGTAGCTGTACGGCTCCTAGAGAGAACTGTTCGTAAATTTGGCTATAGATGTACAGCGGGTCAACCCCAGCGGCCAACAAATCGGCTGTAATACGGTGAGTTTGGACACTGGTTTTTGGAAAGCGAAAACTTCCTGTGTCGGTCAAGATGGCGGCGTAAAGCGCCTCGGCCATATGTTTTGATAAAGCGCCATTCATTGCTAACAGAAGATTGTAAATTAACTCGGCAGTGGCTGCAGCGTTTGTGTCAACAATCGCTACATCAACAAAATCGGTTGCATCTGGATGATGGTCAATGCAGACTTTCGTGGCCTCAGCTTGCTCAAGAGCTTTGCCTACCGTGCCTAGACGCTCCCAGCCACCCGAGGCATCCAGGACAAAGATGACATCGGCCTTTTTGATAATAGATGCGTGTTTTTTGGAGGAGTATCGTTTAATGACAGCGTTAGGATCAAGAAAGCGACAAACTTCGGGTACGGAGTCGCTGTTGATAATTATGACCTTCTTGCCCAAATTGGCGAGATGTTCGGCCAGAGCTAACTCCGACCCCAAAGCATCGCAATCGGGATTAATATGTGAGGATATAATAAAAGAGTCATTGTTTTCAATGAGCGAGACAACTTCTTGCCACAAAATATTACCCCAATGCCTCCGCAATCTGAGCAGACCAGGCTAATAATTGCTCATCCTGCTGCCAACCAGCCGTCAGTTGTAAGCCCAAAGGTAAGCCATTTTCGCCAAAGCCGGATGGTAGATTGACTACTGGCAGCCCGACGTAGGTCCACGGTAAATTCATGACCGGGTCTCCTGTACTCTCTAAGCCTAAGGGCGCTGTACCGACTGCCGAAGGTGATATCCAAAGCGAGATGTGATGTTTGGTCATCAATCTGCTTAGTTCTTGTCGTAATTGCTCGCGTCCGGCCTTATAGGTCTTAATCTGTTCAGCCGATATAAGTCGTCCACGTTCAAGAAGGGCTGTAGTTTTTGGATGGTAGCGATCACCAAATTTGGCAAACCACTCTTTGTGGAAAGCGGCAGCGTCGGCGGCCATGAGGTCCATATGCCAATTGTAAATCTCGTCAAAGTTTGGCATCACCTCGACTGTCCGAACCGTAAAACCCGCTTGCTCTAGCTTTTTCTGCGTAGCCTGAAAGTGTTCTAATCCCTCAGGGCTGGCCTTTTCCAGATATGGACCGGCCGGTATACCCAGTACCGGACGCTCAACTTGAGTCGATGGCTCGTGCCATTCCTGGCACAGCACGGAAGCGGCTAATATGGCTCCGGGAACATCCTGGGTAAAAAAGCCAATATGGTCGAGGGTGACAGACAAGGGAATAACGTTTTTAGCCGAGATTCGGCCTGAAGTTGGCTTAAACCCAACTGTGCCACAAAACGATGCCGGTCGAATGATGGACCCCACCGTTTGTGTGCCAAGCGCCAAAGGGCATATACCCGCGGCAACTGCCGCCGCCGACCCGCTACTCGACCCGCCCGGCGTATGCGCTGGATTATGGGGGTTTCGGGTTGGGCCAGGCCCAAAATAGGCAAACTCGGTTGTAACAGCCTTGCCCAGGATTAATGCTCCCGCTTGTTTGAGTTGGGTCACACTTTCCGCCTCCGGTCCGGTGAGGACATCCGCTGGAAGTTGGGAACCACCGTGCGTGGGAAAACCCTCAACGTGGAAGATGTCTTTCACCCCAATGGGGACTCCGTATAGCGGGGGACGCAGTTCCGGTTTGGGATAACGGGCATGAAGCTCTGCCGCTTCAAGGCGCAGTCGTTCAAAGCGGCCCTCTTCCGGTAGAAAGGCCAGGATACGCTCATTTTCCGGTGTAAATTGGGCTTCCAATTGCTCTAGGTAATCATTTAGGCTCAGTTGCCCACTGTGTAGCGCCAAGACGAGTGGAGCCAAACGGGTTTCAAGGTTATTTGCCATCGGTTTTCATTCTCCAAGGTTTCTGTCAGGGGCATCATTATACCTTATCCCTTAAAATGAGAAAATTATTGGGGATTGACAGATTGACTTTTGTAGGGTATAATAGTTTTATCGTAAAAATACGATATAGGATTGGGTATGATAGAAACACAGGAACAGATAGTTGATCTCACAGCTTGCTGTACCCTTAATATAACCGGTGTAGAGCAAAAGCGGTTAGTAGCGATGTTCAAAGCTTTAGGGAATCCTATTCGCTTTGCGATTATGAAATACCTGGTCACGCATCCCAGTTGTATCACCGGAGACATTGTTCAGGTATTGCCCATTGCCCAGGCTACTGTATCGCAGCATCTCAAAGTACTCCGAGAGGCAGGCTGGATTAGTGGCACCATCGAAGGCCCGGCCACTTGCTACGAGTTGCACAAAGACAATATCGCCTGGTTTCGGGAAAAAGTGGGCGATATTTTTTAGACTTTTGAGTTTAATGAGTTGGTTGGGTATTTCAACTCATTAAACTCATTAAACCCACCTAACTCATTTAACTATTTCATAGGAGGCTTCACTAATGTGGTATCCAAATGAATCAGATTTTCAGGTTCGTCGAGAGCAATACAAAGACCTATTGCGCGAGGCCGAGAACGAACGGTTGATTCGAACAGCGGGACTTCATAGTTCCGGCGGTAGAAAGCTAAATCTGAGCCTCTCGAACTGGTTAGGAGCCAAGCTGGTCAGTTGGGGGATGAACTTGCAGCAGGCCAGACCGGCAGTGACACCAGCTTGCTGTGATGTATGTTGTTAGCCAACAGAATAGACACCATGCTCAAAACTATTATCGAGATCGGGTTTGGTATGCTTTACCTGGTTGGGGCCTTGTTTAACTACTTGTACACCAGGCGTCACGGTAAGGAATTTTACGGAAGCTTTGCCGAAAATGCCCTGTTCGGCCCATCAAGAGGGCTTGTTCAAAGCCTTGTCATCCCAAATTCAACCCTTTTTACCGGCTTGCTCATCGTTTTTCAACTGCTGGTAGCCTTTTGCATATTGAGTCGAGGGCCACTTGTCGTGCCGGGGCTAATCGCGGGCGCCATATTCAGTTTTTCGGTTGTTTTTGTGTCTAATCTGCCAGGCGCAATCGCAAATCTATTGATGGCTGTGGCTCAAGTATATCTGGCTTTCACGCGCTAGGGATATTTTATAACAGTCTAAATTTTTTAATTATATTAATCGTAAAAATACGATAAAACAAAGGAAATTAATCATGACAGAACATATTGTAGCGATCACAACTTTTATTATTAACGCCTTCTTGCACATCTGGCCTTATTTGCTGATTACCATTCCTCTGGCCGTGGCAATCCAAATGTCAGGAGCCTCGAAATATATCAACCGGGCCTTTCAAGCCCGACCGATGACAGCCATTTTCCTGGCGACCATTGTGGGCGCGTTCAGCCCATTTTGTTCCTGTAGCGTCATCCCCGTAGTAGCGACTCTGCTTATTGGGGGCGTGCCTCTGGCTCCGGTGATGGCCTTTTGGATAGCTTCCCCGTCGATGGACCCGGAAATCTTCTTTTTGAGTGTGGCGACTATCGGCTGGAAGTTGGCGATCTGGCGCATGGCCGCTACCCTCATCCTGAGTTTGAGCGCGGGCTTTATGACTCACCTGATTGTGCAGCAAGGTTGGTTAGGCCAATCTATCTTGCGCAAGCAAGAAGTGACTTCGGTGCAAAGTACTTGGGGCTTATTAAAACAGGGTTGGCAAAAACTCAGGCAACATCTAACTCGTGTGCCTTCGCTTAACTTTTCAACGGGAAATGTAAATCTTGCTACCGAAGCAGCCTGCTGCACCACATCTGAAATAAACTTGGTCGATGCCTTACAGCCGGTTGCCGTCGCTGTTTCAGCCACAGGACAGGCTCCACGCATCACGCAACACGCTCCAGCGACGACTGCCCCGGCAGCAAGCTGTGGCATAGACGGCCAATCCTCCGACGGGGCCAGTTGTGGTATTCAACCTGTGTCTTTCCGGCAGCGGCTGCTCAGCGAAAGCTGGAGCGCCACAACGATGGTCATCAAGTTTATGGCGTTGGCCTTTTTCCTGGAAGCCCTCATTACCCTGTACATTCCATCCGAGTGGATTGCCGGATTGCTGGGCCACCAGAATCCGTTTGCTATTTTAACCGCAGCCTTGATTGGCATCCCGGTGTACACCAGCAATCTGGCGGCGTTGCCGATGGTCAGTGGCTTACTGACCCAAGGGATGAATCCGGCGGCGGGCTTGGCCTTTTTGATTGCCGGACCGACCACTACCCTCCCGGCGATGGCGGCGGTATGGGGCCTAACCACCCGGCGAGTATTTGCCTTATACGTTTCGTTTTCCTTGATTGGAGCAATTGCAATGGGGTATATTTATAGCGTGGTTTCTGGTTTCGGATTATAAGCAGTATAATCTTAAGGTGATTAGAGATTGGATAATTGGTAATTGTTTCTAGAGAGCCTAATCCCCGTTCTCTAATCTCAGTCGATAGATTTGAGGTCTTGTTAGTAAAGGAAGCATGAAGCAAGTCGAACATGTTGATATCCTAATCATTGGCTCTGGTCCAGCCGGTATGTCGACAGCCCTACATTTAGTCAAGGCTGATACCGGCTGGGCCAAGCGCGTTGTCGTTATTGATAAAGCCGTGCATCCCAGAGAAAAGTTGTGTGCCGGGGGGGTCACTCGTCCGGGTGCGAGTGTGCTGGCTCGTTTGAAGTTAACCTCAACACCGTCAAACTACCCCGTACACGAGGTTCGCCTGGTCTATCAGGATCAAGGCTATGCTGTTCAAGATGATTCCTTGTTTCGAGTATTTCGCCGGGATGAGTTTGACCATTGGCTGGTGCAGCAGGGCGAACAGCGTGGGCTATGTGTTCGGCAAGGTGAGGCGCTTAAGGATATTGTTCCACACGATAATTATGTTGAAGTAATTACAGAGAAGGCCACCATTCACGCTAAAATAGTTGTCGCGGCTGATGGCTCGCGTAGCCTGGTGCGCCAGAGGCTCAAATGGAATGACAATGGGCGAATGGCCCGCCTTTTGGAAGTAATAACCCCCGAAATTGCCGAAGAACGACCAGAATTTCGAGAAAATATCGCCGTATTTGATTTCAGCCGGATGGCTGCTGGTCTACAAGGCTACTACTGGGATTTCCCCAGTTTGGTTAAGGGTAAACCCTTCATGAATCGTGGGGTGTTTGATAGTCGCATCAGGCCAGAGCGACCCCGTGTCGCCCTAAAAGAAGAGTTGCGGGCGGCGATGTCTAAAAGAGAACGCAAGCTGGACATGTGTGAATTAAAAGGCCATCCCATCTACTGGTTTGACAAAAATGGCTCTTTTTCCCGACCTCGTATCATATTGGCTGGTGATGCTGCCGGGGTAGACCCTCTGTTTGGCGAGGGAATATCTTTTGCCCTGGCCTATGGAGAAGTAGCAGCTTCCGCTTTGATTGGTGCCTTTGCTCGCAATGACTTCGACTTTACGGATTACCAGAAGTGTATCCTGACTCATCCCGTACTGAAACAGCTTCATCTTCGCGCTTTTCTAGCTCGAATTGCCTATCGCCTAAAATCTCCCCGGCTTCTGTACTGGTGCTGGCGCTTATCCCCCCTGTTACTGCGCTTTTTAGCAAAGTATAGTTCTAGTTACGTATCGATGAAGCGGCCTCGCTTAGTAAAAATTTCATAGTTCTCTGCTCCAAATTGTAGGCACACGGCCAGGCGTTCTGCAATTTCGATTGACCTCGCAAATTGCCATTATTTCCCTTTCTTGAATTCAATCTCTTCACATAGTACGCAGAGTGCGTATAAAGTTTCAAATGGGTTATGCTCCAAGCCAATCAATAAAATTGTTGGGATGTTAAGAAATGACTATAATAGGGCTTCTAATGGGAGGGATTAGTCATCCTAGTGAAGGCTTTGTCGTGAGCGTTCGACTGAGGCTCACTCCGAAGGCTTAGCCGAACAGTTGCAATTACCCAATGGTGGTCATCGCTTTTAGCGGGACAATCAAGGTTAGGCAAGCTTTAGCCAGTAAAGGTAATTTGGGGGAAGGGAAGATGGCCGAGCAAGTAGTAACCCAACCAGCTAACAAATCTATATTAACCAATCTACTTCAGGAGTTTTCGCCCAATCGTTTACTATCCAGTCTGGTTGCCGGTGTCGTGAGCGGCGTGCTGGCGGTGGTTGTTGCTATTTCCTTGGCCGCCTTGATCTTTTCCGGTAACCTGTCGGGCTACGTCTCGGCTGGCATCGGTCTGGCCCTGTTTACTGTTGTTACGATGGCCACTATGGTAGCTATGTTTAGCTCCTTTCGGGGGGCAGTAGCGTCAACCCAAGATGGCCCGGCGGCGATTTTAGCCCTGGTCGCTACAGCCATTGCCGCCGAGATGCCAGCCTCAGCCTCCGCACAGGAGATATTTTTGACTGTCGTGGCGGCCATTGCCCTCACCACACTGCTTACCGGAGCCTTCTTTTTGGTCTTGGGATCATTCAAGTTAGGCAGCCTGATTCGCTTCATTCCCTATCCAGTCATTGGTGGCTTTCTAGCTGGAACAGGCTGGCTGTTGGTACAGGGGTCGGTAGGGGTGATGGCTGATATCCCCCTGACCTTGGCCCAACTCTCGACCCTCATTCAGGGCGAAGTTCTAATCCGCTGGCTGCCGGGCTTGGTCTTTGCTATCCTGCTGTTGGTGATATTGCAACGGTTCAGTCATTTTCTGGTGATGCCGGGGCTGATAATCGGGGCGGGTGGTT